>Ga0075421_100007651_pt1 | contig 13233 bp, 8 predicted proteins | sample SoiMetdeltSBSDD5_FD_75292 | JGI IMG/M metagenome (GOLD analysis project Ga0075421, IMG submission 75292) | Bulk soil microbial communities from a Populus tree surrounding site in Tennessee, USA - Soil MetaG P. deltoides SBSDD5 | ecosystem: Environmental > Terrestrial > Soil > Tree plantation... | reverse complement strand
CGTGAGCGACTCCCAGATCGCGCGACCGATGAGGGGCAGGATCCGAACTGGTTGTGCCGTGGCGAACGCCGGTTGCCCGGCGGGCGGCGCCACGCGCGTCGCATCCGCCGGTGCCGCTGTCGGGATCGCGGAGCTCCCGGCGGACTGCGCAGCGCTCGCGACCGTCGCCTCGTGAGCGCCGGCGCTGCGCGATTCTCCGGACGAACGTTCCGCTGGTGCGCCTCGAGCCTGCGGAGACGATGCCTCGCCGCTCGCCACCGCCTCGGCCGGCGCCGTCCCGACCGGACCCTCGAGGGTCGCTCGCACACACTCGGCGAACTGCCGAAACATCTGCTTGTTCACCGACTCGATCATCCCGCGGCCGAACTGCGCGATCTTCCCGACAATGTCGAGATCGGCAGTCACCCGCACTTCCGTCCGCCCGCCATCTAGCGCGACGACGGCGCTCGTGATCGACACCTTCGCCGAGCCCCCGCCGGCGCTCTCGCGCCCCTCGCCAACCATGCGCACGACGCGCGCGGCATCGTCGCGCTCCGCGATCACAACTTTCCCACTATAGGCGGCCACGACGGGGCCCACTTTGACCTTCACTTTCCCAAGAAACGTCGAGTCGTCCTGCACCGATGTCAGTTCAGCGCCAGGTAAGCAGGTTACCACCTGGCGAGGATCGATCAGGTACGACCAGACACGGTCGGCTGGCGCCTGAAGCTGGAAGGTCTCCTCGGTCTTGAGCGGCACAGGGACCTCAGGTGTAATATTCCGATCAGAACTTGGAATTCCGAACGCTCGCGGGTTTCACCGCCGGCGAAACCCGCTCACGCCCGCGAAGGTCACTGACACTCACGTGCCGGTGGTCACTTTAGCGCCCTGGGCTAACGCGTCAAGCCGTCCGCGCCTGAGGCGCAGGTCATCTCCAATCCCTAACGAGATCACGCTCGAGAACACGGAACGCCCAGCCATTTGATGACTGGGCGTTCTTCCTTACTTGCGACTTCGCCGTGCATACGAACATCCTCGGGAGCGCCGCGGGCACGTTCGTGAAGGCGCGGCTTCTGGCGATGCGGGGGCAATTCCTATGCGGGTCCACGAGTGACTAAGAAAAGTCGGAAACGAAAGGCGCCACGGGCGCACGCGCCGGCAATCCCGGCGAAGCCTCCGGTGTGGGGATTCGCGCTCTGGGCCTCCCTAGGACTGATCGCCGCCGTTCTCGTCGTGTACAGCCAGGTGCGTCACTTCGGCTTCGTGGCCTGGGACGACCCGCAATACGTCAGCGAGAATGCGGACGTGCTCGGCGGGCTTAGCTGGCAGAGCATCCGCTGGGCGTTCACGACCACCACTGACGCCGGGCTTTGGCTGCCGCTCACGTGGCTGTCGTTCATGCTCGACGTGGAGGTTTGGGGCCCCGGAGCGGGCGGACACCACGTCACGAACGTCGTGCTCCACGCCGCCAACACCTTACTGCTTTTCGGGCTCCTGCATCGCACCACGGGCGCGCTCGGGCGGAGCGCGTTCGTCGCCGCGCTGTTCGGGGTTCACCCGCTCCACGTCGAGTCGGTTGCCTGGGTGACGGAGCGGAAGGATGTGCTCAGCACGTTCTTCGGGATGCTCGCGCTGTGGGCATACGTGGGCTACGTGAAGCGCCCCGTGGTGACGCGATACCTGGGAGTGGTCGGGGCATTCGCGCTCGGCCTCATGGCCAAGCCGATGCTGGTCACGCTGCCCTTCGTGCTGCTCTTGATGGACGTGTGGCCGCTCGGTCGGTTGAAGCTGACAGAGCCGGCGCCACGCCGATCCGACGTGGCGGCGAGGTCGGATCAGTTCGCGGTCCTGATGCGCTTGCTGCGCGAGAAGATTCCGCTGCTCGTCGTCGCACTCCTCTCGAGCGTCGTGACGTACGCTGCCCAGCGAGGCGCTGGAGCGGTGAGTGTCCTCGAGGCGCTTCCGCTCGGCGGCCGGATCATGAATGCAGTGGTCTCATACGCGGCATACATCGCGACGATGTTCTGGCCGGCGAAGCTGGCAGGACTCTACCCGTATCACCCGTGGTCGGCGACTCGGGTGGTCGGGAGCGCCGTAGTGCTCGTCGGCATATCGGCGAGCGCCCTCCTGACGGCGAAGCGATACCCGTACTTCCCTGTGGGGTGGCTCTGGTACCTGGGGACGCTGATCCCCGTGATCGGGCTGGTCCAAGTTGGCATTCAGGCGCGCGCGGACCGCTTCACATACGTCCCGCTGATCGGGCTGTTCATCGTGATTGCGTGGGGCGCGGCGGATCTGGCCGCGCGCTGGCCGCGGCGTCGCGTGGCGCTCACGGCCGCGGCGTTCGTCGTCGTCACGGCGTGCGCCGTCACGGCCCGCGCGCAGGTCGAACACTGGAGAGATAGCCTCACGTTCTGGCAGCACACCGTGGACGTGTCGACCGATAATGCGCGCGCGCATGGAAACTTCGGTCTGGAACTGGCCAATGTGGGAAAGACCGACGAGGCGATCAGGCATTACACGGAGGCCATTCGCATCTCGCCGGAGCTCGCGGACGTACACAGTAACCTTGGGAATGCGCTGGCCGGCCAGGGCAAGGCGGCCGACGCGGTCGCACACTACCAGGAGGCGCTGCGCCTCGATCCGAACCATGTCGTGGCTCACAACGGACTCGGTTCCGCGCTGGACGATCAGGGGAAATACGCCGAGGCGATCACCCACTACCGCGCCGCCCTCCTCATCGATCCGGGCTCGGCCATGATCCACAACAACCTCGCTGCCGCGTTGGCGAACGAGGGCAGGCTGGAGGAAGCGGCGTCCCACCTGATCGAATCCACGAGGCTTGCGCCGGACGAGGCGGACTTCCACTACAACGCGGCCGCCGTCCTGGAGCGCCTCGGGCGGTTGGCCGAGGCGGGCCGTCACGTGGACGAAGCGCTGCGGCGGCGCCCGGACTACGCCGACGCGCGGCAGTTGCGGGAGCGTCTGCGGGTGTCCGGACGTGTCACGCCGTGAGAGCAGCGGACGAGTGCCAGCGCTCCGTGGGTTCACCGCCGGCGAGACGCCGCTCACGCCCGCGAGCCGACCGTCCATCGGGAGGTTATTGACACTCACCGGCCGCGGGTCACTTTAGCGCCCTGGGCAAACGCGTCAAGCCGTCCCCTTCTGCGCGTCGGAGGCGTGAATGATTCCGTCCTCGTTCGACTACGTCGCCCCCTCTTCGCTCGATGAAGCCATCGCCGTGCTTGGAGAGCACGCGGGCGAGGCGAAGGTGCTGTCCGGCGGGCAAAGCCTCATTCCGATGCTCAAGCTGCGTCTCGCGGCGCCTACGGTGCTCGTGGACATCAACCGGATCCCCGGACTCGACTACATCGAGGAGCGCGATGGCGCACTGCACATCGGCGCCCTGACTCGCGAGCACGATCTCGAGACGTCGGCGGTCGTCCGCGCGTCGTATCCCATCCTGCTCGATACCGCACGCGTGATCGCCGACCCGCTGGTGCGTAACAGTGCGACGGTGTGCGGCAACGTCGCGCACGGCGATCCCGGAAACGACCACCCGGCGACCATGATCGCGCTCGGCGCGTCGTTCGTCGCGCGCGGGCCTAACGGGACGCGAAGCATCCCGGCACGCGAGTTCTTCCAGGGGCTCTTCACCACCGCGCTGACGCCCGACGAGATCGTGACCGAGATCGTGATCCCGAAGCCGCCGCCGCGGTCGGGCGGGGCGTACTTCAAGCTTGAGCGCAAGGTCGGCGACTACGCGACCGCGGCGGTTGCCGTTCAGCTCACGCTCGATGCGGGGAACACGTGCGCACGGGCCGGCGTCGGCCTCACGAACGTGGGCGCGATACCAATCGCAGCGACGCAGGCAGAATCGTTCCTGGTCGGCAAAGCCCTCGACGACGCCACCGGCGCACGGGCTGCGCAGCTCGCCGCCGATGCGGCCGATCCGTTCGAGGATCGTCGAGGCACGGCGGAGTACAAGCGCGACGTCATTCGCGTCCTCACCGCGCGCGCGATCCGTCTCGCCACCCAGCGCGCCCAGGGCACCGCACCCACCGCCGGGAGGACCTGAGCATGTCCACACACAAGATCACGGTGACGGTCAATGGCCAGCAGCAATCGGCCGAGGTGGAGTCGAGGCTACTGCTCGTTCACTTCATTCGTGAGAATCTGCGACTCACCGGGACGCACATCGGGTGCGACACGACGCACTGTGGTGCCTGCACCGTGCTGCTCGATGATCGCCCGGTGAAGTCGTGCACGCTGTTCGCCGTTCAGGCCACCGGTCGCTCCGTGCGTACCGTGGAAGGGCTGGAGCAGAACGGTCAGCTGCACGCCGTGCAAGCGGGCTTCAAGGAGGAGCACGGCCTGCAGTGCGGCTACTGCACGCCGGGGATGATGATGACGGCCACGGCACTGCTCGAGGGGAACACGAACCCGAGCGAGCAGGAGATCCGCGAGGCCATCTCCGGCAACCTGTGCCGGTGCACGGGCTACGTGAACATCGTGAAGGCGATCCAGCACGCGGCGAAGGAGATGCGCGGCGCCGCCGCGGTCCCGTCGCGGGCGGCTGCCGAGGCCAACGCCACCGTCAACGCCTAACAAGATGTCATTCCGAGCGGAGTCATGTCATTCCGAGCGGAGCGCGCGCGGAGCGCACGCCGGGTGCCCACGACGTGGGCAGATGAGGAATCGCACGGGTCCCGGTACAGGGCCCTCTTGCGGGACGACTGCGATTCCTCGACTGCGGCGCCTGACGGCGCCTCCGCTCGGAATGACAAAGCGTTCGGCGCTCCGTTCGGAATGACATCAGGGGGATTCATGCAACAGCAGCGCACGAGCCCCGAAGTCGGCGGGATGGGGCACTCGATCAAGCGAAAAGAGGACGGCCGGTTTCTCCGCGGCAAGGGCAACTACGTCGACGACGTCGTCCTGCCTGACATGCTGTACATGGACATCGTCCGAACTCCGTACCCGCACGCGAAGATCCTGAACATCGACTCGTCGAAAGCGCTCGCCACGCCCGGCGTCCTCGCCGTCATTACGGGGCGAGATCTCGAGCAATACAACCTGCACATGATGCCCACGCTCATGAGCGACACGCAGATGGTGTTGCCCACGGACCGCGTCGTGTATCAGTCGCAGGAGGTGGCGGCCGTCATCGCGACGAGTCGTTATGCAGCAGCGGACGGCGTTGCCGCGGTGGAAGTCGAGTACGAGCCGCTCGACGTGGTCGTGGACCCGTATAAGGCGCTCGAAGCGGGGGCGACACTCGTCCGCCCCGACCGAAAAAACACGAACCACATCTGGCACTGGGAAGCGGGGAACGCGGACGCCACCGACAAGGTGTTCGCCGAGGCCGATCTCACGGTCGGGCAGCACCTCTACATCCCACGCATTCACGTCGCGTCGATCGAGACATGTGGCTGCGTGGCCAGCTACGACAAGGCGAACGAGAAGCTCACGGTCTACATGACGACACAGGCGCCGCATGCCGTACGCACGGTGGTGGCGCTCGTGGCCGGTCACGTTGGACTGTCCGAGGAGCGCATCCGCATCATCTCACCCGACATCGGCGGTGGATTCGGCGGCAAAGTTCCCGTCTACCCCGGGTACGTGGTCGCGATCGCGGTCTCGTTCCTGTTAGGCAAGCCGATCAAGTGGATCGAGGATCGGATGGAGAACCTCCAGGCCGACTCGTTCGCCCGCGATTACCACATCGACGCCGAGCTCGCGCTCAAGAAGGACGGGACGATCACCGGCCTCCGCGTGAAAACGCTCGCCGACCACGGCTGCGCCGACGCCGCGGCGAATCCGTCCAAGTTCCCGGCCGGGTTGTACAGCATCATCACCGGCTCGTACGACATGAAGGCCGCGCATGTCGCGGTGGATGCGGCCTACACGAACAAGCCGCCCGGCGGCGTCGCGTATCGCTGCTCGTTCCGCGTCACCGAAGCCGTACACGCCGTGGAGCGCATGGCCGACATCGCGGCGCACGAGCTCGGGATCGATCCGGCCGACTTCCGGCTCAAGAACTTCATCAAGCCCGAGCAGTTCCCCTACAAGTCCGCGACCGGCTGGGAGTACGACAGCGGCAACTACCACGGCGCGCTCGAGCTCGCGATGGAGAAGATCGGCTACCGCGAGCTGCGCAAGGAACAGGCGGAGAAGCGCGCGCGGGGTGAGCTCATGGGGATCGGCATCTCGAGCTTCACCGAAGTCGTCGGCGCCGGTCCGTCGCACACCTACGACATCCTCGGCCTCAAGATGTTCGACTCGGCCGAGATACGGATTCATCCCACGGGGAAGGCGATCGCGCGCTTCGGCACGAAGTCGCAGGGGCAGGGCCACGAGACGACATACGCGCAGATCGTGGCCGAAGAGCTGGGGATTCCCGCGGCCCACGTGCAGGTGGAGGAGGGGGACACGGACACGGCGCCGTACGGCCTGGGCACGTACGCGAGTCGCTCGACGCCCACGGCCGGTGCTGCGGGCGCCATGGCGGCGCGCAAGATCCGCGAGAAGGCGCGGAAGATCGCCGCGCACCTGCTCGAGGCGAGCCCCGAGGATCTCGAGTGGGAGACGGGCAAGTTCTACGTGAAAGGCTCGCCCGATCGGGCGAAGACGATTCAGGAGATCGCGTTCGCCGCGTACACGAACCATCCGCAGGGGATGGAAGCCGGGCTGGAGGCCGTACACTACTACGACCCGCCGAACCTCACGTTCCCGTTCGGGAGCTACATCTGCGTCGTGGACATCGACAAGGGAACGGGCGAGGTGAAGGTTCGTCGGTTCGTGGCCGTGGATGACTGCGGCAACATCATCAATCCGATGATCGTGGACGGGCAGATCCACGGCGGGCTCACGCAGGGGCTCGCGCCGGCGCTGTTCGAGGAGATCCAGTACGACGAGAACGGCAACATCCAGGGCGGCAGCTTCATGGATTACCTGCTCCCCACCGCGATGGAGACGCCGAGCTGGGAGGTGGCGAAGACGGTGACGCCGTGCCCGCATCACCCGTTAGGCGCGAAGGGCGTGGGCGAGTCGGCGACCGTCGGTGCGCCGCCGGCGATCGCGAACGCGGTCGTGGACGCTCTCTGGCACCTCGGGGTCAGGCACATCGACATCCCGATCACGCCGTTCAAGGTGTGGACGATTCTTCGCGAGAAAGGAATAACGGAGTGATTGTCATTCCGAGCGGAGCGCCGAAGGCGCGGAGTCGAGGAATCGCTGTCGTCCCGAAAGAGAGGTCCCTCTACCGGGACGACGGCGATTCCTCATCTGCCCACTTCGTGGGCACCCGGCGTGCGCTCCGCGCGCGCTCCGCGCGGAATGACAAAGACCATGACTGCTGACCTCTTTGCCACCGCCGCGAAGCTTCGCGCCGACCGGACGCCGTTCGTGTTGGCGACGGTCGTCGCGAGCTACCCGCCGCAGAGCGTGCGGCCGGGAGCGAAGGCCATCGTGCACGCCGATGGCTCGATCGACGGGTGGGTCGGTGGTGGGTGCGTGCGGCCCGTGGTCCTGCAGGAATCGGCTGACGCGCTCGCCGACGGACGGCCGCGGCTGGTGCGCATGAACGCGCCGCCTAACGCCGACGGTGCCGGCACCGGCGAGCCGAGTCGGCATGGTGACGTGCGCGAGTACCCCATGACCTGTCAGGGTGAAGGCGGGATCGAGATCTACCTCGAACCCATCCTCGCGTCGCCCAGGCTCGTGCTGCTCGGCCACACGCCGGTCGTGCAGTCGCTCGCGCGGCTCGGCACGGAGCTCGGGTTCGAGGTCGTCGTTGGCTCGCCCGCCGTGCCAGTCGATCTCTTCCCGACCGGCGTTCGCGTTTCCCCCGACGCGGCGGGTGCGCTCGCCGGAGCGGATGCCACCACCTGGGTAGTCGTCGGCACGATGGGCGCCGGCGATGAGGAGGCGCTGGCCGCGGCGGCGAAGAGCGACGCGGCGTACGTCGGCCTCGTCGCGAGCCGGAAGAAGGCGCGGTACCTGATCGATTACGTGCGCGCGAATGGCGTGTCGGGCGAGCGGCTCGCGCGCGTGAAGTACCCCGCCGGACTCGACCTCGGCGGCATGGGCGCGGCCGAGATCGCCCTCAGTGTGCTCGCCGAGATCCTGCAGCGGCGCTACGGCAAGGCCTCAACTGGCGCTGAGCCGGCGACGCTGCGGCCAGATTTGGCCGCGGTGCCGAAGGACGATTCCCAAACGCCTCGGGAGACGTCAGCGCCGCAGTCTCCGCCGGCGCAAACACCTCGAACCGAGCCTGCTCCCGCGACGCTCGGGCGGAGCCACGGCGGCACCCACAAGCACGCGGCCTTCCCCGTCGATCCCGTCTGCGGTATGCCAGTCGACCCAGCAACGGCACGTCATACGGTCGTCGAAGGCGACCGCACGATCTACTTCTGCTGCGCCAGCTGCAAGGCGACGTACTTGCGTCGTCAGACGGAGCTGGCGTGAAGGAAGCGATCGAGCGTCTCCAGGAAGCGATGGCTGACAAGGGGTACGTCACCGATCGCGCGACCGCGACGTCGGCGTATCTCGCCATCACACTGCGCAAGCCGCTGCTCATCGAGGGGCCGCCGGGCGTCGGGAAGACCGAAGTCGCGAAAGTGCTCTCGCGCGTGCTCGAGACCGAGCTCATTCGCCTGCAGTGCTACGAAGGGCTCGACGTCGCGACGTCCCTCTACGAGTGGAACTACCCGAAGCAGCTGCTTCACATCAAGCTTGGCGAGACGTCCGGGCAGAGCATCGCCCATCGGGAGGCGGAGATCTTCAGCGAGGCGTTTCTCCTCGAGCGTCCACTGCTCCGCGCGATCCGCGCGACCCGCCAGGTCGTGCTGCTCATCGATGAAGTGGATCGGAGCGACGAGGAGTTCGAGGCCTTCCTGCTCGAGGTGCTCTCCGAGCATCAAGTAACCATTCCCGAGATCGGGACCGTGCGCGCCGCGGTCGAGCCGTGCGTGGTACTGACGTCGAACCGCACGCGCGACCTGTCCGAGGCGCTGCGGCGGCGGTGTCTCTACCTCTGGATCGACTACCCGACGCTCGAGAAGGAGCTCGCGATCGTCAGGACGAAGGTCCCCGGCATCGAGGCGCACCTCGCGGAGCAGCTCGCCGGGTTCATCCAGGGCGTGCGCCGGCAGCGGCTCGTGAAAACGCCCGGTGTGGCCGAGACGCTCGACTGGGCTCACGCGCTCGTGGCGCTGCAGGCGCAGAGCGTCGATGGCGCGGTGGTGACGGAAACACTCGGTTGCTTCCTGAAGGATCAAAGCGACGTTCGGCAGGTGCAGTCGGAGATCGAGACGCGAGGTGTGTCCGCCCTGGTCGCAACGGGGCGGTCACGGGGCTAGTGTCATCCCTCGCTGCACTCGGAATGACATGAGCGCCCTCGCGTTCGTCACCTCCTTCAGCCGCGCGTTGCGAGCGCGCGGGCTGAACGCCACGCCGGCCACGACCATCGAGGCCGCTCGCGCGCTCGGTGCCGTCGACATCGGTGATCGCGCCGACGTGTACTTCGCTCTTCGCTCCCTCTTCGTGGCGCGTTACCAGGAACTTGCGCTCTTCGACGAGGTGTTTGATGAGTGGTGGGGTGACGAGGGCCACGCGGCGCGCGAGGCGGTGGGGAGGGAGCCGAAGAAGAAGCGGACCGCGAACCCAGCCGTCATCGCCCCGTGGGAGGAGCCACGAGCCGGCACCACGTCTACGTACCTAACGAGATGGGCCGCGTCGCTGGCTGAGGTGACCGACGACGCGACCGTGCCCATCGCGGCACCGAGCACGCGCGATGCGACTGGCGTGAAGGACTTCCGTCACTACGACGATGCTGATCTCCGCGGGCTCGAGGATGCGGCGGCGCGTATCGTCGAGCGCCTTCGCGCGCGCCGCAGTCGCCGGTGGCGAATCGCGCGGCGCGGGCCGCGTCTCGACGCCCGTCGCATTGTCCGGCTCGCGCTGGCCACCGGCGGAGACCCGATTCGCCTCGCGCGTCGCGAGCGGAAGCTCCGCCGTACGAAACTCGTCGTCGTGTGCGATGTCTCCGGATCGATGGACCTCTACAGCCGGTTCCTGCTCCAGGTGCTGTACGCGTTGCAGCACGCCTTTGCGCGAGTCGAGACGTTCGCGTTCAGCACCCGGCTGGTTCGTATCACGGACGCGCTCGCGGGCGGCACCTACCGCGACGCGCTCGACTCGCTCGCACACGTGGAACGCGGCGGCTGGTCGGGCGGCACGAAGATCGGCGAATGTCTCGAGAGTCTCCGCATGGGTTGGCCTCGCCTGCTCGACCGCCGCACGGCCGTCATCGTCTTGAGCGACGGCTGGGACACTGGAGACCCGGACATCCTCGCGTCGGCGCTTCGTGAGATGCGGCGCCGAGCGGGGCGTATCATCTGGCTCAATCCGCTGCTCGGTAACCCGGCGTACCAACCGCTCACGCGTGGCATGCAGGCCGCGCTTCCGCATATCGATGTCTTCGCGCCCGCGCACGACCTCGCGAGCCTCGAGCGCCTCGCGGTACACCTGAGTTTCTGATGCCGCCGCGTTCAGCCATCAGCCATCAGCCATCAGCCATCAGCTAAAGAATCGGTGTACACGCACTACATCGACGGGGACCTCGTCGAGTCGACGAGCAAGCGCACCATCGACGTGATCGATCCCGCGACGCAGGACGTCATCGCCACCGTCCCGGAAGGCGATGCGGGAGATGTGGACGCTGCCGTCGCCGCCGCGCGCCGTGCGTTCGATGTCGGCCCGTGGCGCAACACGACCGCGCAGGAGCGCGGGCGGGTGCTCTTTCGTATCGCCGCGATCGTCCGCGAGCACGCGGCCGAGTGGGTCGAGCTGGAGACGCGCAACAACGGGAAGCCGATGGCGGAGGCGCAGGCCGATATCGCTGATGTCGCGACCTGCTTCGAGTACTATGGCGGGCTCGCGACCAAGATCCACGGCGACGTCGTGCCCGTGCCGGACAACGCACTGAGTCTCGCGTTGCGCGAGCCCATCGGCGTCGCTGGGCAGATCATTCCGTGGAACTACCCCTTGCTCATGGCGGCGTGGAAGCTGGCGCCGGCCATCTGCGCCGGGTGCACGATGGTCATCAAGCCGGCGGAGCAGACGCCGCTCACGCTCCTGGAGCTCGCGCGGCACCTCGCGGACGCGGGGCTGCCCCCGGGCGTCGTGAACGTGGTCACGGGCGCGGGCGAGACCGGTGCGGCACTCGTCAGGCACCCGGACGTGGACAAGATCGCGTTCACGGGCAGCGCCGAGGTCGGGAAGCTCATCATGCGCAGCGCCGCCGACACCCTCAAGAAGATCTCGCTGGAGCTCGGAGGGAAGTCGCCGAACATCCTCTTCGCCGATGCGGACTTCGAGGCGAGCGTCGATGGCGCGCTGTTCGGGCTATTCATCAATCAGGGGGAGGTCTGCTCCGCGGGAAGCCGTATCCTCGTCGAACGCTCCATCTACTCGAAGGTTCTGGAGGCGATGGTGGAGAAGGCGCGGACGATCCGCGTCGGGCCGGGGCTGGACCCTGCGAGCAAAATGGGGCCGCTCGTGAGCCGCGAGCAGTTCGACCGGGTGCGCGCGTATCAGGAGGTGGGGAAGGGGGAGGCGAAGTTGGCGTTAGGCGGTGGTCGCGCAGTGGGAGGCGTGCTGGATCGTGGCCTCTTCGTGGAGCCGACGATCTTCTATGACGTGGACAATGCCGCACGGATCGCGCGCGAGGAGATCTTCGGGCCGGTCGCGGCGGTGATCCCATTCGATGACGAGGAGCACGCGTTGCGGATCGCGAACGACTCGCCGTACGGGCTCGCGGCGGCAGTCTGGACGCGGGACATCTTCCGTGCGATGCGGACGGTGAAGCGACTGCGAGCCGGCATCGTGTGGGTCAACCACATGCAGCCCACGTTCGTCGAGGCGCCCTGGGGCGGTTACAAGCAGAGCGGTATCGGGCGCGAGCTCGGGAAGTGGGGCGTCGAGGAGTACCTGCACGTCAAGCAGGTGCACATCAACCTGGACGAGCGTCCCATCGGGTGGTACTGATCGGGTTGGGATGCCGGCGGCAGGCCGGCATACTTCTTGTGAACGTCCGTGTACGTTGCTGCGTATTACGGCTGACGCTGTAGCAGCGGTGAGCGGGTGGGGGTTGTCGCGGAGGGTAATGAGGCAGTTCATCACGTTGTTGCACCACGCTGGTGTAGTCGGGCTGTTCGTCCTTGGCCTCGCGTCCCGCGCGTCGGGGCAGACCCGACGGGTCTTGCTGCTCTATGACGAGCGCACGGACCTTCCGGGCCTTGCCGTTCTCGACGCGCGACTGGTCAAGACGTTGACCGCCGCTTTGCCGGGCGCGATCGAGGTATACCGCGAAGCGATGGACCTTTCCCGCTTCCAGTCGGACAGCTATCCGGTCCTCCTTCGCGACCATTATCGCGCGAAGTACGCCGACAAGAAGATTGGCGTGGTCGTCGCCGCGATGGGTCCGTCGCTCGACTTCATGCTCGCTCACGGCGCCGAGGCGTTCCCGGGGGCGTCGATCGTCTTTTGCGGCATCGATCGGCGAGACCTCGGGCAGCGCACATTGCCCCCGAACGCCACGGGCGTGCTCCAAATGCGCGAGTTCGCCTCAACGCTCAGGCTGGCCCTCGGGCTGCACCCTGGTACCAAGCGCGCTGTGTTCGTTGCGGGTAGCTCGGAGTTCGACCAGAGACTTGCTGATGCGGCAAAAGAGGAGTTTCGCGCGACGCCTACGGACGTACGAGTCGAGTACCTGATCGGACTGCCGCTGCCCGAGCTGCTCGACACGCTCGCGAGGCTACCACCGCGGTCTGTCGTGTTGTACTCCACGATGTTCAGGGACGGTGCAGGCCAGCCGTTCGTGCCTCACGACGTCGCGGAACGCGTCGCGGCGACCGCCAATGCCCCGGTGTATGCGTTCGTGGACCAGTTACTCGGTCGCGGCATCGTCGGCGGACATCTCTACAGCATGGAGGCCCATGGCGAAGAGGCAGCGCGGCTGGCACTCCGTGTTCTGGCCGGCGAATCGCCATCAGCGATCCCGCCGCTCGAACGGGCCGCCGCCTTCGACCTGTTCGACTGGCGGCAACTGAAACGTTGGGGGATCGCCGAGAATCGCTTGCCCCCCGGCAGCGTCATTCGGTTTCGCGACCTCTCGGTTTGGGAGAGTAACAGGACCACCATCGTCGCGATCGCCGGTGTCCTCCTCGTTCAATCGGCACTGATACTCTC
>Ga0075421_100007650_pt1 | contig 13234 bp, 5 predicted proteins | sample SoiMetdeltSBSDD5_FD_75292 | JGI IMG/M metagenome (GOLD analysis project Ga0075421, IMG submission 75292) | Bulk soil microbial communities from a Populus tree surrounding site in Tennessee, USA - Soil MetaG P. deltoides SBSDD5 | ecosystem: Environmental > Terrestrial > Soil > Tree plantation... | reverse complement strand
TTTTCAGGCCAACCGCTCCCCGGACAGACGTATCGGACTACGCCGCTGCGTGGCCTCTTCGTGCGGATGAAGGGCGGGTTTTATCACGATGGGCGATTTGCCACCTTGCAAGAAGTCGTGAACCATTACGATACGTTCTTCAATTTAAAACTGAACGAAGCGGAAAAAGCCGACCTCACCGAATATTTGAAATCGCTATAGCCGGGTCGATTGAGGACACGTCCGTCAGGGATCATGGAATGACAGCGATCAGCCGGAACACCGACCGTTCGATTACGAGCTGTTACGAAGGAGGCATTATGGCCAGTCCAGCGAGTATTCTGAAACATCCGGTCCATCCCATGTTGATCCCCTTTCCGATTGCGCTATGGATCTTCTCGTTTGTCTGCGATGTGATCTATGCGTCCGGCTGGGGCGGTGGCCTCTGGAATGACATGGCGTTCTATGCAATGGCCGGAGGGATTATCGGCGCGCTGCTCGCTGCAGTTCCCGGATACCTGGATTATCGATCCCTGACCGACCCGCGCGTCACTTCGATCGGCCGGTGGCATATGCTGGTCAATCTCTCCATCGTCATCCTCTTTGCCATAAACCTGTGGCTCCGCACGGCCAGTGAGCCAGGGGCGGCGTTGCCCATCATATTGTCTTTCATCGGCGTTGCGATGCTGGGCGTATCAGGTTGGCTAGGCGGGGAGCTGGTGTACGTGCATGGAGTCGCGGTGGAACCGGGCTCGAGTCTATCGACCGGGAATAAGCAAGACCGCGTGGCCTAAGACCGGTACAGCGGCGGTATGAAGATCGCTGATATATTGCTCTGGGGCCTGTTGGCCACCGGCCTGCTCACGACGCTACTCAGGGCCAGCCAGGCTTTGCATCTGACTCGGATGGATGTGCCCTTTCTCCTCGGCACGATGGTCACGCCTAATCGCGATCGCGCGAAGGTGATCGGCTTTGTGATCCACTTCATCAACGGATGGTGGATGGCATTCCTGTATGCCGCCTTCTTTCATGCATTCGGTTTTGCCACCTGGTGGCTCGGCGCACTGATGGGGCTTGCACATGCCGCGTTTGTCTTGATCGTCGTGCTCCCCCTGCTCCCAGGCAGCCATCCTCGAATGGCATCCGATTACCATGGGCCGGACCCGACACGCCTCCTGGAACCTCCCGGCTTCCTGGCGATGAACTATGGCTATCAAACTCCGCTCGCAACCACCGTCGCCCACCTTGCCTATGGGATGATCTTGGGCGCCTTCTATCGCCCATAATCCAGGCGCAATGCCGCACCAATGTGGGCCAGATGCGTCAAGGCCTGGGGAAAATTTCCGAGCATCCGGCCGCTCACCGGATCCATCTCCTCGGAATACAGACCCACGTCATTGGCAAGTTTCTGAAGCCGTTCAAAGAGCGCACGTGCTTCCTGCCGCTGCCCGATTGCTGCTAATGCGCCCACCAGCCAAAAGCTGCACGGGAGAAACGTTCCCTCATCTCCTGCCAGGCCGTCATGTCCGCGATAGCGATACATCAGATCACCGTGACCGAGCCGTTTCCGAACAGCCTGGATCGTCGAGGCGACACGAGCATCGTCGGATTCGATGAATCCTGTGTGCACGAACGTCAAGGCCGTCGCGTCGAGCTCCTCGCCCCCGAGCGTTTGGAGAAAGCTCCCCAGGTGCTGTGAATATCCTTCCTCGAGGACTGCCCTCCGGATCGATGCCTTTGCATGCTGCCAGGGCTCAATGTTCGCCTGGATGCCGAGCTTGCGGACGATTCGTTCCGCGCGATCCAGCGCCACCCAACACATCACCTTGGAATGGACGTAATGGCGGCGTCCCTGGGGAATCTCCCAGATTCCATGATCAGGGAAGATCCAGTTCGAACTGACGAGATCAGCCATCCGGACCAGTCGCCGCCGCATTTCCCGATCGAGGTCATGCCCGGCCTCGACGTATGCCCACAGGGCATCGAATACTTCCCCATACACATCCAATTGTAATTGCGTGTGCGCTTGATTGCCCACACGCACCGGCTGCGATCCTTGATAGCCTTCGAGCGATCCGACCTCGACTTGGGAGAGGGAGGCCTCTCCGTAGACATCGTAGAGAACTTTCAGCGCCGGATAGGTCAGGGCCGTGGCGTGCATCATCCACCTGACGAACGCTCCCATCTCCTCGGGATATCCGATGTGCGCAAAAGCCTGCGCCGTGTAGGAGGCGTCACGCAGCCAGCAATACCGATAATCCCAGTTGCGATCTCCCCCGATGACTTCCGGAAGCGAGGTGGTCGGAGCAGCAACAATAGCGCCCGAGGGGGCAAATGAGAGCAGTTTCAACGTCAGCGCGCTTCGGAGCACCGACTGACGGTACGGGCCGTGGTAGCTGCAGGCATCCGCCCACTTTCTCCAGACATCTTCAGTTTCTTCGATGGTCGGTTCCGCCTCCGATAAGAGCGGGTAAACGGCGGGGGCATCTTCTGAATAGGCCAACCATAGGGCATGGCGCTGACCGGCGCCGACGCGGACCCGTCCTTCCAGGTCTTCGGCATGCAGGGAGAGGGAGAGATCGGTCGTCAATTGGAGAAGACGGCCTCCGAGATCAACGCAATAGCAACCGCGGCCTCGCAACTGAAAGGCCGGGGTAAGACGATTATGGTCGGGCCTCGGTTTGAAGACAATCTGCAGTTCGACGGACCCCTCCACTCCTTTTATTTGCCTGAGCACACTCCGGAACGGAAAGAGCCTTGTGGATTTCTTGACCTCTGACAATACCGGCATGCAATCGGTGAGGCGTACGATCCCCTCGTCCGTCTGGAATTCCGTCACCAGCACAGCCGTTGAGTCTTTGTAGACACGCCGGACCGCATAGGGGCGAAGGGGCGTAATCGTAAAGTGACCACCTCGCCATTGATCCAGCAAACGATTCAAACAGGAAGGGCCGTCAAACTGGGGAAGACAGAGCCAGTCAATGGACCCGGATTTCGACACGAGGGCAGCGGTTCTAGATCAGCGCATAGTCCTCAATCTTGGAAGTAACCCCCGTTATGCTGGTGAGAGTCATTCGCTCGATTGCGTCGGATCAGGAGAGGGAAGGAAAAAGCTATGAACTCCGGGCCATGGTTGCCGCAGTGATGGCTTCATACAGTTGATCGGCAGCACACTCCTTGGTGAGAAATGCAGCCGCCCCCGCCCCTTTGATCGCCTGTTCTACCTGCCAGCTTGGATGAACCGATAAACCGATCACCACGGTGGAGGGATTGGCTTCGCAAATTCTCCGGGTTGCCTCGACCCCATCGATATGGGGGAGCGTCAGATCCATCACGACCACATCCGGACGCAGCAATTCTGTCAAGGCAACGGCTTGCAACCCATCGCCGGCTTCGGCAATCACCTCGACGTCATCGTGACTCTCCAGCACACTCCGCAGGCCTTGCCGCACCATCGCGTGATCGTCGACGAGCACGATCCGCAAACGACCCACGACTTGCCGGTCCTTTGAGGCCGGTTTAGTGAGAGCAGGGGCACGCCCAGGTTCACTCTGCATCGAGGGGCTGTCACTCATGCTGAAAGCGGGAATACTCAGCGTCACACGCGTGCCGCCTCCGGGCTGACTGACGAGATCGACCCGCCCTCCCAGGGATTCCATCCGTTCCCTGATGCTGAACAACCCGAATTTTCCATCCGACGCAGCCGCTTCCTTGCGCGCAGACGAATCGAATCCACATCCATCATCGATCACCGTCAAGCCCATCTCGCTCCCCGTGGAGTTCAACTGCAGACTCGCCCGATCGGTCCCGGCATGTTTGAGGACGTTGAACAGCAGTTCGCGGACCGATTGAAACAGCAGCACCGCCTGCTCTTCTGAAAGGGGAACCGGTTCGCCTTCGATTTCTGTCGTCACGTGCAGACCATGCCGCGCCATTTGTTCGCCCAACCATTTCAAGGCGGCAGCCAAACCGAACTCATGGAGGACCGGGGGACTTAATTGCGCCACGAGAGTACGGGTATAGGTCAAGCTCTGGTCCAGCATGTGATCGACATCGTTCAACAAGTCGGATTGTTTCGAGGCCTGGCGTGACTGCCTGGCCTGAGTCAGCTTCATCCGCGTGGCCACGAGTAGTTGTGCGAGGTAATCGTGTAATTCCCCCGCCACCCGCCGCCGCTCGCGTTCTTCCGTGAGGCTCAGATCCGACGCCAGTTTTCTCAGCCGGTTCTGGGAATAGACCAGGTCGCGCGTCCGTTCGGCTACCCGCCGCTCCAATTCCGCATTGAGCTGAGACAATTGCCTTTCCCCCTGCTTGCGTTCGGTGATGTCCACCAGCATGTTGATGCCCCCGGTGATCCGACCTTCGCTGTCGCGCAGCGGCGTCGGATAGGGCGTGAACCACATGCGTTTGCCGTCCGGCCGCTCGGCGAGGGCTTCGATGCCTCGGACAATGCGGCCTTCCTTCAGCGCGATAGCCATAGGACATTCATCGTGCGGGAGCGGCGTCCCGTCGGGACGGTAGAGCTTCCAGCTCACACACCACTGGTCCGTGCCCAACTCCGGCACGCGGCCGGAAAATTCGACGGCCGCCTGGTTGAAATGCGTGATACGGCCTTGATCGTCGGTCGTGTAGATTGCCGCCGGAAGCGCATCGATCATCTCGCGGAAGCGCCTATCACTTTCGCGTAGCGCTTCTTCCGCCCGCTTGCGTTCGTCGATATCCTGAATCACGCCGATCACATGTTCGATGCGTCCGCCCGCATCCAGAAGCAACGCCAGATAGATGGACACCCACATAGGCCGGCCGTCACGCCGAACCAGTCGTTGTTCAACCGAGATATCTTCCACGCCGCCAAGCAGCAACTGGCTCATGGATTTCTTGTTGTGGGCGCGATCGTCGGGATAGGTCACGTCCAGTAGGTTTCGGTTGGTCAGGCCGTCGGTAGGCTCATCAAGTAGTTCGCATAATTTCTGATTCACCTGGAGCAATCGCCCTTCCGGACTGATCAAGCACATACCCACGGCAGCCTGGTGAAACGTGGCGCGAAAACGGGCTTCGCTCTCACGCACAGCCATGTCTCGGCTTTTTAGCTCGGTGATATCACGGATCACGCCGTTCATCCGGGCGGCCTTACCGTTCTCGTTCATGGTGACGCGTCCTCGATCCGCCACCCATCGGATCGAACCGTCGCCGAGGACCAATCGAAACTCCTCATGATAGTCGGCGCCCTTCCTCAGCGCCCTCTGCACGGCGGCCACGATGCGCGGTTGGTCCTCCTGATGGATCATCGCAAAATAGTCTTGGCCGGAGTGCAGCGTGTCGCCGGACGGAAGGCCCAATACCGCCGAGGCATTGGACGATTGGATCATCACGTCGGTGTCCGGGATCCAATCCCATGCCACCATGTCCGCGGACTCGAGCGCGTACTGAAGACGCTCCCGGGATTCTCGAAGACGTTCCTCGGCCTGTTTGCGGACGGTGATATCGGCGAACATGCCGAGTGCTCCCTTGGGGTGATCGTCGTTTTCCTGAATCGGACTGGTTTCCCCCAACACCAGCACCGGCGCGCCGTCGGACCGTTTGAATCGGAAGTCGAATTGTTTGGATTCACCGCTCACACTCCGAGCGATCCATTCGCGGGCCTGTGGAATGTCCTCAACGAAGCAATAATCGGTGACCGATCTGTTCAGTAAATCTTCCCGGCCGCAGCCCAGCATATCGGCCATCCGGCGATTTGCGAAGAGAGTCCGGCCTTGCGAATCGATCAACCACAGCCCCTGATGAGCCATTTCCGCTATCATTCGGTACCGCGCTTCAGTGTCATCCACGTCCCACTCGGTCTGTTTGTGAACGGCTTTGGGCTGCGACTGCGCAAGCAGTCGCCCCTTCGCTCGTTCCTTGGTGCGGAGGCGGCGCAACAGCGCCTTCACTGAGGCGACAAGTTCTCCCGCCTCGATCGGTCCGGTCAGATACCCATCGGCTCCTCTTTGGCGTCCTCGTGCCTTCGCGTGGCTACCGGTTTCACGCGCGGAAAGAAACAAGACCATCATTTGTGACGTGGCAGGATCGGATTTGAGAAGGCGACAGACCTCGGCGCCGGGAATGTCCGGCAGTCGCGCGTCGAGCAAGATGAGTGCGGGCTGCTCTCGAACTGCTGCTCGCAACGCATCCTTTCCGGTTCGTGCCTCGATGACTCGGTAGCCGGCGCTGGTCAGCACTCGGCTATTGGCATGTAGAGAGGCTTCGTCGTCATTTACATTGAGAATCGTACCGACGCTACTATCCGTCATGCGCCCCTCCAACAGCCTTTATGTAAGTATTCTCCGGCGTCCACAGTGTACGGCTTCGACTATTCTGCTTTGACTAGGCGAACCCCTAGTTTCACCGGCCATTTCAGCACGCATCAGCGCAGTACGAGCTGACGTGCGGACGCGCAAAGACCGGCGAAAATCCGGCGCACGAACATTGCGGACGAGAGACGGGGCTGGAGGAATTTCAGAACGAGAAAAGGAGGGTGGGTATCAGCAGTCACGATCCACAGAACTCTTAGAATCCTCAGTCCTCGGTGGACCGTTGAGGTTTGAGCTTTCAGTTTGCAATTTTTTGTCAGGGCCGACTCATGTTCAACACTTTTTACTCAACGCTCTGTTCAGGCCTCATCGTGCCAAGAATGGCCTCGTAGAGACGATCGGCGGCCGCATCCTTGGAGACGAAGCAGCTTGCGCCAGCTTGCAACACGAGCAGCTCAACCTGACTGGACCGCGACAAGGACAGTCCGACGATGCACGTGGCAGGCTGTTGGGCTTTGACCCGGCGTATTGCCTCGACACCATCCATCTTCGGCATATTCACGTCCATGACGACCACATCCGGGGAAAGCACCCTTGCAAGCTCCACCGCTTCTTCTCCGTCGGATGCCTCCCCGACCACCGAAATGTCCTGATAGGCGACGAGGATGCTTTTCAACCCCTGTCTCACCATCGCATGGTCATCGGCCAGCAGAACCCGAATCCTTGAGGTGGCAGGCGTGCGGCATGAAGCACGCTGTGGGAGTTCTGAGTTTTGAGTTATGAGTTTTGAGTTGTCCGGAGAATCAGATGCAGCGAACTCAGAGCCCCGATCTTTTGCCTCAGAACTCAGAACTTCCAACTCAGCACTCGACTCCCTTGTGTTATCAAGTGGCAACACAAGAGTGGCCGTCGTCCCTTCCCCGGGACGCGAGACCAGTTCGAAACTGCCGCCAAGGGAGATCATGCGCTCACGGATGCTGAACAACCCGAAGCTGGGAACGCGACTAGTTTTGCCAGCAGCAGCAAGATCGAAACCTGCTCCTTGGTCCGTGACCGCTATGCGGAGTACCCCTTCGGCTAGAGTGACCGTGACCCTCGCATGATCGGTTTGTCCATGCTTCACAACGTTGATAAGGAGCTCGCGAACCGACTGGTATAGCAATCTGGCTTGATCCTCAGGCAACGGCAGGCTTTCGCTCTCCAGCTCCAGCGAAACAATGAAATCACGCGGCTGCATTTGCTCCGCCAGCCACCTCAATGCCATCGGCAGGCCGAACTCGTCCTGGATCGGCGGGCTAAGCTGAGCCACCATGGTTCGTGTATAGGCCAGAGCCTGTTCCATAACCTGCTGCACGTCGGTCAAGGCCTGGGTTACCAATGGCGCCACGGCCTGCTTTTTTACCTGGCCCAACTTGATCATGCTGAGCGCCAGGAGTTGCGCCAGATAATCGTGCAGGTCCGACGCCACGCGCTGACGCTCCCGTTGCTCGGTTAAGTTCAGTTCGGCGGCAAGACTCCGGAGCCGCTCCTGCGACGCGACGAGTTCGCGAGTCCTATCCTCGACCCGCGCCTCCAACTCGTCGTTCAATCGACGCAGTTCCTCTTCGGTCTGTTTCAGCTCATGAATATCCGTGCAGGTGCCAACCCATTCACGGACGGAACCGTCGGGATGAAAGATCGGGGTGGCACGGGCAACGTAATGCCGCCACTGTTGCATCGGCGCATGCCAAACACGGCCTCGCGATTCATACAACGTCCGAGTTTCACAGGCGCGCAACCAAACCGCTTTCACACGATCACGATCTTCCGGGTGCAAAGCATTGGCCCAACCGAACCCGCCATGTTCTTCCCATGTTTGTCCCGTGTAGGCTTGCCACTCCGGCTGAGGCGCGATAAACGCGCCGGCAGCATCCGTGACCCAGGAGACATCCGTAATGACGGACACGAGAGAACGATATCGCTCCTCGCTCTCGCGCAGGGCCAGATTAAGCGTTTCCACGGCCTGGCGTGACTGGACCGCATCCTCCATCAGGTTGAGCGCGGCGCGGCGAGAACCCTCAACCTCGGCGTTGGCTTTCTGGAGTTCGGCTATGCGCTGGGTGAGTTCGGTATTGGTGTAGCGCAGCCGCTCCTCGCTCGTTCGCAGTGTTTCCTGGGTCATCTTCCGTTCAATGCCCAAGGCCAACGTCCCTGCGATAGCCTGGGCCTGCCTGATTTCCTCATCGTTCATGGCATGAGGACGGTTGAAATACACCATGAACTTGCCGAGCAGACGGCCACCGTACATCAAGGGGATAAAGCCGAGCGCCTGAATACCCTCCTGCTGAATCACTGCTTGCAGTTCCTCATCGATCCCGGCTTGGGCGATATCGTCCACGACGATGGAACATGGATTCGGTGTGTCCTTCTGCCAAGGAGAATGGCCTTCAACCGTTCGGCGGTAGTGATCCGATAATCCACGCCACGCCTTGAAGCGCATCACGCCGTCCTCGTCGAAAAGCAAGATAGAGGCACGGTCGGCATTCAACGAGCTGATGATGGCGTCCACCGCCTTGTCGTAGAGATCGGCCAGCTCCTCGGCACGGTTGACCGCATCGGCGAATTCATGGAGGAGGCGCTGCTGGCGGCTTTGCCCAATCACCTCCGTCTCTTGACGCTTGCGCTCGGTGATATCGATGACCGACCCGATATATCCTAAGAACTCGCCGCCTTCGCCGATAAACGGCGCCGCCGCATCGATGACCCAGCGATACTCACCATCATGCCGTTTCAGTCGATACTCGATCCGAAACTGTTCGTGCTTCTCGTTTGCGGCCTGAAATATCGTATCCACCCTGGCCCGATCTTCGGGGCGCACCGCCTCCAACCACCCGAAGCCGAGGCCGGTCTCCGCTGTCTGGCCGGTGAACTCATACCAGGACCGGCTGAGAAAGGTGCACGTGCCGCCCGGTTCCGTGACCCGGATCATGACCGGCGCATGGTCCGCCATATTGCGGAAACGCTGTTCGCTGTCGCGCAGAGCTTTCCCTGCTTCCCGGCGGAGGCGGGCCATCTTCACGTGAGCCTCAACCCGAGCCAGTAACTCGCGCGCGCTGAACGGCTTGATGAGATAATCGTCGGCGCCGGCGCCGAGACCTTCGACGCTGGCCTCTTCACCGGCGCGTGCAGAAAGCACGATCACCGGGATGGTCTGGGTGGCAGGATCGGCCCGTAAATTCCGAAGCAGGCCAAAGCCGTCCAGACGCGGCATCATCACGTCGGTCAGCACCAGATCCGGCGGATCGGTCCGGATGCGTTCGAGGGCGATTTGCCCGTCGGCCACGGCTTCGACGTCATAATGGTGGGCCAACAAACGGCTCACGTAGTCGCGCATGTCGGCATTGTCGTCGGCGATGAGGACGCGGGGACGAGGTTGCGCCAGTTCTGAGTTGTGGGTTGTGAACTGTGAGTTTTCGGCCACGCTGGTGACTGAATGACCACTGACCGTTTGTCCGGCCAACTCAGAACTCAGAACTCCTAACTCAGAACTCTCTTCCGAGGGCAGCCAGCGAAGCGCTTCTTCGACATAGGGTACGGCTGTCGTTGCAGCGGACACCAATCCGCGGCCTCCTCCAATCCGGTCGGGCGGGAGATGTTTTGTTCCGAGCGGGACGGTCACGATGAACGTGCTCCCTTCCCCGATACGGCTCTCTGCTCTCACCGAACCGGCATTGAGCTTGACCAATTCATGCACCAAGGCCAGCCCGATGCCGCTCCCCTCGTGCGTGCGGCTACGCATGTTCTCCACCCGATAGAAACGCTCAAACAAACGCGAGATGCCTTCGGCAGGAATCCCGACCCCCGTATCGCGCACACGCAATTCCATTGCCTCTTCAGCCTGTCGAACCGACACGACGATTTCGCCTTCGAAGGTAAATTTGAAGGCATTGGACATCAGATTCAGCACAATCTTCTCCCACATGCTCCGGTCCACGTAGACCGGTTCCGGCACGGTCGGACAGTCCATCACTAAACGCAACCCGGCCCGCTCGGTCGCCGATCGGAACACGCTGGCCAGTTCGACGGTGAACGCAGCGAGATCCGTCGGCTCGAAGAAGGCCTGCAGTCGACCGGCTTCGATGCGTGAGAAGTCCAGCAGGGTATTGACCAACTTGAGGAGACGCAGACTGTTGCGGTGCGCGACCTCCAGGCGCGGTGTATGCGGCCGTTCGCGCAGTTCGTCTTCAATCGGCCCCAGCATCAGCGTCAGCGGCGTCCGGAATTCATGGCTCACGTTGCTGAAGAACACCGTCTTGACGCGGTCGATCTCGGCGAGCGCTTCAGCTCGCCGGCGCTCTTCTGCATAGGCGCGGGCATTGGCGATAGCGGTGGCAATTTGAGCGGAGACGAGTTCCATGAAACTGCGGTAGAGATGGTCGAACCGCAGGCGAGGGCTGATGCCCGCCACAAAAAAACCGGCAAGCTGGTGTGCGATGTTCGAACGGATCGGCACCACGACTGCTTCATGGGGCGGCTCGGCCCAAGGCCCTCGAGGGACAGCGGGGAACATGTTCGCCAGATTCTGAACCAGTTGAAGGCTCTCTGCCTTCAGCGCTCTTGCCAGAGGCCAGGTATTGGACTGCGTGTCATGTACAAGGTCGATCACCGTTGGACTCGCCGGTCCTCCTATCTCGACACCGGAGGCGCCGGCGAGACGAGCGCATGTTCGGTCAACATCGATCACATAGAGCAACGCGAACGGAACATCTTTGGCATGACTCGATAGGATCTCGGCTGCGATCGCGCATGCCTCTTCTCCGCTTTTTGCCTCGACGGATCTTGCACCGAGATCTCGGAGAACTCCGACACGCCGTTCTCCCACCACCTTCTCGCTGATCTCATGCACCGTCGCGAGCACGCCGCCGATTCCATCCTGGGTGGTTTCATCCGGAACGGGACTATAGGCGATGGTGAAATGGGTTTCTTCGACAAACCCGTGTCGGTTGATTTCCAGAGATATGTCGTCCATCCAGGTTGCCGGACCGCCTTGGAAGGGCGTATCGATCAGCGGCTGAAGAATGTGCCAGATCTCGCTCCAGCACTCGCTGACGGGTTGGCCCAAGGCCTTCGGATGCTTCATGCCGAGCACCGGGCGGTACGCATCGTTGTAGATCGACACATACTGTGGTCCCCACCACAGCAGCAACGGAAACCGGTTGGCAAGGAGAAAACTCACCATCATGCGAAGCGTTGACGACCACTGTTCGATCGGCCCGAGCGGCGTTTTACTCCAATCGAACATGCGGATGCGCGCGTCCATCTCGCCGCCGCCGGTCAGCCAGTCCGAACGGAATACGTTCTGAGAACTGTCGGTCTTGCCGGAGGAAGGTTTTTTGATCATCAATCGGTTCCCACAGGAGTCCTGAGTGCTGAGTCCTCAGTGCGGACTTAGCACTCCTTACGACTCAGTTTTTCCCTCCGACTCGAAGTCGAGCGGATATCGCGCGGCCTCACCGTGCCGCCGGCACAGTTCATTGACCTCTTTCTTCAATTCAATCATGCGCAACTCGCGGCCAACCGCGACGCGATTGAAACGGGTCAACTCTTCCATGTGCGACTGAAGATCCGCGTGGCTCTGCCGCAACGTTTTCTCAACCTGCTTGCGCCCGGTCATGTCGCGGGCGATTTTTGACGCGCCGATGATCCGGCCTCGAGCGTCCTTGATAGGCGACACGGTCAGTGAAACCTCGACCAGGCTTCCATCCTTGCGCTGGCGAACGGTTTCATAGTGATCGATGGATTCGCCGCGGCTGATATGCTCAAGAATAGAAGGTTCCTCGTCCTCTCGGTCCGGCGGAATCAGGATCAATACCGGCCGGCCGACGGCTTCTTGAGCCGTATAGCCGAAGAGCCGCTCCGCCCCTTCGTTCCAACTTTTGATGACCCCATTGAGGTCCTTACTCACAATGGCATCATCGGAAGACTCGACAATGGCAGCCAATCTTTCTTGGGCATCTGCCGTCTGCTTGCGCTCGGTGATGTCTTCAATGGCCAGCAGAACACGCAGCGGCGTGCCGTGCTCCCGATGCATGCGCCGGGCGTTGAGGAGCATGCTGCGCGGCCCCAGTTGCTCGAATGTATGCTCGACCAGGAAATCTTCCATGGTGCTGTCCTGCGGCAGAACTACTTCGAGCATAGTCCGCAGCCTGGGAATATCCCACTGGCGATTGCCCAAATCAAAAATGCGTTGACCGATCGTCTCGGCGGGCGCGACCCGGAACGTGCGATAGAAGGATCGATTGGCGCTTTCGACGCGCAATTGGTCGTCGAGCACGAGCAGCGGCTCGCGTACGGTCTCGATGATGGCCTCGGCATATTCGCGCGCGGCGACAATGGTCTGTTCTTTCTGTTTGAGGTCGGTGATGTCCACCAGCACCAACACGGCACCGTCCACCTTATTGTCGAGGGTGAAGTAGGGGCGAACGCGCAGGTGATACCAACGGCCCTTCTTGTCGCGCACCTCGTGCTCGCGTTCGTGCACGGTGGCGATGACTTGGGCGATGAGTGTCTCCAGGTCGGACGGGACGTCCGCGGCGTCAGACGCGCGGCCTTCATGCCGCTTTACCTGCCACCCTGCTTGAGGCTCTTCGATGTCCCGGCGTGGCGCTACGGCAGGGGCCTGATGGCCGCGCTCATCAAACACGAGGTTGTGCCGGACGCTGCTGATGGGCCGACCCACATCGGTGGCCCGTAGGTCGAACTGGGTTTCCGCCTGCACACTGAAACGGCGGATGGTCAGGTCGCGTCCGAGCAGCACGATGGCGAGTTTGATGGACGTCTGAAGATTGACCAGGTCGCCGTTCAGCCGGATGAGTTCAGTGTTGCGATTGGCCATCTCCTCGTTGACGGTGGTCAACTCTTCGTTGGCCGACTCCAGCTCTTCTTTGGAGGTTTCCAGTTCTTCATTGACACTCTGCAACTCTTCG
>Ga0075421_100007649_pt1 | contig 13234 bp, 12 predicted proteins | sample SoiMetdeltSBSDD5_FD_75292 | JGI IMG/M metagenome (GOLD analysis project Ga0075421, IMG submission 75292) | Bulk soil microbial communities from a Populus tree surrounding site in Tennessee, USA - Soil MetaG P. deltoides SBSDD5 | ecosystem: Environmental > Terrestrial > Soil > Tree plantation... | reverse complement strand
AAGGGCGCCCTCGTCCTGTGTCCGCCTTCCGAGCTTGCCGGGCGCTGGTCGCGCCGCTTGAGCGATCCCCTGACGGCCTTCGCCTCCGGCTGGATGCGGGTGCGGGCGAGAGCGCGCCAGCGCGGCGTCGAGCTGCCGCTCGTCGTGTCCGATCATGCCGACTGGCCGGAGCTGATCGACACCATCGCCGAGACCGGCGCCTCGGAAGTGTGGGTCACCCATGGGCGCGAGGACGCGCTGGTGCATGCCCTGACCATCCGCGGCCTGACCGCGCGGGCGCTGTCGCTCGTCGGCTTCGAGGACGAGGGAGACTGACGGTGGAGCGCTTTGCCGAGCTCATCGACCGCCTCGTCTATTCCGGGTCACGCAATGCCAAGCTTCGGCTGATCGAGAATTATTTCCGCCTGACCCCCGATCCCGATCGCGGCTATGCCCTGGCAGTGCTCACCGACGGGCTGCCGCTGCGCCTGCCCTACCGCAGGATCCTTGCCGAGCTGGTCGAGCCTTTCGTCGATCCGGTGCTGCACCGCCTGTCGCGCGACTATGTCGGCGACAGCGCCGAGACCGTTGCCCTGCTCTGGCCCGACTGCCGCGGCGGCAGCAAGCCACCAGGCGTCGCCGAGATTGCCGAGGCATTGATGGCATCGACCGCCAAGGACGCGCCCGCCTTGATCCGCGGCTGGCTCGACGGCCTCGACTCCAAGGGGCGCTTTGCCCTTCTCAAGCTGATGACCGGGGCACTCCGCGTCGGCGTCTCGGCGCGCCTCGCCAAGACCGCGCTGGCGGCCTATGGCAATGTCGATGTTGCCGAGATCGAGGAAGTGTGGCACGGCGCCACCCCGCCCTATGAAGCCTTGTTCCGCTGGCTCGATGGCAAGGGGCCGCGACCCGAGGCCAGCACCGCTGCAATGTTCCGACCACTGATGTTGGCGCACCCGATCGAGGATCGCGAGCTGGGCGAGCTCGATCCGGAAGCCTTTGCCGCCGAGTGGAAATGGGATGGCATCCGCGTTCAGATCAGCGCCAACGGCTTCGAGACCCGGCTGTTCTCGCGCTCCGGCGATGACATCTCCGCCGCCTTCCCCGACATCATCGCAGCATTCGCTTCGTTTCGCGGCGTCGCCGATGGCGAGCTTCTGGTTCTGCGTGATGGTGTCGTCCAACCCTTTAACGATCTGCAACAAAGGCTGAACCGCAAGGCCGTGTCCGCCAAGCTCGTCAGTGAGCATCCGGCCCATATCCGCCTCTACGATCTCCTCTTCGAGGTCGACGAGGATATCCGGAACCTGCCGTTCCGCGAGCGCCGCGACCGCCTCGCGAAATTCATTCCGCGTCACCATCTTCCGCGCGCCGACCTGTCGCCGCTCGTCCCCTTTCTAAGCTTCGAGGAGCTTCATGCGATGTGGAGCGGCAGCCGCGAGGCGGGCATCGAGGGTTTGATGCTGAAGCGGTGGGAAAGCCCCTATGTCTCGGGCCGCCCGCGCGGCCTCTGGTACAAATGGAAGCGCGCGCCCCTCACCCTCGATTGCGTCCTGATGTACGCCCAACGCGGATCGGGAAAACGCTCATCCTATTATTCCGACTATACCTTCGGCGCCTGGCGGCAGGGCGACAATGGCGCGGACGAGCTCGTGCCGGTGGGCAAGGCCTATTCCGGGTTCACCGATGAGGAATTGCTCAGGCTCGACCGCTTCGTCCGTCACAACACCATCGAGCGCTTCGGTCCGGTCCGTGCCGTACGCCCGTCCTTGGTGCTGGAGGTGGCCTTTGACGCCGTCCAGGCCTCGACCCGTCACAAATCAGGTGTTGCCATGCGTTTTCCGCGCATCCACCGCATCCGCTGGGACAAGCCGGCCGTCGAGGCCGATCGCTTGGACACCCTGCTCCGCATGATATGACGCAACTGTCACCGGGCGCCGCCTTGCCGTAGGCGCCCGGCGGTGCTTATCTCTTCTCGCGATCCCCCTCGCCTGCTTCATGGGAGCACGGAGACCTTCGGTTTTGAGGATCACCCACCACCTCGATGCGACAACCATTATTGCGCTGGCTTCGGGAACTTTGGACGAGGCGCTCGGTGTAGTTGCCGCTTCCCATGTCTGGTGGTGCGCCAAATGCCGCGATGCTTTAAAGGAAGCCGAGAGGGTCGGGGGATATCTGCTCAACAAGCTGACCAGGTGCGACAACAATGTAACGCCTGGTGACGGCCGGGCTCCTGACGAGGGCCTGGGCGCGGACAATGCGCCGCATCGCGCCGCCAATATCGGGCTGCCGCTGCCGGTGGCAAGCCGGCTTGGCGGCATGTCGCTGAGCGATATCCGCTGGCGATGGGCCGTCCCCGGCCTGTCCCTTCACGAGCTTGCAGTGTCGAAGGGCGGCAAGGGTCGGCTGTTTCTCATGCGTATCGGCCCGGGCCGGGCGGTGCCGCAGCACGGTCATGGCGGCGAAGAGCTCACGCTGATCCTGCGCGGGTCCTACAGCGATCGCTTCGGCCGTTTCGCCATCGGCGATATCGCCGCGCTTCACGAGAACCTCGTGCACCGCCCGATCGTCGACAAGCAGGACAATTGCATCTGCCTCGTCGCCACCGAGGCACCGGCCCGCTTCACCTCGCTTATCATGCGGATGATCCAGCCCTTCGTCAGGATTTGAGGCCGGTCACAGCCCAAGATTCCCTTTGATGTTTTTGAGATACATGATCTGCGACGTATAGGCGTCGATCAGGCAATTGTGGTTGGTCCCGCAGCCATTGCGCTGAGCCAGGAACTTGCCCTGCTGGGACTTGACGCCACGGATGGTGGCGGCTGGCGCCCCGCTCGCCACGATGAGGTAATACATCCCCGCCGTCTGCTCATCGAGCCGGTTTAGCTGTTGATCGCTGCAGATGGTCACCTCCGCCGGCAACGCGGCATGCGTGCAGTTGAACGACGCTGCATGCGCCGGCTGAGTGCCGAAACCGAGCATCAACCCACCCGTCAGAACTGCCGCTGCATGTCGTTGCACGTCAATCTCCTACCGCTGTTGATATTGACGGTGTCAGGTTCACGTGAGAGGTATTTGACACTGCCGCAAATCACGTTTGAAGAACCAAGCGGCGCAAGGGAGCACCTCCATGAAGGAACTAGATTACAAGCTGGACCTTGCCACGAAGCTCGCCCGCAAGGGAAGGGTGTCGCGGCGCGATTTCGTGCAACTGGCGATCGCAGCCGGCTTCACTGCAGCCGCCGCCAACACCATGTTCACCACCGCCGTACGCGCCGAGCCCAAGAAGGGCGGCCATTTGCGCGTGGGCCTGGGTCACGGCGCCACCACCGATTCACTCGATCCCGCCACCTATCCCGATCAGATGACCGGCACGGTGGGCTGGGGCTCGGTGGGCAACAGCCTCACCGAGGTCGATGCCAAGGGCAAGATCGTTCCTGATCTCGCCGAGAGCTTCGAGCCGGGCGACGACGCCAAGAGCTGGGTGTTCAAGCTGCGCAAGGGCGCCACCTTCCACAATGGCAAGAACGTCACCGCCGACGATGTGATCGCCTCCTTCCGCCATCACATGGGCAAGGACTCGAAATCGGCGGCCAAGACCTATGTCGATGCCATTGCCGACATCAAGGCCGATGGCGACAACGTCATCTTCAGCCTGTCCGGCGGCAATGCCGACTTCCCCTATATCGCCAGCGACTATCACATTCCGATCATGCCGGCGAAAGCCGACGGCACCGTCGACTGGCAGTCCGGCGTCCGCACCGGCCCCTACATTCTCGACAAATGGGAGCCCGGCGTCCGCGCAACCATGAAGCGCAACCCCAACTACTATCGCGACGCTTGGTTCGATGAGGCGACGATCACTGTCATTGCCGACGTTGCGGCGCGCACCAACGCGCTCAACTCCGGCGAGATCGACTACATGGATCGCTGCGATCTCAAGACCCTGAAGATGCTCGAGCGCAATACCGGGCTCGAGATCGACAAGGTCCTCGGCTATGGCCACTACATCTTCGTGATGGATGTCCGCCAGCCGCCTTTCGACAATGCCGACATTCGCAACGCCATCAAATTTGCGGTTGATCGCCAGGACATCACCAACAAGGTCTTCTCGGGCATCAACAAGCCTGCCAATGACAATCCGATTGCGCCATCGGTTCCCTACGCAATCGATCCCGAGCCGATCCACAAATACGATCCCGAAATGGCCAAGAGCCTTCTCAAGAAGGCCGGCAAGGACTCGCTCAGGATCGACCTGTCGACCTCCGACGCCGCCTTCACCGGCGCCGTCGATGCCGCCACTTTGTTCAAGGCACACGCCGCGGCCGCCAATATCGACATCAACGTCGTGCGCGAATCCGCCGACAGCTACTGGGATGTGGTCTGGCTGAAGAAGCCGTTCGTTGCCTCCTATTGGAACGGCCGGCCGGTTCAGGACCTGATGTTCTCGGTCGCCTATGCCAAGGGAGCGGCCTGGAACGACACCTTCTGGGCCAACCCGCGGTTCAACGAGCTGCTGGTCGAGGCCCGCTCCGAGACCGACGGCGACAAGCGCAAGGCCATGTATGCCGAGATGCAGCAGCTCGTGCATGACGATGGCGGCCTGATCAATCTCTGCTGGAGCACCTATGTGTCGGCCCACACCAAGAAGCTGGCGCATGGCGACGTCGCCTCCAACTGGGACGTTGACGGCATGAAGATCACCTCCCGCTGGTGGTTTGCCTGAGCTGACCGTTGCTCCGTGCCCGGCGGATTGTTCCTTCCTCCGCCGGGTACGGTTTTCCGCTGGCGGGGATGCAGCGGATTTGCCAAGATCATCTCCTTCGGAAGGATTGAGCAAGCAGCACTGGGGTCGATCATATGCACCCGGTCGTCAGAACGGTCCTCCAACGTCTAGGACTCGGCCTGGTGACGTTGTTTTTCGTGTCGATCATCATTTTCTCGGCCGTGGAGATGCTGCCGGGCGATTTTGCCCGGGCGATACTCGGCCAGTCGGCAACCCCGGAAACCGTCGCCGCCTTCGAAAGGGAGATTGGCCTCGACCGCCCGCCGGTCACCCGCTACCTCGAATGGATCGGCCAGGTGGCCCAAGGCGAATTCGGCCAGTCCTTCGCCAGCCGCGTCGGCTACCGCCGCACCGTCGCCGAGATCATCGGGCCGCGCTTCCTCAACACGCTTTTCCTTGCGATGATGACCGCCATCATCGCCGTGCCGCTGGCGCTGGCGCTCGGCATTGCCGCCGCGCTTTACCGCAACAGCTGGTTCGACCGAGCCGTCAACGCCGTCACGCTGACCACCATCTCGTTTCCTGAATTCTTCATCGCCTATATGCTGGCCTACATCATCATTTCGCGCGACACCTTCATGGGCACGCAGCTCGCTCAGAGCCTGCCGCAGTGGCTGGCCGGCTCCATCGACTGGATCCTGCATGCGATTCCGAAATTTCCGACGCTTGCCAATGTCAATGAGCAGACCCCATTCGGCGAGCGCGTCTGGCGCTGCATGCTGCCCGCCCTGACCCTGACCTTCGTCATCGTCGCCTATATGATGCGGATGACCCGCGCCGCGCTCGTCAATCTTCTGGCGAGCCCCTATATCGAGATGGCGCAGCTCAAGGGCCTCAGTGCCCGCACCATCATGCTGCGCCATGCTCTGCCCAATGCCTGGGCGCCGATCGTCACCGTGATCGCCTTCAACCTCGCCTATCTCATCGTCGGCGTCGTCGTGGTGGAGGCGGTGTTCGTCTACCCCGGCATCGGCCAGCTGATGGTCGATGCCGTGCGCTCGCGCGACATCCCGGTGGTGCAGGCCTGCGCCTTGATCTTCGCCGCCACCTATATCCTGCTCAATCTCACCGCCGACATCATTTCGATTGTCACCAATCCAAGGCTCCTGCATCCCAGATGACCACCGTCGAGGACCATCAGCTCCGCACCGAGGATGCCATGCCCAAGGCACGGCGCACCCGCCTGTCCTTGATCAGGCGGGCCTTGCGGAGCGCGCCGCTCAGCGCCTGGTTCGGCATGATCGTCATCGCCGCCTATGTGATCGTCGCCATCTTCGCCCCCTGGCTTGCCCCCTATGGCGAGGCCCAGATCTTCCCCGAGCCTTACGCGCCCTGGGGCGGACAGTTCGTCCTGGGCACCGACCAGCTCGGCCGCGACATGCTGACCCGCCTGATCTATGGCGCCCGCAACACCATCGGCATTGCGCTCGTCACCACGCTCCTGTCCTTCGCCGTCGGCATGTCGCTCGGTCTTCTCGCTGCCATCTATCGCGGCTGGATCGACCAGCTGCTGTCGCGCGCCGTCGACGTGCTGATGTCGATCCCGCTCCTCATCTTCGCGCTGATGCTGCTGTCGACCTTCGGCTCGTCGGTCTTCAACCTCATCGTCATCATCGCCATCCTCGACTCGACCCGGGTGTTCCGCCTGTCCCGCGCCGTGGCGATGAATGTGGTGGTGATGGATTTCGTCGAGGCGGCGCGGTTGCGTGGCGAACGGCTCGGCTGGATCATGCGCCGCGAGATCCTGCCCAATGTGATGCCGCCGATGATCGCCGAGTTCGGCCTGCGCTTCTGCTTCGTCTTCCTCACCATCTCGGCGCTGTCGTTCCTCGGCGTCGGCATCCAGCCGCCCACCGCGGACTGGGGCTCGATGGTGCGCGAGAATGCGACGCTGATCACCTATGGCGATATCACGCCGCTGCTGCCGGCCGCCGCCATCGCGCTTCTGACGGTCGCCGTCAATTTCGTCGTCGACTGGTTCCTGCATCGAACGAGTGGTCTGAAGGATGAGCATTAAAGCCGTTTCTGCGCCGCGCGAAAAAGGCGCACCGCTGCTCGAGATCAAGAACCTGCGCATCGAAGGTTTCAGCGACGACAAATGGCACGAGATCGTGCGCGGCATCGACATCACGCTGAGGCGCGGCGAGGTGCTCGGCCTGATCGGCGAGTCGGGCGCCGGCAAATCGACCATCGGTCTCGCCGCCATGGGCTACGCCAAGCCGGGCTGCCGCATCTCCAGCGGCTCGGTGAGTTTCGACGGCATCGATCTCCTCGCGGCAAGCGAGAGCCGGCGCCGCGCCCTCAGGGGATCGCGCATCGCCTATGTCGCCCAGAGTGCCGCCGCCTCCTTCAACCCGGCCCACCGCATCATCGAGCAGACCATCGAGACCCAGCTCGCCCACAATCTCGATCGGCGCGACAAGGCCGAGCAGGGCGCCGTCGATCTCTACCGTCGTCTCCAGTTGCCCAATCCGGAAGCGATCGGCCGCCGCTATCCGCATCAGGTGTCGGGCGGCCAGCTGCAGCGCGCCATGACCGCCATGGCCATGTCCTGCCACCCCGACCTCATCATCTTCGACGAGCCGACCACCGCGCTCGACGTGACCACCCAGGTCGAGGTCCTCGCCGCCATCCGCAACATCGTCGACCAGTTCCAGACCGCTGCGATCTACATCACCCATGATCTGGCGGTGGTGGCGCAGATGGCCGACCGCATCATGGTCTTGCGTTACGGCCGGCTGGTCGAGGAAGCGCCCACCCGCATCATGCTCAAGACGCCCCAGGAGGACTATACCCGCTCGCTGTGGGCAGTGCGCAAGCTCGGCCGTCCCGACCGCCCGAGCGCCGAGCCGGTGCTGGTCGTCGACAATGTCACCGCGAGCTATGGCAGCACCATCAAGGTCCTCGAGAATGTCAATGTCCGCGTGCCGCGCGGCCGCACCGTCGCGGTGGTCGGCGAATCGGGATCGGGCAAGTCGACCCTCGCCCGCGCCATTGTCGGCCTGCTCCCGCCGATCAGCGGGCAGATCGTGTTCGACGGCACGCCGCTGCCACCGGCGCTGAAGCAGCGCGGCAAGGAGACCCTGCGCCGCATTCAGCTCATCTATCAAATGCCCGACACGGCCCTCAATCCGCGCCAGACGGTCCGCGACGTGATCGGTCGTCCCCTCGAATTCTATCGTGGTCTGAACGGCCGCGAATGCGACCGCAAGGTCGGCGAGCTGCTTCGCCTGATCGAGCTCGACGATCATCTGATCGACCGGCTGCCGAGCGAGCTTTCCGGCGGCCAGAAGCAGCGGATCTGCATCGCCCGGGCGCTTGCCGCCGACCCTGAGATCATCATCTGCGACGAGGTCACCTCGGCGCTCGACCAGATCGTCCAGGAGGAGATCCTGAAGCTGCTCATGCGGCTGCAGCAGGAGATGGGGGTCACCTATCTGTTCATCACCCATGACATAGCGACGGTGCGCGCCATCGCCGACGAGGTCGTGGTAATGCATCGCGGCAAGGTCGTTGAGCAGGGACCGAAGGCCGAGGTGCTGTCGCCGCCGCACCCGGCCTACACCGATCTTCTCCTGTCATCGGTGCCCGAGATGGACCCCGATTGGCTCACCGGCGTTTTGACCCGGCGCGCCGAGAAGGGTGGATTGAAGGCGGCCGGGAATTAGAGCTTCGAAACCATCGTGAGCGAAGCCATCAACGTCCTCGGGATCAGCGGCAGCCTGCGGCGCGGCTCCTACAACACCATGCTGCTCCGCAATATCCAGGCGATGCTGCCGCCAGGCATGACGCTCGAGATTGCGACCCTCAACGACTTGCCCGTCTACAATGGCGACGATGAGGACGCGACCGGAATCCCGCCATCGGTCCTCGATCTGGTCGGCCGCATCCGGGTGGCCCATGGCGTCGTCATCGCCACGCCCGAATATAATTTCTCGATTCCCGGCGGCCTGAAGAACGCCACCGACTGGGTGTCGCGCGTCAAGCAGCAGCCCTTCAAGCACAAGCGCGTCGGCGTGGTCGGCGCCTCCGGCAGCCCCATCGGCACTGCGCGCTCGCAATATCATCTGCGCCAGAATCTTCAGGCGCTCGAGGCCTATGTCATGCCGCGTCCCGAGGTCTTCATCAGCATTGCCGAGACGCGATTTGGCAAGGACGGAACCCTGACCGATGAGCCGGCCCGCAAGGTCGTCGAGACCTGGCTCAAGCATTTCAACGAGTGGGTTAGGCAGGGTTAGGCAGTAGGCGTTAGGCAGTAGGCAGTGAGCCGCGCGCTTCCCTACTGCCTACTGCCGACTGCCGACTGCCTTACCGGACGCTGTCCGGCAGCTCCCGCTCACGACGCGTGATGAAATCCGTGAGCGCTTCCGCCACGCCCGGATCGAGCGCCGGCGCCTCATAGCTGGCGAGCAACGCTTTCGCCTTCGCGCGGCCGCGCGCATCCATGTCGTTCTCGCCCTCCGCCGACCATTGCTCGAACGAGCTGAAATCCATGAGCTTGGGCGCGAAGAACGCCCGTTCGAAATGGTCGAGCGTGTGCTGGGTGCCGAGGAAATGACCGCCCGGCCCGACCTCGCGAACCGCCGCCATCGCCTCCTTGAAGTCCTCGAACGACACCCCGCCGGCATAGCGGTACCAGGCTTCGCACTGCTCGGCATCGGTGACGAATTTCGAATAGCCGCAGACGAGACCCGCTTCGAGCCAGCCGGCCGAATGCCAGATGTAATGGGCACCCGACAGGATCGCCGCATGCATCAGCATGTTCGCCTCGTAGCCGGCCTGCGCGTCGTTCACCTTGGAGCCGACATGGAACCCCGAGGTCCGCCATGGCAGGCGATATTTCCGCGCCAGCGCCCCCATGAGATACATCATCTGCGCCGCCTCGGGCGTGCCGCCCATCGGTGCCCCCGACTTCATGTCGACCGTCACCATGAACTGGCCATAGAGCTGCGGCGACCCCGGCCGCACCAGCTGGGTGAAGGCGAGCCCGGCCAGCGCCTCGGCATTGACCTGCGCCACCGCCCCGATCGACGACGCCGAGGTCGAGGCGCCGCACAAGGCGAAGGGTGCGAGGATCACCGGCTGATTGTGCCGGGCATAGACCTTGAGCGCATCGAGCATGGTCGCGTCCCACACCAGCGGCGAATTGCAGTTGGTGATCGACACCATGACGGGATTGTCGTCGACGAAGGCGTCCCCGAATACCAGCTTCGCCATCCTGATCGTGTCCTCGGCCCGCTCGCGCGCCGTGACGATGCCCATGAACGGCTTGTTGGAATGGCGGATGGCCGAGTTGACGATGTGGAGATGACGCCGCGGAACCGGGATCTCCATCGGCTCGCAGATGATCGAGCTCGACGAATGAAGCGCCGGCGACAGATAGGCAAGCTTGTGGAAGTTTTGGAGATCGTCGAGCGAGCCGTAGCGGCGTTGATTGTCGAGGTCGCGCACATAGGGCGCGCCATACATCGGCACGAACACGCTGTTCGACCCGCCGATGCGGACGCTGCGCGACGGGTTGCGGGCGTTGAGCGTAAACTCCGACGGGATGGTCGACACCAGCTGCAGGAGGAGCGCACCGTCGATCCTGACCCGATGGCCGCGCACATCCGCACCCGCCCGGCGCCACATGCCCGCCGCTTCATCGTCGCGGAAGTCGATGCCCACTTCCTCCAGGATCTTCACCGACTCCTGGTGAATGAGCTCGACGGCTTCCGCGGGCACCAGCTCATAGATCGGAATTTTGCGGGCCAGTCCCGGCAGGGCGGGGACGGGCGCCGAGCGCTGCACCAGCCGGGCCTGGCGACCGCCAGCCCGTCTGCCCGTCGCGCTCACCTGCTCCGACAACTCTTTGACATTGACCATGGACCCGAGCCTAGCACAGCCGGCCCATTGAGGAATTCTCAATCGATTCGCCACAGAATCGCTTCGGCGAACAGCCCGATCGGAAATTGAGCAACAAGATTGCTCACCATTGCCCCGAATCGGGCCAAGTCATCATGTTTTGTCGGATCATTGATTTGAGCGGGAGGACAGCATGCGGACTGTAATGCGTATGGTGGCGCTGGCCGTGGTGGGATTGGCCATGCTGGCGTCGGAGACGGCCAATGCGCAGGGTGTCAATGCTCGCTGCGACGCATATGCGCGGGATTTCGCAGCAAGCCAGAACAGCGGCGGCGCCGAGGTTGTCGGCGGCGCCATGGCGGGTGCCCTCGGGGGCGCGATCATCGGCAGCCTGGCCGGCGGCCGTCGCGGCGCCGGCACCGGGGCGCTGATCGGCACCGGCGTCGGGGCGATCGGCGGCGCGGCCAACAATTCGGCACGCCAGAACGATGCTTATTGGGCCGCCTATAACGACTGCATGGCGCGCGGGTCGGGACCAAGCCAGCCGGTCTATGACGCCGGCTATGATGCACCCGAGCCGTGGAGCGACGAGTGGTACGACTATTGCGCCGACAAATACCGCTCGTTCAACGCCCGGACGGGCATGTATCTGACGAGCACCGGCCAGCGTCGCCTCTGCCGCTGACGGCCGGCCATCGCGATCCCCGCCTCTGCAGGCGGGGACCGCCGCTCAATTGAGCGGAAACGGGAAGTACTTGTCGTTGATGGCCTTGTAGGTGCCATCGGCCACGACCGCGTCGATCGCCTTGTCGAACCGCGCCCTGAGCGCCGTGTCGCCCTTCCGGACAGCGATCGCCACGCCCTCGCCGAACCATTTGGGATCCTTGAGCGGCGGCCCGACGAATTCGCAGCAGCGTCCCTCCTGACTTTGCGACAGCCAGCGCCACAGCGCCGTGCTGTCGGCCAACACCGCATCGAGCTTTCCCGCTGCCAGGGCGGCGTCGGCCTCCTCCTGGGTGCCATAAAGCTTGATGACCGAGTCCTTGTAGACGTCCTGCAGGTAGTTCCCATGGACGGTCCCCGACTGGGCGCCGAGCGTCTTGCCCTTGAGCGCCGCCGGTGCGACGTCGCCGCCCTCCGCCCCCGTCCCTTTGCGCATCGCGAAGCGCGCCGGCGCCAAGTAGTAGGGCTTGGTGAAGTCGACCCTCTGCTTGCGTTCGTCGGTGATCCAGAGCGAGGCAATGACGGCGTCGAATTTCCCCGCGACCAGCGCCGGGACGATGCCTTCAAAGTCCTGGGTGACCATTTCGCACTCCGCCCCCATCCGGGAGCACAGCGCCTGCGTCAGCTCGATGTCGAACCCGTGCAGCTTGCCGGCCGAATCGACGAAATTGAAAGGCGGGTAGCTGCCCTCCGTGCCGACGCGGATCGGGTCGGCCATGGCGACCCCCGTCTGGAGTGCCACGGTCAGGGCAAAGATGAAGATTATTCTCATGATCGTGACAATAGCGCACGAAAGGCATTAGGCATTAGGCAAATAGGCCGTGACTGGTGCTCTTGCCTGCTGCCTGCTGCCTCACGTGACATTCGCGCCGGCACTGCCTATGTGTCAGCCGATCGGCACTGATGCCGCGTCAAGTTTGAGAGGAGGAAGGGGAATGTTGAGGATTGCATCGCTTTTCGTCGCTTTGCTTTTCGCCCCACAGCTTGCCCTCGCCCAGGATGCGCCGGACACCGAGGGTGGTCGTTACGTCCTGGAGAAGGCTGGGCCGGGATTCATTCGCCTCGATCGCCAGACCGGCGCGGTTTCCCGCTGCCTCGAGAAGAGCGGCAGCTGGGCTTGCGAATCGATTGACGACAATCGCGGCGACGACCAGGCCGGGCTCAAGGCCGAGATCGACCGGCTGCAGCGCCAGAACGACGAGCTGAAGAAGCGAATCGCCGATCTCGAGAAGCGCCCCGGTGATTCGGCAGGCCGAACGCGCATCGAGCTGCCGACTCAGGAGGACATGGATCGCTTCATGGCGCTGGTCGAGACCTGGATGCGCAAATTCGTCGATTTTGCCCGCTCGCTCGGCCAGGAATCGCGCGATAAGCAGAACATTTGACGCCATTCTGCTCGAAAACAAAGCGGCCCGCCCGCTCGCTTGAGGCAAGCGGACGGGCCCTGGCACGCGCCAGCTCGGGACGGCGACAGGAGCCGCGCGGCCATCCGTTCGGCCGTCGAAGAATGGCCGAAACCAGATTCAGTTGTTCAGCGTGTTACGGAGACCCCTCTCCAAAGCGAACCGCTCCCATTCAGTCCGCCCCGCTCGATTGGTGCAGCGTGCCGGGGGACAGCGGCGCCAGCTTGACTGAACATTGGCCAAATTTGGCCAATGGTCAGGGAGCTGGGGATCATTGGAGCACGATCTAGCTGCGGAAGGCGTCGGTCGCGGTCACCAGCTCGTGGATCGTGCCGGGCTCGGTCATGGTGTGTCCGGCATCGTCGACGATGCGCAGTTCGACCTCGGGCCAGGCCCGTTTCAGGTCCCACGCATTGGCCACCGGCGTGCACACATCATAGCGTCCATGGACGATGATGCCGGGAATGCCCGAGAGGCGCCCGGCCTCCTCGAGCAGCTG
>Ga0075421_100007646_pt1 | contig 13237 bp, 12 predicted proteins | sample SoiMetdeltSBSDD5_FD_75292 | JGI IMG/M metagenome (GOLD analysis project Ga0075421, IMG submission 75292) | Bulk soil microbial communities from a Populus tree surrounding site in Tennessee, USA - Soil MetaG P. deltoides SBSDD5 | ecosystem: Environmental > Terrestrial > Soil > Tree plantation... | reverse complement strand
TTCGTCCGGATCGACCGACAGCACCCGGAAGATCTCGTTCTCTTCGAGATCCTCGTACCACTGTCCCTGAACCGGGTCGTAGTCTCTGGCCACGCAAACACCTCAAGAACGCCAGGCGGCGGAGAGCAACTGGCCGCGGAATATTAGGGGCATTCGCCGTGACTGCCAAGCGTGGAGCGCGCACCGCCCGGGGCGTCCGCAATCCCTGGACCGTGCGGTGCTTTCCAGCTGCAAAGCATGCGTGGTTGAGGTAATAGTGGCACGAGCCATGAATCTTGCTACGCACCCATCGTCTGCTCTACCGCTGCTGCGCGCGCGCCGCATCGTGGTCAAAGTCGGCTCGGCACTGCTGGTCGATGCGGACGAGGGCACCCCGAACCGGGGCTGGCTGGAGACATTGGCTGAGGACGTGGCGGCGCTGCGTGCCCGCGGGCAGGAAGTGCTGCTGGTGTCGTCGGGCGCGATCGCGCTCGGGCGTCGGCAACTCGGACTGACGTCGGCGCGGCTCAAGCTGGAAGAGAAGCAGGCCGCGGCGGCGATCGGCCAGATCCGCCTGGCACATGCCTGGAAGGACGCGCTGGAGCTGCATCGGCTCAGCGTCGCGCAAATCCTGCTCACGTTCGGCGACACTGAAGAGCGCCGGCGCTATTTGAACGCCCGCAATACCTTGAGCACGCTGCTGCGCCTCGGTGCGATTCCGGTGATCAACGAGAACGATACGGTCGCGACCGTGGAGATTCGCTACGGCGACAACGATCGGTTGGCCGCACGCGTTGCGCAGATGATCAGCGCGGACTGTCTGGTACTGCTGTCGGATGTGGATGGTCTGTACAGCGCCGATCCCAGGCGCGACCCGGGCGCGCGGTTCATCCCGGACGTGCATTCGATCAACTCGGAGATCGAGCGCATGGCCGGCGGGACCACGTCGGCGCTCGGCTCGGGCGGGATGGCGACGAAGATCGCCGCGGCGAAAATCGCCGTCGCTGCCGGATGCCACATGGCCGTGGCGCTCGGCCGCGAGCTGCATCCGCTCCGCCGGATTCAGGAGGGCGAGCGCTGCACCTGGTTTCATCCGTCCGTCACGCCGGCCACGGTTCGCAAACAATGGATTGCCGGGGCGCTGAAGCCGGCGGGCGAGCTGCATGTCGATGAAGGTGCTGCTGCCGCACTGGGGCGCGGCAAGAGCCTGTTGCCGGCGGGCGTCACGAAGGTCGTGGGGCGCTTCAAGCGCGGCGACGCTCTGATCGTGCGTGCGCCGAGCGGCAAGGAGATCGCGCGCGGACTCTCAGCTTACTCGAGCCTCGATGCCGAACGGCTGCGCGGGCGTCACTCCAGCGAGATCGAAGGGGTGCTCGGCTTCCATGGCCGCGACGAGATCATCCACCGGGACGATCTGGTCATTACGGGTTAGCGGCGGTTCACCGGGATGTCGAAATAGCGCGACGCCGGCGGATCGCTCGCCGGGTAGGTGTCGTTCAACTGCTTGTCGATGGCCGGCTCGCTCTTCGCCCGCGGATGCTTCAGACGCCAGCGCCTGGCGATGCCGCGGCAGGCCGGGGTGACGATCAGGACCGCAGCGCTCAGCAGCGCGACGGTTTCCAACACGTCGAAAGTCGAGCGGCGCGCTTCGGTGCGTGAGCTGGGCATGCGGGTTCTCCTGGCAGACTCCTCAGGAGACGCTTGCGATACGCAGGCGGTTCCGCAGCCGCGCCCTTACATCTTCGGCGGCACGATCGGATGCGAGCTCGACAAACCGCCGTCGACCGGGAATGCCTGGCCGTTGACGTACGAGGCATCGTCGGAAGCGAGGAACAACGCCATCTGCGCGATCTCGACCGGTGCGCCGGCGCGGCGCAGCGGATTGAGCTGACCGATCTTGTGATCCGTGCCCCGAGCGCGCGCTTGCTCGAAGATCGGTCGTGTCATGCCGGTCTCGATGAGGCCCGGGCAGATGGCGTTGATGCGCACGCCGCTGCCGCTCAATTGATAAGCCGTGGTCTGCACCAGACTGACGACGCCAGCCTTGCTCGAACTGTACGGCGAGCCACCTGCGCCTGATCGCAGGCCGGCAACCGACGCGGTGCAGATGATCGAGCCGCGCTTGCGCGGCGTCATGACGCGTGCGGCGTGCTTCACCGCGAGGAATGTGCCGATGAGGTTGATCCTGAGAATCTCGGTCCAGTGCTCCGGCGTCTGCTCTTGCAGCGGCACCAGACCGCCGCTCACGCCCGCATTGGCGTAGCACACGTCCAGCGCGCCGAACTCTCGCACGGCCGCATCGACCGCGGCGGCGATCGCCGACTCTTCAGAGGAATCCTTGACGAACGCCAGCGCCTTGCCGCCGCTCTGCCGGATGGCTGCGGCAGTCTCTTCGACGGCCGGTGCACGATCCAGCACGACGACACTCGCGCCTTCCTGCGCGAAGAGGATGGAAGTGGCGCGGCCGATGCCGCTGGCAGCGCCGGTGATGAGGGCTGTCTTGCCTGCGAGTCTGCTCATATGTCCGGAGAGTAGCTGAAAACCTGTGGATCGCGCTGCAGGTCGGGCTTCAGCCCGACAAATCCAAACATCCAATTCCGACCAACGGGACGCCAGGCTGTTTCCGAGGTCAGCGGCAACCCCGATAATGCCGCTCCTATGTCCCCCGACCTGATGCTTCAACAAGACTTCGGTCTCATCACCGATCTCGTCCACGGCTACGCACTCGAGCGGCCGCATCATCCAGCGTTGATCCACGACGAGCGCGTGCTCAGCTACGGCGCACTCGACCAGCTGATGGATCGGGTCGCGGCGTCGTTGCAGCGTGACGGCGTCCAGTCCGGCGACGTCATTTCAATCTGCGCAACGTCATGCGTGGAGTACGGCGCAATTTTTCTCGGCGCGCTGCGCGCCGGCGTCGCGGTTGCGCCGCTCGCACCATCGTCGACGCCCGAAGCGCTGGCGACGATGCTCGCGGACTGCGGCGCGAAGCTGCTGTTTCTCGATCAGCCGATCGCCGCCGCGCTCGAAGGGCACAAGTTGCCCGCGTCGCTGCGGCAGATTCCGATCTCGATGCGCGATTGGCTCGCGCCGGAGAACGCGACGCCGCGCCCGGTGCAGATCGATCCGGGTGCGCCGTTCAACATCATCTACTCGTCGGGCACGACCGGAACGCCGAAGGGGATCGTGCAATCGCATCGCATGCGGTGGGCGCACGTGCATCGTGCGGCGCTCGCGCGCTACGACCGCACGGCTGTCACCATCTGCTCGACACCGCTGTACTCGAACACGACGCTCGTGAGTTTCTTTCCGACGCTGGCGATGGGCGGAACCGTCGTGCTGATGGCGAAGTTCGACGCGCTGAAATTTCTGGAGCTGGCGCCGCGGCACCGTGCGACGCACGCGATGCTGGTCCCCGTGCAGTACCAGCGCATCATGGACCTGCCGGATTTCGACCGCTTCGACCTGCAGAGCTTCCGCATGAAGTTCTGCACCAGCGCGCCATTCGCGGCGCTGCTCAAGGCGGATATCCTCAAACGCTGGCCCGGCGGGCTGACCGAGTACTACGGTATGACGGAGGGCGGCGGCAGCTGCATCCTCTATGCTCACGAATTCCCGGACAAGCTGCACACGGTCGGCCAGCCCGCGCCCGGTCACGAAATCCGCTTGATCGACGAGCAAGGCCGCGAAGTCGCGCGCGGCGAGGTCGGCGAGATCGTCGGCCGCTCGCCCGCTTCGATGATGAACGGTTACTTCAATCAGCCGGGCAAGACCGCAGAAGCCGAGTGGTACGACGCAGAAGGCAACCGCTACATCCGCACGGGCGACGTCGGCCGCTTCGACGAGCAGGGATTCCTCACGCTGATGGACCGGCGCAAGGACATGATCATCTCCGGCGGATTCAACATCTATCCGAGCGATCTGGAGAGCGTGCTGATCGAGCACGAGGCGATCAAGGAAGTCGCAGTGGTCGGCGTGGCCTCGCGGCAATGGGGCGAGACGCCGGTCGCGTTCGTCGTGCTCAAGGCCGGTCGCACGGCCACAGCGGACCAGATCCGCATATGGGCGAACGAGCGCCTCGGCAAGACGCAACGCATCGCGTCCGTCGAGATCCGCGACACGCTGCCGCGTAGCGCGATCGGCAAAGTGCTGAAGCGCGAGTTACGCGATCAGTACGCTCAGGCCGGCAGCTCTTCCTGACGCAGGGTACGCATCGCGCGGTAGTAGTGGAACGTCGACCACGCGAACGTAAAGACGATGATGCACAGCGCGTAGCGCAGGCCATCCGCGCTCGCCTGCGCAGCCGGCAGGCCGGCCTCCAGCAGATTGTTGCCGATCGTGTGGCTGATGAAGCCGGTCAGTATCGGCCCCACGCCGATACCGATGAAGTTCAGCACGAGGAACAGCACCGCAGTCGCGAGCGCCCGCTCGCGCGGAGTGACCAGGCGATAGGTCGCGGAGATCGACGGTGCCAGATACATCGTGCCGAAGCACACGTACAGGAACAGGCAGATCAGCACCAGCGGCGTGTGCGTCAGTGCGAACGCCGTTACCGCGAACGGCAGTGAGATCAGGTTCGAAATCGCCGGCACCTTCAACATGTAGCGCGAGTCGCCATGTCGTTGCGTGAGCTTGTCGGCATAGGTGCCGCCGACGTACGTGCCGAGCAGACCGCCGAAGCCGACCAGGAACGCGAGCCAGATTCCGGCTTCGGCGACTGTAAAGCCGTGCGAGCGGATCAGATATGAGTTGTAGAACGCACTGACCCCATAGCTCACGAATGCGTGCAGGCCTGCAGCGAACGCCAGATGCCGGAAGCTGCTCTTGCCGCTCAGCGTCCGCACCACGATCGCCATCGGCGGAGCGTCTTTTACTGTATGTGCGCCGCCTTCGGAGAAACCGCGCGGCGCCTCTCGCACCGTCAATTTCAGGATGAGCGCCAGTAATATGCCCGGCGCGCCGACTAACAGGAACGCTGCGCGCCAGCCGTATATCTGCGCCACGACGCCGCCGACCATCAGCCCGATGAAAGTGCCGCCGTACACGCCCATCGCGTAGATGGACAGCGCCTTGCTGCGTCGCTTCGGCTCGAAGTAGTCGCTGATGAGCGAGAGGGCAGGCGGGCTGCAGCCCGACTCGCCGATGCCGACGACGACACGTGCCGCGAACAGCTGCCAGAAATTTCGTACGAATGCGGTAGCTGCCGTCGCCGTGCTCCAGATCAGCAGCGACAGCGCGATGATGTTGACGCGATTACCCTTGTCCGCCCAGCGCGCGATCGGAATGCCGAATGTCGTGTAGAACAGCGCAAATGCGGTGCCGCTGAGCGCGCCGAGCTGCCAGTCGTGCAGCCCGAACTCGTTCTTGATCGGCTCGATCAGGGTCGTGAGGATCTGCCGGTCGACGAAGTTGAAGACGTAGACGACGAACAGGAACCACACGACGTAGTAGCGATAGCGCTCGGTCGCGCGGAATTCCTCGGGCTGCGCTGCAGCCGCGGTTTTCAGCTGGCTCGTCTCGACAGCCATCCGACCCCCGATGCGTTTCTTTGTTGCCGGACTGTGCGTGCCCGGCGCCGCCGTCGTCAGGATATTTGCAATTCTTTACTGCGCGGCGCTCGCCGTTAGAATGCTGGCATGCAGGCCGACTCCAACTCGTCGCAGGATGTCGCCGCCCTGATGGAGTCATTGGGGCGCGCCGCCGTGGGCGCAGCCCGCGCGCTGGCGCGTGCAAGTACTGCGACGAAGAACGCCGCGCTCGCCGCGGCCGCTGCCGAGATTCGCAAGCAGTGCGCCGCAATTCTGGAAGCCAATCGCGGTGACCTGCAGGCGGCGCAGCAGCGCGAGCTTTCCGACGCGATGATGGACCGCCTGGCGCTCGACGAAAAACGTGTCGCCGCCATGGCGAGCGGACTCGAAGAGGTTGCGGCGCTGGCCGATCCCATCGGAGTCGTGATCGCAGCTTGGACGCGCCCCAATGGCTTGCGCATCGAGCGCGTGCGCGTGCCGCTCGGTGTGATCGGCATCGTCTACGAGAGCAGGCCGAACGTCACTGCTGATGCCGGCGCGCTGTGCTTGAAATCGGGCAACGCCGTGATTCTGCGCGGCGGCTCCGAGAGCGCTGGCTCCAGTCGAGCGATCCACGCGTGCCTGGTCGCCGGGCTGCGCGCAGTCGGGTTGCCCGAAACCGCGATTCAGATCGTGCCGACTACGGATCGAGCCGCGGTGGGCCACATGCTCTCAGGCATGACCGACTTCATCGACGTCGTCGTGCCGCGCGGCGGACGCAGTCTGGTGGAACGCGTGCAGAAGGAAGCACGGGTGCCAGTCATCGGCCATCTCGAAGGCAACTGCCACGTCTATGTCGATCGCGACGCCGACCCGGCAATGGCGCGCGATATCGTGTTGAACGCGAAACTGCGGCGCACGGGCGTGTGCGGCGCGGCCGAAACCGTGTTGCTCGATCGCGGCTGGTCCGGCGCCGAATCGGTCGTGCGCGCGCTGCTCGACGCCGGTTGCGAGGTGCGCGGGGACGAGGCAGTGCAGCGCCTTGATAAGCGGGTCACAGTCGCGACCGAGCAGGACTGGTACACGGAATATCTGGACAGGATCATCGCAGCCAGGGTCGTCGATGGGGTCGACGCCGCGGTCGAGCACATCGGTCGCTACGGCTCGGCGCACACCGAATCGATCGTCACGCGCAACCAGACAACGGCCGACCGGTTCCTGGCGAACGTCGACAGCGCGATCGTGCTCCACAATGCGTCCACGCAGTTCGCCGACGGCGGCGAGTTCGGCATGGGCGCGGAGATCGGGATCTCGACCGACAAGTTCCATGCACGCGGGCCGGTCGGGGTCGAGCAGTTGACCAGTTACAAGTACGTCGTGCGAGGCTCGGGACAGGTGCGGGAGTGAGTGGCTTGCGTGCATTCGTCTTCTTCTTGCTGGCGCTGACTGGCGTCGCTCATGCTGCTCAAGACATCGATGCCGCAGCGCTGAAGGCTGCGCTCGACAAAGCGCGCAGCGAACAGGTCGATGCGTTGGCGCCTGTCAACTTCGCGACAGCCGTCGAGGCGCACGATGCGGCCGTCAAGGATGCTGCTCGCGGTCGCAATGCCGACAAGGTACGCGCGCGAGTACAGGAAGGCGAAGCAGCGCTGCGTCGTGCAACGACAGCGGCGGCTGCAGCGCGACAGCTCCTCGGTTCGGTGATCAAGGCCCGTGAAGACGCGCTGACTGCGGAGGCGCCGAAGTTCGCAACCCAGGCATGGCAGAAGGCCGACGAGCGCTTCCGTGATGCGATGAGGGAGAACGAGAAGAACGACACCAAGAATGCGCAGCGTCGCGCCGCCGAAGCCGAGGTTCTGCTGCGCGAAGCGGAGCTGATCGCAATCAAGGGCGGCATCCTCGACGAAGCGCGCGGCTTGATCGCGCGGGCCGACGAAGCGAAGGTCGGCAAGTTCGCGCCGCGCAGCTTGCAAGCCGCCAAGCGCTATCTCGCCGAGGCGGAGCAGGAGATTCAGCGCAATCGTTACGACGTCAGTCAGCCGCGCAAGCTTGCCGCGCAGGCGCGCTACGAAGCACGGCACGCGACTTATCTCGCGCAGCTGATCGAGCGCGTGCTCAAGGAAGAAAGCGACGACCAGGCTGGCGTCGAAGCCCTGATCCTTTCGTGGGAAGAGCCGCTGAAGCGAATCGCCACCGAGATGGAGCTCGCGGCGCAGTTCGACAAAGGCATGCAGGCGCCGATGCAGGAGATCAACGAGCACGCGGGACAGCAGGCACAGGAAGGGCGGCGCCTCAAGCAGGAGCTGGCCGATCGCGACGACAAGCTCACGGTGCTGGACACTCAGCTCAAACGGTTGGAATCGCGCCTGGGAGGAGTCTCGGAAGAGCGCGTGCAGTTGCAACGACGTGTCGATGCACAGGAGCGTCTGCGCTCGAGCGTCGCCGCACTGGAAGCTTCGTTCTCCGCGGACGAAGCGCGCGTCGTGCGGCAGGGCGATGACGTCGTGCTGTCGCTGCTCGGAATCAAGTTTCCCTCGGGTCGCAGCACGATCGATTCGAGCAGCACGGCGCTGATGAAAAAAGTACAGCAGGGGCTCGCGCTGTTTCCCGGCGCCTCGATCTCCGTGGAAGGCCACACCGATGCGAACGGCAGCGACTCCACGAATCTGATCCTGTCGCAGGACCGCGCCGACGCCGTGCGTCAGTACCTGGTCGGCAACTTCGGGCTCAATCCCGAGAAGGTCAGTTCCGTCGGCTATGGCGAAGCGCGCCCCGTCGCCACCAATGAGACTGCCGCGGGTCGCACTCGCAACCGCCGCATCGATCTGGTGATCCACCCGGAACAGCGCTGACGTTGCGCTTGCAACGGCGCGCGAGCGGGCGGACGATAGCTGCGGTCACGTCCGCCTGCAGGGAAGAGGGTCGCCAGCATGCGTATTCACGTTCTCGCTGCCGCCACGCTACTCGCCGCTTCGTTCAGCCTTCACGCCGCAACTGATGACCCATTCGTGGTGCACGAGTGGGGCACATTCACCACAGCCCAGGGCTCGGATGCCGAGCAGATCGCCTGGGCGCCGGCGTTCAGCGTGGACCTGCCCGAGTTCGTCTACAGCGGCGCCGGGAACCTGGGCGGATTCCAGGACGCACAGCAGACGTTCCAGGGCAAGGATGAGATTGCGCCGGTTCGGATGGAGACGCCGGTCATCTATTTCTACTCGCAGCAGGAACGCGTAGCGGACGTGCGTGTGATCTTCCGCGGCGGCAACGTCACCGAGTGGTATCCGCAGGCAACGAATCTGCAATCATTGGCGACAGGTCCCATGCCTGCTGCGCATAACCGCCAATTCGTCATCGACTGGGGCGGCTTGCGCATCCTGCCCCGCGACACGCGTGAGATGTCGGCTGGCGCGCTGATCCGTGACAAGGATCCGGCGAACGGCAGCCACTACTACGCCGCGCGCGAAACAGACGCGAACTTCCTGCGCGTGTTCTCGCCGAAGACGAGCAAGGGCATGGAGCATGAACGCCTGTTGTTCTATCGAGGCGTCGGTTATTTCAAAGCACCGCTGGCGGTCGGCATCGATGCCGACGAGCAGCAGGTGTCGCTCACGGCGCTCGAGGCCGAGCCGATCTCGGATCTGTTCGTCGTGACGGTGCGTAACGGGATGATGCGGTATCAGAAGGTCGGCCGCACCGTAACGAACGCCACGTCAGAGGTAGACGTCAATACGCAGGTATTCGGTGCGTTGAACGACGTGCGCGCGCGAGCAATGCAGGACATGGCCGCTGCACTCGTCGAGCAGGGGCTTTATCAGAAGGAAGCCCTGGCGATGGTGAAGACCTGGCAGGACCAGTGGTTCGCCGAGGAAGGGATGCGCGTCCTCTACTTGCTGCCGCGCGCCTGGACGGATCGCACGCTGCCGCTGCAAGTTGCGCCGCGGCCAGACAGCATCGTGCGCGTCATGGTTGGACGCGCCGAGATCATCACTCCGTCGGACGAGCGCAAGCTGCGGGATCAGGCCCTGACCTTCAGTCGCGGTGACGCCAAGACGAAGGCGCGCGTCGTCGCGAACATCGACACGCTGGGACTGGGAAGGTTTTTCAGCGCAGCGATCTGGCGGGTCGGCGCCGACGACACCAATCGGGCGCTGCAACAGGCGATCTGGGAACTGAGCGAGGCGGTCAGTGTTCGTGAGGATGCGCGCAGCGCTCGCAATTGACCCAGCCGGAGTCGCCGTTCTCGTAGTGCTCCTTCTTCCAGATCGGCACGCGGTGCTTCACTTCGTCGATGATGTAGCGGCAGGCGGCGAATGCTTCGGCACGATGCCGTGAGCTGACTCCGACCCACACCGCCAGATCCCCGATCCCGAGCGAACCGACACGGTGCACGCACGCTGCGCGTAGCACGCCGAAGCGCGTGATGGCTTCCGCGACGATACGCTCGCCTTCCTTGTTTGCCAGCGCTTCGAACGCTTCGTACTCCAGGCGCGTCACTGCATGACCTTCGTTGTGGTTGCGCACCCAGCCCTCGAACGCGGCATAACCGCCCGCGGCCGGGTCCGCGAGCTCGGCGCGATAAGTGTCGGGCGTGAGCGGCACCTGGCTGAAGGCGAAGGCTTTCATCCGCCGGCCACCGGCGGAATGAACACGACTGTGTCGCCGTGTTTCAACGGCGTCTGCCAGTCGCCGAACTCGGAATTCAGCGCCACCTTCAAGTGCGCTGACGTCAGCTGGAACGGATGACGCTGGCGCAGCTCCGCGTACAACTCGGCTGGTGTGCCGGCGCTCGTATCGACCGTTTCCTCGCTGCGCCCGGCCTGCTCGCGCAGGATTGCGTAGTACTGGATGCGAACGGTCTTGGAGGTCCGTCCCTCGGGACGTAGCGCAGCCGTCGCCAACCCGAACTCTTCCACCGTATTAACGTTGTCGAGCGCCTGAGGCTCCGGCAGATCGAGCAGCGCGGTGTCCGAATTGATGAGGAACTTGCGCGGGCACTGCTTGCCGCTCGCGACGTAGGCGAGCACCGGCTGACGTGCCGCGGGCTCCCAGATCGCGCAGAGCGGCTCGGGCAGACCATCGTGCGCGCTGCGATAAGCAGTCGCGATCTTGTGCGGGTCGCGATGTGCGATCAGATGCTGCAGCGTGCGCTCAGTCAAAAACGGCAAGTCGCACGCGAGCACGAGCCACGCTGCTTTCGGATGCTCGAGCAGCGCCGCCGAGATTCCGGCGATCGGGCCGGTGCCAGGTTGGCGGTCGACGATCTGCGGATAACTCCCGCGTGCAGCATCGTCGCGCTGGTCCGGTCGCACGGAAACGAAACTCGCGGCGCAGACCTTCGACACCAGGTCGAACGCCCACTGCAGTTGCGGCTGTCCGTGGTACTGCAGCGCCGCCTTGTCCGTGCGCATGCGAGTGCTGGCGCCGCCGGCAAGAACCAGACCGAAGAGAGTGGCGGTCATGACTGGGCTCAACCGATATCGCTCTTGCCGCCGCGCTTCTCGACCAGCCGCGTTTCGGCGATGACGATGTCGTGCGACAGCGCCTTGCACATGTCGTAGATGGTCAGCGCCGCGACGCTCGCGCCCGTCAGCGCCTCCATCTCGACTCCCGTCTTGTGATGCACGGACACCGTGCAGCGGACTACTGCGTCGTCGCCTTCCATGTCGACTGCAAGCTTGCAGCTCTCGATGCCGAGCGGATGACAGAACGGGATGAGCTCGTGCGTCTTCTTTGCCGCCATCGTGCCGGCGATGATCGCTGTCTGAAACACCGGTCCCTTCGACGTATTGAACTGCTGGTCACGCAGCGCTTCCGCGACGGCGCGCGGGAATCGCACTCGCGTCTCCGCAGTGGCGGTGCGTTTGGTCACCGACTTGTCGCCGACATCGACCATCGTCGGGCGCGCCTCGGAATCGACATGCGTGAACGAGGACATGATTAGCCGCCGATGTAGTACATCTCGATCTTGCGCAGCGGCTGCTCACCGGCGTGCAGCGAGGAGCGCAGCTCGCTGTAGCGGTCGCCGCGACGAGTCCACGTGGTCGCGATCAGCGAGCGCAATTCGTCGTCGCTCGCGCCGTCACGCAGCGGCGCGCGCAGATCCAGACCGGAGCGCGCGAACAGACACGTGTAGAAAACGCCTTCGGAGGAGAGCCGGGCGCGCGTACAGCTGCCGCAAAATGGATTCGTGACGGACGAGATGAAGCCGATCTCGCCCGCGCCGTCGTCGAAGGCGTACCGTTCGGCGACTTCACCGTGATAGTTCTCCTGTACGGCGTGCAGCGCCCAGCGCGCGCCGATGCGATCGAGCAGCTCGCGCGAGGCAACGACCCGCTCGCGACTCCAGTGATTGCGCGTGCCGACGTCCATGTACTCGATGAAACGCACGATGACGCCGCTGCCGCGGAAGTGCTCGACCAGGTCGAGCACCGTGTGATCGTTGAGGCCGCGCTCGACGACGCAATTGATCTTGATCGGCGTCAGGCCCGCGTCCTGGGCTGCACGGATGCCCTCGAGCACGCGGTCGCGCTCGGCGAAGCCGCCGCTCATCTGCTTGAAGATTTCCGCATCCAGCGTGTCGAGACTCACGGTGATGCGATGCAAGCCGTTCGCCTTCAGCTCGGCAGCATGCTGAGCGAGCAACACGCCATTGGTCGTGAGCGCCACATCCTGCACGCCTTCGAGCGCCGTCAGTTCGCCGACCAGCTCGGAAATATTCGCGCGCAGCAACGGCTCGCCGCCCGTGAGCCGCACCTTCTGCACACCCAGCTGCACGAACAGGCGCGTCAGGCGCGTGATTTCCTCGAACGACAGCCGTTCGGTCGATTTCAGGAACCGGTAGTGCTCGTGGAAGGTCTCCCGCGGCATGCAGTACGGGCAGCGGAAATTGCACCGGTCCATCACCGAGATGCGCAGGTCGTGCAGCGGGCGATTCAGGGTATCGCGCGGCCGCGGGTGCACGGGCAGATTGACTATGGAATGGGTCATGGTGCGCTCTATCACCACGAATATAACGCTACAGGCGTCCCCGCCGCGACTGTAGTGGGCCCGGGCGGCAGCTCCACGAAGCCGTCGGTCCCGATCAAGGAGGTGAAATCGCCGGACCCGCGCGTCGGTCTTACGACTGCATGCCGCTGGCCCTGCGTGAATCCGAGCGCCACGGGTGTGAACAACGTTAGAGCTGGCTTGACCTCGACGCGTTCCGCCAGTGTGACCTGCTCCGGCCCGCGTGGCGCGACACCCAGCGACGTCTCCAGCCCAGCAAACACGTAGCGCGCCAAACACACGAGGGTCGAGACCGGGTTGCCAGGCAGGGCGTACACCGTCTGCCCGCCTGCGCCTACGCCGAACCACAACGGCTTGCCGGGCCGCTGCGACACCTTGTGAAAGACGACGCGCACATCCAGCTCCCCCAGGACCTGTGGCACGTAGTCGAATCTCCCCATGGAGACGCCGCCGCTCAGGATCAGCACGTCGTGCGACTGCAGATGCGCCCCGAGGCGCGCACGCAAGACTTCAGGATCGTCCGGCAGATGGTCGAGCGTGGGTTGCGCGAAGCCACGACGCTGCAGGGCGGCCATGACCGCATACACGTTCGAGCGGTGAATCTGCCACTCGGCGAGCGGCTTGCCGGGTTCGACCAGCTCATCGCCGGTAGAGATCACGACGATGCGCGGATTGCGAGTGACTGACGCTTGCGTGCATCCGTTCGCCGCGAGCACCGCAACTTCGGCGGGTCCGAGACGAACGCC
>Ga0075421_100007644_pt1 | contig 13239 bp, 12 predicted proteins | sample SoiMetdeltSBSDD5_FD_75292 | JGI IMG/M metagenome (GOLD analysis project Ga0075421, IMG submission 75292) | Bulk soil microbial communities from a Populus tree surrounding site in Tennessee, USA - Soil MetaG P. deltoides SBSDD5 | ecosystem: Environmental > Terrestrial > Soil > Tree plantation... | reverse complement strand
AGCGGCGCAAACGCAACACCACGCCCGATGCCATCGGCCTCACCATGAAGCGAGACTTGCTTGCGGGAGCGGTGCAGGACGATCCAGAGCCGGTGGCCTTCGAGAGTTGGTTACTGCAGCGTTGCCAGGCGAGCGGCATTGCCGACGGCCCGGTGCGTGCTATGGCCCTGGAAGTCCTGGCTGAGTGGCGCCTGGCTGAAGCTTCGCAGCCCTTCCAGCATTGGCTGGCCCAGGGTGCCCCGTCAGACGACGCTCTCTAATGCCCTATGGCAGCAGAGCCCCGCTCATCCTGCCCCCCGTGCATGGTGCATACTACCGTGCAGGTGGTCTCGCTTTGGCTGGGCAATAGGGGAGCTGTGGGCTACCGTTATTTCCATTCCCAAAATGGCGTTTTGGCATTCCCCTGTGCATCCACTTCCCATTCATAGAGCACGGCGACTTGGTTTAGGTGGGCGAGTTGCGTGGGGACGGTCTGAAAATAGATCGCTCCACGGTAGCTCACTGCAGCGCCCTGCCCTGTAAATCGTCCCACACCGGCGGCGGTCCAGGTCCCGACTTCTCCACCCTGGGTCATGATGATCCCCTGCATGGGGCACTCGCCGTAGAGTGTCCCATCGGGTCGAACGGTTGCCCAGTACGTGCCCATCATGGTGGCTTGGATGCCGAGTATCGTCCCACTGATTTCAAACGACGTTTCGACTTTAGGGCCAGAACCATCAGGAGGAAGTACGCGTTGACCAGTGATCTTTCCTTGGAATTCACCGAGCTTTTCCCCTAACATAGTTCTCTCCTCTGCAGCATTGATGCCTGCTACGCCCATTGCTCCTCAAGGGCGTCCAAACCAGCTCGCTCCAGTCCCTCTATACCACACCCTCCGCAGGAGGTCCAGCTAGAGGAGTACCAGTATCAGCTTCTCAACCGAACTGACGAGGGCATGGACGGCTTCCAGGATGTCTTTAGCAATACACAGTGCTTCATGCTGCAATGCGGCACAGCTTTGCATTGCCTCGCCGCTGTATTTTTGTCCTGAACTCTGATATGGTCATGGCAGGTGGTGTTTGATCCATTGTGCCGGCTGTCTTCCCTGAAAGGAGTAGGGTACCTATGGCAACCTTCCCTCACACCTTTTCCAGTGTCCCTGCTCAGGCTGACCCGAGCGCATTATTCGAGGCTGGTAATGAACACGTCTGGATCCACGCCTCTTCCTGGCGCGCTCTGGCTGCCAGCCAGGAAGGCAAGCGCATCATGGTCGAAGGGCGTGGTTGTATCCTGAAGGATATTGATGGCAAGGAGTATATTGACGGTCTGGCCGGTCTGTGGTTGGTCAATGTTGGGCATGGACGGAAAGAAATCGGGGAAGCGATGGCGGCGCAGGCCGGGACCCTGGCCTATGCCAGTTCCACCCAAATGACGACCGTGCCGGCGATTCAACTCGCCACGCTCCTGTCCGAGCTTACGCCCGGTGATCTCTCCACGGTGTTTTTTTGCAGTGGGGGCTCAGAAGCGGTCGAGTCAGCCATCAAAATTGCCAGACAATATCAGTATCTCGCTGGCTTTCCCAAACGCTTTAAGATTATTGGGCGGCGTGGCTCCTACCATGGGGCAACGTTTGGGGCGATGAGCGTGAGTGGCACACGGCCCATGACCGAACCATACTATAGCCCGTTTATGAATGGTGCCTTGCACGTTGCCCCCCCTTACTGCTACCGCTGTGATTATCGTCATACCTATCCCGCCTGTGACGTCTATTGCGTTGACGCCATTGAGCAGCTCATTGAGCACGAAGGGCCGCAAACAGTGGCCGCGGTGATTGCTGAGCCCATCTCCGCGTCTGGCGGGATCGCTATACCGCCGCCGGAATATTTACCGCGCTTGCGCCAGATCTGTGACCGCCATGGCGTCTTGTTGATCGTCGATGAGGTCATTACGGGTTTTGGACGCACGGGCAAGATGTTTGCCTCCGAACACTGGGGCCTCGTGGGCGATATCATGACCATGGCTAAGGGGCTGAGTAGTGGTTATGCGCCGATTGCTGCGGCCATCTGCCGCCCCAAAGTCGTGGAGCCGTTCGCGAGTGACACCGGGAAACGGCTGTCGCACCTCTTGACCTTTGGCGGTCAGGCGGTCGCCTGTGCGGCAGCACTCGCTAACCTCGATATTCTGCAACGCGAACGCCTGGTTGAGAACTCTGCGGCCATGGGAGCGTATTTGTTGGAACAACTCCAGGGGCTGCGCTCGCATCCAACAGTGGGAGACATACGCGGTCTCGGACTCCTGATCGCCGTCGAGCTGGTGAAAGACCGCACCACGAAAGAAAAATTCGCCATGGACGGGGAGGAAGTGAAAACGCTGAACACCCTGCTCCTGGACAAAGGCTTGCTGACACGGGCCACGCACATCATTATGCTGTCGCCGCCGCTGTGCATCACACGCGCCGAGGTCGACCGCATCGTGGAGATCATCGACAGCAGTCTGACTACCCTGGAGCAGCAGTACGGCTACTGTTAACGCTGTCATCCTGAAGGGAGGGAGGCCCATGCCAACTGCGCCGACGTTGCCATTGCATCCTCAGGGCTATCTGAGTATGGCGACCAACCTGGGCATCAAGGATACGACGCTGGACTTTACGGTGATTTATTCCACGGTACGAGCCACGGCGGCGGGCACGTTCACGCAGAGTCTGTTCTGCGGGGCCCCCGTGATCGTTGGGCGTGAGCGACTGGCGGACGGGTATGCCCAAGCCCTGGTGATCAACAGTAAAAACGCCAATGTGGCTACGGGACAGCGTGGCATAGAGATCGCCCGCGAGATTACGGGCCTGGTCGCTGCAGAACTGGACATTGCTCCTGAAGATGTCATCCCAAGTTCCACCGGCGTCATTGGCCAACAACTGCCGCTAGAAAAATTCCAGCAGGCGATCCCGGGTCGCCTCCGGATACAACTGCGTCCGCACGAGCTCGGACTGGCAGCGCAGGCGATCATGACCACAGACACCCATCCAAAGTGCATTGCGAAGCCGGTCGGCAATGCGGTGCTCGCTGGCATCGCCAAAGGCGCCGCCATGATCGAGCCTAACATGGCCACGATGCTGGCGTTCCTCCTAACCGATGCCGCCATCCCTGCGAACACGCTGCGTCCGATGCTGCGGCGTGCGGTGGATGCCTCTTTCAACATGATCAGTATAGACACCGACACCAGCACCAGCGATACCGTCATTGTCATGGCGAACGGCCTGGCCGGGGAGGTCGATCCGTATGCCTTTGAGACCGCCCTCAATGAGGTCTGTATCTCTCTCGCCAAAGAGATCGCCGGTGATGGGGAAGGGGCGACGAAGCTGATTGAGGTCACCGTGACCTCAGCACGCGATGCCCAGCAGGCCAAGCGCATTGCCAAGGCTATTGTGAATTCTCCCCTGGTCAAGACTGCAGTGCACGGCGCCGATCCCAATTGGGGCCGCCTGGCTATGGCGATTGGCAAGTGCCATGAGGAAGCGGACATCCGGCCTGAGCGGGTGCGTATGGCGTTTGGGGACCTGTGTGTGTTCTCCCACGGAGAGCCGCAAAACGCTGATCTCCAGCGTCTAACCGACTATCTGAAGGGCAGGGATATTCGCATTAGCATTGACCTGGGCATACGTGACGGCCAGGCGACGGTGTGGGGCTGTGATCTGACTGCTGAGTACGTCCGGCTCAACGCGGAGTATACGACCTGACATCCTCTGCAAGCGTCGAGAACGATGCGTCATGCATGTAGGGCGCCGTTAAGGCGGTATTGCGTAGCGTTGGAGTGCGCTATCACCAGCGGTCAGCAGGTCACTGGTCACCTCAACGGTCTCTCCCGTCGTTGCCATAGATCTTCTCCTCTCGTGAGTAGGTGTTAGTCATACGCGGGCTCGACGCTGGGACACGTGCAGGCGTGCCGTAAAGGCCACCAGATCGGCCGCGAAGCGGGTCGGCTCCTCCCAGTGGAACCCGTGTCCGGCGCCGGGATACACCACGAGCTGCGCGCCCGGGATCGCCGCCGCGAGGGCCTCCTGCTCGTGGCGGCGAAAGAACGCATCTTGATCGCCCCAGACAATGAGGGTGGGTGCTGCGATTTTGCCGGTCTCCCCTGAAAAATCCGTGTCCAAAAGGGCAGCGAACGCCGCTCTCCACACGCACGCTGGGACCTTCAGGCTCTCCTGCACGACAGTATCGAGTAATGTCTGCGGCACTGGCCGGGCCAGCGTGCTCTGTTGAAACTCCAGCACAAAACCCGGGTCGATCGGATCCGTGAGCGTTGAGACGACAGAGTCCCAGAGCTCCACCGCCACCGGATTGCCGCACACAGTGGTGCACGAGCCCATAAGCACCAGCCCCAGGGTGTGGTCGGGATAGTCCAGCGCAAAGCGCTGAGCGATGTAACTGCCCATAGAATGGCCGACAATAACGGCTGGCCCAAGCTTGAGGGCGTCCATGAACGCGGCCAGGTCCGCCGCAAAATCCTGCGGATAATAGCCCGTCGCGGGGCGAGCCGCATCGCCATGGCCCCGTTGCGAGAGGGCGAAGGCGTGCAGGGACGCGGGCAGATGCGGCAGCACGCCCTCGAAGGAACGCCAGGAGTCGGTGATGCCGTGCAGCAGCAGTACGGGAACGCCCGCGGGGTCTCCTTGCTCGACATAGGGGAGCGTCACCTGGTTGGGAAGGGTCACAGAATGGATAACGGGGGTCATGCTCGTGTCCTCTCTTATAGGCCCATGTGGCAGCCGGTGTGTGGAAAGATATGTTTAATGGACTGGAATGGCCTTCAACGTCCTGTCCTTTACAGGTCTTCAATGCGCAGCTTTACCGTGGCATCCTTCCACGCCGCGTTGAACTGCTGTTCGACGAGCGCCGCTTCGTTATCGCGCTTCTGTGCCATCAAGCTCTGCCACAGGCCGAAAAGCAGCCGGCCATCGCGTGGGCGTATCTCAATCGCCTCACGGAAGACGGATTCCGCTTCCTTCGCCTGTCCGTTGCGCAGCAGTGCGGTGGCCAGCGACTGCCGCACTGGGTAGAACCACGCCGGTGGCTCGTCGTACTGGATCGTGGACTCAAGCTCGACCGCACGGCGCCACGCGTGGATGGACTTTTCCTTTTCTCCGCGCGCCCAGGCAAGCTGCGCGTCGAGCGTGGCCGCGGCAAAGGCCAAAATATCCGAGGATTTATTGTTGAGCAGGAACTGCGATGCAGCCGGGATGGCCTGGCGTAGCGACTCAAACTGCTGCTGCTCCGCCGCCGCTTCGGGCAGCTTCCCCTGCCCGGCCAGCGCCATTGCCCGCGCGTACTGCCAGAAGGCACGGTGGAGCTTCCGCTCGGCTTTGGGAGCTGGTGCCTGGAGAATGTCGTCCCAGCGGTGGAAGCGGAGGTCGATCATCAATGGATAGAGAAGAAATCCTTCGAGCATCTGCATCTGCACATCCGCGTCACCGACGTTCTGGACCATCTCCTGCGCTGCTTGCTTCGCCTCCTCGTATCGGCCCTGCTGGGCACGCGCGTAGGCGATGAAATGAATGTTGTGCGTCCAGTACATAAGCGGGTACATACCGGTCACGCCAGTGCGCTGGACAAACGCCTTATCCGCCGCGGCGGCATGCACGTTCGTCTGTGCGGCGAGGTCGTAGTCACCGGTCTGGAGGAAGATGTGCCCGGGCATGTGGACCAGGTGCCCCGCGCCGGGAACGAGCGTCATGAGGCGTATGGCGCTTGGGATGGCGCGTTCGAGGTTTGGCGAAGCTTCCACAGCGTGGATGTAAAAGTGGTTTGCACCGGGGTGATCCGGGTTGCGCTTCAACACGGACTCAAGCACGGCGACAAGCTCCAGCGTGCCAGGCGCCGGCTTACCATCGAGGGTCCAGAGCTGCCACGGCCGCAGCATCATCAGGCTCTCGGCGAACATGGTGGTGGCATCGAGGTCGTCCGGGTACTTTTTCACTACCTCACGCATGGCAGTGCTGTAATCGAGGTGGAACTGCTTCCAGTCTGACTTGGCGTTTGACGACGGGTAGCGCTTCGCCAGGGCGCGGATGTAGTCCTGCTCGCGGGCACTCGCCTGCGGCGCGTGCTCAACTGCCTTCTGGACGGCGTCGTAAGTCGCTTTCGCACGGTCATCGTCCACCGCGGTATCGTTGTAGTTCGGTCCGATGGCAAGCGCAAGCCCCCAGTACGGCATTGCTGCCTCAGGGTCGAGCTCCGCGGCGCGGCGGAAGTAGCGGGCGGCTTCGTCATGGTTGAAGCCATAGAGCAGCGTCAATCCCTGGTTGAAGTATGTTTGAGCTTCCGGGTTCTTCGTTGTGATGGGATAGTGGTAGTTGCCCAACCCGGGGTAAAGCTCAAGCGCTTTTGTCGTTCCCCCATGCTGGTGCTGTGCCATTGCAGGAGCAACACAAAGCACGAGAACATACAAGACTGCTAGGGCTCGCATTCCTTCTCTCCTTTCGTAGCAATGGGTCTTGCAGATGCCTCTCTGCGGCATTCTCTACTAAGGTATGCTGGATTGGCAAGGGACCGTTTGGTGTGGTCCGCGGCAGCACTTCATCGCCTCCTTTGCAAGTGTGCTAAGATAGTCGCGTGTGGTGATCCCACGACGGCGGCCATGCGTCTCTTCTGACGGGGCGTGTGACAAGCTGGCGTGTGAAAAGATACGTGCGGGGAGCCGAGAAGTCTTCAAAGAGGCCTCAAACTTTTCTCAAATTTTTCTCAAAGTGGTCAAAATTGTGTTACGGCTTCTCGGCTGGAGGTAGGAGTATCGTATGCGCTGGCGCTTTGGCCGTTTCCAACTGGACCGTGAGAGCGCGTGTCTCTGGGAGGGGGAACAACGCCTGACGTTGCGGCCCAAAACCTTCGATCTCCTGGTGCATTTGGTGGAGCATGCGGGCGAGTTGGTGCGCAAGGAGACCCTGTTAGAGACGGTCTGGCCAGACACCGTTGTGGCGGACGGCGTGCTCACAACGAGCATGGGGGAACTCCGGAAGGTGCTTGGGGAGACGGCGAAGCAGCCGCAGTTCATTGCCACGGTGCACCGCCGGGGGTATCGCTTTATTGCACCGGTCACCCCGGTAGACACCCCAGAGACGTCCGCCGTCCGAGACGCGTCGCTCGATACCCCGGCCCGCCCTCTTCTCCGCGCCCCACAGGGCTCTGACCGAACTGGTGCTGTGCTCGTGGACCGGGAGGCCGAGTTCGCCCGGCTGCATCAGTGGTTTCGGGGCGCCTGTCACGGGCAACGCCACGTAGTCTTTGTCACGGGAGAAGCGGGGATCGGGAAGACGACCCTGGTGGACGCCTTTCTGGCACAGATTGCGTCGCAACAGCCGCTGGGGATGGGGCGCGGTCAGTGCATTGACCATTATGGGGCTGGGGAAGCCTATCTGCCGCTGTTGGAAGCGTGCAGTCAGATGGGACAGGCCGCCCATGGGAGCCATGTGATCGAGGTGCTCCGCCAGCGCGCGCCGAGCTGGTTGCTGCAACTGCCGGCGCTGTGGTCCCCGCACGAGTTGCCCATGCTCCAGCAACGGGCGCTTGGAGCGACACGGGAACGGATGCTCCGCGAGCTCGCGGAGGCCATTGAGATCCTGGCACAAGACTCTCCTGTAGTCTTAGTCCTGGAAGATCTGCACTGGAGTGATGCGTCCACCCTGGATTGGTTGGCGTATGTCGCCCGCCGGCGCGCTCCGGCGCGGCTCTTGGTGCTCGGGACGTATCGCCCCATCGACGCTGTGGTGCGACAGCATCCCATACGGGTCGTGACTCAGGAGCTCCGCATGCACGGTCAGTGTGAGGAACTGCTGCTGCCCTATTTGTCCGAAGCTGGTATAGCGGCCTATCTGGCGCAGCGCTTTGGCGCGGCCGTCTTCTCGTCGGCGCTCGTGCGCGCTCTACACCAGCGCACCAACGGCAATCCTCTGTTTCTCGTCACCGTGGTCAAGGAGATGGTCCGCCAGGGGAGGCTGCGCGGGCCTGCAACCGGCGGGGAGTGTCTGGTGCACAATGCCGCGGCCGTCATGGTGGACATACCCGAGAGCCTGCGCCAGTTGATTGACCAGCAGCTCGAGCAGCTCCATCCTGAAGAACGGGCCTGTCTGGAAGTGGCCAGTGTGGCAGGACGGGAGTTTTCGGCCGCGGCTGTGGCCGCAGGGCCCGACTACCGCGTGGAAGAGATGGAAGCCCGGTATGCGGCGTTAGCGCGGCGGGGCCACTTTATCCAGACGTCTGGGACCGAAGCATGGCCTGACGGGATGATCACGGCACGCTATGGCTTTACGCATGATCTCTATCAGCAGGTGGCCTATCAGCGGCTCGGGGCGACACAAAGAGTGCGTCTCCACCGCCAACTGGCCAGGCGCCTGGAGACTGCCTATGGACCGCGGGTGTCGGAACTGGCCGCCGAACTGGCGTGGCACTGCGAGCAGGGGCGAGATCATGCGCGGGCCATACCGTATCTCCAGCAGGCCGCAGCAACGGCTGTGCGCCGGCATGCGCATCAGGAGGCCATCGACTCCCTGCAGCGGGCTCTCGCGTTACTCGCAACCCTCCCCGACACCCCAGAGCGCCTCCAGCAAGAGTTACACATGCATGTGGCGCTGGGTGGCCCGCTCATGGCTACCAAGGGCCAGGCTGCCCCGGAGGTGGAACAGACCTATAGCCGGGCGTATGCGTTGTGTCAACAGGTCGAAGACACCGCCCAGCTCCTGCCGGTGCTCGCCGGGCTGCGGCTGTTTTATGTGATGCGGGCAGCGCACCAGACGGCCCAGGGGCTCGGCCAACGACTCCTGATGCTGGCCGAGCGCCACCAAAACCAGGCCTTCCTGCTCGAAGCGCATGTGGCTCTGGGAGGAGGGCGCTTTTTTCTCGGCCAGTTTGACGCGGCGCTCGTACACCTGCAGCAGGGCATGACCGGCGAGGATATGCCAGCCCCCCCCACGGCCCGGGTGGTCCATCACCCCAGGATTAGCTGCCACGTCTTTGCGTCCTGGGTGCTGTGGTGCCTCGGCTATCCTGACCAAGCCCTGGTTCACAGTCAGGAAGCTCTCACCCGGGCGCAACGCCTGTCGAACCCTTATATGCTGATGTGGTGCCAATCCCTGGTGGCGAATCTCCATGTCTTGCGCGGCGAGGCCACGGTGGCGCGGCAGTTGGCCGAGGTATCTATGGCACTGGCGACCACACTCGAGGTGCCATTCTGGGGGGCACGGAGCACGTTCATGCGCGGCATAGCGCTCACCAGGCAGGGGTGCACTGCAGAGGGTCTGGAGCAGATGCAAGAAGGTTGGGCGGCCATACAGACGACGGGTGTACAACTCAATCGGGTCTATTTCCTGGCACGCCGTGCAGAAGCCCTGCTGCACGCCGGACAACCGGATACCGCGCTTACCGTGCTGGCCGAGGCGCTGGCGTTCATACACACCTCCGGGGAGCGCTGGTGGGAAGCGGAATGCCATCGTCTCTGGGGGGAGTGCTTACTCGCTCAGAAAGAGCCCAAACACCAGGCTGGAGAAGTGGCGGCACGTTTTCAGCAAGCGCTCGATGGCGCCCGACACCAACACGCCAGGTCCCTGGAACTGTGCGCCGCCATGAGCTTGAGTCGTCTGTGGCAGCAGCAGGGAAAGCGCGAGGCAGCTCGGCAGTTACTGGCAGAGGTCTATGACTGGTTCACCGAGGGCTTTGACACCGCCGACCTCCAGGCGGCCAAGGCATTGCTGGAGGAACTTGGAGTATAACACTGACGTGCACAACCCTCCGCTGAAACGGCTGACCCAACAACAGCCATTATTTAGCGCAGCAGGTCACTGGGGTCCTTCAGCGTCCTCTCCCGGATCATGGCGTCCTAGAAAGTCCTGAATAAAATACGCCATAATCACGAGATCGCGGAGTTGCCCGTGTTGATCCTGGACGTGCTCTTTTAAGATGGCTTCGTGACGAAATCCAAGCCTTTCACAGAGGTGCAGGGCCGGGTACTGATCAACCATCATCTGGACCATCACCTTGTGCAAGCCTTCATCGGCGGCCTGCGCCAACACTTCCTGAGCAATGACTATACTGAGACCACTCCCACGAAACATCGGGTCAATCACGATACGCAATTCCCCAACGTGTCGTGACCAGCCGTAGAACTGATGATCCAGTTCGCCGTCTGCGATGATGCGTCCTTCGTATCCCGCCAGAAGATGCCAGCCCTGTTCGCTTTCAATGCTCTCCACCCAGCGTGTCATAGACTCCGGTTTCGTCACGTCCTCGCGTAGATATAAGAGATCTTCCGGAGGTAAGGAGCGGTAAAACTCCAAAAGGGCTGGAGCATCGTCAGCGGTCATGGGCCAAATCTCGACTTCAAGATCGTCTTTGACAATCACGGTTCGGGGGTACATAGTATCCTCTCATCCGGACCTCGCCTTGGCCTGTGTCCGCATAGCTTCCGCCAAAAGTATCTCCTCACCATGCCAATCCGTCGCGCCGGGACTGCACGCCTCATGTGCCGGCGAGGCTCTCGAGTGTTTTCCTTATACTCACAATGTCTTGTACCAGGAAATGCGGTCGAGAGCAATCCCTCACACGGCACAGAGGCACGCTTTGCTCTTGACACCATGAAATGTCAGGCATTACGATGCAATGGATGTGCAATGCTGTGCCGCAGCTCTGCGTAGCATGTAGCTTGAGAAGTGTATATGGCCATCCACATCCACTGCCCCAATTGCCATGAGCAACTCACGGAGATGCACCACCACTGCACACACTGTGGTATGGCTCTTCCCCCGGGCGTTTTGTACGCGCTGGCCTCGGCGCTTGGCGTTACGCCTCCACCGTCGCCAGATTTTACTGTCGGTGTGATACCGCCGCACATGTCTCCAACGCCCTCCTTGTCCGCGCTCTCTAGCGCAGAGGAACGCCACACTTCTCCCGCACATCACAGTGCACTGCGCCCCTGGCTGGCTGCGACTTTGTCCCTCATCTGCGGCCTCGGTCAGCTCTACAACGGACAGATCGTGAAGGGTGTGGTGCTCCTCGCCTGTGGTATAGCCGCCGCGGCAGCTTGGCCGTTTCTCTTGGGGAAAATGCTTGCGCTCATCCTCTGGCTGTATGCTATAAGTGATGCCTATCTGGTGGCGCGACGTACCCTACCGATGGGGCCTCAGAGGCAGCATGCACCGCCATAAAAACTCCCGTTGCGCTGACGGAATCGTCATAGCAGTACATCCTTTCTTCCTAGGATCTGCTCCACTGCGGTATAGGGGTCGACCTGCCCTTCCTGCACCTGCTCGTTGAGCTTGTGCAACACCTCGTGCTGCTCCAGCCGCGCCATGAGCGTAGCCATAAGACGCTGCTGCAACAGCGCCAGCAGTTCCTTCTGACGGCGTTGGCGGCGGCGCACGAGGAGTTGCCCGGTGGTCGTCAGGGTCTGTCTATGCTGCTCGATAGTCGCAGAGAGTTCGGCGATCCCCACGTTCTTATGAGCCTGGGTAGCCAAGACCGGGGTTTCCCACCACTCATAGCGGGGATGCATATGGACCAGCATGCCGAACTCGCGCACCATGCGATCCGCCCCATCACGATCCGCCTTGTTGATGACAAAGATATCAGCAATCTCCATGATGCCGGCTTTCATCGTCTGGATCGTATCACCACTTTCAGGTACGAAGAGCACCACCGTGGTGTCTGCGGCTTCCACGATGTCGAGCTCTGTCTGGCCCACTCCTACTGTCTCGATGAGGATCAGATCCTTGCCAAACGCCTCAAGCAGCTTCCTGACCCCTTGGGCTGCCTGGGGTAGTCCCCCATGGCTGCCGCGAGTGGCCATGCTCCGAATAAATACACCGGCATCGAGATAATGTTGCTGCATGCGGATACGGTCGCCGAGGATGGCTCCACCAGAAAACGGACTGGTAGGATCGACAGCGATAATGCCCACGGTGTGTCCCTGCTGGCGCGCCTGGGCGGTGAGTGCGTCAGTGATGGTGCTTTTGCCAGCGCCCGGCGGTCCGGTAATGCCCACGCAGTACCCTCTATCGAGGGCCGGGGCAATACGTCGCATAATCTCTGGGACCTCTGCACTGTGCCGTTCGACGTGCGACATGAGCTGCGCCAAGGCCCGTTGGTCACCAGCAAGCATCCTCTCAACGAGATCCACAGCGGTAGCGTCCTCCATGGTGGGGCGCAGGGATGTCACCCTTTGCATATATGATCAGGAAGAAAAACAGGAAGGGATCAGGACCGTCGAGGCGCGTGCTCTCGGATATACGTGACGATCTCCGCGATGGAGGAACCTGGCCCAAAGACCGCCTCCACACCCTTGGCCTGGAGTTCTGGGATATCACTGTCCGGGATGGTGCCTCCCCCCACTACCAGCACATCGTCAGCCCCCTGGGCCTTGAGTAACTCGACGACCCGTGGGAAGAGGTGATTGTGCGCTCCTGACAGGCAACTCATACCGACCACATCGACATCTTCCTGGATGGCCGCCGCGACAATTTGCTCTGGCTGTTGACGTAAGCCAGTATAAATGACTTCCATACCAGCATCACGCAGAGCGAGCGCCAAAACCTTGGCGCCACGATCATGCCCGTCCAGGCCGGGCTTGGCTATAAGCACCCGGATCTTGCGCTCTGCGGTCATTATGTCCCTCCCACTTTCTACCATCATATGCCACAGACTCAGCCGATACGGCGTGAGCGGCGATTGTAGCAATGGCTTTGTTGCCTTGTCAAGACACACTCTCAGTTCCATTGACACTAGAAATCTCGGCCATTATAATTATGGCATTCTTCTTAATGCCCGTTCATGATGCGCTGCTAAGCATACAACCATCGTGCACTGACATTGAGGCAGTTTGTATAGGATAGTCTATACATGAAGCTCAGCTTTTCGGGCTGGGCTTTCTCGTTTTGTAGACTTTGTTCCTGTACGCTCAACGTATTATGCCATGACAACATACGTCATAAGGCGAGTGAAACGTTGAAGATGTTCTCCACAGAGCCTGATGCTTCAGACCTCACCTCTATTTATACTACAGGTCTGATGCCTGACTGGTCCTTACCTCCCTGGACTCCCTCTCCCGCTATGGATGTGGAGTACACCCTCCTGTTTGCCGTACCGGTGTGCCAACAGAGCATCAGGGACGACACGTCGGCAGGGGCAAGTCATCAACAGAGGACGGCCATTTCATGAGAGAAGAATTTAAAACAATACGGGCCAATCTCCAAAAACGCCGCGAGGTTATTCTCTCCAAGAT
>Ga0075421_100007643_pt1 | contig 13239 bp, 11 predicted proteins | sample SoiMetdeltSBSDD5_FD_75292 | JGI IMG/M metagenome (GOLD analysis project Ga0075421, IMG submission 75292) | Bulk soil microbial communities from a Populus tree surrounding site in Tennessee, USA - Soil MetaG P. deltoides SBSDD5 | ecosystem: Environmental > Terrestrial > Soil > Tree plantation... | reverse complement strand
CTCGATCAGCTGCTTGCTAACATCGCTGTGGACTCCAAGTACTGTTGATGCTCCCGATTATCGACCAAGGAGAAGAGTGCTTTTCTCGGGATACGCTCAGACAGAAACAAGGATCGATCATCATGAGAGAAAAATTTCCAGACGAAATTACCGCTGCAAACGCCCTTTCCACCATCGATATGCTTGGTTGGGCCTTCGACAAATTTCATCCTCGGCTCGCGCTCGCGTCTTCGTTTCAAGCCGAAGCCTCGGTGCTGATCGACCTTATCCATCGTCAGCGGGGCGCCGATTTCCGGGTCTTTACCCTGGACACCGGTCGGCTCAACCAGGAGACTTACGATTGCATGGAAGCGATTCGCGCGCGCTACGGCATCGAGGTCGAGGTTTTTTTCCCCGATGCCACCCAGGTCGAGGAAATGGTGCGGCAACACGGTATGAATTTATTCTACGATTCCATTGAGCAGCGCAAACTGTGCTGCGGCATCCGCAAAGTAGAGCCGCTTAAGCGGGCGTTGAACGGGTTGGACGGTTGGATGACGGGTCTGCGCCGCGAGCAGGCGGTCACCCGCACGGCGGCGCGCAAAGTCGAAATCGATCGCGAACACGGCGATATCGTCAAGATCAATCCCTTGGCGGATTGGACGCATAGGCAGGTGTGGGATTATATCGCCGCCCATAAAGTACCGTACAACAAATTGCATGATCGGGGCTTTCCAAGCATCGGCTGCGCCCCTTGCACTCGCGCGATCAAGGCCTGGGAAGACCAGCGCGCCGGGCGATGGTGGTGGGAAGAACCGGAAACCAAAGAGTGCGGTTTGCATCTTCGCACAGCGTGAGAACTGCGCTAAAAATAATGTAACGTACGGATCACCGACGGGTTAGAACTAAAGCGCCGTTTGTCTAGGAGAGGGTCGCGGGTTAGAGTCGGAGAGAAATATCCTGGCAGGTCGAATCGGTCCAAGAGGGTGTCAATGAGTTTCTTTCCGATCTATCTAGAAATGCGGGGCCGCCGCTGCCTGGTAATCGGTGGCGGCGCGGTGGCGGAGCGTAAGATCGCCAATCTGCTCGAAGCTGGCGCCGAGGTCACGGTGATCAGTCCCGATGCAAGCGAAAACGTCGCCCGCTGGTCGAAGAATGATTCCATCCAACTAGAAACGAGGTGTTATCAGAACGGTGATCTGGACGGCTACGAACTAGCTTTCGTCGCGACCGATGATGACCGGGTCAATGCGAGCGTCTACCAAGAAGGCAAAAGCCGCGGTGTCTGGGTCAATGCGGCGGACGATCCGGCCCACTGCGATTTTATTCTGCCTTCCGTTTTGCGTCGCGGCGATCTGACGGTGGCGGTATCGAGCGGCGGGCAGAGCCCAGCCTTGGCGCGGACGATTCGCGAGGAGCTGGAAGTCTACTTCAGCCGTGAGTACGAGCAACTAGCGCAGCTCGCCGCGGAAACGCGCACCGAGCTGCATCAACGCTCGCTGCACGTGCCGTTTGAAACATGGCGCAGAGCCTTGAGCGGCGACGTGCGACAATTTCTCATACGTGGCGAGTTCGCCCGGGCGAAGAGCCATTTGCTGAGAGAGCTCGGAGTTTCGCTATGACAATAGGCAAAGTCTATCTCGTCGGCGCCGGCCCGGGCGATCCGGGGTTGCTCACTGTGCGCGGCCTGGAATTGCTGCGTAACGCGCCGGTGATCGTCTACGACCAATTGGTCAATCCAGCGCTCCTGAACGAAGCGGGTTCGCAAACAATTAAAATCTTTGTCGGCAAGCGAGCCGGGCGCCACTGCATCGCGCAAGAAGAAATCAACAGCGTGCTTATGGCTCATGCGCGCGCCGGTCATGACGTTGTCCGATTGAAGGGCGGCGATCCATTTGTTTTCGGGCGCGGCGGCGAGGAAGCGGAGGCATTGGTGGAAGCCGGTATTCCCTTTGAAATTGTGCCGGGCGTGAGCTCCGCCGTCGCGGTGCCGGCGTACGCCGGCATTCCGCTCACCCATCGGCAGTTTGCCTCGTCCTTCGCTGTGGTCACCGGCCACGAAGCGCGCAAGACGAATTCTGCCGTGAACTGGGCTAAGCTGGCGACGGCCGTCGACACACTGGTTATTCTCATGGGACTGACCCACTTGCCGATCATCGTGAAAAAGCTCGTCGAGCATGGCCGTTCACCGCAAACCCCGGCCGCGGTGATTCGCTCGGGAACGACGAGCGACCAGGAAAGCGTCATCGGAACTCTGGCCGACATCGTCGAGAAAAGTATCCTGATCGAACCGCCGGCGCTCATCGTCATCGGCGACGTAGTTTCTTTGGGCGATAAGCTAAGTTGGTTCGTGCCAATGGCAGAAGAGCATCGATTTCTTTATGACAGTGGACACGCGAGAGAATCTGCGCGGGTTTAAAGTCGTCTCCTTCGAAAGCCGGCGCGCCAAAGAAATGGCGGAGCTGATCCGCCGTTACGGTGGCGAACCTTTGGTTGCGCCGTCGATGCGTGAAATTCCGCTGAACGAAAACCGCGCCGCGCTGGAATTCTTGCCTGAGATCGAAGCCGGGAAATTCGCTATGGTCATCTTTATGACCGGCGTCGGCACGCGGACGCTCAATCAAGCGCTGCTCACTCGATATTCGCAGGAAAGAATCGTAGCGGGGCTTGGCAAAGCTCAGCTCGTTGCGCGTGGTCCCAAGCCAGTGGCGGCGCTGAAAGAATTGGGGCTGACTCCGTCGGTCACCGTGCCTGAGCCCAACACCTGGCGCGAGGTGCTTTCGGCTCTCGATGCCGCTACGACGATGCGCGGCAAGCAAATCGTGGTGCAGGAATACGGCATTCCCAACCCGCAGCTCGTTTCGGGACTGGAGCAACGCGGCGCCAGCGTGAAAACGATCGCCGTTTATCGCTGGGCTTTGCCCGAAGACCTGGCGCCGCTGCGCGACGCCATTCAACAAATTCTGCGCGGCGCCGTCGACGTGGCGCTGTTCACCAACGGCGCGCAGGTCGAGCATGTGTTTCGGGTTGCCGCCGAAGAAAAGGCGGATGAAAAGTTGCGGGCTGCCTGCAAAGATCTGGCGATCGGCTCGGTCGGTCCGATTTGTACGCGGGTGCTGCAACAATACGGGCTCAAGCCTGATATTGAGCCGGCACATCCCAAGATGGGATCGTTGATCGCCGAAGTCGCCGCTTCTGCCCCTGCTATCTTGCTCGCAAAGCGCGCTGCTCAGTCCTGAGCAAATTCCGTAGTGGGAATCTAAAGGAAAGTGAGAGCTTGATGCTGCGCCGTCAGGGGCGCCGTTTGAGTCGCGTCGCGCGGCGAATTTAAGAGACATGATTGCACTACGATGAGCGCGAATGTCAGACGTTGAAACAAGTTATTCCTAAATTTTTGGTGTGCTTGGTTGTGAGCGCGTGATACACAGAGAAAGCTAAAGCTACAAGGAGTCGAAATTTGGCCGATGAGTGACGATATATTTTCAGAGCTTGAGTCGGAGTCGATCGAAATCATCCGTGAAGTGGCGGCGACCGCCGCCAAGCCCGTGATGCTTTACTCCATTGGCAAGGATTCTTCCGTCATGTTGCGCCTGGCACAGAAGGCGTTTTACCCCGGGCCGATTCCGTTTCCATTGATGCACATCGATACCGGCTGGAAGTTTCGCGAGATGATCGTGTTTCGCGACCGCACGGCGCGCGAAATCGGCTTCAAGCTGATCACCTACACCAACCCGCGCGGCGTTGCCGAGGGTATCGGCCCGATTACCCATGGTTCGGCCTACCACACCGATGTGATGAAGACAGAAGCGCTCAAGCAAGCGCTCGATCTGCACGGCTTCGATGTCGCGTTTGGCGGCGCGCGCCGCGACGAAGAAAAATCCCGCGCCAAGGAGCGCATTTTTTCTTTTCGCGCGCCGGGCCATCGTTGGGAGCCGAAAGCCCAGCGCCCGGAACTGTGGAATCTTTACAATACCCGCATCAACTCCGGCGAAACCATTCGGGTATTTCCGCTCTCCAATTGGACCGAAGCCGACGTTTGGCAGTACATTCGCCAGGAGAACATTCCGATTGTGCCGTTGTACTTCGCCGCTGAGCGTCCAGTGGTCAAGCGCTTCGGCCAGTGGATTCTGGTCGATGATCATAGACTTCCGCTCGAACCTGGCGAAACTCCGGAAATACGCAAGGTGCGGTTTCGCACGCTCGGTTGTTACCCGCTGACCGCCGGCATCGAGAGCAACGCGACGACGCTCGACGAGATTGTCGCTGAAACCTTGGGAGCGACAACTTCGGAGCGCCAGGGACGCATCATCGATCACGATGGCGCCGGTTCGATGGAACGCAAAAAGCAGGAAGGGTATTTTTAATGGATACTCTGCGTTTTATCACCTGCGGCAGCGTGGACGACGGCAAATCGACGTTGATCGGCCGCCTGCTCTACGAGACGAAGTTAATCTTCGAAGATCAACTCGAGGCGCTCAAGGCGGATTCGAAAAAATTCGGCACTCAGGGCGAGCGTCTCGATTTTGCTTTGCTCGTCGACGGCTTGCAGGCGGAACGCGAGCAGAAGATTACGATCGATGTTGCCTACCGCTTTTTCGCGACGCCGCGCCGCCGTTTCATCGTTGCCGACACTCCAGGTCACGAGCAGTACACGCGCAATATGGCGACCGGCGCATCGACGGCGCAGGCGGCGGTGTTGTTGATCGACGCGCGCAAGGGTGTTCTCACTCAGACAAAACGGCATAGCCGGATCGTCTCGATGTTTGGCATCCGTCACGTCGCTTTAGCGGTCAACAAGATGGATCTCGTCCAATGGTCGCGACCGGTCTTTGACGAGATCGAGCTTTCCTATCGTCGCTTTGCCGAGGATTTGAGTTTCGAAACGATAACGGCAATTCCGTTGTCGGCGCTCGACGGTCACAACGTCGTTGAGGCGGAAAACGGCGCGATGCCGTGGTACCGCGGGCCGAGCCTGTTGCAGTGGCTCGAGACCGTCGAGCCGCAAAAGCGTGAAGCGCAGCAGCCGTTCTCGATGCCGGTGCAGTGGGTCAACCGGCCGAACCTGGACTTTCGCGGATTTTCCGGACGCATCGGCAGTGGCTCGATCAAATCCGGAGACAGCGTGCGCGTCAGTCCATCCGGCGTTTCCAGCCGCGTCAAGGAAATCGCCGTTTGGGGCGGCGCCCAAGCCGAAGCCGTCGCGGGCGATTCCGTCACGCTGATTTTAGCGGACGAGGTTGACGCCAGCCGCGGTGATGTCATTGCCGCCGCATCCCATCCGGTCGAAGCCGCTGACCAATTCGAGGCGGATCTGCTCTGGATGAGCGAGCATGTCATGCTGCCCGGGCGTCCCTACGCAGCGCTGATTCACAGCAAGGCTGCGAGCGTCAGCATCACCCACATCAAATATCACCTCGACATTAACACGGGCGCCCATTTGGCAGCCAAGACGCTGAGCTTGAATGAAATCGCAACGGTCAATCTCAGCTTCGATCGTGCCATCCCGTTTGCTCCCTACGCCGAGAATAAGCGGTTGGGTGCTTTCATCGTTATCGATAAGTTGACCCATGAGACCGTCGGCGCCGGCATGATCCGGTTTGCGCTGCGCCGAGCGGTGAATGTTCATTGGCAGGCGCTCGAGGTTAGCAAAACTGCCCGCGCCGAGATGAAGCACCAGCGCGCACGCTGCCTTTGGTTCACCGGGCTTTCCGGTTCAGGAAAGTCAACGATCGCCAACCTGTTGGAAAAACGTTTGCACGCCGACGGCAAGCACACCTACATTCTTGACGGCGACAATGTGCGCCACGGGCTCAACCGGGACTTGGGCTTCACCGAAGAGGACCGCGTAGAAAACATTCGCCGAGTCGGCGAGGTCGCCAAGCTGCTCGTCGATGCCGGGCTGATCGTGATTGTCGCTTTCATTTCGCCTTATCGGGCGGAGCGCCAGTTGGCACGCGATCTGTTCGATACGGGCGAGTTCGTCGAAGTTTTTGTCGATACGCCTCTGGAAGAATGTGAGCGCCGCGATGTGAAAGGCCTGTACGCCAAAGCCCGGCGCGGCGACCTGAAAAATTTTACCGGCATCGACAGCGACTACGAAGCGCCAATGGCGCCGGAAATTCACCTGAAGACACTAGGGACCAGACCGGAGTCCTGTGTGGATGAGATCGTCCACCTGTTGAGGTCGTGGCGCCAAGCCGATTGAACAAATCACAGTTGGCGTGAACCGATAATCCTTCGGAGCGCGCAAAGCAAAGAAATCCAAACTTGACTGCCGGAGCGTTTGGAAATATGTGTCAGACAGCTCGCCGCCCGTGTGATTTAAATGCAAAAATGCGCGCCGCAACTTATCTATGGAATGCTTGTAGCGCTGATCATTTTTCCGCCGTTGCCACTGCACGGCGCGCAACCGAAGAAACTCCGTCTCGCCTTTAGCGCCTTTGCCTACGCGAACCCGCCGTTCTGGATCGCCCAGGAACTCAAGCTGTTCGAGAAGTACGGCTATGATTCGGAGCTGATTTACGTCGGCGGTTCGCGACCGATCCAGGCGATGCTCGGCGGGTCCATCGATGTTTCTCAAGTCGGCGGCGCCGCGGCGGTGGGCGCTGCGGCGAACGGCGCCGAGATCGCCATCCTCGGTACGGTATTTACTCGATTGACTTTCGCCATTCACGCGAGCCCGCAGATCAAGCAGATCAGCGACCTCAAGGGCAAGACTATCGCGGCCGGCGCCGCGGGCGGTAATAGTTACTTCGCGGCGCTGGCGTTTCTCAGACATTTCGGCTGGCTGGCCAACCGCGACGTAGGCGTATTGTCCGCCGGCGGATCGCCGGAAGTGCTCGCCGGGCTGTTGCAGGGAAAATTTCAATCCGGCGTTTTGACGCCGCCGACATCGCACGCGGCGGCGAAAGCCGGCCATCGTGAAATTTTCGATCTTGCCGGTCTCGACTTTCCTTTTCCGGTGATTTCGATCGTCAGCACGCGTAAATTCATCGAAGCCTACCCCGATACCGTTCTCAATATTCTGCGCGCGACAAGCGAGGCGATTTATCTCTACAAAACCCGGCCGGATCTAACTTTACCGGTCGTGGCGAAGTACATGCGCGTGCCCAAGGACGACCCGGCGCTGGCGCAGTCGCAGGAAGGGTTGGGCAAATTTTTAAATCAGTATCTCACCCCATCGCCCGAAGGAATCAAATTCGTGCTCGAATTTCTCGCCGACAAGCAGCCTTCGCTCAAGGCAAAAAATCCCAACGACTTCATCGATGACAGATTCGTTCGGAAACTCGAGGAAGAAGGCTTCTTCAAAAAATTCTCTACCAAGTAGGTAAACCCTTATGCGAGTTGCCGATGCCATCGTGGATATTCTCAAAACCGAGGAAGTAAAGTTCGTCGCCACGCTACCGGGAGACGACATTCTGCCGATCTTCGACGCGCTGCACCAAAACGGGGGGATGCCGCTGATCCTGACGCGCCATGAGCAGGCGACCGTTTATATCGCCGACGGTTATGCGCGAAGCACGGGCGAAGTCGGCGTCGCGATGGTGACCAAAGGGCCGGGCCGCTGCAATGCTTTTACGGCCATCGTGAATGCATTCACGGACTGCGTGCCGCTGGTGGTCATCTTCGGCCATAGCTCGCGCAAGCAACTGGCCAAGGGAATGCTCCAGGAAGTTCCTTACCTCGATACGTTTCAAACCATGGCGAAGTGGACGTTCAGCGTACCGTCGGCGGAAAGAATTCCGGAGGTCTTTCGCCGCGCCTTCACCGTTGCAAGATCCGGGCGGCCGGGGCCGGTAATCATCGAAGTGCCGCAAGATATCAGCATGGCGCAAGCGGAGTTGCCGCCCTATCAGAAAACGCGGCGGGTGCGTTACGGACCCGATCCTGATGACCTCGACAAGCTGATCGAATTGCTGCAGCAGGCGAAGCAGCCGTTGATTTACGTCGGGCGCGGCGCGCTCTGGTCTCGGGCGACCGAGGATCTCGTCAAGCTGGCGGAAACCTACGCGCTGCCGGTGATGGCGACGCTGCCGGCAAAAGGCGCGATGCCGGAAGATCATCCGCTCTGTCTCGGTCTCGGTGGTTATCCGCGCGCGGTCTACAGCACCGGACAGTCGCGCAAATTTGCCGAGGAAGCCGATCTCGTGATCGCGCTCGGCTGTGCCTTTCGCCAGCACGCGACTTCCAGCTGGTTGCCCAAACCGGCGCACGCAAAGCTCGTCCAAATAGATATCGATCCGGCCGAGCTGCACAAGAACTATCCGGCCGATCTCGTTATTCTTTCCGACATTCAACTTTTTTTGCGCGCGCTGCTCCAGCGCGGAGCAGAAAAGCTCGGCGGATACCGGAAGGGCATGGCGCCGGATGTCGCCGCGGAGATCAAAGAGCTCAAAGGAAAATGGCTGGAGTCGTGGAGTCCGCGCCTGACGTCCGATGAAATCCCGATGAATCCCTATCGCGCCTGTTGGGACATTACGCACCAGCTCGACAGCAAGAACACGATTCTGTTGCACGATGCTGGAGTAACGCGCGCTTATGTCTCGCATCACTATGAAGCATTGAACCCACTCGGCTTCATCGGCTTCGGCGGCACCAGCGCGATGGGCTGGTCGACGCCGGCGGCGTTGGGCGCGAAGCTAGGTAATCCCGACAAGACCGTAGTGAATTTTACCGGCGACGGTTCTTTCGGTATGACCGGGATGGAGATCGAGACGGCGGCGCGCAACGACATCCGCACACTCACGGTAATTTTAAACAACGAAAGTCTCGGTGCGAGCCGCGAAACGCTGCACGAGCGCTTCAAAGGACACGAGATCGGCATCTCGCTGCGCGGCGATTACGCCGGAGTCGCGCGGGCGCTCGGCGCCTTCGGCGAGCGCGTTTCGAAACCAGCGGAACTGAAACCGGCGTTAGCTCGCGCCTTAGCCTACAAGGGGCCATCGGTGTTAGAGGTCGCGGTGAAGCCGCTCGAGCCGAGGCCGTGGAGGTCGGAGAGCGGAGTCTAAACGATTGGAGTAATCGGGTGGAGTGCCGGGAGCGGCGGTCCTTCACCCATCACCCCACCACTCCATCACTCTAACTTGTAATTTGCGCAGGAGGTTTGTTTCCATGTTGTACAACAAAGAAAGATTGATCGCTTTGATGGACAAGTTCGATCTCGCCGGGGTCGTCGCGGCGACGCCCGAGAATATTTATTATTTGAGTGGCCACGCGTCGTGGAGTCAGAACGGCTATCGCTACGGCGGCTCGCAAGTTTATGTGGTCTATCCGCGTGATCCGAAGCAGAAGCCGGCTTTGCTGATTCCCGGCGGCGATGTCGGCTATGCGTCGCTCGATGCCGTCTGGGTTGAAGAGAAGTATATTTACGGCCGGCCACGGAATCCACACATTGCCGACATGGCGAAACTTTCTGCTGTCGAGCAGCGAACCGTGAAGCTTGCCGGGAGCGATTCCAAAGGGTTGACGCCGGAAAAAGCGCTGGCCCGCCTCATCGAAGAGAAGGGCATGGCCAATGGCCGCATCGGCCTGGACCATTTCGCCATTCCGATTACGATTTACGAGCGGATTGGAGCGGGGCTGCCGCGCGCAACTTTGTTGCCGGCTTCGATGTTTTTTCGCTACGTGCGCATGATCAAGACTCCGGACGAGATTCGGCGCCTTAGAGAATCAGCCGAGATCAACGAACAGGCGATCAACGCGATGCTGCGGGCGTGCCGGCCCAGAGTGACAGAAAACGAGCTGGCGAGCATCTACAAAGGCGAAATCGCCAAAGCCGGCGGACAAGTATACTGGATGCATATGGCGGTCACGCGCGGCGGTAATTTTCCGGCGATCAAGGACAACGTTCTGCAAAAGGGCGATATCTTCCGCGTCGACATGGGCTGTTCGATCAACGGCTATCACGCGGACGTGTGCAAATCCGGCTGCGTCGGCGCCGAGCCAACGGCCGAGCATCGCAAGCGTTACGATGCGATTCAGGCCGGCGTGCTAAAGTCAGTTGATGCGCTCAAGCCAGGCGTGCGCCCCCAAGAGCTCTACGAAACCATGATTGCCGGCGTGCGCGCCAACGGTCTGCCAAATTATTCCAATTTCTTCCTAGGCCATACGATCGGCCTCGAAGCGCGTGAGTTCCCCTTTCTGATTGGCCCGGCGGAAGAAGTCGACGATCCCTTTCTGCCAAATACGACAAACATTCCCATGGAACCCGGTATGACGGTGAACCTGGAAGCGTCGAATCATGAAGCCGGCTGGGGCACCGTGCAAGTCGAATATACATGCGCGGTGACGGAGACAGGCCACGAACATTTAATCCAACCGGATCAGCGGCTGTTCACGCTGCCGTTGCAGTGAGCATATAGAGAAGTTCTCCGCCGTTAGACAGGCCCAAAATGGACCACCGGTGTTTTGCCGTAAGAGTCCTGAGCATTGCCGCGCTAATGTCCCTTAGCGGTTGTCGCGTGAAGTCGACACCGACGTTGCCGAAACTGTCTGCTGCGCCGCGTTTATGCGGCGCCATTTGTTTGGATTGGCGATCCTCGTTAGAGCCGTGCCCTACGTAACCAAGACTCAAGCTCCTTTGTCACTCTGGACTGCAAAAATTTCTCGGAGGAAATAACATGGCTATCAAATGCTTGATCGGGTTAGTGTTGGTGTCCGCTTTTCTTGGCGCTCGCGGCTCCGCGCAGGAAAGACGCGACGAGTTTTACTACTTGGGAGAGCTTAACAAAGCGTCGTCGGTGATGGTGGTGGAGCAGGCGATCGTACCAAAAGCGCTTGGTAGAGTGCTTGCCGAATCGGTTTCTCAGGTGATTGCCGACGGGGACAAACCGGGCGCGAAGCGGCCGGGCGATTACCTCGAGCTTGAAAAATTGCTGGTCACGGCAGGCGGGGCTGACGTAACGCGAATGCATTCCGGGCGCAGCCGGCAGGATATCGGCGCGACTCGCAATCGACTATTTCAGCGCGCGCAAGTCTTAACCACGTTCGCGGCGCTCAATAACGCGAGAGCGGTGCTGCTCGATTTTGCCGCGAAGTATCCCAACGCGATCGTGCCCGCTTACACTGTGGGCGTCCAGGCGCAGCCGATTTCGTTTGGTCATTACATCCTTGCCTATGTGGAAGCGCTGGAGCGCAACGCCGAGCGGCTGCGCCGCGCCTATGCGAACGTCAATAAATCGCCGCTTGGCTCCGCGGCGTTGGGAACTTCGAGTTTCCCCGTCAATCGCGCGCGGCTCGCTGAGCTGCTCGGCTTTGACGGCATCGTGGAAAATTCCCTGGACGCGAATCAGATTTCGCCCATCGACACCGGGGTTGAGCTGGTGAGCGTCGCAAGCGCAGCGGCATTGACGGTCGGAACTTTTATCTCCGACATCGAAGCACAGTATCGCATGACTACGCCATGGCTGACACTCGAAGAAGGCGAGCTGACCGGCACCAGCAGCATCATGCCGCAAAAGCGCAATCCCAACGCGCTGCACAATATCCGCGTCACGGCGAGCGAGGTTTTAGGGATCAGCACAACTTATCTTTTCAAAGCGCATAACGTTCCGCATGGACTCGGTGACTATAAAGGCAGGGAGCCGGTGGAAGGGCTCGATCGCATGGCGCGCATGTTGAACAATCTCACGGCGGTCGTGAAGCAGCTCAACTTCAACGCGCAACGCGCCATCGACGAGGTTAATGCCGACTATTCCACGACCACGGAGCTTGCCGACGTTTTGCAACGCGACGCCGACGTGCCATTTCGCGTTGGCCATCACTTTGCGTCGGAACTGGTCAATTTTGGGCGCGGGAATAATCTCCGGCCGGTCGATATTCCTTACGATCAGGCAAAACGAATTTACATCGACGCGGCGAAGTCTTTTAAAATGACCAACGCGCAGTTGCCGCTCAGCGAAGCGCAGTTTCGCAAATCGTTGACGGCCGAGAATATGGTTCAATCGGCGCGCGTGGTCGGCGGCCCGCAACCCGAGGAGGTCGCGCGCATGCTCGCGGCCCAGAGAACAAGTTTGAAAAACGATCGGGAATGGTTGGATAGCACGCGCAAAAAGTTGGACGACGCGTCCAAGAAATTGGATGGGGCATTTGCACAATTGAAGTCTGTTCCGTGATGAGATGTCAGTTAGGGCGAGTGACCGAAAAAATGAGCCTTGCGAAGCCTTCCTTACGTCATCTGGTCAAACTTCTTTCCGCGGTGCTGCTCGGCGCTTTGATCGGCGTCAACGGGGTCGCTTTCATACAGGTGTGGGCGATGACGCATTTTGTTGAGAGCGGTGAGCGCACGGCGCGCCCAGAACAGCTCGACATGCTCGACAAACTGACGGTGATTTTATCTGGCGTCATCATTCCGCGGCCGCAGAATCAGCGGACACCCGCTGATCTAAGTCTTGCTTATGAGACACATCACTTCGCTAGTCCAAACGCGACGCCGCTGGAGGCATGGTATATCCCTGGAAATGATGCCCTGCCGCTGATGGTGCTTTTTCACGGCTACGCTGCGAGCAAAGCCTCGTTATTGTCGGCGGCGCAGGTTCTCCATGAGTTGGGTTTGGCCACGCTGTTGGTGGATTTCTACGGTTCCGGGGGATCTTCGGGTACCGGAACAACTATCGGCATGAAGGAGGCGAGTGATGTTGTAGCGACCGTCGATTACATTCGGCGGAAGTGGCCGAACCGCAAAGTGGTTCTTTATGGGATTTCCATGGGCGGGGCAGCTGTGCTCCGCGCTGTTGGGACGGGAAAAATCAATCCCGACGCCGTCATTGTCGAGGCGACATTCGATCGCCTGTTGAACGCCGGCAAGAGTCGATTCCGTGCAATGGGACTTCCTCTCTCGCCGTTCGCGGCGCTGCTGATTTTTTGGGGAAGCATGCAGACCGGTTCCAACTTGTTTCTGCATAATCCCGCCGACTACGCGCGCTCGGTGAATTGTCCGACGCTGATTTTGCACGGCGAGAAGGATGAACGCACGACGCTGGACCAAGCCCGTGCGATTGCAAGAGCAATGGGACAAAACGCACGATTCGTTTCCTTCGCTGGCGTGCCACATATGCCTATCGTCGAAGCTAGATCCGTGCAGTGGACTCGCGAGGTACGGGATTTCTTGCATGGCGTCTTCTAGCAATCAGCTCGCTTTCGTGGCTCTCAACCTAGCCGACAAATTTTACGCTCTATCTCACAACCTGGGAGGTCTTCGCAGCGAATGCATCGGCAATTTTCCCCGTGTCTGTTTGCCGCGAGGCGCGTTCGGCGCTATTA
>Ga0075421_100007642_pt1 | contig 13240 bp, 12 predicted proteins | sample SoiMetdeltSBSDD5_FD_75292 | JGI IMG/M metagenome (GOLD analysis project Ga0075421, IMG submission 75292) | Bulk soil microbial communities from a Populus tree surrounding site in Tennessee, USA - Soil MetaG P. deltoides SBSDD5 | ecosystem: Environmental > Terrestrial > Soil > Tree plantation... | reverse complement strand
TCAAGTGCGGAGACAGGCTCATCGAGCACGACGAGCTTGGGATCAAGCGCGATTGCCCGAGCGATGCCGATGCGCTGGCGCTGGCCGCCCGAGAACTCATGCGGGTACCGCCGTGCAGCCGAGGAATCCAGGCCAACCAAAGACAAGAGGCTCATAACGCGCTCGCGCCGCTCGGCGCGGCTGCCCACCTGGTGAATTGCCAATGGTTCGGAGATGATGGCTTCGATCGTCATCCGTGGATCGAGTGAAGCGTAAGGATCCTGAAAAACGATCTGCAAGTCACGCCGGCGGCGACGGAGACCTGCACCTCGCAGAGTAAGAAGATTTTCACCCTCGAAATAGAGCTCACCCGACGTCGGCTCAACGAGCCTGAGGATCAGACGTGCCAGAGTTGATTTTCCACCGCCCGATTCACCGACAATGCCGAGAGTTGCGCCTTTGGCAAGGGTGAGGCTGACGCCGTCAACCGCGCGAACGGGCTCCCCGCCATCACGCGAAGGATAGTCCTTGATCAGATTTCGTGCTTCCAGAAGCGGGCTCATGGAACGGGATTGATGCATGCCGCCGCGTGGCCAGAGGTGAGTTCCCGCAATGCCGGCACAGCCGATCTACACAGCGGCAGAACGCGAGAGCACCGGTCGGCGAAGCTGCAGCCGGGACGATGTGTGCCAGGCGCGGGTACTGTGCCTGGTATGGTCACCAAACGTCCGTTCTTCCCCGCACGGCGGGATGAAGCAGCAAGCAGGCCCGCCGTATAGGGATGGCGCGGCGTCTTCAAGACATCGACGGCGCTGCCTTTCTCGACCACCGTGCCTGCATACATGACGACGATTTCGCTGCACATTTCTGCGACGACGCCCAGATCATGGGTGATGAGCAAAATCGAGAGCTGCATCGTCTGCTGCAGAGATTTCAGAAGGTCGAGAATTTGAGCCTGAATAGTGACATCGAGGGCGGTTGTCGGCTCATCGGCAATGAGGAGCCTGGGGCCGCATATGAGAGCAATGGCAATCATGATACGCTGGCGGAGCCCTCCTGAGAGCTCGAATGGGTATTGGCGCAACCTGCGCTCTGGATTGCCGATGCCGACCTTCCGCAATATCTCGGCTGCCAGAGGTCTGGCGCTGGCGATGGACAAATTGCGGTGCAGGCGGAGAACCTCGCCGATTTGGCTTTCAACGCGCATGGTGGGATTGAGGCTCGTCATTGGTTCCTGAAAGACCATGCCGATGCGCTCACCACGGACTTTCTGCATCTGCTTTTCCGGCAAGGAGAGTAGATCGACCCCTTCGAACATGACCCGCCCGGCGTCCAGCCGAGCAGGCGGGGAAGGGAGCAGGCGCATTATGGTCTGCGCCGTCACGCTCTTGCCGCAGCCAGATTCGCCCACGAGACCAACCGTCGCGCCACGAGGGACATCGAAGCTCACGGCCTTCGTCACCTGTATCGGTCCGCTATCAGTGTTGAAGCCAACGCTGAGCTGCTCGACGCGGAGCAGCGGCTCGAGATTCATTCGAATACGACGCGGGGAAAATAAAAGGACACGACCCAGTTCGGAACGTCGACGACTTCACTGATCCGAAGATCGGCACAGACGCTGCACAGCATATAGGCTTCGACCGCACTCATATTATACCGCTTTGAGAGAAGGTCGATCATGCCCCTTACGGCAGCCTTGGTCGCGTTCATGAGATCGGGAGCTATGCCTGTCGTGGCCTCATAGCCCTTGGCGTCGAAGTGGCGAGTGACCGGTCCGGAAGTGGTGAAACGGGGGAAAGGAAGATTCGCCCCTTTCACAAGGTCGAAGCGTGCTGCCAGAACGCAAGGACTTTCGATGGCGGTGCCGCAGACTTCTCCATCGCCTTGCGTGGCGTGGGTATCTCCGACGCTGAACAGACCGCCTGCGACCTCGACCGGCAGATAAAGCTCGGTGCCGGCGCACAGGTCGCGAATGTCCATGTTACCACCCACGCGCCGGGGCGGGACGATCGAATGCGTTCCGGCTTCGGCCGGTGCCAGGCCGATCGTGCCGCAGAATGGCTTGAGCGGTACCCGACCGCCCGGCCCATACATGGCGGGAGCGTGCGTGTTTTTGTCATACTTCCAAATATGAAGTGCAGGCTCGGCGAAGTCCTCCGCCAGCAACCCAAAGCCTGGAATGTTTGCTGTCCAGCCCCAGCCCGATGTGGTGAAATCGAGCAATATGACTTTCAGAGCATCACCCGGCTCTGCTCCATCGACATGGACAGGGCCAGCAACCGGATTGACGCGGGCAAAATCCAATTTGGCAATATCCGCAACCGTGGAGGTGGCGGAGAGTTGGGCACCCGAGGAATCGAGGGGGTGAAATTCCACGGTCTCACCGGGTGCGATCCTCACGGCGGGCTCATTGGCATTGTTCCAGCCGAAATGGCATTGGTGTTCGTGGATGGTGTAACGATGATGCTTGTGCATAAGACTTGAGCCTAGTTCGCCGGCCGGCCCCTTTCACGAGGCCGGCCGGATTCAGACGTCACTGGGCGTCCTTTGCAAAAATGTAGTCGTAGTTCACCGGGATGTGGATTGGATCGGTGAAGAGGGCCGGGTCTCCCCCGAGCCGAGCCGAGTGATAAGTGAAGCGCTTTTCGTTGAAGACCGGAGCCCAGGGCGCATCCTTCAGTACCTCGTCGAAGATCCCCTTCCACTCCTCGATCCGCGCCGATGCCTGATCAGGCTTGACCATCGCGTCGGCTTTTCCTGCACGGGCATCGAGTTCCTTGTTGCAGTATTTCGACCAGTTCCAGCCGCCTTCAACAGCGCCGGTGCAGCCGAGAATGCCATAGTAAAAATTTGCAGGATCGGGAAAATCCGCAATCCAGGCCATGCCACCAGACCAAATCATCGGCGCCTTGCCTGATCCACCCGCGGCAATGACCTCGGCCTGCGCAAGAGAGCGGATCTCGGCCTTGATGCCGACAGCTGCAAGGTCCTGCTGAATGGCTTGTGCGATGCGCGGGTTGGGATCTACGTTCATCGCGTAGATTTCGGTCGTGATATCGCTTGCGCCCGCTTCGGCCAAGAGCTTCTTGGCGCCTTCTGGATCATACGAATAGCCCTTGTTGCCGGGATTGTAGCCCGGCATTGCTGGAGGGAGAGCCTGAATGGCGGGCACAGCGCGGTTGTTGATGAGTCTGACGATGCGGTCCTTATTGATCGCCATATTGACGGCCTGCCGCGCCTTGACATTGTCGAAGGGCGGCTGTGTCACATTCATCGTCACGTAGCCCGTGTGAAGCTGTTCGCCGGCGGCAATCAGATCCTTGTTGGCGGGATCTGCCATCACCTCTGCGAATTGTGCGGGAGGAATGCCGTCGCCCACAATGTCGACCTCGGCTTTTTTCAGGCGCAAGACCGCCACCGTGGGGTCTTGTCCGAATTCGAAGGTGAGACGGTCAAGATAGGGCACACCCTGGCGAAAATAGTCCGGATTGCGCTCTAGCACGATACGCTGTCCTGGAACCCACTCGACGAATTTGAAAGCGCCAGTGCCAACGGGCTGCTTGCCCCAGTCGGCCCCTGCTTTTTCGACCTCCTCCTTGGGTACGACATAGCTGAAGTTGATGGCCATGAGATGCAGGAAGGTCGCGTCCGGTCTGGTCAAGGTAAAGACGACGGTCGTATCATCTGGAGTCGCGATTCCGGCAAGCTCAGTTGCTTTGCCGCCGGCAACGTCATCGTATCCCTTGATCATGCCGAAATAGCCGCCGCCCGGGCTCTGAGTTGCGGGATTGACGGCGCGCTCGAGTGAGTATTTTACGTCGGCCGAGGTCATGGCGCGACCGTTGTGAAATTTCAGGCCAGGCCGCAATTTAAAAGTGTATGTGAGGCCGTCCTCCGACACGGTGTAGCTCTCGGCCAGATCCGGTTCGAGTTCCGTCGTTCCGGGCTTGTAATCCATCAAGCCGTCAAAAATAGACTTGATAACCGACCAATTCTGCCAGTCGTATCCGACATGCGGATCGAGAGTGGTCAGGTCATTGTTGAAGGTCACCACGGCGGCGCCGCCCTGTTTTGGCGCTTGCGCCACGGCAAAAGGTGCGGCGGCCACCAGCGCCAAGGCGGCGGCAGCCGTAACAAGCAATCTTTTCATGGGGTAAGTCCTCCCTGAACTCACTGATGCGATAAGCCAAGAGCGGAAAGGCACATATCAGCGCAATCGGATGCGCGGGTCAATCAGGGGGCTTAGGAGATCGGCCATGAGATTCCCGAGCACGATAAAAACGGCGGTAACCGTGGTGATGCCCATGATGATGGGAATGTCGAGCGATTGAATCGCTTGCCACATCAACTGACCGACCCCCGGCCAACCAAACACGTTCTCCACCACCACAACACCCGACATGAAAATTCCGATGTCCAGTCCGATCATGGCAATGATCGGCAAGACGGCGTTGCGGAAACCATGCACGAGGGTGACGCGCCATTCGGGCATGCCCTTAGCACGGGCAGTGCGGATGTAGTCCTGGTGCAGGACGTCGATCATTGAAGAGCGCATCATACGGGAATACCAGCCGCCGCCCGCCAAGCCCAAGGTGAGCGCCGGCAAAATGATGTGGTGCACGCTGCCATAACCTCCCAGGGGAAACCAGCCGGCCAAGTAGGCAAAGATATAGAGAAGCGTCAGGCCCAAAACGAACTGCGGCGTTGAGACCGTCAAGAAGGACAGCATCATCGCCAGCTTGTCGCCGAAACGGCCGCGTCTCATGGCGGCATAGATGCCGGCTGGGAGCCCGATAAGAAGTTCTGCCGTTATAGCGGCGAGCATCAGAAGAAGCGAAGGCGGCAATCGCGATGCGATCAGTGGAGCAACATCGGACTTGCGAGCGTAGGACTTTCCCATGTCGCCTTGCACCAAACGGGACAAGTAGGTTGCGTATTGTTCATAGAGCGGTCGGTCGAGGCCAAGCTGGCGGCGTATTTGCTCACGCGTTTCCGGCGTCGAGGTGCGACCAGCGATCATGGACACTGGATCTGCCGGAACGAGGTAGGTCAAACAGAATGTCACAATGCTGACGCCAAGGAGGATCCCCAGGGAGGCCAAGACGCGGCGCATAAGATACGTCAGCATCAGGATCTCCCGCGCTGGGTCGGATCCAGTGCATCGCGCAGGCCGTCGCCGACGAGGTTGAAAGAGAGTGCCAGGAGGAGAATGGCGGCTCCAGGTATAAAGACAAGCCAAGGTGCGGTGAGAAAATAGGACTGGCTCTCGAAAATCATCATGCCCCAAGCCGGCGTGGGCGGCTGGACGCCACGACCGAGAAAGGAAAGCATCGACTCCAACAGCACAGTCGTGGCGATGCCGAGCGTGGCATAGACGATGATGGTGGGGACGATATGCGGAACGAGATGCCGCGTCAGGATTCGTAAAGACCCAGCTCCAAGTGCTCGTGCCGCCTCGATATATTCCCGTGCGGACAGAGCCACTGTTTCGGTATAAACGACGCGAGCGACCTGCACCCAGTTCACCAAGGCGATAACCAAAATAATGATGGTAAGGCCGGGCTTGAGGATCGCTGTGAGGGCGATAGCAAGCAGGAGCGGAGGAAAGGCCATCATGAGATCGGTGAAGCGCATCAGCGAAGCGCCGACAAAACCCCTGAGGTAGCCTGCGGTGACGCCGAGCGCGGTACCAATGATCACCGCAATGCCGTTGGCGAGAACGCCGATGATGATGGAGGTACGAGCGCCGTAGAGAAGCCTTGAGAACTGATCGCGACCATTGGTATCCGTGCCGAACCAAAATCGGCTGCTTGGCGGCAGAGGAGAACCCTCGAGCGTGAGGCCATCGAAGAACTGCTCGTTGGGATCGTAAGGCGCGATGATCGGCGCCAGTACGCCCGCTGCGAGAAGGAGTGCAACGACGAAGAGGCCTGCAAGTGCGAGCTTGTCCTTCCGATACTGACTCCAGAAAAATCTCATCGTGCTGGATTCGTCCGCGTGAGGAGGCTCTGCAGCAGCCGGGCCAAGCGCACTGGGCATGCCCCTCTTCGGGATGTGCCAAGCCCTTGATTTAGGAAGAGTATGTTATTTCTAAACCTCAAAGGGAGACAAGAGAGATCATTGCTTCGATGATCCATTGCAATATGGCCCGAATCACCTTTCAGGGCTAAAGAGGGCCTGTGGGTTAAGCAAGAGATTTGGAGTAAGAGGCATGAGTCCAAATCATGAGCAGTTCCGCCTCGACGTCATTGCGGAATCGTCGCAAGGGTGGCGCTGGCAAATATTCGAGGGCGACCACCTGATCCTGCAGTCACCGCCGATCTACGCCACGCGAGCGGACGCGAGCCGGGCAGGCATCCTTGAAAAATGGGAATTGATGACGGAAAGCGAGCGGCTTCCGTTCGATCTCTAAGTTTCGGAACAAGACCAGCCGTTCCTTAACCACTGACGGTTTGCCTCAATGCGATCGCCTTGCATCGCGCGCTCGAGACTCCTCTCGATACAACTTTCGGTCGGAAGCAGGAACCGGGAGGGAAATGGAGAGTCCCGCACGTGTTTTCTCTGCGCTCTCCACGAGAGCGGCGATGCCAAATAGATTGATTTTTAAGCAAACTCAGCAGCGACCTTAAACGAAGATTCATCAGTATTTGCTTAGTTCAGATCGCAACCACCCGGAAGAGAGTCGCATATGCGAGCCATTTTCGTGATCGTACCAGTACTTCTCCTTTGGCTAGCGGATTCGCCGCTCCTTACGCTCGGAGCTTTGTATTTGGCAGGAGCCGCGTGGCTTGCGTTCGAATGTTGGCGGGCGCCCATCGTCGATGAGCAGAGGGGCGTTATTATTGCAGCTTCGAAAGAAAGCCAAATATCGCTGGTGAGTTCCGGCGCCCGATCTGAAGACCGCGAATTGGCCTAAATCTCAGAGCCGCATCCGAGCACCCGTCGGGTCATGAGGCGAATCTGCGATGATTCTCGCCTTGCGCTCCGCGCCGACAATGTGAACATCGACTTCCTTGCCAGTGATTGCATGTTCGCGGTTGACGAGAGCGAGAGCCAGCGATTTGCCAACAGAAAAGCCGTAGCCGCCCGAGGTTACGTAGCCGATCCGCTTGCCGTCTATCCATACTGGTTCATAGCCGGTGGCATCGGCATCGCGGGCGTCTATTTCCAGCGTCACTAAAAGCCGCTCGGCCATCTTGCCATCGCGCTCGGCAAGTGCCGCCTCGCGACCGATGAAGTCTTCCTTCTGCCAGTCGATCCAGCGGTCCATGCGGGTCATGCCGGGCGTATAACCTTGCATGAACTCGCGCGACCAAATGCCAAAGCTTTTTTCGAGCCGCATCGAATTCATGGCATTGAATCCGAAATCCACCGCGTCCAACTTCTTTCCTGCGTCTTTTAGTAGCCGGTAAAGCGTGCCGTGCTCCACTGCCGAGCAATTGATTTCATAGCCAAGTTCCCCCTCGACTGACAGTCGGCCGACTTTCGCACGCATAAGTCCGACATCGAGTTCCTTGCAGCCCATGAAGGGGAGCGCCTCATTCGATACGTCGTCGCTCGTCAAGGTTTGCAGAAGTTCGCGTGACTTGGGCCCAGTGATGGCAAAGCCAACAACGGCATCGGAGATATCGCGCACGGAAACACCCGGCTCCAGATGGTCAAGGAACCACCGCATATGCCACTGGCGCAGGTAATAGGATCCCATGATCCACCAGGTTCCACCTCCCCAGTTGAACAAGGTGAGGTCGCCCTTCAGTCGTCCCGAGGGAGCGAGCATGGGCGCGAGTCGGCAGCGACCCGGCCTTGGCAGGCGAGCAGCCATCATGCGATCGAGCCATTCCGCCGCGCGCGGGCCATTCACTTCGAAACGTGAAAAGCCTGTTGTATCGACAATGCCCACGCCTTCGCGCGTTCTCACGCACTCCTCGCCAATGATGCCATGGGCATTGGTCCGCTTGAGGGTGGGAATCTCGACAAAGTCCCTCGGGGCGAAGTAAATCGGCACCTCGAGGCCCCAGCTCACTCCCCAGCGGGCGCCGCTGGCATTCATGGACTCGTAAGCCGGGCACTTGCGGAGGGGCCGTCCTGCCCAGAGTTGTTCATTGGGATAAGTCATTACGAAGCGGCGCGAGTAGAATTGGCCGGTCATCTGCCGAATGTACTCGCGGTTCGAAGCGTGCGGACCATAGCGGGCGACATCCATTCCGTAGATGTCGGATTGGGGCTCGCCATGGATCATCCACTCGGCAAGCGATTTGCCAACGCCGCCGCCCTGAAGGAATCCTGCCATGACGCCACACGCCAGCCAGTAGCCTGGCAGGCCATGAATCGGCCCGACCAGAGGGTTGCCATCCGGTGTAAAGGTGAAGGCTCCGTTCACCCAACGCTTGATACCCGCGCGCTCGAGGGCAGGGTAACGGGAGAAACCAATGGCAAGCTCCTTTTCAATGCGATCGAGATCGTGGGGGATAAGGTCGAAACCGTAATCCCATGGTGCTCCATCCATGTTCCAATGCTTGTGATTGGTCTCATAGATGCCGACCAACATGCCCTTCTGATCCTGCCGCGCATAGGTGAAGCCGTCGAGGTCGACCATCATGGGCACCTCGAAGTCGAGCGCCTTGAGCTCGGGCACGCTTTCAGTGACGAGGTAATGGTGTTCGAGGGGAGAGATCGGAAGATCGATGCCAACCATGCGTCCCACCTGCTTGGCCCAGAGGCCTGCGGCGTTGATCACATGATCTGCAATGATGGCGCCTTTTTCCGTAGTCACGTCCCAACCGCCGCCGCGGCGCTGTTTGAGCTCCAGCACCCGGTTGTGCTCGATCACGTCAGCGCCGCGTTGTCTGGCGCCCTTAGCATAGGCATGCACGACGCCCGTCGTGTCGATATAGCCCTCACGATCTGCCCACATGCCGCCATGGATGCCTTCCGTGCTGATGATGGGACATGCCTTCTTGATCTCCTCCGGGCTCATCAGGCGAACGTCTTCAATGCCCATGGTCTGGAAGACCCGATACGCCGACTGCAACCACTCCCAGCGATCCGGCGAGCATGCGAATGTAATGCCCCCCGTCATGTGCAGACCGGTCGCCTGGCCAGTCTCCCTTTCCAAGCTCGCAAGAACATCGATGGTGTAAGCCTGCAGAGACGCGATATTGGGATCGGCATTCAGTGCGTGATATCCACCTGCGGCATGCCAGGAAGAGCCTGCGGTCAGAATACTGCGCTCGAGAATTGCGACGTCAGGCCAGCCGTATTTCGTCAGATGATACGCAATCGAGGCTCCGACCACGCCGCCTCCAATGACAACCACCCGATAGTGTGATTTCATGATTTCCCTTTCCTGCACCGAGAGAACCCGGAGGCACTGTAACATGGTTCTATCGGGCCAGCGCCGTGATTGAACCCGGCACAAAAGTCGCGGTGAAAATTACCGACAACGAGCGGCGGCGCAACTCGGTGCGATAAACCAAGGCAGACGATGGTAGAACTAGGGCGAGGTGAGCGTTTACAGCGATCGATGCCTATGCATGATGCAGTTTAATGCAACGAGGGTTCGGTTCCAGCTCATGCTACGCGTTTTCACTTTCAGTCCCCTTTGGGGCTTGCCTTCGGCCGGTCCATTCGCTCTCAAGCTGCTCGCTTGGCTGAACCTCGCCGGAATACCTTATGAGCAAGTGAATGAAGACAATCCGCGCAAGGGTCCGAAAGGAAAGAACCCCTGGATTGAGTTTGAGGGGGTCCGCATCGGAGATAGCGAGCTTATCATTGAGCTTTTGTCACGACGCTTTGGCATCGATCTGGATGCAGGGTTGAACAATGAGCAAAGGGCCGTCGGTCTTGCCTGGCGCCGCATGTTCGAGGAGCATTTTCACCAGGTGCTCGAATGGGAGCTGTTGGTGCATCCAGCAGGCGCCTCATTCATGTGGCAGAGCCTGAGCTCCAAAATGCCACCGGTTATTGGGCGTTTCCTTTTCTCAGCCCTGAGATCCCACTTGAGAAGGCAGCTGCACGCCCGAGGGATTGCTCGGCACCCGCCCGATGCTATTGCGCTCAAAGGTTATGCGGACGCGGATGCACTGGCTATTTTCCTCAGGGACCGCCCATTTTTGCTTGCGGAAGAGCCAAGCACAGCTGATACGGCCGTATTCGGCTTGCTGGCGCCCATGGTCTATTGGCCGATGCAGACTCCAGTTGCGTCGCATTTGAAATCTATCCCGACGATCGTGGATTATTGTGAGCGGATGCGTCGGAGATGCTTCGGGAACAACCATCCTGCCAAATAATATGACTTGTAGCAGCAACTCACGATACACCCGGGCAGGGAAGTCCGCTTTTTGGTGAGGGTCACACCACTCCTGCGTCAAGGAAGAGAAGTTCGACGTTGCCGATCGGTTGAACACAAATCTCCCGCGTAATTCGCAGGTCATAGAGCGCCGGCAAACTTATCCATGCAAAAGAGCAGGATGCAGCCGGGCTATTTGCAAGCTCCAACTTACTGGATCGAAAACGACCCTCCTGACTGCAGGTAAGAGCAAGTATTAAACCCGCTGCTGATTGCATTATCCACAGGATTGTTGCGATGCATATGGACTTCAAGCGAGAGCCAGACAATGATCCAGAGCAGTAGAGAAAGGGGAGGGATGGGGCTTGAGTAACTTGGACTTCAGCAGGGAAGCAACCGTCTTTCTAGATGAGCCGCCCAGTGAGGTGATCCAGTCGCATCGTCATTTCACACGTCTGGACGATGCGATCCGGTTCGTTAAAGAGCAGGCTGATCCATCGCTGATCGTCGAAATTTATTCCGATGAGGGCACCTGCTTGACCACAGGAGAGATCGACGCGCGTTATGCGCAATTGATGAAGAGCGATTCATAGACGGCGATCGCCCAAAGGCTGCGGCTAGGCGAAGCATGCCGTATTCTGACGCATCCCGGGACAGAGCGAAGGTCCCCGTTCGTGAGGACCTTCGCGGACGCGCTCAAAGGTAAATCCGCCCCTCTCGCGCATCTCTGCAATAAAATAGCACCCCTGACTTGTAAGGCAATAAGAGTGCCGAAGCTAATAGCGCGCGAGGAGTGCCTTCATCTGGGCGATCTCGGCGCTTTGCGATTTCAGGATTTGTCCGCACAAGGCAACTATCTCGGGATCGGTTATCGACGCCTGCTCACACATGAGGATCGCGCCTGAATGGTGAGGGATCATTGAGCGCAGGAACTCTTCGTCGCCGACGGCAGCTTGGGTGCGCATTGCGGCGAAGCTTCCGATAAACACGAGCGCCGCGATTATTCCGATCGCCACATTGGCGCGACCTGACGGGAACATGGAACGCATAGCGATGAGCATGATGATCGTCATTGGGGCGACCATCATCAGGGTCATGTAGACGTTGTTGATGTTGAAATAAAAATGATCGAGCGTTGCGATCATTGTGTACATGACGAGGAACATGATTACGAAGTCTACCACCATCTCGATTGCTAGCCCCAAATAAGGTGCGTGCATCCTGTGTTCGGCATGGTCCGCCATGCGAGTCTCCTTAGTGGTGGCGGTGGTATTCGTGAACGACTGCGTGGCCTTTGCCGCGCGAGATCAACCACCGATTAACCGGAAATGCTGCTGCGCTTGCAATAATGAGGGCTACTGCAAGACTCCCCCAGAACAACAAGCTATTAAGTCCCACGTCCATAGCTCCAGGGATTAGCAGCATTATCGCGTTGTCTATGATTTCCATAATTGTAATCGAGACAGTGTCCGAGACCAAAGCAAGACTTAGCACTGTCCATAGGCCAGACCGTGACGAATTAAAGGAATCATCGTCAGGCCATAACCAAAAGCGAAGGCCAGCAGCACCGCAAGCGCAATAGTGGCTGCATTACCCAAGCCAAGCGCAGTACCAATTACCATGCCTAATAGTTCACCAATCGCACATCCAGTCAGGCAATGTACTGTGGCGCTAAAGGCGAGTCGGTTTAGCGAAATAGACTCCTGATGATGGTACTCACGCTGGTGGTGGGTTGGCTCGTGGGTGTGTGCCATATTTGTAACTCCTTGCACTGGGAAGATGGCCGTATGGCAAGACCGCTCACCACTCAAAAACGATGAGAATATCCATGTTCAGAGTACCATTTCACACTGTGTTGTTTGCAATCGCGCTAGCGGGGGCTTCACCGATGGCTGTGGCTCAAAGCACCGATGAGGTGAAGAAAGCGTTCAAGGAAGCCAACGCTAAGATGCATCAAGATATGATGATGGAGCGGTCAGGCGATGCAGATAAGGATTTTGCAATGATGATGGTTCCTCACCATGAGGGCGCAATTGCGATGGCGAAAGCCGAGCTTCAATACGGCAAGGACTCGACGTTACGCGCGATGGCGGAAAAAATCATAGCCGCCCAAGAAGCTGAAATTGCCGAACTGAAAAAGTGGCAGCAAGAGCATGGCATGTAATCAGCGATCCGTGGCGAGAGAACAAATAGAGTAGATTTTCTCCCAAAACGATTCCCAAAAATTCGCTTTTCCCGAAGCAAAAGCGGGTTATGGCGACCCCGACAGGATTCGAACCTGTGACCCTCAGTTTAGGAAACTGATGCTCTATCCTGCTGAGCTACGGGGTCCTGATCGTCCGGTCATATAGCGCAAACGAAACCCGGTCGTGAAGACCGGGTTTCAGCGTGACGGGGAGCCGAGGTGTCAGGCGGCCTTTTCGGCAGCGGCGTCCTCGGCTGCTTTTTCGTTCTTGCGAGCAGTCTTGTCGAGGATCTGCTCGATTTCGGCAACGGCTTCTTCGTCGGGGGTCTTCTTCACGGCTGCGACTTCGCGCGCCATGCGATCCAATGCGGCCTCATAGAGCTGGCGTTCAGAATAAGACTGTTCCGGCTGGCGATCCGAGCGAAAAAGATCCCGGACGACTTCAGCCACGGCAATCAGATCGCCGGAGTTGATTTTCGCTTCATACTCCTGGGCACGCCTCGACCACATCGTACGTTTTACTCGTGCACGGCCCTTCAAGATTTTCAATGCCTGCTCGACGAGCGGTTTCTCGGCAAGCTTGCGCATGCCATAGGCCTCGCATTTCGCGGTCGGAACGCGAAGACGCATCTTTTCTTTCAAAAAGTCGACTACGTAAAGTTCGAGTTTCGCGCCGGCGATCGTCTGCTCCTCGATGCTTACGATTTTTCCGACACCGTGAGCAGGATAAACGATGAACTCGTTCGTCTTGAACTTCAGCTTTCTTGGGGCCGGGGTCGTTTTCTTTT
>Ga0075421_100007641_pt1 | contig 13241 bp, 10 predicted proteins | sample SoiMetdeltSBSDD5_FD_75292 | JGI IMG/M metagenome (GOLD analysis project Ga0075421, IMG submission 75292) | Bulk soil microbial communities from a Populus tree surrounding site in Tennessee, USA - Soil MetaG P. deltoides SBSDD5 | ecosystem: Environmental > Terrestrial > Soil > Tree plantation... | reverse complement strand
GGAGACGCCGGCGGCGCGGATGCCTGACGCCGATTGTCCACGGCAGGAGCGATCGAGATACTTGAATCGAGCCAGTTGGCCGGAATCAACTCGTGCGGCGGCTCCGGCTCAGCCGCCGGCGGCACCTCCACAGATGGCGGCGCGTAGTGCGACCACAACGGCGATCCACCAGCCAATTCCGGGCCGGATGGTCCCTTGGGGATGGGCTTCTCCGAATGCAGGTTCAGTGCATCGAGTGGATCGACAGGAACCGGCTCCAGCGAGGAATCGCCGAATGGTTCCTCCGGCACGAGAAACGGGTTGTCGATCGGTGCGCGGCTGTTCGCCGCTGGCCGGTCATCGGCCGCGATCTGGGCTTCGATCTCGTAGGGATCGATCAGGATGCGGTCGCCGGAGTTGATCGGATGCGGACGGCCGCGAACGATTCGCTCGTCGGTCGAGTTCACGAACACGCCGTTCCGGCTCGTGTCCTCGATGTAGAACTTCCCGTCGATGAACCGGACGATCGCGTGACGGCCGGAGACGTAGGGATCGGCCAACACCCAGTCGTTGTCGGGGAGACGGCCGATCGACCCTCCCTCGACGCCGAAGACCTTTCGGCGAGAGGCGCCCAGCGCGCTCGCCTGAGGTCCCATGACTTCCAGCGTGAGGATCATCGTGTGCTTCGCTGCGTGTTTAGCCTAACTCACGCAGGACGAGCAGTGGCAGTCTATTGTGGCGTGGCCGCGGCCGGTTGCGACGCGGGTGCGCCTCCATCCTGATACAGGCTCAAGAACCGCGGCGAGAACGCCCGGGGATTGGGCTGAAACGACGGGTTGAGCTGCTTGCTCTGAGCAATCTCTGCGAGAGCCTGCGTGCGAAGGGCCTGATTGGACTCGCCCGAGCGCACATACAACGCAAAGAGAGAAGCGGCGCGGAAGACATACGCGTGCTGCAGCATCGGCACGTTGGTCTGTCCGACGAGCGGCTCGAGCGCGGTCAGCGCTTTCTGGTAGTCGCCGTCCAGATACAGGCGCGCGCCCTCTTCGAGCGCGGCGTTGATCCCGCGATCGCGCAGCGAGAGCGGGCCGAACGATTTGATCAACGCGTCCAACCCCACCTGCGCCTCGCCGGCGAGCCTCGTCGTCTCGGCGAGGCTGGCGATGTCCTCGGCCTTGCGTGCGCGCTCGAAACGCCGCCGCAAGGCGTCGATCTGCTTTTCGAGGGTGGCACGCGTGTTCGTGGACTCCGGCGACACCAGCTCTGGCTTCTGCGAGGCGCGCCGATCCAGCGTGGTGATCGCCGCTGAAATACGTGCGAACGACTCGTCGGCGAGCCTGATCGTCTCGGCGAACTGCTGCTCGAAGGCGCCGCGTGCCGCCTTCTTGGCCTGATCGAGTACCTGCGTCAGTAGGGTCGAGCCCGTCTGCGCGTACTTGAGCGCCTCCGCAACCGTTGCCGGACTCTGCGTTTTCTGTCCCGCCGCAAGTCGATCGCGCGCCTGAGTGAGCTGCTCGCGGCCGTTCTTGCGCACCGCCTGCATCGAATCCGTGAGCGATGCCTTGACGGTCTCGATCAGTTCGTTGGTCGCATCGGCGCCGGCGAGCACCTGTTCGACGTCCTTGATCTGACGCTGCACGGCCGCCAGCGAGTCGACGGCGGTGCTGAGTGAGGCCTCGAGCGGGCGCAGAATCCCCATCGCCCGATCCGCGGCAGCCTTCGATTCGTTGAAATCGCTGGCCAGCCGCGTGCGCTGACCGGCAGTCAATCTGCTCAGAGAGGTTTCGAGCTCTTTCTTGGCGCGCCCGTACTGCTCGTCAGATTCCGCGCGCCACACGTCCTTGTGGGCGCTCCCGAGCTCGGTGACCTTTTTGGCAAACGCCGCCGCGTCCGTGTACGTGCGCAGCGTCGACTGGTAGAGCGATGTGAAGTCGCCAGCGAGCAGCACACCCTTGGCCGCGCACGCTTGCAAGTTCTTTCGCATCTGTCCCTGAAAATCGGGACGACTCCTGATCGCGGGTTGTTGTTCGGAGATCGACCACTCGGAAACCGCGGCGCCGCAGTCCTGCAGATTGAAGTACGCCTCGCCAAGGAAGTAGTGCGGCAGATACTCCATGCCGTTGACGCCGAGGAACCCCGATCGAACTTTACGAGTCGATTCCTGTCCGTCCGCCTTGATGGCGTTCTGCATGTGGCGGACGACATCCGACCACTTCCTGTCGCCGCGCGCCTGCATGCCCTGCTTGAAGGCCTCGTCTTGCGCCGCGGCCGACGACGGCAGCGCGCACACAGCGATGACGACGATGAGGAGACGCAGCAGGCTGCGGGTCATTGCACCGCTCCTGGCGCTGTCGCGGGAGCGGCCGTCGCGGCCGCCGGATCAGCCGGCGCCGCCGTGACCGCCCCGGGTGCATCACCAGCGCCAATGTACTGCTCGAAGTACTCATCGACACTCATGCGTTGAAAACGCGGCGCCGGAACCACGCTCGTGCCGCCGGCATCGATGCGTACGGTGATCGTTTCCGCTTTCGACTCCGGCGGCGGACCGGTCAGTGTGATCTGATACGTACCGGCGGGCAGCGTGAGCGCGAGCGGCGTCGAGGCGGGTGACGTGGCGAGTTCCTGAGGCTCGCCGCTTTCGTTTCGCACCGCCGTGACGGTTGCCCATGGTACGGCGTCGACGACCGCGGTGCCGGTCGGCGCGGGCCCGCGCGTCAACATGTAGACGACGCCGGCTGCACCGGCAAGGACCAGCACTGCCGCACCGGCCCAGATGACGGCCTTCCGCTTTCCCGCGGCGTCTTGCTTCGCCGAGTTCGGCACTGATCCGCGCAGTGCCTGAGCCACGCCGCTCACTGCCGGACCAATCGCCTGCACGGCCGAGGAAACCGCGCGCAGCACAGGCGCAAGCACGTCGGTGCGCTCGCCTTTCCTGACCGGGACCGGAACCTTCGCGACCTTCGCCGGCGCTGACGCGGACTTCGCGGCCGGTACCTTCGCGGCCGGGACCACTGGCGTCGACGCGGCGGCGGGGGCCGGTGACATCGGGGCCGGAGGCGGTGTGCGGCGCGGCGGCGCGATGATCGTCCTCTCCGCCGATGCCGCGGGGATTCGTTCGGCCGTCTTTTCTTCGGGAGGAATGTCGTTGCGAACCCGCGATGTGACGCGTGGCTGCGGTGGCGCAGCCTGCGGCGCAACCACCGGCGCAGGCGGCCTGGTCAGCGGCTTCTCGACAGATGACGGTGGTAGTCCTGTGACCGCGAACGCATCCTCGCCGTAACGCGTGACCGCCTGCGACTCGAGCATGCGCGACCGGTGCGGCCCGGCATCCAGCATGGTCGGCCCCTCCGCCGACAGCGCCTGGGCATCGTCGGCCGCAACCTCGACGCCTTCGCGGATGCGAATCGCGGTCTGGATCTCGTTTTCCAGTTCGAGTGCGGCGGGGTGAGTCTCGTCGAGTGTGAGCGCCTGCTGACACGCGTCCAGCGCCGAGTCGAGCTCGCGCTGCTCGAAGTACGTCTTCGCAAGTGCCAGGGCGGCCTCGACCTGCGCCGTCCGGCGGCGGGCCAGCGCTTCACGATCGGTGCGCCGCGGATCAGGTGGAGGCGTGAGCTCCGCGACGCCCACCGAATCCCGCGTCCTGCGTCGTGCCGAACCCGTACCGCGGCTTCCGCTCGACGTTGGCAGACTATCGCTGCCGAGCGGTGACGTCGGCATCGTCCAATCGTCATCCGACTCGAATCGGCGGCGAAGACGGCCGATGGCGACACGCATCGATTCGGTATCCCGAAACCGGTGCGCACTGCTCTTCTTGAGCGCCTGCGTCACGATGCTGACGAGATCGGGACTGATGTCGGGCACCAGCTGCTCGAGCGGTGTCGGCTCCTGCGACACGATGCGGTGCGTGATCATCGGCAACGTGTCGCCGTGGAACGGCTCCGCGTAGGCCAGCAGTTCGTAGAAGACGACACCGATCGAGAACTGGTCCGAACGATGGTCGACAGGGTCACCAGTGATTTGCTCTGGCGCCATGTAGCCAGGCGTGCCAATCATCACCGACGTGTTCGAGGCGATGCCGAGCATGCGGGCAATGCCGAAGTCGAGGATCTTCAGGCGGCCCGAGCGATCGATCATCAGGTTTGCCGGCTTGATGTCGCGGTGGACGACCGACATCTGGTGCGCATACCCGGCGCCGGCGCAGAGATCCTCCATCCAGCGCAGCTTGTCGGCCATCGACACCGCCAACTTGCGACGGATGACGTTGGCCATCGTCTCGCCGGGGACGTATTCCATGACGATGTACGGCTGCGATGCGAATTCGCCGAAGTCGTACACCGTGACGATGTTCGGGTGATTGAGCGCAGCGGCCGCGCGGGCCTCACGCGAGAAGCGCTCGCGCGCATCGGGCACGTCGAGGTCGCCGGCAAACACCTTGATCGCCACCATGCGACCCAGTACCGGATCGTGGGCGACGTAGACGGTCCCCATCCCACCGCGGCCGAGCCGCCGCTGAATCTCGTACCTGCCGATTTGGGTGCCCGGCTCGAACATCGACGCTCCCAGGGACCGATGACCCTTCCAACTGCGTGTTTGGGATGTGAGGGCAGTACTATAAGGCCAAGTTGCCTCATCCGCGGCAGCAAAAGCCCTTCCCGAAAGCTCCCGCGCCCGAGTGCGTGTGGAGGGCTTAATCACGCGAAATCCTGAGCAATCGGCCGGGTCTGTGAGTGAGAGTGGTGGCATAAAGCCACCGCATAGGCAGACTACTGACGCCCGTCAGTCGTGGCGCGCTCGCGCGTGGATTGAACGAAGAGGCGGCGAGATTTGAGGAGATCTCGCCAGAGGAAAAATGGTCGGGATGGCGGGATTCGAACCCACGACCCCTTGACCCCCAGTCAAGTGCGCTACCAGGCTGCGCTACATCCCGAAACGGTTGGGTGCCATGCGCCACGTTCACGGTCCTCTACGAACCTAAGAACGTCGAACATGGACGCTTGGAACTACGCCGAGGCTCGTTTGCGTTTCGCGGTCCGCACCGGCTTCCGTGCGGCGACCCGTTTCGACGCGACAGGCGGCTTCGATCGTGCGGCCATCGATCGCCGCGCGCCCTTCACCAGCGACGGCGGCTCGAGCCGATAGTCATCGACGACCACCACTGTTCCCGGCGCGCTCGACAGCAGCTTGAGAATCGAACGAAGACCATCGCGCACGCTCGCGATGCGCGTCCGCGCATCCGAGGCAAGTGCTTCAAGTACTTCCTCGACGTCCTTGTCGGCGGCGCCGAGCTGATGTTCGGTCTCTTCGATTCGACGCCGCGCACCGGCCAGTGTCAGCCCTTCGCCGAACACCAGCTGCTTGATCTTCTTGACCTGATCGATATCCGACTGCCGGTACAGGCGCGGGCTGTCGGCCGACTTCTGCACCCCGATGCCGGGGAACTCCTTCTCCCATGACCGCAGAACATAAGGCTGCAGCTCGGCCATCTCACAGACGTCCGCCGCCTTGAACCACTTCTGGGTCATTTTCGCTGTCAGTATAGCAAGGGTTTAGCTCTTCGAACCCCTCGAACGACGCCCTTTCGACCCGCCGGAACCTGCGGAACCCTCTGAACGGCGTCTCGCGCGCACGTGAAGCTTGATCGGCGTGCCCTCGAAGCCGAACTCGTCACGCAGCCTGTTCTCGAGATAGCGCTGATACGAGAAGTGAAACGTCGTGGCGACGTTGGTGAAAAACACGAACGTCGGCGGGGCGACGCCGGTCTGGGCCGCATAGAGGATCCGGACGTGACGCCGGCCGGGGCTCGCCGGAGGATGCTCGGCTGAAATACGCTCGACGAAGGCGTTGAGCTCGCTCGTCTTGACGCGCTTCCGCCGCGACTCGGCGACGCTGTCGATCGTTTCGAGCAGCCGCGGCGTCCGCTCCCCCGTCGCAGCCGAAATATGGAGCACCTTCGCGTAGTCGAGGAACTTGAGCTGACGCCGCAGTTCCTCGTCGAAGGTCTTCACGAAATCGGGTCCGCGATCTTTGACGAGGTCCCATTTGTTCGCGGCAATGATGACGCCGCGTCCGAGACGATCCGCCTCGCCCGCGATCGCGGCGTCCTGATCGGTGGCGCCGACGCTGGCATCGACGACGAGCACGACGATATCGGCGGACTCGATCGAGCGCCGCGCCAGCAGCACACTCACGGTTTCGACCTGCCCGGAGCGTGCGACCCGACCCGGTCTTCGAATGCCGGCGGTGTCGACGATGCGGAACGTGCGGCGGTGCCAGGTCATCACCGAGTCCACGGCATCCCTCGTCGTGCCCGGCGTCTCGCTGACGATCATGCGCTCCTCGCGGAGCAAACGGTTGACGAGCGACGACTTGCCCGCATTCGGACGACCGACGATCGCCACCGATACCTCGACGGGTTTATCCGGTGCGGACCGGTGGCGAGGCAGCCGGTCGACAATCGCATCCAGGAGATCACCGACGCCATCGCCATGCTCCGCGGCAATCTCGTAGACGGGATCGAATCCGAGCTGATAGAGCTCGAGCACGCCACTGCGCGATCGCCGATCGTCGGTCTTGTTGATCGCGAGCAGCGCGGGTTTGCCCGCCTCACGGATCACCTTCGTGATGTCGTGATCACCTGGCACGAGCCCTTCGCGTCCATCCGTCACGAGCACAAGGAGATCGGCGTCGGCGATGGCTCGACGGCCGCGATCGAGAACCAGGGCATGCAGCGGATCGGCGCTCGCGCCGAACATTCCTCCAGTGTCGGTCAGCTCGAAATGCGAGCCCCGCCACTCCACTGCCTTGCCGATGACATCCCGCGTCGTCCCCGGAATGGACGTGACGATGGCGCGCCTCGATCGCGTGAGGCGGTTGAACAGGGTGGACTTCCCCACGTTGGGGCGACCGACGAGCACGACGGAGGGCAAGGAATGTGGCGGCAAAAGTGGCTCTGTTGACAGGCTAAGTGATTATTTTTATAGTATTTACAGTGTTTGCCTTCGAGGCATCCCACCCATGATCAAGGTCGACATCGTCAACGAGGTTTCGAAGATCGCCGACATCACCAAAGTCAAGGCTGAGGTGGCCGTCGACGCAGTGTTTGACGCCATGCGTCTCTCCATGCAGCGTGGTGACCGCATCGAGCTGCGCGGGTTTGGCGTCTTTCAGGTGAAGCCTCGTAAGCGCGGCATCGGCCGCAATCCGCGGACCGGCAAGGAAGTTCGCATTCCTCCCGGCCGAACCATTCGTTTCAAGCCCGGCAAAGACCTCCAGAATATCGGGTAGTACGGCCCGCATGGGCTCCACTTCTCATTCTGCCGATCACGGGATCCGTCTGGGAGAAGACTCCCCATCGCAGGCGTACGTCATGCCCGCTTCGCCGCGGCCTGTACGGGTCACGCGGCACGTGGTGCTCTTCGTCCTGACCTTCGTCACCACGACGTTGGCCGGCGCGTACTTCTACGCCTCGTATGCCGCCGAGCTCGGCAACGCAACGCCGGTACTCTCGCTGTCGACGCTGCTCGTCCACGGCATGTGGTACAGCGGCAGCGTCCTGGCGATCCTTGGCGCCCACGAGTTCGGCCACTACTTCGCGTGCCGCTACTACGGCGTCGATGCGTCGCTTCCGTACTTTATCCCGCTGTGGCTGCCGCTAGGCGTACCGATGCCTGGGACCCTCGGCGCGGTCATCAGGATTCGTCAACCGATTGCCTCGAAGCGTCAGTTCTTCGATATCGGGATCGCCGGTCCGATCGCCGGGTTTCTCGTCATCTTGCCGGTGCTCGCCATCGGCATGAGCCTGTCGACGGTCGTCACGCTGCCGGAAGATTTCATGGGCTGGCATTTCGGCGAGCCGCTGCTGTTTCGCCTGGCAGCGCAGCTCTTTCACGGGACGCTGGCCGACGGGCAGTCGCTCAACGTCCATCCGGCAGCATGGGCGGCGTGGTTTGGCCTTCTGGCCACCGCACTCAATCTTTGCCCCGTGGGTCAATTCGATGGTGGCCACATCAGCTACGCGGTGTTCGGCCGTGTCTCCTCCACGATCACGCTCATCGTGACCGCCTGCTTGATTGGGCTGACGATCTATTCGGGCGCGTATCTCCTGTGGACGGTCTTCATCGTGGTGATGCTGTATGTGATGGGCCGGCATCATCCGCCGACGCCGGATGAAAGCGAGCCGCTCGATTCCGCGCGGCTGTGGCTCGCGGCATTTGCCGCCGCGATGCTGGTGCTGTCGTTCACTCCCGTACCGCTCATCGAAGGTTAGTACTCACAACACCGTCAACGGATCGATATCGACCGTCACGCGTCGACGCACATGAGGCATCCCGGCCAGGGCGGTCTCGAGGGCGCGGCGCATCTCGGCGCGTTTCGTCCCCTTCAACAGGAACTGCACGCGGTGTTCTCCGCGCAGACGCACGATCGGCGCCGGTGCCGGGCCAAGGACGATCAGGCCAGCCGTCGACGTGGCCGGCTCGAGGCGACGCACGATCTCGGTCGCGGTCTGCATCGCTTCCTCGAAGGAACGGCCGCGGACGATCGTGTTGATGAGCGCCACCATCGGCGGATAGCGCATCGCGCGGCGATAGGCGAGCTCGCGCTCGAAGAAGGCGCGGTAGTCCTGACGACACGCGAGCTGAATGCTGTAGTGATCGGGATAGATCGTCTGGACGATCGCTTCGCCGGTGCGTTCGCCGCGTCCGGCCCGCCCAGCCACCTGCGTCAGCAGCTGAAATGTCCGCTCGGCGGCGCGGAAGTCGGCGAGACCGAGTCCGATGTCGGCCGAAACGACGCCGACCAGCGTGACGCGCGGGAAGTCGTGGCCCTTGGCGATCATCTGCGTGCCGACGAGGACGTCGAGCTCACCGGCCGCGAATCGGCCAAGCAATGACGTCAGGGCCCCCTTGCGGCGCACGGAGTCGCGATCGACACGCGCGATACGCGCGTCGGGGAATGCCTCGGCGAGCTGTTCCTCGACCTTCTCAGTGCCGAACCCGGCGCGCTCGAGATACGGGGCTGCGCATTTCCTGCACGCCTTGGGCACCATCATCGAGTAATTGCAGTAGTGACAACGCGCGCGCCATCCAGGTCGGGCGCGGTGCACCGTCAGCGAGATGGTGCAGTTCGGACACTCGAACGTATCGCCGCACTGCCGGCAGAACACGGCGGTCGCGTAGCCGCGCCGGTTGAGCAGCACCAGCACCTGCTCGTGCCGCCCGAGCCGGTCGGCGATCGCGGCGGTGAGGTCGCGGCTGACGATCACGTCGGGGCCCTGATCGGCGTATTCAGCACGCATGTTGACGAGCCGTACCCCGGCAAGCGGCCGATCGAGTACGCGCCGCTCGAGTGTCGCGTACGCGTACTTGCCGGACAGCGCGTTCTGATACGTCTCCATCGACGGCGTGGCCGAGCCGAGGACAACGAGCGCGCCCTCGCGCGTGGCGCGCACGATCGCGACATCGCGTCCGTGATATCGCGGCGCTTCTTCCTGCTTGTAGGAGGTGTCGTGTTCCTCGTCGACGATGATGAGGCCAAGCCGCGTCAACGGCGAGAACACCGCCGAACGCGTGCCGATGACGAGGTCCACGTCGCCGCGTCTGATACGGTGCCATTGATCGTGGCGCTCGCCGTCGGAGAGCGCGCTGTGCTGAATCGCCACGCGGTCGCCGAAGGTGCCGCGAAAGAGCGCCGTGACCGACGGTGTCAGGGCGATTTCCGGAACCATCAGCAGCACCTGGCGCCCGCGCTCGTGGACCGCCTTCGCGAGACGCAGATAGATCTCGGTCTTGCCGCTGCCGGTGACGCCGTGCAGGAGCGCCGCGCGAAACGTTCCCGCGTCGGTGAGTGCGACCAACTGATCGAAGGCCGCGCGCTGCTCGGGAGTAAGCTCGCGCGCGGCGTCCGGCGTCTGGTCAGGAAATGAGGCGCGCTCGAACGGATCGCGGTCCTCGGGCTCGGACGTCAGCGTGACGAGGCCGCGCGTGGCAAGGCGGGTCAGGACGTCCCTCGTCACACCCCGCTCACGCAAGTCCCGTATCGGAAGACCCACGCCTGCTGCCGCAAGGATGTCGAGGGCCGCGCCCTGCTTCGGGGTCAGGCTTGGGCCCTGGCCCGAAGCCTGGCCTGAGGCCTGACCCCAGGCCAGGCCGTGGGCGGTGATGGTGGCGATCTGGCGGGTCTTGAACGACGTCGCTCGCGCTCGCGCGCCCGGCGGCATGGCGACTGCGATCGCGTCGCCGATGCCGGCCATGTAGTACTCGGCCACCCACTCGCACAACTCCACGACACCGGCCGGCAGAAACGGCTCCCGGTCCACGACGTCGACGATGTCCTTGATCGCGTCGGGCTCGGGCGCGTCGGCGTCCTGCCGGACGAGACAGCCGGTCAGCGTGCGCGAGCCGACCGGAACGCGGACCCGCGCGCCGATCGGGGGCAGCTCGAGACGTTCAGGAACCCGGTAGGTGAGGCGATCGAGGAACGGGACCGGGACTGCGACGGAGATGTAGTGCACTACTCTCCGGCGAGGATCGCGCGGACTCGCTTCATGTCCTCCCAGACCTCGCGCTTCGACGAAGGATTCCGCAGCAGGAACGCCGGATGAAACGTCGGCATCAGGATCGCGTCGCGGTACTTGTACTCGCGGCCCCGGAGCCTGGTGATCGGCTCGGTCGTCTTGAGCAGCGACTGCGCCGCGAATTTTCCGAGCGCCACGATGACCTTCGGCTTGATCGTGTCGATCTGCCGGAACAGGAACGGCTCGCACTTCTCCACTTCATCGGGCTCGGGATTGCGGTTCTGCGGCGGCCGGCACTTGATGACGTTGGCGATGTAGACGTCCTGTCGTGTCATGCCGATGGCCTCGATGATCTTGGTCAGCAGCTGGCCGGCACGGCCGACGAACGGCTCACCCTGAATGTCCTCGTCGGCGCCAGGCGCTTCCCCGACGAACATCAGATCGGCATTGGGGTTGCCCACGCCGAAGACGACCTGCCGGCGGCCCAGCGTATGCAACTTGCAGCGGGAACAATCAGCCCCGATCTCGACCTTCAGGGCGCTCAGCGCGTCCGCCTGGGATGCGAATACACGAACCGGTTCCGTGGGTGCCATAGGCTCCGAAGATTCGAGTGCTGCGGGCTCGTGCGCGTCGGGCTCAACGGGTTCCCGTTCGGCTGGTTCCACCGACCGTGTCCGCCATTCCGGTTCGCGGCGGAAGCCGTCGACACCTAGTTCGTGGAAGAACTCGAGATGGGCGCGAACCTGATCAGCCGGCACGATCAGCGAGAGGCGAGATTGCCGGCGCGCGACTGCAGAACCTGCTGCACGCAGTCGAGGATGACACCGGCGACGCGTGCTTTGCTCTGCAGAGGAACCACCTGCTCGGTACCGTCGCCGACGATCGTCACCGCGTTCGTGTCGGCGTCGAATCCTTGATTGGGCTGTGACACGTCGTTGGCCACGATCAGGTCGACCTTCTTCCGCGAGCGCTTGTCGCGGGCGCGCGCGATGACGTCCTGTGTTTCAGCGGCAAACCCGACGAGGACCGGCCGGGCCCCGCCCAGACCCGCACGCATCGAGCCGAGGTCGCCGAGGATGTCCTTCGTCCGTTGCAGCGTGAGCGTCATCGGCCCATCGGACTTCGTCACCTTCTGTGACGCCGGCGAAGCCGGCGCGTAGTCGGCGACGGCGGCCGCCATGATCACCACGTCCGCATTCGACGCGACGCGCATGACGGCTTCGTGCATCTCGGCGGCGCTGCGAACGTTGATCGTCTCATCCACCGCTGGCGGCGCGACCGGCGTCGGTCCGGCGACGAGCGTCACGCTCGCGCCGCGACGCCGCGCCTCGGCGGCCAGCGCAAAGCCCATGCGGCCACTGGACCGGTTCCCGACGTAGCGCACCGGGTCGATATCCTCGTAGGTCGGTCCCGCCGTCACCACGACGCGAGTCCCTTTCAGCGCCGACGCCGGCGGCTCGACGATCGCGGCAGCGGCCTCGACGATCTCCGCGGGCTCGGCGAGTCTGCCCTTTCCGATCCAGCCGCAGGCGAGATACCCCTCGCCAGGCTCGACGAACCGCACGCCGCGCGCGGTCAGCGTCTGCAGATTCCGCTGCACCGCGTCATGCGCCAGCATGTTGACGTTCATCGCCGGCGCGATGAGCACCGGGGCCTTGGTGGCCAGATACAGCGAGGTCAGGAAGTCGTCGGCAATCCCGTTGGCGAACTTGCCGATCACGTTCGCGGTGCACGGCGCGACGAGCAGCAGTGCGATGCCGTCGGCGATGGCGATGTGCTCGATGTCGGCGTTCATCCCAGGACGCCACTGCGACGTGATCACCCGGCGTCTGGTAATCGCCTCGAACGTCACCGGACCGACGAACCTCGCCGCCGACCTGGTCATGACCGCGACGACGTCGTGGCCGCGCTTCTGAAGCCCGCGGCACACTTCAACCGCCTTGTAGGCCCCAACGCCGCCCGTGACGCCTAACGCGATCAGCGCCATCTCACCGCTCGTCGTCGATCTTCTCGACCTTTCGTCGAAGGACTTCGCGCTGCGCGATGGTGACCTTCTTTTCGCCGTCCTCGCGCGGCGCGGCGCCGCGCAGCAACTGCCGCGCTCGCGCGCTGGCCACGACCACGAACTCGAACCGATTCTCTTTCGGGCTTCCCTTCATTCGAACGTTCCTCTGATGGCTTCGGCCTTCGGCCGCATGCGTTGTGTCCGTGCGCGCTCGGCGATGACGATGGCCCGCAGCCGCTCGACCGCCGTGTCCAGTTCATCGTTGATGACGAGGTAGTCGTACTGCGAGTACTCGTCGACCTCGCGATGCGCGACGGCCAGCCGCCGCGCGATCTGTTCGTCGCTGTCCTTGCTGCGGCCGCGCAGCCGCTGCTCGAGAATCGCCGAAGACGGTGGCAGCACGAAGATGCTGACGGCTTCGCACCCCTGGCTTCGCACCTGGCGGGCGCCCTGCACGTCGATCACCAGCACCACGTCCTCGCCCTGCGCCAGGGCGGCTTCGGTGTCGGCCGCCGACGTGCCGTAAAAGCTCCCGAACACGTCGGCCCACTCGAGGAACGCCTGTTCCCCGATCATGACCTCGAAACGTTCCCGACTGATGAAATTATAGTCGACGCCGTCCTTCTCTCCCGCGCGCGCGGCTCTCGACGTATAGGACCGCGACATGCGCAGATTGGGCACGCATTGCACCAGCCGCTCGACGAGCGTCGTCTTGCCGGTCCCCGACGGCGCCGACACGATGAA
>Ga0075421_100007640_pt1 | contig 13242 bp, 11 predicted proteins | sample SoiMetdeltSBSDD5_FD_75292 | JGI IMG/M metagenome (GOLD analysis project Ga0075421, IMG submission 75292) | Bulk soil microbial communities from a Populus tree surrounding site in Tennessee, USA - Soil MetaG P. deltoides SBSDD5 | ecosystem: Environmental > Terrestrial > Soil > Tree plantation... | reverse complement strand
AGCCTCATAAAGAGAGCTGATCTAGCGAACCGCCACCAAACCGGACTTACACCCCGACCTTCCCCTGGGACATTCATCGAACGTAACCGCCGCCCCATTCTGCGAAAACGTGACGCCTCGTACGATGTGCGACGAGGGAGTCCCGTCGGGTCCGATCAGATTCACTTGATTGACCGGCTTTCGCGCGACGCCATCGAAGATGCGCAACTGATAACCATTGATGACGAACCCCACACGGTAGCCGTCGGACGCCCATGCGATCTCGTCGCAGTGCTCGGTCCGTGCTGTCAGTTCAGCAACTTTCACGACGTCTGCCCTCGTGTTGCCAAGCCAGAGCGTTTCACACCAGCCTGCGGCGCAGGGTTGCTTCTTCACGAGCGCGATCTTCTGCGCGTGCGAAGGACTTGCAGCCATGAGTTCCTGCACCGCGCCGACGCGCTTCCCTGCCATGTAGACCGCGACAAACGCAGGCGCAAGCGCGACCAGCAGAAATGCCGCGTTCAACCTCGGGCGCCGCGCGGGTGACACAGTCCTCGAAGCGGACATTGAGAGTCTCCCTGTTTTCTGCCAAACCCGCAGGCGTTCATCATGCCGACGTGGCAGAGAGAAAAATCAAAGCTCACCGGATCGTTCGCGTTCAAGCCACGGAGCGACGCGGTGATGTCAGCAGCCATGCGCCATCCGGGGCTCGTGTAGCGCGTCAGCCGAAGACATCGCCCGAGACGAATCACGTGCGTGTCGAGCGGCACGATCAGTTTCGACCGCGGCACGCTCGTCCACACCCCAAGATCGACTTCGTCGCGGCGCACCATCCAGCGCAAAAACAGATTGAGCCGTTTGCACGCACTGCCGGCTGACGGACGCGGAAAGAAATAGCACACGCCCGGGCGCTTCGGTTGGCGACCGTACGCCCGGCGCATATCCAGCGCAAGCGATCGCTTCGAAAAGCTGTCGAGTGCCGGACCGATGTCCTCGTCACTGGCATTCAGTCCTTCGCGGAAGAATCCTTCGATCGAACCCGACCGTTCGACCATCTGCCGGAGCATCCACAGGAGCGCGATGAGATCGTCGCCTCGGATCCAGCGATGCACCATCGTGCGCATGGCGCGAGGTGCGGCTTCCGGTGTGAAGCTGCGGACAAATTCGGCAGGCTTCGCCCCGAGCGAGGCAAACAGCGCATCGATTGAATTGAGGACGCTCGCGACGCGGCCGAACGCAAGCGCCGCAGCGCAGAAGCCGGCGATCTCGCGGTCGGCGGGATCGGCGAATGGCCTCACCTTCTGGATGGGATCGCTGGCTGAGTCCTCGCGGTTGTAGTCGTGATAGAGGGCATCGAGTCGGCTGGCAAGCTCGACGTCATGAGTGGCACGTCGCATCGGACGCGACGATGATAGCTGACGACGCTGGAAATGCTGAATGCTGAATTCTGAATGCTGATTGATCGTTTTGCATCAATCAGCATTCAGCCAAAATCAGCAATCAGAAATCAGCAATCAGCAATCCGCAATCAAGAAATCCGCAATCCGCAGTCAACAATCAGCAATTCAATTGATCCTGATCGTCACCGGCCGCGTGTTGTTCGTCTCCAATGACTCGGGCACGGCATTGTCCGCGTCACTAACGGCGATGATGTAATACGTTCCCGCCGCCGTGCCTGTCGGAATCGTCACGGATGCCGGTCCAGCGTTGGTCAGGCTCGGACCGACCGGACCGACTGCGCGATTACCGATCTCCGGATCCGTGGGCTCGAAGGTGAAGTTCGCCGAAAGATAGAAGCGCGTCGTCGATGCGCCGGCCGCCCCGCCTCCAGTGTTCTTGACCGTGTCGGTCACCTGAATCGTCGCGCCCGCCGTCGCCGACAACGGGCCGGTGAGCGCCGACACAGTCAGATCCGGCCCGACTCGCGTAGTCCCGTACGACACGTTGTTCGTTTCAGCGGACTCCTGAACAGCCTTGGTGTCGTCGGCGCTGATCAGGATGAAGTACTGTCCCAGCTCCGTGCCCGCCGGAATAGTCAGTGTGGTACTTGCCGAGCTGGTCTGGCCGGGTTGCAGCGCCGGCACGTTTCGGCTGCCCAGGAATTTATCGCCAGAATCCAGCGAGAAGTTCACTGACAGATAGAACGACGTCGTCGTGTTTCCCGCCGTGTTGCTGCCCTGGTTCTTCACCGTGTCGTTCACCGTCAGCGGAAACCCTGCGCCCGCGACCGTCGGAACGGACGTGGCCGATTCGACGAGATCGGGGCCAATCTTGATCGCCGTGCTGAACTTGACGTTGTTCGTTTCCGAAGTCTCAGTCACCACGCCCGGACCGTCAGCTTTCGCGACGATGTAGTAGGTGCCGGCAACGGTGTCCGACGGAATGGCGACCATCGTCGATCCTGACTCACTCAGTCCCGCGGCAAGCGCGCCGACGGACCGGCTGGTCAGCAGAGTGTCTGTACCGTCGAGTAGAACGTTTGCTGACAGGTAGAACGTTGTCGACGACGCGGCTGCGCCACCGCCGCCCTGATTCTTCGTCGCGTCGCCGACGCTGATCGAGCCACCTGCCGCGGCAGTAGCCGGGACCGTCAACGTCGCGACCGCCAGGTCTGGTCCGATCGGAATGATCGACCCGATCTTCACGTTGTTGTTCTCGTTCGATTCCGAAACGGTGAGGTTGGCATCAGCCTTGGCGAGCAGGTAGTAGTTGCCGACGGGAAGGGATGGAACGGTAAACGTGCTGGGAGCCGACTCCGTGGCTCCGGGTGCGAGTGATCCAATGGCGCGCGTGCCTAGAGAAGTGTCTGCGGCATCGATCGCAGTATTGGTTGACAAGTAGAACGCGGTCACTGACGTATCCGATGCGCCGGCTCCCTGGTTCTTGGTCGTGTCGTTCACAGTTATCGATGCGCCAGCGCCAGACGTTGTCGGCCCGGTCAGAGTCGTTATCACAAGGTCCGAGGGAGAATCGTTGCTGACGATAGTGACGACGGCGCCGGCAGATCCGATGAGATACGCCGGATCCGACGCGAGGCTCACGGTCACACTTTCATTCGACTCCACTGCCAGATCGTCAGTCGGGATCACCGGTACGACTGCCATTGCCGACCCTGGATCAAGGGTGACGATTCCGGAGAGCGCGTTGTAGTCGGTGCCGGGCGTCGCGGTGCCGCCAACGGTGTAATAAACCGTCAGCGCCGACGTCGTGTCGCCGGTTCGAGCGAACGTAAATGCGCCGGCGACCGTACCAGCTTCTGTCGCCGTTGCCGTCGATGCGGTCACCGTCACGGCCGGCGCGTTCGACGGCGGTGTCGACGAGCTGCAGTTCGGCAGCGAAAACGCGCCGATACGCGTCTGCCAACCAGCATCGCTCGTGACCGCGTAATACTGCTGCGTATACCAGAAGGTGCAGTCGTCGACGGGATCGACCACCATCGAACTGTAGTCACCCCATCGTCCGCTCGTGTTCGTCTGAGAACCAGTGCCAACCATCAGATCGCTTTCACCAAGCGTCATCGAGTTCGGGGGATCGGTCGCGAGACGGCCGGTGTAGCGAATCGATGGGAACGTGGAAGGGCCGGTCACACTGAAGCCGAGCGCAAGGTTGCCCGTTGAATCCATCGCGACGCTGCCCATCCAGCGATGATTCGCGTCCGGTGCGTACGTGCCCTGCTGATAAATCGACGGCGACGAACCCGGATTCCTGATTTCGTACCAACGCAAGCCCGCGTGATCGGTGCCGTCGACATCCACCGTGTGAGTCACGACCATCGATTCATGGTCGCCGAAATTTCGATACTGCAGTCGATACAGCAGACGATCGGACAGGGCATCGACCATCGTTGTCGTGCCGGGCTGCGGCAGGCAGTTTCGCGCGTTGCCACACATGTCAGAGTCGAAAGGAGCCGTAGGCAGCACCGCAGTACGCGTGAACGACGATTGCGACGGCGTCGTCCAGTCGGCGTGGAACTGCCAGAGCTGAAGCTGATCCGAAGGCGCGTAGCCCCAGGCATCGTCGTCCATCTCGACAAAGTACGCGGGCGCGCCCGTTGGCGGCGCCGGTCCATCGAGATCGGCAGGGAGCATGCCGCCGAGATTCATATCGGTTGACGCCAGGTCGTAATAGATCGCTGCGGCTGGCTGGCCGGCGAGCATCTTCGCGCGATCGAATGCCACGACGCCCTGCCCCGCATATTGCAGCGAGATCGCCGTGTATTGGTTGATCGACATGTAATAACCGTCCGGCCAGACCGCAAGCTTGGGGTAGTCGTTCAACTTGTCGAATGAATACTGGTAGCGATAGTAGGCGCCGAGAGGATCAGGCGTCGCCGACACCGCGATGCATTCGTAGAAAGGACCGAACAGGAGAATGCCGAAAAAGTTGTTTGGAATCGCGAGCTGGCTCATCACCCAGCGATCGGCGAGGTGATCGTAGCGAACGATCGGATCGCCGTCGTTGCGCGTTTCGCACGGTCCGCCGAACCCGTTCCACAACGTGTTCGCCGCTGCGGGACCATACAGCAAGGCCGGCGGTGTCGTTGCAGTCCCTTTGCTGTAGACCGCAAATGAGAGGTTGACCCACTGGACAAAGTGATTCGGGCCGACGTCGCCGCTGGTGTCGGGCGGCAATACTGCGTTGACGTTGCCAATGCCTTCGACGTTGCGTGAGGTTCCCGGAATCGTCGGAACCTCGGGAGACGCCTGGACAACCGGGTCAGAGAGCAGACCCGAGGGATGTCGCGACGCGCGCCGCCATCGCGGCTCGCGTTCCTTCACCATTTCGCCAATGACAGGCGTTCCTGGCGGCAGGTCGCGCAGCCTTGGAGATCGATCGAATCGATCCAACTTGATGACCGATGGTGGTGAGCCCGCTCGCGTCGCTGCCGGCGCAGGGCGCTGGGCCCGGATGTCGGTAACAGATACGAGCGCGGTGAGGACGGCCACGACGAACAGGCGTTGTCTCATGCGCGCGCCGCGCGCAAGCCTTATACCGTCGAGGTGAGCATTGAAGACGTTTCGATGATGTCAGTAACTCTTGACCTTAGAGCAAGTTAGCGTGCCAGGTAGCGAGTGCCCAAACTTGTCGGGACCACCGTTCCCGCAGAGGTACTTGAGGACGGAGACAAAAGCGCACCGGGCAGGAGCCTTTGGGCTGCCGCATCCAGGAGACACGGCCGCCGCCGTCATTTTTCTCAGCGACTTTCGCTTTGGCTCTTCGTCAATCAGAAGGTCGTGATCGGCATGCCCTCGCGGCACATCGGACACGCCTCCGCCGGGTGGTTCTCGGGCGCGGCATAGTCCGCGAGCGAGTAGTTCGGCACCCCAAGATCGACGATCGCTTCCATGCGATCGAATATCTCAACGGTCGCAATCACGTTCCCGCCTGCTTCAGTGATCAGCGCGGCGCTGCGCTCGAATGTCTTCCCGGTGTTGCGCACGTCGTCGGCCAGCAGCACGCGCTTTCCCGCAAGCTGCTTGCGGTAGAAACTTCGCAAGACCGATGCCTCCGCAGCGTTCGGGAGCGGAGCAAAACTGCACGGTGGATGTAAGAGCGGCCGACGACCATCGATCAGCCCGGCGATCGTGTGCGCGAGCAGCGCGCCACCGGTTGCGGGGCCTGCAACGACATCTGTCTGCGCGATGATTTCGGCTGGCAGGACGTCGAGGAGGTCCTGCGCCAGCCGCCAGATCGTCGACGGGTGGAGAAAGAGCTGATGCGGGTTCAGATAGACGCGACCGTGAAAGCCATTTCCATAGTCGAAGTGTCCGTCGCGCATCAGTACTTCGAGATCCTGCAGCGTCTTCAGCGCCTGACGGCGCACATCGTTCTGGCGTGTCACGTCGAATGGCCTCTTCTCAGTCAATAGCGGCATTGCGATAGACGACCTTTCCTCCAACGATGGTGGCGATGACACCGCCGACCATCTGCCACCGGTCGAACGGCGTGTTCTTCGACTTCGAAACGAGCTTCCCGGCATCGATCGTCGTCGGCAGATCCGGCGCGAGCACGGTCAGGTCGGCTGGCGCCCCGTCGTCGAGTCGTCCGCCGGGCAGGTGCAGCACGCGGGCCGGATTCACCGACAGCAGTTCGATCATCCGGGTGAGCGAAATCCGACCGGGATGCACCAGCCGATCGAAAACGATCGGCACGGCGGTCTCGAGGCCGACAATGCCAAACGGCGCGTGATCGAATTCGACCATCTTCTCGTCAATGTGATGCGGCGCGTGGTCGGTCGCGATCACGTCGACGCTCCCGTCCGCGATGCCCTCGAGCATGGCATTACGATCGGCGGTCGCGCGGAGCGGCGGATTCATTTTGAAATTGGTGTCGTACTTGACCGGCCCGTCGAGTGAGTCATCCGTCAGGGTGAAATGATGCGGAGCCACTTCGCAGGTGACCTTGACGCCGCGATCTTTTCCGGCACGCACAGCGCGGAGCGACTGTTGCGCGCTCATATGCGCGATATGCACGTGCGCGCCGGCAAGCTCGGCGAGCGAGATATCGCGCTCGACCATGATCGATTCGGCTTCGCCCGGGATTCCCCGAAGACCGAGGCGCGCCGCCACGTATCCCTCGTGTGCGACACCATCCCCTTTGAGCGACGGATCTTCGCAGTGGTTCACGATCGGGACGCCAAGCATTTCCGCGTACTCGAGCGCTCTCCGCATCAGAAGCGCCGTGGCGACCGGGCGGCCGTCGTCGGTGAACGCCACGCATCCTGCATGCTTTTGTTCGCCCAGCTCGGCGAGCTGCTCCCCTTTCGAGCCAATCGAGACCGCGCCGATCGGATACACTCGAGCGCGCCCCGCCTCGGTGGCCTTCTTCAGAATGAACTCGGTGATGCCCGCGTGGTCATTGACCGGCTCGGTGTTGGGCATACACGCAACCGCCGTGAAGCCGCCCGCGATCGCCGACGCCGTACCCGTCGCGATCGTCTCTTTATGTTCCTGTCCCGGCTCTCGCAAATGGACATGGATGTCGATCAGTCCGGGCGACACGATCCAGCCGCGCTTGATTTCAAAGACGCTCGCACCCTCGACCGGCAAGTCTTTACCGATACGCGCCACGACGCCGTTGTCGATCAGGATGTCAAAATCGCCGTCGCGACCGTTGGCGGGGTCGATCACTCGGCCGCCCTTAACAATGAGTTTCATCGCTTAATGCACATCCAGCGGATCCATTGAATCCCGGCCCGACAGTAGATACAACACGGCCATTCGGACGGCGACACCATTCGAGACCTGCTCCAGAATCACCGAGAACGGACCGTCGGCAACCGCCGAATCAATCTCGACGCCGCGATTCATCGGGCCCGGGTGCATGACGATCGCATCCGCCGCCGCTCGCCTCATGCGCTCGGGTGTCAGTCCGAACAAGGTGAAGTACTCACGCACCGACGGAATGTAGTGGCCGTGCATCCGTTCATGCTGGATCCGGAGCATCATCACGACGTCGGCCCCTTCCACCGCCTCGTCGACCGACGTCGTCGCGTGGACACCGAACTCGGCGATATGTGACGGCATGAGCGTCGCCGGTGCGCACGCCCAGACGTTGGCGCGCATCGTATTCAGCAAGGCGACGTTCGACCGGAGAACACGGCTGTGCATCAGGTCGCCAACAATTGCGATCTTCAGGCCCGCCAGACGGCGCTTGTGCTCGCGGATGGTAAAGGCATCGAGCAGCGCCTGGGTTGGATGCTCGTGCATGCCGTCCCCGGCGTTGATGATGGTCGAGCGACACATCCGCGCCAGCAGGTGCGGCGCACCGGATGACGAGTGGCGCATGACGATCATGTCGGGAGACATGGCCTCGATATTTCGCACCGTGTCGAGCAGCGACTCCCCCTTGGTGACGCTCGAGGTCGCAGTCGCAATGCTCAGCGTGTCGGCGCTGAGCCGCTTCTCCGCGATCTCGAACGACGTGCGGGTGCGCGTGCTCGGCTCGAAGAACAGGTTGACGACGGTCCGCCCCCGCAACGTCGGCACCTTCTTGATCGCGCGGCCGCCAATCTCCTTCATCGCTTCAGCGGTGTCGAGGATCAGACTGATTTCATCGGCCTCGAGGCCGTCGATTCCGAGCAGGTGCCGCGACTTCAACGTGACGGCAGCCGTTGGTGTCTCCGCGCTCGTCGTCATGCTTCCCCCTCGATGAGCACTTCGTCTTTTCCATCGATTTCCTGCAAGTGCACCTGCACGCTCTGTTTCAACGAGGTTGGCAGGTTCTTCCCGACGTAGTCCGCCTTGATTGGCAGCTCTCGATGACCGCGATCCACCAGCACGACGAGCTGAATGGCTTGCGGGCGACCGAAGTCGATCAGGGCGTCAAGCGCGGCCCGAATCGTTCGCCCCGTGTAGAGCACGTCGTCGACCAGCAGGATCTTCCGTGAGTCAATCGAGAACGGGATCTCGGTTCTGCGGACCACCGGCTGCGGCCCGACGGGATGCCGCATCAGGTCGTCGCGATAGAGTGTGATATCCAGGGCGCCGGTCGGCACGTCGTCGCCGTTGATTTCATGAAGCGATCGGGAGATGCGTCGCGCCAGCGGCACCCCTCGCGTGCGGATGCCGACGAGCGCAATTTCATCCAGGCCGCGATTGCGCTCGAGGATCTCGTGAGCCATTCGTGTCAGCGCGCGCGCCATCCGATCGGCATCCATCACGAGCGCCATCGAGCACTCCGAAACGACAACAACATTCGCGGAAATTGAGGCCGCAGCGGTCGCCGCAGCAGAGTCCAGGCAGGATCGAGCACGTCATCACCTCTTGGCGGCCTCACAGGGCCGCGTTAAAGAGTTCGCTTGATGGTATCACAAAGCTCTCAGCTGTCAGTTTTACCGGCTATAGCTCGGAATAAACACAATCGGCCTGTCCGCGGTGAAGGCGCGGCTGAAAAGATCGGCACGGGCAAAGCCGTCCATGTCACGCGCGACCGGCAAGCCGAGAAAATAGAGCACCGTGGGTGTCACGTCGACAATCGATCCTCGCGGACGACGACCGGGCGCGATAGAGCTGCCATAGCCGATCAGAAACCCGTCCGGCGCTCGCTCGTGCGTTCCAGTGAAATCGGGATTGCCGAGCATGCGGCCGATCGCCTGTTTCATCGGATTCAACGGTTGCATCCCAAACCCTGAAACCACGACGAGGAGATCTCCCGGCGACATCGCATCGAGCGATGACCCGATCTCGGCATCGATGTAGCTGTAGTACCTGTCAATCGCCTGGGAGAACCGGCGGCGTTCTTCTTCCGGCACGTCGCGAAAGACTGGCGGCTGCGTGTAGCGAAGGTAGTAATGGCCGACGGTATCGAGGCCCTCGTACCGGAGTGCCGTGAGTCGCGGAGCCATTTCTCCGGCGAGATTCCGCATCACGGTGCTGTAGCCGCGATCGCGCCGCAACGCGGATTCTTCCGGTGTTCCACTCACGGCGGCGCCAAGCTGTGCCGGCTGCACCTCGGGACCCGCCGATGGCTGAGTGAAAGAGGCTTCCAGCCAGGGGAGCGCATCGCGGGGGGTCGCCGCCCGATCGAATTCCGCGATCGATCCGACCAGCTGATGAAATCGGTCGCTGACGATGAATCCGTCGACTTCTTCGGCTGGATACGTGAGGGGCCATCGAACAACGCCGACGCGGACGCCGGCGTTGGAAGCGATCGACCAAATCGGGCGCGCGCGCCACGTGTTGGAGGCATTCGGCTCATCGCGGATGAACCCAAGATGGACGAGCGCGTGGGACAAACAGTGATCCGGCAGGAGATCGACCATGCGATCGTCCCCTCTCGCAAAGTACGACGCCGCCGACCGCACGCCGTTCTTGGATGGATACATCCCGGTCGCGACGGCCGCCCACACCGGATCGGGCTGCGTCGGTCTGAGGGTTGCGAGATCCATCACCGCCCCTTTTTCGTTGAGCCGCGCGAACGCCGGGAGCCGACCCTCGGCCACCCGCGGTAGCACATACTCCAGCGACGCGCCATCCAGCAGAATCATTGTGACTCGCGGCTGCCCCGTCGAACCGGACTGCGGCGGCTGGTGCGGCGCGGTCAACGGAATTGGCGGAGGCAGACTGACTCCTTCTCCGCGCGCGGCGAGCGGCAACGCCAGCGAAGCAAACGTTGCCAGCACAAACAGTGACGCTCCGACGCGGCTGCCGCGACGGCCGAACGAGTAATGCGCGATCGCAATGACCAGCAGCACGGCTGCCGACGCGGTCGTGGCGAGGGCTCCCGCCGTCATTCGCCGCGTCGCGTCTTCAGTCAGCGACAGGGAGAATCCGCGGACGTTCAACCACATCAAGGTCGACGCGACCGCGGCCGACGCCGCACCCATCCAGGCGAGCACGCGCACGCTCGCCCAGCCCGGCGACAAGACTCTCAGCGCGAAGAACTCGCGGAGCACCATGACGAGGTAGAAAATGACGGCGAGATGGAGACCGTACGAAAACGCCATCGTCGCAAACCAGCGCCACGTCGTGCTCGACGTCAGCGGCACATGCGGATTCAGCTGGAGAATCAGAATCGTGAGGTACGCTGCCCCCAACGCGCCGGCCAGCAGCGAATTGGTGAGCATCCGCAGAAATCGCATAAGGAAAGTGTAGCGCCGAGGCTTTCGCCTCGGCGAACGGTATACTCGTCACACGATGCCAATCGACATCGACGCCGAGATCGTCTCGAATACAAGGCTCTCGCACGACTACAGCGTGCTCGGACTCGCCGCGCCGGAGATTGCCTCGCTCGCCGAACCCGGTCAATTCGTCATGATCAAACCAACCGCCGGTGTTGATCCTCTGTTGCGGCGGCCGTTTTCAATCTTCGAGATTCTGCGCGACCCCGGCGGAACACCCACCGGCGTCTCACTGCTGAACAAGCGAATCGGCGCCGGAACGTCGCTCTTGTATGACGCGCCGCCCGGCAGCCATGTCGGCTGCCTTGGTCCGCTCGGGCGGCCCTTCGAACCGGTGACACCGCCGGCAGAGGCGTGGATGGTCGCAGGGGGCGTCGGACTGGCGCCGTTTGTCACGCTCGCCGAAGCACTGCGTCTCACGGCCACGAAGGCCCGCCTGTTTTACGGTGCACGAACCGCTTCCGATCTCACGCATGTCGAGCTGTTCCAGCGATTGAACGTCGAACCTGTTCTGGCCACCGAAGACGGCAGTCGTGGGGCGCGCGGTTTCGTGACTGGTCCACTTGAAACGGCACTGAGCACCACACCGCGATCGACCGAGGTGCGCGTGTATGCGTGCGGCCCGACACCCATGATGCGCGCGGTGGCAAAGCTGGCTGCCACCTACGGGCGGCGCTGTGACGTCTCGTTGGAACAGGTCATGGGGTGTGGGCTTGGTGGCTGTTACAGCTGCGTGGTCCTGACGCGAACGTCGTCGGGCCCTCCGCACTTCGTCCGGTCGTGCCTTGATGGCCCGGTATTCGACGCCACTCGGATTTTGTGGGACGCCCTCGCACATTGAACATGAATCTTTCCGTTTCACTCGGTTCGCTCACGCTGGCCAACCCGCTCATCGCCGCCAGCGGATGCTTTGGTTACGGCGTCGAGTACGCTGACGTCGTCGATCTGTCGACGCTCGGCGGTGTTGCCGTCAAAGGTCTGTTCCTGAGCGAACGCGAAGGACATCCCCCGCCACGAATCGTCGAAACGCCGGCCGGGATGCTGAACGCGATCGGACTCCAGGGGATTGGCGTTCATCGGTTCGTCCGCGAGAAACTGCCAGAGCTGCGCGATCGACGCGCCGTCGTGTTCGTCAACATTTGCGGGACCACGATCGACGAGTACTGCGAAATCGCGCGCATCCTTTCCGATCACGAAGGGGTGGCCGCGATTGAGTTGAACATCTCCTGTCCGAACATCAAGCAGGGCGGCATCACATTCGGGTGCAGCCTGACCGGGACCCACGATGTCGTCAGCGCCGTTCGAAAGGTGACGACGCTGCCAGTCATCCCCAAGCTGACGCCTAACGTCACCGACGTGGCCTCGTTCGCCCGTGCCGCGCAGGACGCCGGCGCCGACGCAGTGTCCCTCGTGAATACGTTCCTCGCCATGGCGATCGACGTCCATACGCGACGGCCGAAGCTCACAAATATTGTCGGCGGCCTCAGTGGTCCGGCCATCCGTCCGATTGCAGTCCGAATGGTCTACGAGTGCCGGCAAGCAGTGACGCTGCCGATCATTGGCATGGGTGGAATCGCGACGGCCGAAGACGTGCTGGAATTCCTGATCGCCGGTGCGACCGCCGTTCAGATCGGCACCGCGAATTTCGTCGATCCATTTCTGTGGCGCAAGGTCCTGGATGGCATTCGAAGCTACATGGCCGCGCACCGAATTGAGAATCTTGCGTCATTGACGGGCAGCCTCGACACCTCCCGCCAGGCAACGGCGTGGATCAGCTCCTAGTCGCGCTGGACGTCGAGAGCGCCGCGAAGGCCATCGCGCTCGCCGATTCGCTTCGCGGCATCGCCGGCGGATTCAAGATCGGCAGCCGCCTGTTTACCTCGGAAGGACCGACGATCGTTCGCGCCCTGGTCGAGAAGCGCGATCGCGTGTTCCTCGATCTCAAATTCCACGACATTCCGAACACCGTTGCTCAGGCTGTGTCCGCGGCCGCATCGCTCGGTGTCTGGATGCTGAACGTGCACGCGTCGGGTGGCAGAAAAATGATGGAAGCGGCGCGCGACGCGGCGAAGGAGGCGGCGACCGGTGCAGGACTGCCACCCCCACTGGTCATCGCCGTAACGGTCCTGACCAGCATGAATGCGCCGGCCCTCGAGGAAACCGGCTACGCCGCAGCCGGGCAAAAAAATGGCGGCACTGCTGGTGTTCTCGATCAGGTTGTCCGCCTCGCGCGGCTGGCCGAGGCTTCCGGACTCGACGGTGTCGTGGCATCGGCGCAGGAGACGGCAATCCTCCGGCGAAGCTGCGGCTCCCGGTTTTCAATTGTGACGCCCGGCATTCGCGGTGGTGACGCGGGCAAAGACGATCAGGAACGCACCATGAGCGCTCGCGAAGCGATCGCGGCGGGTGCCAGCTATATCGTTGTTGGACGGCCGATTATTGCGGCGCCAGACCCGCGAGCGGCGGCGGAGGAGATGATAAAGAATTGCTGATTTTCGATGGTTGATTGCTGATTGTTTGATCTCTGCGTTCTCAGAAATCAACAATCAGCAATCAGAAATCAGCAATTCTACTTCGCCGTAACGATGAAGTGCCCTCGACGGTTCTGTTGCCAGCAGGACTCGCTCTCTTCCGAGCAGAAC
>Ga0075421_100007639_pt1 | contig 13243 bp, 10 predicted proteins | sample SoiMetdeltSBSDD5_FD_75292 | JGI IMG/M metagenome (GOLD analysis project Ga0075421, IMG submission 75292) | Bulk soil microbial communities from a Populus tree surrounding site in Tennessee, USA - Soil MetaG P. deltoides SBSDD5 | ecosystem: Environmental > Terrestrial > Soil > Tree plantation... | reverse complement strand
GGCCTTCGCGTCTGGATTGATGGTCACAACCAGCCGAACGCCGCACGCCAGGTACTCTTCGACTTTCTCGCGCACGTCGCCAGATCGATCTTCAGGGGACAGGACTTTCACGGCGAGATCCGGGGACCGTTCCAGAAACCCTTCGGCTCTGGTGATGGGATGCGATGTTGACGGATGACCGCGATATCAGGCGCACGCACCGTGTCGGGACCAGCAGCCAGCTTGAAGCCAACTTCGGTGAGAACGACGCCGAGATTTCGACCGTCGAGATGTTGGCTAAGCAGGAACATGAGGCGGGCGACGACCTTGCCGTGCTGGAATCCAACCGGGGTCATGCGAATGACCCGTCCCGCCACCAGCTCGCACCGGGAATCGCGTCCGGGAACCGTTCCAGTTCCTCAGCGGTGACGAGACGCGCGCCCTCGGACATCGCCAACTTCTCTCACAAAAAGGGCCGGCGTAAGCCGGCCCCGAGCTACGAGCTACGACACGCGGAGCTGAAGCTCCGCGCTGCTACGCGCAGCCAGACGTAGTGCCACAGTTCGAGCACTTGTAGCACGAGCCCGAGCGCACCATGATCGAGCCGCACGTCGAGCAGGGTGGCGCGTCCTCCTGGTTCTGCATCGCCGCGAACGACGACGTTGCCTTGGAGGCGATGACGGCGGTCGGTGATGCACCGGCGGCAGCGGCCACGTCCAGTGGCAGCTGTTCCGGCGTCGTCACCAGCTCTTCCCGGTTGTTCACACCGACGCGGAACTGCACGTCGGCCGACAGGAACTTCGTGGCCATCCAGCGGAAGATGTAGTCGACGATCGACTTGGCGAACCGGACGTCCGGGTTGCGCGTCATGCCTGACGGCTCGAAGCGCACGTGCGAGAACTTGTCGACCAGATCCTGCAGTGGCACGCCGTACTGCAGCGCGTAGGAGATCGCCTGCGCGAAAGCGTCGGCGAAGCCGGAGATCGTCGACCCTTCCTTGGCCATGACCAGGAACAGCTCGCCCGGCTGGCCGTCCTCGTAGAGCCCGACGGTGATGTAGCCCTCGTGCCCGGCGATGTCGAACTTGTGCGTGATCGAGTTGCGCTCGTCGGGCAGCCTGCGGCGAATCGGCTTCGGCGGACCTTCCTCGGTCCGGCTTAAGCCGGACACTACATCTTTGTCCTTGGAGGTGTTCAGCGGCTGCGTGCGCTTGGAGCCATCGCGGTAGATCGAGACCGCCTTCGCGCCCATCCGCCACGAGTCGACGTAGGCCTGCTGGATCTCCTCGATCGTCGCCTCCTTCGGCACGTTGACGGTCTTCGAGATCGCGCCGGACAGGAACGGCTGCGTCGCGCCCATCATCCGGACGTGACCCATGTAGTGGATCGAGCGGACCCCGCGCGCCGGCTTGAAGGCGCAATCGAACACCGGCAGGTGGCTGTCCTTGATGTGCGGCGCGCCCTCGATGGTTTCGTTCTCGTCGATGTACTCGACGATCTCCTTGATCTGCTGCGCTGAATAGCCGAGCTTGTCGAGCGCCATCGGCACGGTCTGGTTGACGATCTTCATCAGACCGCCGCCGACCAGTTTCTTGTACTTCACGAGCGCGATGTCCGGCTCGACGCCCGTCGTATCGCAGTCCATCATGAAGCCGATGGTCCCGGTCGGCGCGAGCACCGTTGCCTGGGCGTTGCGGAAGCCGTGCTGCTCGCCCATCTCGATGACCTCGTCCCACACCGTCTTCGCCGCCTGCAGCAAGTCCTTGGGGACGTTGGTCTTGTCGATGTCTTTGATCGCGGCGCGGTGCTTGCGCATGACGCGCAGGAACGGCTCGCGGTTCTTCTCGTAGCCCGCAAACGGGCCACCGTGATCGCGCGCGACCTTCGACGACTGCGCGAACGCGGCACCGTGCATCAGCGCGGTGATCGCGCCGGCATAGTCGCGGCCGCCGTCGCTGTCGTACGGCAGCCCGCGCGACATCAGCAGCGCACCCAGGTTCGCATAACCGAGGCCGAGGGGACGGTAGGCGTGGCTGTTCTCGGCAATCGCCTTCGTCGGGTAGCTCGAGTTGTCGACGAGGATCTCCTGCGCAGTAATCAGCGTCCGGCAGGCCGCCTCGAATGCTGGCGCATCGAACTCGCCGGCGTCGCTGCCTTCGGTCTTCACGAACTTCATCAGGTTGATCGACGCGAGGTTGCACGCCGAGTCGTCCAGGAACATGTACTCGGAGCACGGGTTGCTCGCATTGATGCGCGCCGTGTTCGGGCAGGTATGCCAGTCGTTGACGGTCGTGTCGAACTGCAGTCCCGGATCGCCGCAGATCCAGGTGGCCTCCGCGATCTGACGCATGAGCTCGCGCGCTTTGTGCGTCCCGGTCACCTCGTGCGGCGGCAGCACCGCCCGCGTCTGCCACTCCCCGTCGTCCAGCACCGCGCGCATGAACTCATCGGTCACGCGCACGCTGTTGTTGGAGTTCTGGAAGAACACGGACGCATACGCCGGACCGGTGAACGAACCGTCGTAGCCGGCATCGATGAGCGCCCAGGCCTTCTTTTCTTCCTCGACCTTGCAGTTGATGAACTCCTCGATGTCAGGATGATCCGCGTTGAGGATGACCATCTTGGCCGCGCGGCGGGTCTTGCCACCCGACTTGATGACGCCGGCGAACGCGTCGAAGCCCTTCATGAACGAGACCGGGCCGGAAGCCGTCCCGCCGCCGGCGAGCAGCTCTTTCGACGACCGGATGTTCGACAGGTTCGATCCCGTCCCTGACCCGTACTTGAAGAGCATGCCTTCCGTCTTCGCCAAGCCGAGGATCGAATCCATCGTGTCCTGGACGGAGTTGATGAAGCAGGCGGAACACTGGGGGTGCTTCTCGAAGCCGACGTTGAACCAGACCGGGGAGTTGAAGGCGGCCTTCTGGTAGACCAGCAGGTGTTTCAGGTCGTCGCTGAATGCCTGCAGGTCGTCCTCACTGGCGAAGTAGTGCTGACCGCGCGCCCACTCGGTAATCGTGTCCACGACCCGGCCAATGAGCTGCTTGACGCTCCGCTCGCGATCCGGTGTGCCAATCTGGCCGCGGAAATACTTGGAAACGACGATATTCGTGGCCTGTTGCGACCAGAAACGGGGGATTTCGACGTCACGCTGCTCGAAGACGACCGCGCCCTTCTCGTTGCCTATCACCGCCGACCGGGTGTCCCACTCGATTTCGTCGAACGGATCGATCCCCTCCCGGCTGAAAAAGCGCTCGAATTCCAGACCCGTGGCAGACGCGGGCGTATTCGCTCGCGTGGTGCGTGGGCTGTTGGTTTCTACCTCGCCCGAGCCGAAACCCTGGCCTACCGCAGCGCCTCTCTGCATGTTGTCCCCTCCGAAAAAGGCCCGAATTCACGGACCCTCCCCCAAGGGCCGCGAACCCCGAAACGAACAGTTGTCGTGGAAGCGGCGAACAGGCATTGACTCACATTTTCTGCGAGTCTTGCGAGGCTGGGAAAGGCTCGCTGGTCTGTCGCGCTGGCGGACAAATATGGACTCTGTTTACGTGGTTGTCAAGACCTGATCTACCACATATTGTGCTGCTTTTTTAGGGCAGGCGCAAGATATTGACCTATTGCGCAAAATGTCAGCGGGTTCGTCCAAACGCCCTATTTTATGGGACGGGAATCAGACGACAAGGCTACGACAGGCGTCCGCCGAGCTCTTTTGCGACCTGCTCGGCGCGATCGGCGAGGTTCTTCGCAAAAACCAGCTTGTCCTGCGTGATCGCCTCTTCCGCCTGCTTGATGAAGTCGCGCGCGGTGTCGTAGTTGACCTTCCGCTCGCTGCTCAACGTCCGGATATCGATGGTATCGAGCATCTTCGTAGCCCGGTCCAACGTTTCACGGATGCGGCGGGCCATTTCCGGCCCCTCGGCGGAGCCTTGGGGACGTAGTGGCGGAACTGGCAGAGTCGCAGCCGGTGGATTGGCCGGATCAGCTGGAACGTCAGGCGGTTTGGCCTCGACCTTCGGATCGGTGCTGTTGCTCTTGGCTGGTTCCCGCTGAGGCGGCCGCGATCGTGGCGGGTTGGCGGGAGCGGTCGGCATTTCGGCCACGGGTTCGAGCGGCTGAGGCTCGACTGCAGCCGGCGCCTCGATTATCCGCGGCGGAACCGGCGGTACGGCCATCGGCGGATGCTCGACAGGCTGCGTCTGTGCGCGCGCCGACGCGCAGGCGGCAGCCGGCACGAGCAGCGCGAGCAAGAGAAGCTTCTTCATTTCAATCCCGTCCGCAACTACGGTACACCCCTACGCCTGCGGGAACAACAGCTTGAAGGTCGTCCCCCGGCCCGGCGTCGACTGGACCTCGATGTCGCCGTCATGGAGCTGGACAATCCTGAAGACCATCGACAGCCCGATACCGTTGCCCTTTTCCTTGGTCGTGAAATACAGGTCGAAAATCTGGCCAAGGTTCTCCGGCGGAATGCCCACCCCGGTGTCCTCGACTTCGACGATCACCCGGCGCCTGGGAGCGGTGCGGGCGGTGATTCGCAGTGTGCCCCCGTCAGGCATCGCCTGACAGGCGTTGATGGCGAGGTTCAGCAGCGCCTGCTGCAGCATGCCGGGATCTGCGTTGATGTCCGGCAACGTCTGCGAACACTCAGTCTTGATCGATACGTTGCGCCGCTCGGCCTCTGGCCCCGTCATCGACACGACTTCGTTGATCAGCGACAAGAGTTGAACCGGCTGCAGCTTGAGCTCGTCGGGCCGGGCAAACTTCAAGAACCCCACGACGACCTGATCGAGCCGCCGGATCTCGTCGGCGATGATGTTCACGTGCTTCGTGAGGTCGACCGTCCGTCCCGCGGGCGTGGTCGTTGATCCGCCGGCCGATACGGTGACCGGTTCGCGGACCGCCGCCATCTTCTGCTTCAGAAGCTCGAGATGAATGGTCATCGCGTTCAGCGGGTTTTTCACCTCGTGCGCGACGCCCGCCATCAGACGGCCGAGCGCCGCCAGCTTGCGAGAGTAGTTCAGCGTCGTGTGCACGTGACTCAGGTAGCCGAGGTTCCGCGCGACGAGCATCGCACCGAGGAACCGGCCGCTCGAATCTTCGATCGCATGGCACAGCAGCAGATGCTCCGGCGCTTCCTGCTCTGCCTCGCTTGCCGCGCCGAGCGTGATCGACACGGGCCCCTGCGACTTTCGCCCGGCCAGCGCGCGTTCGACGAGCTGGCGAACCGGATGTTCCGAAGGCAGCTTCGAAACGGCCGCCGCCGCGCCAGGGTTGTCGGTCAGACTCGGCAACATCGCGCGCATCGCGGAGTTGCTGAAGATCAGCTCTCCCTGCGGCGAGAAGAGCGCCATCGCATCCTCGAGGTTCTCCATCACCGACTCGAAGTCGGTCGGTGCCGAGGACATCGCTTGTGATCGGATCGCAGAAAGCTGGGCGCTCACGGCATCGAACGAGCTGCCGAGGTCCTTGAATTCCTGCTCCGGAAGGTCGAGCGTGACATCGAGCTCGCCACGGCCAAGGCGGCTGAGGCCGCTCTGGATGACGTGAATCGGACGCAGCATCCACTGCGCGAGCACCATCGCTACGACCATCGAGATGACCAGCGCCGCGATCGCCGTCTGCGCCGCACGATAGAGTCCTTCCCGCACCTCTTTGCGCACCAGCAGCGTGGAAACGCCGACGCGAATCGCGCCAAAGGGCTGCGCCCCGGACACAATCGGCTGCTTCAGCTCGAAGCGCCGCTCGGAGTAAATCGCCTTCGCCTGGTCGATGACCCCCGCCCCCACGATGTTCTGAAAGTCCTCCAGCTCCGGCATCAACGTCCCCTGGAGCGAGGGCGAGCTGTGCGCAATCGCCACCCCGTCCGGTTCGACGATCGCGGTGTAGAGCAGGTTCTGGTTCTCGGTGTAAGCGATGCTGGCTTCGAGGATCGATCGGATGCCGCTGTCCTGGCGAAGGGCCGCATACGGATCCAGCGGGCCCTCCGCGACGACGGCGTTGACGCGCTGAAACAGGGAGTCGGCGAGGAGCTGCGCTCCCGCCTGGGTCTGCTCGAGGCGCAGCCGCATGAGCGTGGACATCTGCCATCCGCTCATGACCAGGACGACCACGACCACGAGCGATGTGACGCCAGCGACCTGTTTAGCTTTGATTGACAATGTTTGTGAACCAAACCCGTGGTTCGTGGTCCGTGGTTCGTCTCTCGTCGCGCGTTTAACTCCTGACGCCCGTTTCCTGTTTCATCCGATTCAGCTTGTTGTGCAGCGTCTTCAGGCTGATGCCCAGGATCTCGGCCGCGCGGGTCTTATTGTTGCGCGTGTGCTCCAGCGTCAGCAGAATCAGCCGGCGCTCGGCTTCGTCGACGGTCGTGCCGGGCGCCAGCGTCACGGTCGGCAGCGACTCCTCGCTCCGAGTGACAACGGTCGGCGGCAGATGACGCTGTTCGATGAAGTCGGCGTCCGCCAGAATCGTGGCGCGCTCGATCACGTTGCGCAGCTCGCGGATGTTCCCCGGCCAGGGATAGCGCTCGAGAAGGTACATCGCGTCCTGTCCAACAGCCCGTACGGACTTATTGTTCCTCTGGTTGAACTCGTTCAAGAACGCCTGGACCAGCAGCGGGATGTCCTCGCGACGATGCCGCAGCGGTGGCAGTTCTACCATAAAGACGTTGAGGCGGTAATAGAGGTCTTCGCGCAGCTTGCCCGAGCGAACCGCCTCCGTCGGATCCTGGTTCGTGGCGGCGATCACACGAACGTCGACCGTCTGCTCCTGACGTCCACCGAGACGCCTGAACGTGCGCTCCTGCAGCACGCGCAGGAGTTTCACCTGTGTCGCCGGCTGCATCTCGGCGATCTCGTCGAGGAACAGCGTCCCCCGATGCGCGAGCTCGAACACGCCCGTCCGGCGGTCGTGCGCGCCCGTGAACGCCCCCTTCTCGTGACCGAAGATCTCGCTCTCCAGCAGGGTCTCCGGAATGGCGGCGCAATTGATTGCGACGAACGGGAACGTCGCCCGCGGGCTCAGCTCGTGAATCGTCTGCGCGATCAATTCCTTGCCGGTGCCCGACTCGCCCCAGATCAGCACCGACGCCGCCGTTGGCGCCGCCTGCTCGATCACCCGATACAGCGAACGAATCGCCGGGCTGTTGCCGACGATGCGCCCGAAGCTGCCCTGCTCGCGGAGCTGACGCCGCAGCAGGCGCACCTCGCGCAGCGTTTCCTGACGTTCGACAGCCTTTTCCAGCAGAATCTTGAGCCGCTGGGGATCGACCGGCTTGCTCAAATAGTCGTACGCGCCGTCTTTGATGGCTTCGACGGCGGACTCGATAGTGCCCTGCGCAGTCAGCAGGATGAAGGTAATGTCGGAGAGCTGGTCTTTCAGCGCGCGCAGCAGGTCGTGCCCGCCCATGCGCGGCATGACGAGGTCGCTCACGATGATCGCCGGCCGAAAGCTGGTGACCTTGCGGAGCGCTTCCTCGCCGTCCGGGGCTTCGTCGGTCTGGAACCCCCAGTTCAGGACGAGCTCAGCCAACCCGGTGCGAGTCGCATGATCGTCTTCGACGATCAACACCCGCTCACCCGGGGTGTCTGACGAGATCGTTTCTTCCATATCGCTATTAGTCGAGTGTACCAGACGGACGTAAGAAATACATGGCGACCCTTCGAGGAAAGCTGAGGGTCGCCCCGAGCCTGTCGACGGGCCGACGGGGCATGGGCATTGCAAACTCGTCTGTGGCGGAGGTTATAGAAAATGAAGAGCTTAGGGCTCAGTGTCGGTGTGATGATCGTGGCGCTCGCGGCTGGCTGCTCGAAACAGCCGGAGGGGCTGCAAATCCCCAACGGCAGCGAGGTCACGGTCGAGAAAAGGGACGGCGTCAAGGTCTCCGGACGCCTGATTGAGGCGCAGGCACAGGAGGTCGTGCTCGAGCTCCGCGACGGCCAGCGGACGAGGGTGCCGCGCTCCGAAATCGTGGCGTTGCGAGGAGCGACGATGCCTCCGGCTGTGGAAGCGCCCGCGGCGAGCACGCCAAGCGCACCGGTCGAAGCGCCGCGGCAGCAGGCCGCCGCTGCCGATCGGCCCGCGCCGCCACCCGTCAGGACGCCGGCCGCTGCCCCAGCACCTGCGCCAGCCGAAAGGCGGGCGCCGCCACCACCGGCATTCAGGGAAGTCACGGTTCCGCCCGGGACGGTCCTGTCGATCGAGTTGGGCACGACAGTCGGGTCCGCGACCAGCCAGGTCGAGGACCGCGTGCGCGGCACGATTCGACGATCGGTCATCGTGGACAGCGTCGAGGTGATCCCCGCAGGGTCGACGGTTTCGGGCACCGTCACGGAAGCGGAGCGCTCGGGACGAGTCAAGGGTCTGGCGCGCGTGGCGTTTCGGTTCTCGTCGCTCGACGTCAAGGGTGACGCCGAACGCCTGACGATCCGGACGAACAGCATCGCGCGCGAGGCCGAGGCCACCAAGAAGCAAGATGCCGCGAAGATCGGCGGCGGCGCGGCTGCCGGCGCGGTCATCGGCGGGCTCCTTGGCGGCGGCGACGGCGCCGCCAAGGGCGCGGCGATCGGCGGCGGCGCGGGGACCGGCGTCGTGCTGTCCACGCGCGGCAAGGAGGTGACCGTACCCGCCGGCACCAGCGTATCCACCAGGCTGACCGAGCCGATCACGATGCGCGTGCGCGTCGATCGCTAAACGTTGTAGATTCGGAAGGTGTTCGAGCCGGCGCCGGAGCCGCACGACGTCCCCGTATCGCTGCCGCCGCGGATTCTACCCGTCCAGCGGCTGGCAGCGCTCTTCGAGGTCACGCTGTGTTCGGGCTTCCCATCTCAACTGTTCGTGATCGGAGTGCTCAGCGCCCTTGGCATGCGGTTCCGCACGCCCACGGGCGACCTGTCCCCCGCCTTCGTCTTCACGCTCTCGCTCGTCGACACGGTGATCGTGATCAGCCTCGTGCTGTTCTTTCTCCGCGCCCACCGCGAGAGCCCGTGGCAGGTCCTTGTCGGACCGCACCGGCCGTGGCGTGAAGCCGCGCTTGGCCTGATACTCATGCCGGCGATCTTCATGCTGATCATGGTCGTGATGTTCGCAATCCGGACGTTCGCGCCCTCCCTGCACAACATTCCGCAGAATCCGCTCGAAGACATGCTCAAGAACCGTCAGGATGCGATCATCTTTGCCTTTGTCGTGATGGTCGCCGGCGGGGTCCGCGAGGAACTGCAGCGAGGATTCATCCTGCATAGGTTCGATCAGTACCTGGGGGGCGGCCTCGTCGGTCTGCTGGTGTTCAGCGTGATGTTCGGCCTCGGCCATCTCGAGCAGGGCCACGATGCCATGATCGCCACGGGACTGCTCGGTGCCGTGTGGGGCTCGCTCTACCTGCTGCGCCGCAGCGTGGTGGCGCCGATGGTCAGCCACGCCACGTTCAACCTCGCGCAACTCGTGAATTACATGGCGCTGCGCTAACATTTCCCGATATTGCTCACCCAACTGGCGGGGCTCCTGGCGCTGTCACGGCGCGAGCTGATAGCCCTCGCGCTGCTCTTCGGCCTTACGCTGCCGGCCGTGACGGCGCGGATTTACGCCTCGGACGAGATTCAGTACGTGTCGTACCTGCGATCGCTCTGGTTCGATCGCGACGTGTCGTTCGAGAACGAATACCGCTATTTCTATGAGCGCAACGTCGGCCGGGGAGAACACTTCCACGAAACGTTCCTCGAACTGCAGACCGAGGCAGGACACCGCCCGAACTTCGGCACGCTGGGCGCGGCGATTCTCTGGGCGCCGTTCTATGCGCTCGGCCACGTCACTGCGCTGTCACTGCCAGCGCTCGGGCACGAGGTGGCGGCCGACGGATTCTCGAAGCCATACATCGCGGCCATCGCGTACGGATCGGCGTTGTACGCATTCGCGGCGGTCCTGCTGTCGATTGCCGCGGCCCGGCGGATTGCCGCAGCGCACGATCGGCACTCGATCGCCGCCGGGCTCGCCGTGTGGTTCGGCACGCCGCTCCTCTTCTATATGTACGTGGCGCCGCCGTTCGCCCATGCCTGCTCGGCGTTCGCCGTGGCGCTCTTCGTCACGATCTGGCTTCACGTTCGAAAGACCTGGTCGCTCGGCGGGGCCGTCGCGCTCGGCTTGTCCGGAGCGCTGATGGCCATGGTCCGCGAGCAGGATGTGTTCTTCGCGATCGGGCCAGCGCTCGATCTGGTGCTGACCGCGGTCAAAGAGCGGCGGGTCCAGGCGGCGCTGGTCGCCGCCACCGGCTGCGCGGTGTTCATCGCCGGGCTCACCCCGCAGCTGCTCGCATATTCCGCGCTCAACGGACGGCCCGGACCATCGTCGCTGGTCATGCGGAAAATGAGCTGGCACTCGCCACACGCGCTCGACGTGCTGACATCATCGGCGCACGGCTTTTTCGCATGGACGCCCATGGCGATGCTCGGCCTGGCGGGCCTGGTCGTCCTCGCGTTGCGCGGGCCGGCCGACACCAGGCGCATCGGTGGCATCGCGCTCGTGATGGTGATGGCGCAGGTCTACGTGAGCGGCAGCGTGGACTCGTGGACGGTGGCCGGCGCATTCGGTCAGCGCCGCTTCGTGGCGCTCACGATCCTGCTCGTCATCGGCCTCGCCAGCCTGCTTCGCTCGCTCCCCCGCGGCCCCTGGCACTTCGTCGCTGCCATCGCGGTCGTGACATTCGTCTGGTGGAATCTCGCGCTGACAGCGCTGTTCGGCGCCGGATTGATGAACCGTCAGCGGCTGCAGCTTCAACAAAATGCCTACGACGTCTTCGTGACGATCCCGCGGATGGCACCCGACATCGCGCGACGCTACTTCACGACACGTGATTCGTTCTACCAACGGCACGACGGGGGCCAATAATTGCGCGTTCTCTATTTCGCCGACATCCGCTTTCCGCTCGAGCGCGCAAATGGGATCCAGACCATCGAGACGTGCCACGCGCTGGCCCGCCGCGGTCACTTCGTGGGCCTCGTGGTTCGCCCCGACACGCAGACGCCGTCACGAAACCCGTTCGAGTTCTACGGCCTGCCCCTTCTGGCCAGGATGTCGATCGAATACGCGCCGGTGACCGGCCCGCCGTTCGCGCGACGAGCGGGGTACCTGGCCTTCGCGATCGGACGGATGCTCGGTGCGTCACGGGCGGACGCGGTAATCACACGCGACCTCGGCGTCGCCTCGGCGCTCCTCAGAGTGCCGAGACGCCTTCGGCCGCCAGTCGTCTACGAATCGCACGGCTACGCACCAGACGTCGCCGCCGCGCTGCCCGGCATGATCCCGGCCGCGAATGCGCCAAGTGCGACAAAGGTGGCGAGGCTGGAGAGGCGTGAGGCGTTCGTCTGGCGCAACGCGGACGGGTACGTCACGATCACGGCCGGTCTCGCGGATGACTTGAAGCAGCGTCTCGGCGAACGCGGAACGCTTGCGGTCGTTCCTGACGGGACGCGGATTGCTGTGGATCCGGGACGCGCGATCGACGATCAGCAGCAAGGAGCAGTCGTCTACGCAGGTCATTTGTACGCGTGGAAAGGCGTCGACGTCCTGCTCGATGCGCTGGGACAGCTTGGCGGGGTCCGTGGGGTGATCGTGGGAGGCTACGAGAAAGAGCCGGACCTCGCCCGGCTGCGCGAGCGAGCGGCGCGGCTCGGCATCTCGGATCGGGTCACGTTCACGGGACTCGTGCCACCGTCGGCTGTCGCGGCGTATCTTCGGGCGGCGCGGGTGCTCGTGCTGCCGAATCCCGCGTCCGCCATCTCGACGCGGTTCACGTCGCCATTGAAGCTGTTCGAGTACATGGCTGCCGGCCGGCCGATCGTCGCATCCGACCTGCCGTCGATCCGCGAGGTGCTGCGTCACGAGGAGAATGCACTGCTCGTCGAGCCTGGCAATCCAACGGCGCTTGCGGCAGGTGTGAGACGATTGCTCGAGGATCGCGCGCTCGCCGATCGTCTGGCGCGGGCCGCGATGACCGACGTTCAGGACTACAGCTGGGATCGGCGTGCCGAGCGCCTCGAGGCCCTTCTCCAGCAGGTGACGCACTCCACGCGATGATTTCCGATCGGCTGCTGACGATGGTCCGGTGTCCGGAATGCCGGGGCACGTTGGGACGCAAGGCCCCTCGACAAGGTCAGGGGCCGTCCGCAGACGTCTTCAGATGCAACGGATGTGGCCGTGAATATTCGGCCTCCGGAACCGACTATCTGGACATGCGGCCCTCCGAGCAGTTCGCCGAGCAGACGAAGTATCTCGACGAGGCCCTGCACGCCGACGCTCGGCACGAGCGTGTGTCGCCGCCGCTCCTGGGATCGAGAATCCGGAACGACATGCTGCGACGCTTCCTCGAGCTGAAGCCGGATGATCTCGCCGTGGACCTGGGCTGCGGCAGCGGACGGGCGCTGCTGTGGAACCGCGACCGAAGTGCGACCACCGTCGGCATCGACATCAGCCCGTTCTTCTCGATGGACGCGCGGCGTGACGTCGATCTGCTGCTCGGCGATCTGCGCCGGCTGCCGTTTGCTGACGGAACGTTCACGAAGGCATGGTCGCTCGACGTGCTGGAGCATCTGTCCCCCGAGGCGCTGCGCGCCATGCTCAAGGAAGCAGGCCGCGTGCTGAAGCCCGGTGGCGGGATGTTCGTGTACACGCACGTCCGCAAGAATGCGCCGATCGCCGCGGGGCTTCGCTGGATCAACGCGCTCGCGCGTCAACTCGAGCGCGCCGGGCTGATCGACATGCGCCAGGAACGCCTGCGGAAGTCGGATCACCTGAACCCGCTGAAGGACATTCCGGAGCTGGAGTCGGTCGTGCGCGAGGCGGGCTTCCGAATTGGCAAAATCAGGTATTACACGCCCATCGTGGGAGGATTCGTCGAGAACATCCTGATGCGCATGGCCGAGCGCGCGATGGCCAGGCGCGCAGGCCGTAACCTGAGCCCCGGTGCGGATCGGGACGCGCTGGCGATCCGCGAGGCGCGAACAGCCGCAAAGGCCCGAATCGAGCAGAGCCGGACGACTTACGGTGCGCTCCGCGCGCTGTCGTTCGCGATGAAGCTGGACGTGCTGCTCTTCGGCCGCGTGCGCTCGGGGCCGTTCTTTGCGTTGCTGGTAAAAGAGTGATGGGTGAAAGCGCTGGATCGAGCTCGTGAGTGATCGGCGCTACCCTGTGCCCCACTGATGAAAATCCTGTACTGCGCCATCGATCAGACCGTTCCCGGAAGTGTCGGGGGGTCGGTCCACGTCACGGCGGTCGCCGAA
>Ga0075421_100007637_pt1 | contig 13245 bp, 11 predicted proteins | sample SoiMetdeltSBSDD5_FD_75292 | JGI IMG/M metagenome (GOLD analysis project Ga0075421, IMG submission 75292) | Bulk soil microbial communities from a Populus tree surrounding site in Tennessee, USA - Soil MetaG P. deltoides SBSDD5 | ecosystem: Environmental > Terrestrial > Soil > Tree plantation... | reverse complement strand
ATACCAGGAAGAGTGAGGGCGAGGAAGAGCATGACCAGCCCAAGCGGAATCAGGAATTCGTATTTCTCGAAAAAAGCTTGTCTTGTTTTTTGGTTCATGCGTTGATGGGCTCTTCGATCGTCTTCAAGATTTCGTTTGTGCGAAACAGGCGATTGCGGGATTTGCCAGTGACTTCCGTTAATATTCTCGCATCCTGCAGTTTTCCGATATGGTGCTGGGCAGTCTTGCAATCTGCAAGGTTCAACCCCGCCTGAACCTGCCTGATCGAAACAATGGGATGCCTAAATATGAAATCCAGTATCCTTTTGGACTTCGAAGAACTTTGCTGGCAGATATAGTGGAAAAATCCCGTGATTGATGAAAAACGATCAATAAGCTGAGCGTTATTGGCATTATAAGACCAAAATGCTAATAAAGATTTCGCTTATTGGCATTTTTGAACAATTTATAGGCAAATCGATTGAGTGCTCACTCTACTCTTCATTCAACCGTTCCACTTTGTCCTGCACCAGCCAAAGCGGAACCAATGCACAGGTCACCGTAATGCCTAAGCCCAGCAACAACCCCGCCAAGTAGCCATACAAAATCGGGACATCGAGGAAACCAGACAGGCCGATCGGGACGATGAATAACCCAAAGGAGATCGGCACATAAAGCACGGTGAAGAACTGTCCTAAGCATCCCAAGCCCCCGGCATTCATGCGGCGTGGATCACTCCAGGTAAAGTTGGCTCCCAGCGCGCCAAAAGCCAGCAAGATCCCCGCGCAACCTGCGAGACACATGATGATCGCGATCAGGCTGTAAAGAAATTCAAAAATAGATAACTTTTGAACGATGGAAATCACGGTGAGAAAGACCAGCCCCAGGCCCAAAGGCGGCAGGTAAGCCACCAAAAATTTCGCTGCCAGCAAATGACCGGCGCTGACAGGCGAAACTTTCAGCATCCAGTAATTCTTGCCCTCTTGCGAGAATCCCATGCCAGCCAGTCTGGAGAGGATCATCCAACCGACGAAGAGGGACATTCCAACACTGCTATATGCCAGCACTACCCGAAACGAATCCATGAACCAGCCCGGGGCTTCGCCTCTTCCAGGAGGCGGCTCGCCGCCACCGCGGAGGATCGATACCGTGTAAATGACACCAAGAATGACCGGAGATATCAACTGGGATAGATTTCGCAAGTCACGCCGGAGAGTGAGAAAATCCTTCTGGACAATGCCCAGCACCGGGGTGGGGATAAAGTACAACAATCCAGATATGGGATTCTTCGCGTCGGTTCGGGAGATCCGTTTGGACCGGATCGTCTTACGGCGCGCGACCCCTTGCATCCCGGCCCAGCCAGAATAAAACCATTGTTCGGCGGTGACCAGCGCGAACCAAAAGGCGAGGGATGCCAGGGCGAGGGTGCCTCCCAGCAACAGCAGTCCGACCAGCCAGTGACCTTCACCCAGCGCGACCAAACCCTGTCCGGCCCAATTGAGCGGGAGCCAGGGCGTGTTGGCGCGCATGATCAGTCCGGCTAATTGTGTCCCAGTGGGGTTGATGTCCCGGCCGAAGGCATTTCCGAAATTACAGGAAAAGGCCAAGAGCGCGCCGATAAAACCAAGGATTTCAGCCGCTCGGCGCGGCGGCAGGACGCGCACCACCAGCATAACCAGCAGGGACGCCAGCCCCGCACCGGAGAGGGCCAGTGCCAGCATGACGATCACGACCAGGGGATAATAGAGGAAGCCATAACCGCCTGAGAGACCCAGCCCAAAGAGAATGGGCAGGCCAAATAACGAGGTCAGCCCAAAGTTGGGCAGGACCGCCTGGAAGAGCTTCGTGATAAAGACGGCCCGGATCGGCACCGGAGTGGCCAGCAGGAAATCCATATCTCCCGAAAGATATAAAGCTTGCAAGAGCACACCGAAGCTGGTCAACAGGATGCCCACAAACAGGGCCGTCAGCGTCAAGACAGGAATGGCATCAATGAAAGGCTTGAAATCACCCCCCAGATAACGGATCACTTCAGGTGAGCGCGCCCAGCCAAGGAATACCCGGCTCATGACCAGGAGCGAAAACGCAAAACCAAACAGCATCAGCCATAGGACGAGCATGACGATCTTGCGCCCGATTCGTGCGTGCCGAAAACTGTTATAGCTGATGCGCAAACGCAGACGTAGTAATTTCCATACTCCTGGTAAGACCCGCGCGTCTGGTGCGTGGACTGGCCGGTACATCGTATTCATTTCAGGATCTCTGCGATCCCGGCCTCCTCCGCGCCTCCGGTGAGGCTGAGGAAAATGTCTTCGAGGCTGGTCCGGCCTGTTGCGTCCAGGGTCCGCAGCTCATTCATCGTTCCCACCGCAATGAGCTGACCTTTATTGATGATCCCGATCCGGTCACACATGCGCTCGGCAATTTCCAGGATGTGCGTGGACAACATGACGGCCGCGCCACGATCCGCCAGTTGGCGGAGGATGTCCTTGATGAGGCGCGCCGACTTAGGATCGAGACCCACGGTCGGTTCGTCGAGGATAAGCGCCTTAGGATCGTGCATCAGAGCTGCAGCAAGCGAGATTTTCTGTTGCATGCCATGACTGTACGAGTCGACTGTATCGTCTGCGGCATTGGTCAAGTCGAACATGCGCAACAACTCGTCGATGCGGCGCGCGACCCGAGCGCGGTCCATGTTGTAGAGGTCCCCGACGAAACGCAGGAGTTCCTGCCCGGTCAGTTTGGCGTATAGGTTAGGCGTATCGGGAACGTATCCGCTGGAGGCTTTGGCCAGCATTGGTTGGGTCTGTACATCATAACCGGCAACCTTGACTGTTCCCGACGTGGGTTGGAGCAATCCCACGATCACTTTGATGGTGGTGGTCTTCCCGGCTCCATTCGGACCGAGAAAGCCGAACACTTCGCCTTGATACACATCAAAGCTTACATCGTCCACAGCGACTTTGTCACCGTAGCGTTTGATGAGGTTGCGAGTTTCGATGAGAATTTCAGGCATGCGGGTTTCAGATGGTAAATAGGATTAAACCACCATATTCATAATACGCAAGCGGTTGAGGAAGGATGCTCGAGGATGATCACTACAACCAGACCAGTTGAATAAACCTACAACTCAATCACGGTTGGCTCAGTATCATTCACCGTTACAGATTTGCCGTTGGCGAAGATCACTTCGGTTTTCTCTTGTCCCCGCACTACTTTCAGGCCCTTGTACTCAATTGTCACATCCCACGGAAATGGATTCTCACCTTCAAGCCTCACATGCATCGCCGAGAGAATCTCCACACCCATTATCCTCATAAACAAACCCACGGGAGCCAGTCCGCTTAGGGCGTTGCGCTCGCCAATCCCTGTGCCCTTTTCTGCATGGTAGCGGGCGTGGAAGGCGCGGTTGTGTTTCAGGCTTTGGATGACGGCAGTCATATTGTGCACGAACAGACGCGCAGCATCAGAACGAAAACCATACCGCAGTAAGCCTTCGCAAATCAACAAGTTCCAGGGCAGGTGCACGGATTGGGCGACTGATTCAGCCTCCGGGTTGCGCGAAGCGAGCAGCGGGCAGGCTGGCACGCCATAGGGGCGGTAGAAACGTCCCGCATCCAGTAAGGCGCGTCCGATCATGGTCTGGGCGTGCTGCAGATCAGGTACACCTGCCCAGAGCGGTGTAAAGAGGGTGTGGTCTTCCGTGGTGAAATCGAGCGTTTTGATGGTGACCACGTCCTCCTCACCAAGATCACGCACCACCACCTTGGCAAGCTTCGAAAAAACATTTTTCGTGGTGTAAACTGACCCTCCATTACGCCATTGATAATCACCGCTGGTGATGACTTCATCGGCAGGCTTGCTGGCGAACTGATGAATGCGGATTTCAGGCCGCTTCATCGCGGGGTTTTGAGTCTGCACCTCGATCAACAAGCGGATCGGCCCCTCGAACTTGAGTTTAGGCGTGAACATGCCTGTACCCTGCTGGCGCGCCAGCACTTTGCCTTCCAGCCCTGACCCCGTGCCGCGCTCTCGATAATGATACAAACCCGTGCGCGGTTGCCACGCGGACTCGACAGACTTGCGCAGAGCGGCGGCCTGCTCATTAAGCAGAATCAGCGAGTCATGGATTTCGAGATGCTCAGCCATTCTGATCAGGCAGGCAGCTTCGTTGTATAACAAAGCTTCGAGGGCAGGGCTGTGAACCTGCGAGATATTCACGCCCAATGACCACTCATGCCAGGCATCAAACAACGGATTCTCTTCAAAGCCGGTTTGCAACACATGTTTCCATTGTGGCAGGCCGTCACGGTCTTCATCGTACTCGGGTGAGAACCACGACCAGAAAAATTTCTGCAATTTGGGGAATACTTTTTTGAGGAACTCCACATCGTCACAACGACTATAAATTTTCCACGCAAGGCTGGCCAGCATGGGTGCCGCGAGAAACCGTCCGCGCTGACCCGCCAGCCCAGGCTTGCCATCAATCGAGCCATCGGGAGTCTGGATGGCAAGAAAATTCACTAACAAGTCCTGCGCGGCTTGCGGTGCGCCAGGCAGGAGCAGGTCGGCCAGATAGTAGGCTTCGAGCACCGATTGGCCATTCCATGCGGCGGGATAATCAGTGCCATCACCTTTGAGTGAATAGCCGTTATCAGGTCCACGTGCCGCGACGAATGAGGAACCCGGCAAGTAGATATTGGGCGGGAAGAACAAACCGAATGCCGCGCTTTGGCTCAAGGAAAATGCTGCGTCCCAGTCTTTATCACCTGTGCGAATGTCAATGGTCTGGCTCTTGTTAATCAACTCAAGACGGGCGCGTTCTGCCTCCCACGGGCGCGCCGCCGTTTGACGTGCGAGCTCAAATGATTTTTGCAATTCATCCGTGGCGGTTTGGGTAAAGGTCAGCTGACGTGTGGCGCCCGGGCCCAGGTCGAGATCCAGAAAGAGCGAAGGGTAGGGCCCAGAGCCATGTGCTGGTCCACCGGTCATGAAAAGAACCGGGAAGAGTCCGCCCGTTTGTCCGGCCAGCACGTTGACCAGGTTGATTTGAGTTGCGGTCATGCTTTGGCCGCCAATAGCAGAGAGCAGCGCGCAGAGTTCAAGCCGAATTCTACGGGTCGCGTTGGATTTGTTCGCCACAGTTACGCGCCCGCTTATGGCATTGGATTGTGGAACCCAATATTCAATTGAAACGTCTATGCTGGGTAACGGTGAATAGTCACCGATGAGAAAATTTGGATAAAAACGACGAATCGTGGGCGGTAACGCAAACGCCGCCGGGTCGCTGATCGATTTGTTCCCCTCGCTGAAGCGGAAAAAAAGGCGCATGGATTTGGCACGCAGGCCATATGTCGTGCGGAGCGAGAGGGCGGGTGGCTCTCCACCGCCGAGGGCCAGTTCCCAGATATGGTCGTTGAGATAGTCTGGTATGGAAAGCCGTGCATCCGCCGCCAGCGTAAGACACAGCGGGTCGCCAGGTGCAAGTGACCAGTCACGCATAGTTGTATTGTACGGGCAGAATGTCAAGAGGTCAAAGGGTATAATTCGTCAGTCTTCCAGTCCAATCTTCGACTAGCCTGCTAGTCGAAGACCAGAGGGCCAGAAGACTACCAGACCAGAAGACCAGGAGACGACGTATGGGACTTTATTTTGAGGAATTCAGTGTTAGGCAGAAGGTTGTGACTGAAAAACGGACCGTCACCGAAAACGATATCATGACCTTCGCCAGAGTATCAGGCGATGATAATCGAATCCATACCGATCCTGAGTTTAGCAAGACTACCATCTTCGGCCGGCAGGTTGCGCATGGACTTCTGGGGTTGGCCATTGCCTCAGGTCTGGCCTGGCAGACCGGCATTTTGGATGGCACGGTGATCGCATTCCGGGAAGTGAAGGAATGGAAGTTCATCAAACCTGTTTTTATCGGTGACAGTATTTACGTGGAAATGGAAACGATCGAGACAAAAGCCCTGCCCCGCATCGGCGGTGGTTCTGTGACCATCACGCTGGAAGTGAAGAATCAAAACGAAGAGGTTTGTCACCGCGGCATGTGGACCGTTTTAATGATGAGCAAACCTTCTTGATTTATGATTACCGAGTGCCGCACGATCGTATGAAGCTTGAAATTTCAATGCCAATCAATAGAACCCTTCAATTTTTACTGATTTTGGAGATAAGTGGTAACAATTGACGATTGTGATTTTTCAACATCAAACTATTATTGAGTACCAACTAAGAATTACCAATGGATAATGAAGAAGAAGATCACGTTAGTAAAGTAAAACGCCTGCTGGAATCCGAAGCTGAGACGCACGCCGAGCCTACCATTGAACCAAAAAGGGACGAGGTTTTCGAAGCGCAGGGAACAACCAAGGCACATACGCCGAATCCCGAGCGAAACGAGGGGAGCGAGCGCAACCACAAGACACCCACGTTGCCTCCTACCATCGCTTTGGATAAGGACAATATGCCCTTGCCCCGCCGCGTCCATGAAGTGGATATGGAAGGCACCCGCGTTTCACCAGTTGCCTATGAATCGACGAGCCGCCCCCGGACTACGCAAGCACAACCCCGCCGGGTTCCACCACCCCCTCAGGTCACAGCACAACCCTGGAGAATCAATTTCGGCAGCCTGAATCTGCGCCGCAGTTGGGGTTGTCTCCTGCGCGTGTTGATTCTGGCGTTGTTCAGCGTTGTGGTCTTTGCCATCATTGGCGGGTCAGCGCTGGTCGTCACTTACTATCGTATCGCACGGACCTTGCCCAGCGTAGCTGACCTCAAGAATCGCGCCTCGCAATTTGAGACCACGCGCATCCTCGACCGGAACGGGAATCCACTGTATGAGATTCTCGACCCGAACGCAGGACGCCGCACCTATATCACACTCGACAGAATCTCTCCGGCCCTGATCGCAGCCACAATTGCCACCGAAGACAAGGACTTTTACTCGCATCCCGGTTTTGACCCGTGGGCAATCCTCCGCGCCTTGTGGGAAAACTATCGCACCGAAGGCCAGGGTGGCGGCGCATCCACCATCACCCAACAGCTGGCGCGGGCGCTGCTGCTTTCGCCTGAGGAACGTGCCCAACGGACTTATTCGCGCAAAGCGCGCGAGATCATTCTGTCAGCCGAAATTACACGCCGCTATTCCAAGGATGAAATCCTTGAGCTGTACCTCAATGAAATTTATTACGGCAACCTGGCCTACGGCATCGAAGCCGCATCTGAAACGTATTTTGGCAAGACCGCCAACCAGCTGACGCTCGCCGAGGCCTCCTTCCTGGCGGGCCTGCCGCAGTCGCCGGCAGTTTACGATGTGTACACCAACCGTGATGTCACCCTGGCGCGCCAGCAACAGGTATTGGTGTTGATGTACCAGCTTAGTCAGCAGAAAGGCTGTATTGCCGTCAGCAACAGCGAAGTGCCCATTTGTGTGGATCAAGTAGCTGCCGTAGGTGCGGCGGATGATATCAAAGCCCGCAACTTCACCGCGCCGAGCATCAATGCGCAGTATCCGCACTGGGTCAACTTCGTCCGCGAACAGTTGGAAAAACAATACGACGCGCAGACTATTTATCGTTCCGGCTTCATCGTGTACACCACCCTGGAACCCACGCTTCAGAACGAAGCCCAAAGGCTGGTCACTGAACAAGTGGCCCTGCTTGCCGATAAAAATGCCAAAAACGGCGCCTTAGTTGCCATCAAGCCATCCACCGGTGAAATCCTTGCGATGGTCGGCTCGCCAGATTTCAACAACGACGCGATTTCCGGCCAGGTCAATATGGCGACCAGCCCTACGCGCCAGCCAGGCTCATCCATCAAGCCTGTTAACTACGTCGCGGCATTTGAAAAAGGATGGACGCCCGCGACTCTCATCTGGGATGTGCCCACGGAATTCCCGGATGGCGCCAACCCACCCTATGTGCCGAAGAACTATGACGACCGATTCCACGGACCCGTCACTGTCCGCACCGCGCTGTCCAATTCGTTCAACATCCCCGCGGTCAAGACGCTGGAATTCGTTGGCATTTACGATGACCCCAACACGCCCCAAAAGGATGGCATGATTGGTATGGCGGAACGCCTGGGCATTACCAGTTTTACACGGCCTGATTACGGGATGTCCCTTACGCTCGGCGGCGGCGATGTGAGTCTGATCGATATGACCACAGCCTATTCCGTCTTTGCGAACGGCGGCAAAAAAGTGCCGCCGGTTGCCATTTTGAAAATCGTGGATTTTCAAGGCAAGGTCGTTTACGAATACCAGCCTCCCCAACCCGAACAGGTCATTCGTCCTGAGCACGCCTTCCTCATCTCATCCATTCTTTCGGATAACGAAGCCCGCTCTTGGATGTTCGGCCGTAATTCACTCTTAAATTTGCCCTTCCAGGTTGCAGCCAAAACCGGTACCACCAATGATTTCCGTGATAACTGGACCATGGGTTACACCCCTGACCTTGTCACCGGCGTGTGGGTGGGCAATGCTGATTACACGCCCATGATCAATACAACCGGTCTTACCGGTGCGGCGCCCATTTGGTCAGCATTCATGCAATTTGCCGTGCCCATCGTCAGCAACTACAATCCCACGGCGTTCATGATCTCACCCGGTATCACAGAGAAGATTATCTGCACGACCTCAGGGACGGAGCCTTCGCAATGGTGCCAGGGCGGCCAGCGCAATGAGTTCTTCGCCAGTGACCAGCCGCCACTCCCACAATCTCAGGATCTATTGGTCAAGACACAGCTGGATACATGGACCGGCTTGATCGCGGGGGATGCCTGCAAGGATTTTGCAAAAGAAGAATTCGTAATGAACGTCAAAGATGAGTGGGGGCGCAAATGGCTTCGCTCAGATGCGGGACACGATTGGCTCGAATCACATGGAATGCCGCGCAGGCCCTTCTTTGCACCCGAGCGGGAATGCAGCCTCGATGATCCGCGTCCCATTCTGGAGTTTAGCAACCTTGGAGACAACGACACTATCACCGAGACATCGCTGGCTATCAAAGGCATCATCAACGTTACCAAGGGTGATTTTACAGGCTGGCGGCTTGAATATGGCCCGGGGAATGACCCATCTGAATGGACACCGCTCGCTCAAGGCCAAAACAAATTTGAAAATCCGGATACGATCTACACCTGGGATTTAAGCACTCTCCTAAGCACCATTCAGGGCAACAGACTCACCCTGCGGATTTACCTTATGAACGGAGAGGAGTTCTACGCCGAAAAACGCGTCTCCTTGACCCTCAATCTGCCCACGCCAACCCCTGAGTCAACACTCACCCCAAGCGTGACTCCCTTCCCGCCCACGGCAGTTCCGCCAACCAATGAGCCGCCCACCGCTGCTCCTCCAACCAATACGCCGGTCCCTGAGATCCCAACAGAAACTCCCACTCTAGCACCTCCCACTGAAACACCAACGACTACCCCTTGAACCATGAAATCCGACAGCCAAAGCTGTCGGATTTCGTTTTCCCATATAAGCAACAATATACAGAACAATTGCGAAGCCTTGTGAACTGCACCGGGAATTGACATTCATGCTATCATGTTGACATTCCTTTGAGATTGATAACCATGCAAGCCAATGAACAAAAGGAAAAGTTCATGAATATTGAAGACATCCTCCTCATCTACGAGTACAACTACTGGGCAAACAAAAAGATTCTCGCTACCAGCGCCAGGGTCACGTCTGAACAATTTATTGCGCCCGCGTCATTTCCCTACGGCGGCTTGCACGGGACTTTGCTCCATACATTGGATTCCGAGTGGGGCTGGCGCGCGCTATTCCAAAACATCGAAACGGCCTCCGATTTACTCCCTGCGGATTATCCAACTCTCTCTGCAATTGAAACGCGTTGGCACGAAGAAGAGGCTGCCATGCGTGCCTACCTGGCAACGCTCCACGATGAGGATATGGAAAGTCACTTACGATACACCATTGATGGCGGGATCCAACGCGACCGTATTCTGTGGCATGCACTCCTGCATGTCGTAAATCATGGCACACAACATCGCAGTGAAGCCGCAGCGCTGCTCACCGATTATGGGCATTCTCCCGGCGAGCTCGATTTCACCGTGTTCCTGAACGATTACAAGAAGTAAATCTATGAATGGGCAGACCCGATCGGAGATCAAACCTGGCATGACGGTACTCATCGTCCTGAAACAGGATCAACGCACCGGCAAATTGACCCAGGGCATCGTCAAAGACATCCTGACGAAGTCGCCACATCATCCGCATGGAATCAAAGTTCGGTTGGAGAACGGACAGGTGGGGCGTGTCAAAGAGATTGTAGCGTAACGCTAGATGGCATCCTTCGATAAACATGGGCCAACGTCTTGCGCTACAAAAGGAGAGCCTTGTCCAACCCAAACTCACGTCCCATTCGTTATGTTGTTTTTCACAAACCCGGTCCCAAATGGCAGTCTGGTGTTGACTTCCGCGAGCAGGATGGCGCGGGACAACACGTTCAACACTACTTGAAACTTCATGAGCAGGGGAAACTTGAACTGGGCGGTCCATTTCTGTTGGAGGATGCGGGTGGCATGATGGTCGCAACCAGGGAAGTATCACAGGAGGAATTGGAGGCGTTTGCTGCCTCCGACCCTGCGGTACAATCTGGTCTGTTTGTTTATGATGTCCGCCCCTGGCTGACAGCGATGGAACACGAATGGAGAAAACCATGATACGACAACTCGCCCATCTCAATTTTGTGACCAATGACCTTTCCAAAATCATCGACTTCTACGTCAATAAGCTCGGTATGCCGGTCAAATTTACATTGAACAACAAACAGGGCCAGCCGTTTGGATATTACTTTGAATGCGGTCATAGCACCTTTCTCGAATTTTTCGATCAGGCCATGGCAACCGAAATGTGGGGTGGCAAAGTAGTCGAGTTGATGACAGGCACACGTTACAGACACTTTTGCATCGAAGTTACAGGGCTGGATGAATATTGCAAGGAATTAAGAAATAAGGGTGTAGCAGTTACTGAAATTTCAATGGGCATGGATAACTCACTCCAGGCATGGATCGCAGACCCGGATGGTAATCAGATCGAGTTAATGGAATATGGGCCCTCCAGTTTGCAACTGACGGGCGCCTCACATCCATGAACGTGCTCGAGTTCCGTTTTGCATTTTACGCGCGTGATTTTGATAAAAGCGTTGATTTTTATCGAAACATCCTGGGAATGAAATATGTCGGTGGGTGGGATCGGGACGACGGTAAAGGCGCGTTGCTCTCCGCCGGCGGAACAGCAGTGGTCGAAATCTATGGTGCAGTAGACGGTAAAACCTATGAAGGTCCCAGCCCAACTGCGCTCAATCTGGCCTTGCGGCTGGAGAATGTCGCAGCGGTGGATTCGTTCTTCGAAAGGCTGGCAGACCAGGGCTGGGAAAGAAGCGAAGAGCCACAAAACCGACCTTGGGGACATCGCTCATTCATCGTCCATGATCCGGACGGAATTCCTATTCATATCTACTGTGAGTTAACATAAAATACGGAACCCGCGCGTTACGGCGGGTGATATATGCAGCAGGCTCCCTTTTCGTTTGCATCCCTAAGGATGACCAGCAGAAGGAATTGGTTGAGATTCCATTTCGTCATACAAGAGGCTTCATGACAGTTCCGAACAAGAAAATGCTGAGCTGGCTAACGGTCGTTTTATTGATACTGGCATGTGCACCGGCCACGGTCACCCCTGTCCCAACGCTGGATCCCAATTCGATCAACCTCGTTATCGCTCAGACTGCCAACGCGGCCCTTACGCAAACCGCCGCGGCGATACCGGTGATCGAAACTACATCTACAGTTGTTTCTGCCCCCACCTTTACGCCTGAATCCACCTTTACTTCGGTTCCACTGATTGTCCTTTCCAGCCCTACTACGGTTCCGCGAACGCAGTATTTCCGCGTAAAGCATGACAGCCAGCTGGCGCGCTACAATTATCAATCGCGCACGGCTGGTTCTGATTGGGGAGGTCTGGGCTCGCAGACTCCGGAGACAGTGCCATTATTTGTAGTACCCAAGCTGGCCTCAGGCACACACCGGACAGTCGTGAACGGCAACTGGGAAATTTACATCAATGCGTTAAACAATAACAACGAAAAGAAGCTGAGATTTCTGAAATCGGATTCCACAGCCTTATTCAATGGCGCAGGTTTTCCACAACTGGAAAGCCTCACCATGGGTGGGAATGTGATCACGCTGGATGAATTCCAGGCAGGTTGGGGCAGGGTCCACACCATTGATTATGTCGATCCCGGAGCACTGAAGGAGGTAGATTATGTGACCAGGCCAGACCTGGTGCATAAATTTGTGGTGGTAGGCTGGAGCCGCAAATCGAAACAGACTTATTGGGCTACGACACCGCAGGGAGATATATACTGGCCGCTGGTCGCCAGCAAACCCATCTGGATTGAATTGGAGCGGCTGGAACCATTTCCAGTTTTACCGATGGACGTCACTGCCACGACTGCCCAGAAAATTCGCAAGGAACCGAAAATTGACAGTCCACTGAATGGGAGAGAATTGAAGGTGGGAGAGACAGCCAGGATTATGGAATATTTTCCTTCCGCTTCGAATGTATGGGGCAAATTACAGGAGGGTGGCTGGGTGGCATTGGTGTTGTACGGGCACTACCCCACCTCCTGGAGCATGGCAACGATCCCGCCTCCCTAGCCCTACGATGAATCATTGTGTAAAAAAGAGGAGCCTCGCCGTTTTGGCAAGGCTCCTCTTAAGCGGTTACCCTTTATGAACTTACTTATCCAAGGAAGGGGCGGCATTTCTGCGTTCCTGTTCATCCTTCACGACCCGCAGGCCATTGATGACCTGGTTGGTGATTCGTTCCAATTCATCCTGGAGTTGGGTGAGGCTGTTCATGACGTAGTCATCGGCCTCGCTACGGACGTTCTCTGCATCGGCACGGGCCTGGACGAGAATCTGATCGGCGCGACGTTGGGCCTCCTGCATGACGATTTCCTTGGAGGCAAGCTGGTCGGCTTTCTGGCGGGCGATCTCGAGGGTGCGGTTGGCTTCCTCCTGCGCCTGAGCCAATACACGGTCACGCTGGCCAAGCAATTGTTGTGCCTTCTTCACTTCCTCAGGGATGGCAATGCGCATCTGGTCAATAATGTCGAGCATGCGGTCCTCATCCACCATCACGTTGCGGGTGAGAGGAATAGACTTGCTCTCATTGAAGAGTTCTTCGAGGCGGTCAATCAGTTGCAGGATGTCCATAGTTTTTTC
>Ga0075421_100007636_pt1 | contig 13248 bp, 10 predicted proteins | sample SoiMetdeltSBSDD5_FD_75292 | JGI IMG/M metagenome (GOLD analysis project Ga0075421, IMG submission 75292) | Bulk soil microbial communities from a Populus tree surrounding site in Tennessee, USA - Soil MetaG P. deltoides SBSDD5 | ecosystem: Environmental > Terrestrial > Soil > Tree plantation... | reverse complement strand
ATCGACAGGTTGTCGATAGCGCCACCTGCGTCGCGGACTTCAGGCTTGAGACGGATTTCGAACGACGCCGGGAATGGATTGCTTTCCAGCCGACTGGTCGCGCCGGCAAGATCTGGAAAGTCCTGTTTGAAGCGCGCGATTGCCTGGCTCTTCGAGATGTACTGGCGCTCGGCCGCAAGACCACTCCCGGCGATGAGATTGTCGACCGTTTTCAGTTGGTCCTGCGTCGCGTCGTCTTTCAAGTAGACGGAGAGTTCTGCCGACTCCGTCCACCGCCCGACCAACCGCTGCAAATTGGCGTTGAGGACCAGAAAGAAACCGAGCACAAACAATCCGCCGGCGATCGTGAGGATCGACAGGATTGCCGCCTTGCGGCCCCGCCACAAGCTTGCCGCCGCCTCGGAAAGGAAATAATTGAACGCGCGCATGCCGATGGTTCCGCGTTAATCCGTGTTAATCCGTGGCCTATACGAGTTCCACGATGTTGCCGTGATCGAGCGTCACCGCCCGCCGGCCGACGCGACGAATCAATTCGCGATCGTGGGTGGCCACCACGACCGTCGTTCCTCGCGCGTTGATTTCGCGAAAGAGGTTCATGATCTCGAGCGAGAGATCGGGATCGAGGTTGCCCGTCGGTTCATCGGCGAGAATGATCGCGGGATCGTTGACGAGCGCCCGCGCGATCGCGATGCGCTGCTGTTCACCGCCGGACAGCTCCAACGGGTACGCGTTCATCCGGTGTTGCAGGCCTACCCACTTCAGCACCTGGAACGTGCGCCGCTGCTGCTGCGATTCCGCCATCCCGAGCACGCGCGGCACGAACGACACGTTCTCGAGCACGGTTTTCGCCGGCAGAAGTTTGAAGTCCTGAAAAACAAATCCGAGCGAGCGGCGATAACTCTGGACCTGACGGGGTGTCAGCGTGGATAGGTTGCGGCCGCCGACCATGAGCTGGCCTTCGGTCGGCACGTCCTGCCTCAACAGGAGACGAAGCAGCGTCGACTTCCCTGCTCCACTGGGTCCGGTGAGGAAAACGAAATCGCCTTTTTCAACGCGGAGAGACAGATCGCGCAACGCGTACACGCCGCGCGCATACGTCTTCGAGACATGATACGCCTCGATCACGTGGGGTCCTTGTCGAGCTCGCGGCGCACGAGTTTGTTCACCAGTTCCGGATTCGCTTTTCCGCCCATGGATTTGATGACCTGCCCAACCAGGAATCCATACGTCTGCTTTTTGCCGGCGCGATACTGCTTCACGGCATCGCTGTGCGCGGCCAGAACTTTACTCACAGCGGCCTGCACGGCGCCCTCGTCGTCGATCCGCGCGAGCCCCTCGGCCTCGACAATCGCCTGAGCCGGTCGACCCGTCGCGTACATCTTCTCAAAGACTTCTTTGGCTGTTGGCCCGCTGATAGTGCCCGAGTCGACGAGCCGAATCAAGCCCGCGAGTGCTTCCGGCGTCAGCGGCACCTGCTCGATGCGGACACCTTGCTCGTTCATCTTGCGGGTGACGTCTCCCATGATCCAATTGCTGGCTGCTTTCGCGTTCCCTGCCGCGGCGGCGGTGGCTTCGAAGTACGCGGCGAGCGCATGCGATTGCGTGAGCAGCGACGCGTCGTACTCGGGCAGCGCATACTGCGCCATGAATCGGCGTCGCCGCGCATCGGGAAGTTCTGGAAGCGTCCGCTTCACCTCGTCGATGGCGGCGGATTCAATCTGGAGGGGCGGCAGATCCGGTTCCGGGAAATAGCGGTAGTCGTGCGCTTCTTCCTTGCTCCGCATCGAGAACGTGCGTCCGGACTCGACGTCCCACAGGCGCGTTTCATGTTCGACGGCGCCGCCGCTCTCGAGCACTCCGATCTGTCGATCGATCTCGTGCTCGAGCGCGCGCTGGACGTGTCGGAAGGAGTTCAGGTTCTTCAGTTCTGTTTTGACCCCGAACGGTTCGCCAGGACGCCGCACCGACACGTTGGCGTCGCAGCGCAGGCTGCCTTCTTCCATGTTGCCGTCGGTGACACCGGCAGCCACGAGAATCGCGCGCATCCGGCTGAAATATTCGCTCGCCTCGGCGGCAGACCGCACGTCGGGTTGACTCACGATTTCGATGAGCGGCACACCGCTGCGATTGAAGTCGAGCGACGTCATCCGATCCGAGTCCGGCAGCCCTTCATGGAGGGATTTTCCGGCGTCCTCTTCAAGATGAACCCGGATGATGCCGACGCGGCGTGCCTCACCGCGAATTTCGAACTCCAGCGCACCTTCGGTCGCCAGCGGGCGATCGTACTGCGAGATCTGATACCCCTTTGGCAGGTCGGGATAGAAGTAGTTCTTCCGCGCGAAGATCGACGTGTGCTGCACCGTGCATCCCAGCGCCAGCGCGGCCTTGATCGCCAGCTCCACGGCCCGCCGGTTCAGCACGGGCAGCGCGCCTGGCAATCCGAGACACACCGGACACGTATTCACATTCGGCGGCGCACCGAACCGCGTGCTGCAGCCACAGAACAGTTTGGTCTCGGTCTGGAGCTGAGTATGAATCTCGAGACCGATGACAGGTTCAAAAGGCATTGCGGAGTTCGGACTGGCGATTGCCGATTTGGTTGATTGTCGATTGACGAGTGAGATTGTCGATTGCTGATTGTAATCGGCAATGACCAATCGTCAATCACCAATCTCAATCGCCAATCACCAATCTCAATCGCCAATCACCAATCTCAATCGTCAATCACCAATCTCAATCGCCAATCGCCAATCAACCAAATCGGCAATCATCAATCAGCAATCAGCAATTCTTATCACTTTTGCAAACGCCTCCACGACGAGCGGGTCGAACTGCGTGCCGCTGCAACGTTCGAGCTCGAGGAGTGCTTCGGGTGGCGTGATCGCGTCGCGAAAGACGCGGGGCCGCGTCATCGTGTCGTAGGCGTCGGCGACCGAGACGATGCGCGCGCCGATCGAGACTTCCGCGGCGTGAATGCCCTGCGGATAACCCAGACCGTCCATTCGCTCGTGTGCCTCACGCACGATTGGCACGCTCGCGTGCAGGTACGGCACGCTCGCCACGAGGTCGCTGGCGATTGCCGGATGCCGCCGGACGAGCAACGTTTCCTCAACCGTCAGGGGGGCCGGTTTACGCAGAACAGCTTCGGGCACCGCCAGCTTTCCGATGTCGTGCAGGAGCGCTCCGTGTTCGATCGTCGTGAGAGCCTCATCGGGCAAGCCGAGAATGCGGGCGACGCTCACCGCCAGTGCCGACACTCGGTAGCCGTGCTCGTACATCTCGCGGTCGGCGAGCGTCAGCATGGCGAACATCGAATCGACCATGTCATCGCTGTCGACACGAACGCCCGCAATCGCGTCGCTGAGGCGGGCGCGGCGAATGCTCATCTCCTGCTCGAGAGACTCGCGCCATCGCCGTGCGTCCCATGCCGCTTCGTGCCATTCGAGCCCGCGCGTGACCGCCTCACGTAATCGGTCGCGACCGAACGGCTTCGTCAGGTAATCGATAACCCCCTGGCGCAGGGTTTGAACCGCCGGACCGACATCCTGGACACCGGTGGCCATGATTACCGCCGTCTCGGGAAACTCCTGCCTGATCCGTTCCGCGAGCCAGACGCCGTCGTGTCCAGGCATGCGAATATCGCACAGCGCCACGGCAGGCGGTGACTCATGGAGTCGGCCGAGTGCCTCTTCAGCACTGCCGGCCGTCGTCACGCGAAATCCCCCAGCCTCCAACCAGCGCGCCATCAGGGTCCGCACGCTGTTTTCGTCGTCGACGATCAGAATGCTGTGCGCGTGCCCGGCACGATCGGAAATCGCTGCACCTGGATGTTTGCGCGTTGTCATCGGAGGTCCCCCGGCGTCAGGCCTCGACCATCACCGTGCTGTCGCGGCGCCGCGTAATCGTGTCGGACAGATCGAGACGTTCGAGCCGTCGATATAACGCGCGCCGGCTCAACCCGAGCATCTTCGCGGCTGCCTTCTTGTTGCCACCGGCTCGCACCAGCGCGCGTTGAATATGATCGCGTTCCACCGTCGCCAGCAGGTCCTTCTCGGACATATCGTGCGCGGCGGCATCGACGCCGAGGTGACCGCGCCCGGTGGCGGGTGGCATGCTCACCGCGAGCTCACGCTCCGAGATCATCTCGCCATCGACGAGAATGCAGGCGCGCTCGATGACGTTGCGCAATTCGCGGACATTACCCTCCCACGCGCCCGCGGCCAGCAGCCGCTCCCCCGCCGCGGTCAATCCCGCAACCGACTTCTGAAGCCGTTCGCTCGTTTCGCGAACGAATGCGGCGGTGAGATACGGAATGTCGGCTCGGCGCTCGCGAAGCGGCGGGACCTTGATCTCGACAACGTTCAGCCGGTAGTAGAGATCGCTGCGGAATCGGCCGGCGCCGACTTCTCCGCGCAGATCCCGATTGCTTGCCGCGATGACGTGCAGATCGACATGCCGTGGTTCGAGCGACCCGACCCGCGTGATCTCGCCCGTTTCCAGGACGCGCAACAGCTTCGACTGAAGCGACAGCGGAAGCTCTCCGACTTCGTCCAGGAATAACGTGCCGCCATCAGCGATTTCAAAGAGTCCCGGCTTGTCCTCGATTGCGCCGGTGACGGCTCCGCGCATGTGTCCAAACACTTCGCTGTCGAATAGTGATTCGACGACCGCCGAACAGTTCACCGTCACGAAGCGCCTATCGGCGCGCGGACTAGTTTGGTGCAGCGCTCGCGCGACCAGTTCTTTTCCCGTGCCGGTCTCGCCCGTGACCAGCGCACTCCGGACATGTGGTGCGAGCCGGCGCAGTGTTCCGAAAAGCTCCTGCATGACTGGAGAGCGGCCGACCATGCCGCAGAATTCGAGCCGCCGTGCCAGTTCGCTTTCCATCGCGAGCACGCCGCGTCGGCGTTCGATGTCGTCGCGAACATCTGTGAGCAGCCGTTCGAGCCTGGGAAGGTCCAGGGGTTTGCTGAGATAATCCAGCGCGCCGAGCTTGACCGCTTCCACCGCGCTGTCGACGGTGGCGAACCCGGTCATCAGCACGGTCTGGCAGCGCGGATCCATGTCGCGGATCGCGCGAATGACGTCGATGCCGCCGAGATCGGGCATCTTCAGATCCACGAGTGCAACGTCCGCATGTCTCGTGCTCAATTCGGCGAGGGCCTGCATGCCGCCGCCACACGCCACCACTTCGAAGGCGCTACGTCGGGCCAACCGCTCGACGATTTCGAGAATTCCCGGCTCGTCGTCGACGACGATGAGCACCGGCGGGTGAGCCGTCATACACACTCCTTGGTAATCGCACGAACCGCGGATCGAATCGCCCGCAGGTGAAATGGCGGCGAGAGCACCGCGCCTGCGTATTCCCGTCCGAATCGCTCCACGTCGCCGTCGTCGGCCGACATCGACACGAGCGCCAGTGGAATTCCACGTTCTTCGCAGGCTGACTGCCAGGCGGGCAGATCGGCGGCGACGACCCCGCGTTCGACGAATGCCGCCTGTAAAGGACGGCGGCTGTAGATGTCGATCGCCTCACGGCTCGTCGCCGCGGTGATGATCCGGGTTCCCCATCCGTTCAGTGCGGCGGCGAGGTAATCCCGTTCACCTTGATCGGCGTGTGCGATCAGCACGGGCTCGCCGGCCGCGACGTCGTCCACTCGCGCCGGCAACAGGACAGAGAAGGACGTGCCGGTATTGACGACGCTCTCGACCGTGATTTGTCCGCCGTGATCGCGAACGATCCCGTAGCAGATGCTCAGGCCGAGTCCGGTGCCCTCCCCCACATCACGGGTCGTGAAGAACGGATCGAAAATCCGCGAAAGGTTCGCGCGATCGATGCCATGTCCGGTGTCCTTCACGAACAGTTCGACCGCGCCGGCGTTCTCGTCGAAACGCGCGCCGACGTGCAGCCGCTTGCTCGGACGGCCGCGCATCGCTTGCTCGGCGTTGAGGACGAGATTCAGGAGCGCCTGCTGCAGTTGACTTCCGTCGGCCACGACCGGCGGCAGCGCCGGCTGAAACTCGGTGACCAGGTCAATGCCATTCAAGCGCAGCTCGTAGGAACGGAGCGCGATCACGCGGCTGAAGAGATCTGACACATCTTGCGGTGCGCGTTCGGCGGTCTGACGCCGCGCGAACGCAAGCAGATTGCGGACGATCTTTGCCGCGCGCTCGGACTCCTGTGCGATCCGACGCAAGTCTTGAGCGAGCTGCGTTCCGGCTCCGGTCGCATCCGCGGTGTCGAGTTCCTCCTCGAGCAGCTGTGCGTATCCGATCACGCTGGTCAGCGGGTTGTTCAGTTCGTGCGCAACGCCGGCGACCAGCTGTCCGATAGCCGACAGCTTCTCGGCTTGAAGGAGCTGCGCCTGGGTCGATTTCAAGCGATCGAGTGCGGCTATCGATCGCGCGTTGGCGAGCGCCAGCTCATCGCTCATCTGCTGCAGACGACGCTTGCCGCGGATATCCTCCGTCACGTTTTTCGCAACCTGGACGACCGAGGCGCCATTGCGTCCATCGACGACTGGGAACGTGGTGACGCTGAAGATTTGGCCGTCGGCGAGCGTGACTTCACTCTGACTCGCGTCCTGCGCGACGGCCTGCGTGATGACACACGCGGCACCGGTCCCGTTACAGAACCCGACGTCCTGGCATGTCGCGCCGCGCAACGTCGTCACATCACGCGAGAGGTGGGCCGCCAGCGCCTTGTTGCCGCGTAGCAGCGCACCAGTGCTGTCGAACACGGCGATTGGATCAGCAATCGCGTCGAACGTTTGTTCCCAATCGCGCTTGCCGCGGCGGACAAAATCATGAAGACGCGCGTTCTGGACAGCGACGCCGATTTGCCCGGCGATCACACCCAGGAGCCGCTGGTCCGCCAGTTCGAACCGGCCCGGACTCTCGGCGGCGACGGTCATCGTGCCAAGCAGTTCGTCGCCGGCGAGAAGTGGGACCGTCAACGTGCTCAATGCGGGAACCGCCAGGCTCTCGTCGCTCGGCAGCAGTGTGCGGATGTCCTCGACGATGAGCGGCGTGCGCGTCCGGATCACGCGTTCGCTCGGCGGAAGTCCTTTGTCCTTGAGCCGTGTCCACGTCTCGCGCATCGAAGGCGGTCCAATGAACGCCTTCTCGATGAACAGGCCATCGGCCTCTTCCTTCAGCCGGATCAACCCGCCAAACACGCCGAGCGCACGCACCGTGCATTGCAGCGAGCCGGCAAGGACATCATCCAACTCCAGCGATCTCGCAATACCGTCAGTGATCTGGTTGATGGTCTGCAGTTCCCACACCAGTCGACGGTTATCAAGTTTCATCTGCCGCCGTTCGACGGCCCGGTCGACCGTGGCAAACAGCTGATCGACATCAAAGGGTTTTTGTACGAAAGCGAACGCGGATAATTCGGATGTGTGGATTGCGGACGCTAGTGCCCCGTCGTCCGCCGACACCGCCACGATTTCGGTGTCGGGCGTCCGCTCTTTGATTCGCCGGATCACGTCGAATCCAGAGTCGCCGCCTATGCTCAGGTCGACGAGCGCCACATCGAACGCTGCCCTCGTCACCGCGGTATCCGCGTTGGCGAGAGATGTCGCGTGGTCGACGCGATACCCACGCGCCATCGCCGCCGCATCGACACGTCGCGTCACCGGATCGTCGTTGTCGACGATCAGAAGCGAGACCGGACGAATAGGCATGAACTTGTTCCCCCGGAGCCATCGCGCGCGGGCGGTGCGCGCAGACTGCGCGCCTCATCTGGCAAGACTCACGCCGTGGCGCTCACACCGTGCGCGGTATGCAATGGCGTGCAAGAACGGCGATTTCGGGTGATTGAGGGAGTGACTAACGGCGAGGGACGGGGGCGCTGTTTCACGCACGAAACGTCGTCGTGTTTCAAGCGTGAAACGTTCGCAGGCTGATAGTGCCGGGATCGCTACGGACTCGGGATCCCGTACTTCTTCATCAACCGCCACATTGTCGTGCGACTAATCTGCAACTCACGCGCGGCGGCGCCAATCTCGCCAGCGTTCCGGGCGAGCGTCGCAACGATGGTTTCTCGATCGGCGCGCTCGCGCGCGGCGGCAACGGTGCTTTCTCGTGCCGCCGGCGGTTCTGGCGTGGCGGCGACTTCCTCCGGCAGATCATCAGCAACCAGCTCCGGACCGCGCGCGATTGCAACCGCGCGTTGAATGATGTGCTCCAGTTGCCGGACGTTCCCTGGATATGAATACGCCGCCAGCAGCGCCCATGCGGCCTCCCCGCATCGCTCGATGCCACTGGTTGGTCCGTACTTGCTGATGAAATGATCGACGAGCAGCCGCAAATCACCCGAGCGATCTCGCAGCGGGGGCATGTGAATACGGTGGACGTTCAGGCGGTAATAGAGATCGCTGCGGAAGTCGCCGGCATCCACCGCCGCTTTGAGATCGATGTTGGTGGCGGCGACGAACCGCACGTCGACGGTTCGCGGATCGTTCTCACCAATCCGGCGCACTTCTCCGGCCTCGACCGCGCGAAGCAACTTCGCTTGCAACGTGGTCGACATCGTCCCGACTTCATCGAGAAAGAGAGTGCCGCCCGACGCGTGCTCGATCAGCCCGGCGCGCGCCCCGTCGGCGCCGGTGAAGGCCCCCCTGCCATGGCCGAACAACTCGTTCTCGAGCAGCGACTCGGTCAGCGCGGCGCAGTTGAACGCAACGAACGGGCCGGCCGCGCGCGAACTGGCGGCATGGATTGCGCGCGCCGCAAGCTCCTTTCCCGTTCCCGTCTCGCCGGTGATGAGGACGGTGCCAACGGCGGGCGCGGCGCGCCGGATCAGCGCTTTAACCTGCTGCATCGGCGCACTCTGCCCGATGAGATCGTCCAGCGGTTCGCCGGCGCGAATATGCCGCTCCAGGAGCTCGACCTGTCGCGCGAGCTGACGCCGATCCGCCGCAGCCCGCACACGCATCAACAACTCATCTCGGAAAAACGGCTTCTGCACGAAGTCGACGGCGCCGAGTTGCATCGCTTCGACCGCCGTATCGATCGTGCCGAACCCAGTCATGATCATGAAGACGGAGTCGACGCGGTTTTCTCGAAGCTTGCGCAACACGTCGATACCGGACAGACCGGGCATGCGCATGTCGGACAGAATGACGTCGAACGCGCCACCCCGCGCCAGCGCGAAGCCCTCTTCGCCGCTGCCCACTGAACGAACCGTATAACCAGCAGAACGCAACATCCGCTCGATGCTCTCTCGCACCGCCGCGTCGTCGTCAATGATGAGAATGCGTGCCATCAGAACTCAGCAATTGGCTTAGGTATCGGCCGATGAGCCGCGCTAAGTTTATATCGTCGTTACACCGATAAATCCTGTGATGCATCGGGGCCTATTCCTTGTTGTTGCGATTGGGCTTTCCGCGAGTTGCTCGGCGCCCGCGACGCGCGCGACCCTGCCGTCGGCGCGAGCGCCGGAACCTGCGGCGATCCGCGTCGGCGTGAGGGACGGCAACCGGGTCACGATCCGTAAAGTTCCATTCGAGACCTACGTGCAGGCTGCGATTCTTTCGGAGTTCGCTCCACCCAACGGCGATCCCGCGATAGTCGAACGCATGCTCGAGGTGCAGGCAGTTATTGGACGCACCTACGCGCTTGCGCATCTCAACCGGCATGCGTCGGAAGGGTTCGACGTGTGCGCCACAACCCACTGTCAACTGTTCGAGCCGTCGCGTCTGACGACGTCGAGGTGGGCCGCGCAGTCGACCGAGGCAGTGCGGCGGACGACTGCCACAGTCTTGTGGTTTCGGGATGGCCCGGCGGACGCTCTTTTTCACGCGGACTGCGGTGGGCGGACGAGCCGAGCCGACGATGTGTGGACCGGCGTTGGCCAGCCGTACCTTCTTTCAATCGAGGATGATGGACCGGCGGCGAGCGCCCATGCCACGTGGCGATATGAAACCACCGAGACGGCAATGCTTGCCGCCTTGAACAAGGATCCGCGGACGAGAGCCGGCGCGTCACTTCGGGGAATCCAAGTGCTCGAGCGCGACGGCGCCGGCCGCGCAGAGCGAATTGCGATTCACGGTTCTCAAGAACGGATCGTCCGCGGTGAAGAATTCCGCGAAGTGCTTTCGCAAAGTTTTGGAGGCCGCGCCATTAAGAGTACCTGGTTCGACATTCGGCGCACGGGCGCGACCTATGTCTTCGACGGACGGGGCTTCGGCCATGGGGTTGGTCTGTGTCAGGCTGGTGCGCTGGCGCGCATTCGCGCCGGGGCCAAATTGCCCGCCGTGCTTCAGCAGTACTTCCCGGGAACTCGCCTAATTACGCTTCGGGCCAGCCGTTGACTTCCGCGAGCGGCCGACACCAGCGAGCGCTTAAATCGATATAATGGAGCTGGATTCGAGCGCGTTTTCGGGCCGATCCTGCGTCGCCAGTAAACGTTGCGGCGATCGAGGCGTATTTCATGACAGGAGCTCAGGCGGCGGGCTTTACGGGCCGCGAAGCAGACAGCAGTGCTGCCTCGGCGGTCAAGGCTCTCCAGGCCGGGGGACGGCACGCCGAGGCGCGGGAGCGGTACGCCGAGTTGGTGGGCAGGCACCAGCGACGTGCATCGCGCATCGCGTTTCATTACATGCGCGATGTTGCCGAGGCCGACGAAGCCGTGCAGGATGCCTTCGTCAAGGCATACTCGCATCTCTCATCCTTCCGCGAAGAGCTCCCGTTTGAGGTCTGGTTCACGCGCATCCTGATTAATGGATGCCTGGACCGGATCAAGGCGCGCACCCGCCGCGAGCGGTGGATCGCGCCGATGCCGGACGGACCGGCCGGAGAACGTGATTTCGGAGAGCGCGTCGCAGGAAACGATCCGTCCCCGGAAGATCAGTTACTCGCTCGCGAACGCCGTGAACGCCTCGCTCGGGCGCTGGCAAAGCTTCCCGAACGGCAGCGGTCGGTGTTCATGTTGAGCCATTACGAGGGATGCACGTCGCGCGAAGTCAGTGTTGTGACCGGGTTGAACGAGTCGACGGTTCGCGTGCACCTTTTTAGAGCGATACGTAAGCTGCGCACTTTATTGGGCGAAGGTCACGCGGCCGAAACGAAGGTGGAGAAACGCCGTGTCCATTCTTAATCGACTGAGGCTCACCGCACACCTGGACGACGCCGGGCTCACCACGATCTGGACCGACGCATCGGCGACCGGCGTGCGCCAGTCGAACGCGCACCTGGAGAGCTGCTCCCCCTGCCGCGCGCGATACGCCGAGTTGGCCTCCTGGCTCGAAACGCTTCGCCTCGACGCCACAACTGAAGCTCACGAGAACTTCCCTCCCGAGCGACTGGCGGCGCAGCACGCGCAGATTTTCCGCCGTCTTGAAGCGGCCGAGCGCCCGGCGCGCGTGATCGCATTCCCGCGATTTGCGCAGCCGTTGACCTCGAGGACGTCGCATGCGTCGCGGTGGATCGCCGCGGCGGCTGCGGCGGGACTCATCGTCGGAGTCGGCGTCGGCCAATTGATGGATCTCCGTCATTCGTTGGCGCGAGCCACAACCGACGCGCGCGTCGCCCCGACGACGATGGCACGCGGAGTCGATCCACGCATGCAGCCTGGCAACGTCACTCGCGACGAGGCATTTCTCTCCGACCTTGATGCCTCGCTTTCGCGCGCGGCTGTTCCCGAGCTTCGTGCGCTGGACGCCTTCACACCGCGTGCGAGCGAACTGCCCAGGTAAGGCCCGGTGAGTTCTCCCCAGCCCTTGATTTTCCGCAAGGGCCTCGACATGAAAGATGCTGTCGCGGGAGAACTCGCGGCGGCGTACGACAGCGCGCTCGTCGATCGCGTCCGCGCAGGCGACTTCAAGTACTCCAGCGGCCGCCTCCTGGTCCATCTAGCTCACGAATTCGGGTTCTGCTACGGGGTCGATCGTGCGGTCGACTATGCCTACCAGGCGCGGCGGCGCTTCCCCGGCCGAAACGTCTTTCTCACCGGCGAAATCATTCACAACCCGCACGTCAACGACCGGCTTCGGAGCGAAGGGATCCGGTTTCTCTCAGATCCCGGCGAGCGCCCGGAGCAGCTTGGCCCCGACGACGTCGTGATTCTTCCTGCCTTTGGCGTGACCGTCTCGGAGATGGCACGCTTGTCGAGCCAGGGCTGCACGCTGGTGGACACGACGTGCGGCTCGGTGCTGAACGTCTGGAAGAATGTCGTTCGATACGCGCGTGAGGGTTTCACATCAATCATCCACGGCAAGGTCAAACACGAAGAAACGCGTGCGACCGCGTCGCAGGCTCTCAAGTATCCGCACGGCCGCTATCTCGTCGTTCTCGATCGTGCTGAGGCAGATATCGTCTGCGACTACATTCGTCGCGGCGGTGATCGTGAGGCGTTCTTGCAGCGATTCGAAGGCGCAGTATCGCCGGGATTCGATCCTGACGTCGATCTGCAGCGCGTCGGCTGCGCCAATCAAACCACGATGCTGATGTCTGAATCGCTAGAGATTGGCGAGATGTTTCGCGCCGCCGTGCGCGATCGATATGGCGACAACGAGCTGGCGTCGCGCTTTCGCGCGTTTGACACCATCTGCAGTGCCACGCAGGAGCGCCAGGACGCCGTCATCGCTCTACTCGAGCAGGAACGGCTCGACCTGATGCTTGTCGTTGGCGGCTATAACAGCAGCAACACGTGCAACCTCGCGAGGATTTGCGCCGCGAAGGTTCGCACCTATCACATTGCCGACCCGGACTGCATGCTGTCGGCCCAGGAAGTTCGGCATCGGCCTGTGGGCGCTCCCTCGACCACTAGTGGCATTGAGGCAATTGCGCGCGGATGGCTGCCCCCTTCAGGATCGGTCAGCGTCGGGCTGACCGCCGGGGCGTCGACGCCGAACAATATTGTTGGAGAAGTGATTCGGAAGTTGGAACGGTTCTGCGAATAAAGATGCTTGTCGGGATCCGTTTTCCGGGATCCGGAGTCCGACATTTGCGCACCCAGAATATCTAGGCGGATCCCGGATCCCGCACAACGGACCCCGGTTATCTCTCGATCCGTGACAGTTCCGGCCCGGTCGACTCCTGAAAGACGACCTTAATTTTGTGACCCCGCTGCCGTGTGAGAAACCGGAACAGTTCGCTGCCTGGCTTCACGACAACGGTGGCATTTTCGCCCAGCGTAAAATACCCTTCTTCCTGCTCATGATCGGCTGAAGACACCTGTACCGTCAGTGAGGTTTCGTCCCGATCGAACGCGCGGCCGACGCTGAACCCCAAGAGAAGTAA
>Ga0075421_100007633_pt1 | contig 13252 bp, 8 predicted proteins | sample SoiMetdeltSBSDD5_FD_75292 | JGI IMG/M metagenome (GOLD analysis project Ga0075421, IMG submission 75292) | Bulk soil microbial communities from a Populus tree surrounding site in Tennessee, USA - Soil MetaG P. deltoides SBSDD5 | ecosystem: Environmental > Terrestrial > Soil > Tree plantation... | reverse complement strand
TTGAGGAACTGCTCGAGCCAGATGATCGACTCGATGTCGAGGTGGTTGGTCGGCTCGTCCATCAGCAGGACGTCGGGCCGCCCGAGCAGCACGCGCGCCATCGCGACGCGCATCTTCCAGCCGCCCGAGAGCACGCCGACGTCGCCGTCGATCCGCTCCTCGTCGAAGCCGAGCCCGTGGAGCACCTCCCGGGCCTGCGCCTCGAGGCCGTAGCCGCCGGCGTGGTCGTATTCCTCCTGTACTTCGCCGAACCGCGCGAGGATGCGGTCCATGTCTCCCGCCTGCGCCGGGTCGCTCATGGCGTGCTGCAGCGCCTCCAGCTCGTGGTGCAGATCGCCCAGCCGTCCGCTGCCGGCGATGGCTTCGTCCAGCACCGACCGCCCCGACATCTCTTCCACGTCCTGCCGGAAGTAGCCGACCGTCATCTTCTTCGGGACCGACACTTCGCCCTCGTCCGCCGACTCCTCGCCGACGATCATGCGGAAGAGCGTGGTCTTGCCGGATCCGTTGGGACCGACCAGGCCGACCTTTTCGCCGGGATTCAACTGGAACGACGCGTCGACGAAGAGAATCTGGCGTCCGTACTGTTTGCTGATGCGCGAGAACGAAATCATGCGGCCACGACTTCTCCGCTCGCGACGAGCACGGCCCGGCCGCCGACCTTGACCTGCGTGATCTCGCCCTCGCGCGACGAGATGTCGACGTGGATGCGGCTCGGACGTCCCATCGCCGCGCCCTGCAGGCTGACGATGCGCGTGGCGCCATCGGCGGCGAGCAGGCCATGACGCAACAGATAACAGCCAAGCGGCCCGCTCGCGCTGCCGGTGGCTGGATCTTCCACGATGCCGAACCCCGGCGCGAACATGCGGCTGTGGACGGTCTCGGCGGCACCGGCCCTCGACATCGCGAAGAAGAACATCGGCAGGTCGATGCCGGACGACTCGGTGAACCGGCGGAACGCGGAGGCGTTGCTGACGGCACGATCGACCGCCTCGGGGCTGCGGATCGGGACGATAAGAAACGGGAGGCCGCAGCTGACCTCCTGGATGGGCCGGTCAGCCAGCAGGTCGGCCTCGGTCAACCCGATCGCGGCTGCCACATCGCGCCGTGCCTCGATCGCGGAGCCGAACGTTGGATTGAGCTGCGTCATCCATGCGAAACGAAGCGCGCCCTCGTCCCATTCGAGATCAACCGGTACCGGACCGATGTTGAGCCCGAACACGAAGCGTGCCGCGCCGGTCTTGATGGCGCCGACATGGGCCAGCGCGAACGTGCTGCCAATGGTCGGGTGACCCGCCATCGGCAGTTCGGCGGCGGGCGTGAAGATCCGCATCCGCACCTGCGTGCCGGGCGTGTCCGCCGGAAGGATGAAGGTACTCTCGGCAAAATTCATTTCCCGCGCGAGCGCCTGCATGCGTTCGGTGCTCAGGCCGCGGCCATCGAGGAAGACCGCGAGCTGGTTGCCGGTGAACGGTTGGTCAGTAAAGACGTCGTAATGCAGATAGGAAAGCGCCACGTCCTTGGGAGTCGGGATTTGGGAGTTGACGTCAGACCTTCGGCTGTTTGAGCCTCAGCTTGCGGCCGACGGCGAGGCCGACGTGATACGCGCCCTCCTGCTGCATCCAGACGTGGCGCGCGTGGTTGTCGGCGAGCTCGACAATCAGCGTGCGCTTCTCTTCGGGCAGCGCCGCCGCTATCTGCTCGACCAGCTCTTCCTGGCGCTGAATGTCCACCGGCGCGAAGAGCTCGTCCTCGTGAATCGCCTGGAGTAGCTCCTCGTATTCGTCGCCGAACTGATCTTCCGCGTCGGAAAACGAGGGCACGTGGCGGAGCGCGCCATCCAGCTCCAGCTTTGCGGCGCACTGATCCGCCAGCTCAATAAGTTCGTCTGAAGTCGGCATGAATGGATCTTATGCCGGTCCGGCTAAAGCCGGACACTACGTTCGCTTTCGAAGTACGCTTTCGAAGCCGCACACTACCTGCGTTTGGCTCGAAGCAGATCGGGGGCGCGTTCTGCGGCTTCTCGTACCAGAAAGCCCATTTTCGGGTGTGACGCTTCGAGATCGATCGTGAGCTGCTGCTGCCGAAGCTCCTCGCTGGTCGTCGGGCCGATGGATGCGACCACCATGCCGCGAAGCGCGGCGCGCACGGCGTCTTCCTGCTGCATCATGCCGGCGACCTGAAAGAGGTGCACCACCTGCATGCCGGTGGTGAAGATCGCCACGTCCACTTCGCCGCGCGCGACCGACGAGGCTCCCGCGCGCAGCGGTTCGATGTCGTCGGGCAGCGCCCACCGGTAAACAGGCACGCTCGTGACGCGAGCGCCGCGGGCTTCCAGTGCCTTCACGAGATCGGGATTCGAGACGCCGTACTCCTGAACGGCCACGTCCAGGCCATCGAGGCCCTTGTCGATCGTGACTTTGTCGATGGCCGTGAGAATCTCGCGCCAGGTGTTCGGCTCTGGCACCATGACCCACGGCGCGAGACCGAGCTCGCGCATGACCGACAGCGGCTTCGGACCGCGGGGGACGAGCCTCGTTTCCGCCAGCGCCGCCACGAACTCGTCGCGTCTGCCTGCGCCTCCGACCACGTCGACGAGCGCGCGCGTGCCGACGCCCGTCAGGAGGATGACGACGTCGAACTGGCCGCGGATCAACGCGTCGGCAAACGCGATCGCCTGGGGATTCGATTCGAGCGGCACCTCGCGCATCGCCGGCGCGACGATCGGCGTGCCGCCGTAGGTTTTGACCAGCGCCGCCATCTCCTGGCTGCGGCGGCTCTCGAGAACGAGAACGGAGAGACCCTGAAAGGAAGGCGCGGACACGGAAAATACAACCACGAAGGCCGCGAAAGACTCGAAGATCACGAATTCCTTTTTATGGAACTCGTGACCTTCGCGAGCTTCGCGTCCTTCGTGTTAGGTTTCTACGCCCAACGGAAGCCGCTCTTCGCCAGCGGCAGCGAGCGGATCCGTTTCCCGATGACGGTGGCGATCGCGTTGCTGAGCGCACCGACCGTTGGCGGGAGTGCCGGCTCGCCGAGCCCGGTTGGAGGGTTGTCGGTCTTCAGGAAATGCACTTCGATCTCAGGCGCCTGCGCGATGCGCGTCGGCTGGTACTCGTTGAAGTTCCCCTGCACCGCGCGGCCGGCTGCGTAGGTGATCTCCCAGTTCATCAGGTGGCTCATGCCTTCAACCACCGCCCCCTGCGCCTGGTTGACGGCGGAGCTCGGGTTCACGATCTGGCTGCCGATGTCGCCGGCGACCCACACCTTCTTCACCTCGATGCGGTTGCTGGTGTCGACGGTGACCTCGGCGACGTTCGCAAAGTAGCCGCGATGGCTGTACTGGAACGCCACGCCCAGGGCGGTGCGCGCCGCAAGCCGCCGCGTGCCCCAGCCTGATTTCTCGCGAATCAGCTGCAGGACGCCGCGCATCCGCGCCGCGTCGAAGCCGTCGGCGCCTTCAGCCGGCGGCGGCATGGCCGGTCCCGACAGCAGATCCAGCCGGAACTGCAGCGGATCCTTCCCGGCTGCAAGCGCGAGCTCGTCGAGGAACGACTGAAACGCCCACGAGAATGCGTTGCTGCGCGGCGCGCGCAACGCGCCGGTGGGCACGCCGAGCGGCATCAGCGTCGCCTGGAAGTCGAAGTTCGGCACGAACCGCGCCGGGAATTCGACGGCGTTGATGTTCGCCGAGTTCGAGAAGCCCTGGACGCCCTTTTCGTTGTCGCCGTAGCTGATGAAGTGATTGCGCCACGCGACCAGTTTGCCGGACGCGTCGACGCCGGCCTTCAGGAAGTGGAACCCGCCGGGACGGTAATGGTCGTGGCGCATGTCGTCTTCGCGCGTCCACAACACCTTGACCGGCACGCCGATCTGCTTGGCGATCGCCGCGGCCTCGCCCATGTAGTCATTCGTCAGGCGCCGGCCGAACCCGCCGCCGGCGCGCTGAATGTGGATGGTGATGTTCTCCATCGGGACGTTGAGCGCGGTCGACACCAGCTGCCGTCCCTGCTGCGGCGTCTGCGTCGGCGCCCAGATTTCCATCTTCCCGTCGCGGTAATGCGCCGTGCAGTTCTGCGGCTCGAGCGGTGCGTGCGAGATGAAGGGATACGAGTACGCCGCCTCGACGACTTTCGCCGCGCTTGCCAGCGCCTGATCCGCATTGCCGTCGACGCGAAGCGGGAACGCCGGTTTCTGCGTGGCGAGCTCCTGCGCCCGCCGCGCAAACCCGTCGCTGCTCTGCTGTGCGGTGGGACCTTCGTTCCACGTGACCTGCAGGCGCTTCCGCGCGGTAGTGGCCTGCCACCAGCTGTCGGCGACGATCGCCACGCCCGGCATCAACCCGCGCGTATCCGTTGTGCCTTCGACGACGAAGGCGTGGCGAACTCCCGGCATCGCCTTGATCTCGTCGAGGTTGGCGCGCACCACGGTGCCGCCGTAGACCGGGCACTTTTCATACACCGCGAACAGCATCCCGGGCAGCGTGAAATCGATACCGAACGTCGGCTTGCCGGTGACGATCGCCAGGTTGTCGACACCCTGGTTCGGCTGGCCGATGATCGCGAACGTCGCGGCGGCCTTGAGCGGCACAGTCGCCATATCGGGCGGTGTCAGCGTCGCCGCGGTCGCCGCCAGCTGACCGTAGGTCATCGAACGGTTGCTCGGCCGGTGGTACACCGTCGTCTTCGCGGCGTAGCACTCGCTGACCGGCACGTTCCACGTCTGCGCGCCCGCCGCGACGAGCATCTGTCTCACCGCGGCGCCGACGCGGCGCAGCGGATCGTAGTTGTTCGGCGTCGCCGTGCTGCCGCCGGCGTTCTGCTGGCCGTACTTCGACTGGTCGAGATCGGCCTGCTCGATGCGCACGTCCGCCCAGGGCACTTCGAGCTCCTCGGCGATGAGCATCGGCAGCGACGTCTTGATCCCCTGCCCGATTTCCGGGTTCTTCGACATGATCGTCACGACGTTGTCGGCCGTGATCTTGACGAAGGCGGTGGGCACGAAGGTGACCGCCGGGGCTTGCGGCGCCTGCGCGAAGACGCCGGTCAGTGGATCGATATAGGTGGCGACCATCATGCCGCCGCCAGCCAGCGCGGTGACCTTGAGGAAGGCGCGACGATTGAGGTGCATCGTAGTCATGGTTATCGCTCCGCGCGCGCAGTTTGCGGCGCGTTGCGCGGCGGCATCGCCGCGGCCTTGTGGATCGCCTCGCGGATGCGGACATAGGTTCCGCAGCGGCAGACGTTGCCGTTCATCGCGCGATCGATGTCTTCGTCGCTCGGTTTCGGGGTTGTCGCCAGGAGCGCCGCGGCCGACATGATCTGCCCCGCCTGGCAGTAGCCGCACTGCGGCACGTCGATCTCGCGCCACGCGATCTGGAGCGGATGCGTGCCGTCGGCCGACAGCCCTTCGAGCGTCGTGATCGGCGCGTTCGCCGCTGCCGACACCGGTGTCTGGCACGAGCGTACTGCTCGGCCGCGCAGCTGTACGGTGCACGCACCGCACTGCCCGATGCCGCAGCCGAACTTGGTGCCCTTCAGGTTCAGGACGTCGCGAATGACCCACAGCAGGGGCATGTCGGCCGGCACGTCCACCGTCGTCGAGCGTCCGTTCACGTTTAATGTGTAAGGCATAAGTTTTTTGGCCTCAGTTGAAGAATTAGACCGGACCGCGTCGCGAATTGCAACCTGTAGACCGATAATAATTTTGTGCGTCTATTCGCGGTCCTGCTTGCCCTTGCGCTATCCCAGGCGCCGCAGGAACCGGTCGTCAACAGGCCGCCGCCGTTTGACGAGTGGCTGCAGGCGCTCATGGCTGAGGCACGCGACCGGGGCTACAGCGACGCCCTGATCGAACAGGCGCTCGGCAACGTCGAGCCGCTGCCCCGGGTCATCCAGAACGACCGTTCCCAGGCCGAGCTCGTCGTCGGCTTCGATCGCTATTACAGAGCCCGCGTCACGCCGGCGATGGTACGCCGCGGCCGTGAACTGGCCCGCGAGTACCGGACCGTCCTGGGCCGCATCGAGTCCGAATACGACGTTCAACGACGCTTCATCATGGCGATCTGGGGTATCGAGACGCGCTACGGCCGGGTGACCGGCAACACACCTGTCTTCCAGGCGCTCGCCACGCTCGCGTGGGAACCACGGCGCGCCGAGTACTTCCGCCGCGAGTTGTTCAACGCGCTGACGATGGTATCGAAGGGGTATATCGAAACGAAGACCATGACGGGATCGTGGGCGGGCGCGATGGGCCATCCCCAGTTCATGCCATCGAGCTACCTGGAGTTCGCGGAAGACTTCGACCGCGACGGCCGCCGAGATATCTGGGGATCGACGCCCGACGCGCTGGCGTCGATTGCCAACTACCTCGAGGAGTGGGGCTGGGACGACGAGTTCACGTGGGGCCGCGAGGTGCGGGTCGCGCCCGAGGCGCGGGTGCGAATCGACCAGGAAACGACGAAGCGGACGGAAGGCTGCTTCGCGATGCGCAACATGACGGAGCGCATCCCGCTGACCACGTGGCAGCAGCTCGGCGTCCGGCTGCCGAACGGCAGCGCGCTGCCAACGAGCGACGTGAAGGCCGGCCTGGTGACGACCGACCGCCGGACCTTCCTGGTCTACGAAAACTACGACGCGATCCTGCACTATAACTGTGCGCACTATTACGCGCTGACGGTCGCGCTGCTCGCCGAACAGATCAGGTAAAGACTCAACGGTTTTGCGGGACGACGCGATGTACCTCGTCCCGGGATACTATCCTTTCGTCCCCAGGAGTTTCGTCCCAGGTTTCGTCCCTTTCTCCAGGAGAAACCACAGTGACGAGAGGCATTGCATATCCGCTGGCGCTGACGCTCGCCCTGGGTATGGCGAGTGCGCTTTCCGCGAACGCCCAGGGTCTCCAGACGGGCATTCTCTCCGGCATCGTGCAGGACCCGGACGGCCTGCCGGTACCGGGCGCGACAGTCACGGCGGCGTCCCCCGCGCTCCAGGGCGCGCGCACGACCGTGACCGACGAAATCGGCGCCTACATCATCCGCGGTCTCCCGCCGGGCACCTACGTCGTGCGGTTCGAGCTGCCCGGTACCGCCACGATCGAACAGACGGTTGACGTGCCGCTCGGCGGGGTGGCGAAGGTCGATCCGACCCTCCAGCTTGCGGGTGTACAGGAAACGGTGACCGTCACCGCCGACGTCACGCCGCCGGCGCTCGCGACCACGCAGAACTCCTCGAACCTTCGGGCGGAACTGCTCAACACGCTGCCGGTGGGACGCCGGCCGTTCGAGATCGCCGAGCTCGCGCCTGGCGTGACGGACAACACGCCCAACGCCGGACAGATGGCCGTGAGCGGCGGGTTCGCGTTCGACAGCATCTTCCTGATCGACGGTGTCGACATCAACGACAACCTCTTTGGCACGGCGAACGCTCTCTTCATCGAGGACGCCATTCAGGAGACGCAGGTGCTGGTGTCCGGCATCTCGGCGGAGTACGGCCGTTTCGGCGGGGGTGTCATCAACGTGATCACCCGAAGCGGCAGCAACGACTTCCACGGATCGTTCCGGGCCAACCTTGCCAGGCCGTCGTGGACGGAGGAAACCCCGTTCGAACGGGAGCGGAACCAGACACGCTCGGACGTCCTGTCGAAGACCTACGAGGGCACCTTCGGAGGACCGATCGTCCGCGACCGCTTCTGGTTCTTCAACGCCGATCGGTACGAGAACTCGACGACCGCGGGCGTGTTTGCCGAGCTCGGCGGTGCCTTTACGACGACCAGGGACAACAAACGCTTCGAGCTGAAGCTCACCGGCACGCCGATCGTGAATCACACGGTCAGTGGCAGCTTCCTGAACAACCCGCTGAAGCGCGACAGTCTCAGCTCGATCAACGACATGGAGACCATGACCGCCGCGACGCTCGTCAACCGGCGCGACGTGAACCGGTTGTGGGTGGTGAACTGGAATGGCGCGCTCACCAGCAAGCTGTTCGGCACCTTCCAGTGGTCGCGCAAGGATCAGGGCATCCGCGATGCGGGCGGCACCAGCACGGTCATCACAGACTCGCCCTTTCGCACACGCGGCGTCGTCGCCGGGTCGGTCAACAGCCGTCACTACAACGCGCCGTTCTTCAGCGCCAACGACCCCGAGGACCGCAACAATCGCCAGTACACCGGCAGCCTCTCCTATTTCGTCACGAACCCGACCATCGGCCGTCACGATCTGAAGGTTGGCTTCGAGCACTACACGTCATTCCGCACCGGCGGGAACTCGCAGTCGGCGACGGGGTACGTGTTTCAGACCGACTACCTGTCGTCGGGCGGTCGGCCGGTCGTCGGACCGGACGGCGAACCGATTCCGCTCTGGGGCGGCAATGCCGTCGTGCCCACGTCGGCGAACACGCGGATCCAACAGTGGATTGCGGTACAGGGCGCCCAGATCGACATCAAGACGCTCTCGCTCTACGCGCAGGACCGATGGACGGCGGGCGACCGCCTGGCCTTCGACCTCGGCGTGCGGTTCGAGAAGGTCCGCACCGACGCCACCGGGGGGATCGTCGGCGCCGACACCGACACGATCGTGCCGCGCCTTGGTGCGAGCTACGACGTGACCGGCGACGGTCGCACGGTGGCCCATGCCACGTACGCGCGCTATTCGGGCCGCTTCAGCGAACGCGCGTTTGCGCGGAACACCAACGTCGGCTCGCCGAGCCGCGTCGATTGGGCCTACGTCGGCCCCAACGGCCAGGGCTTCGACTTCGCGCCCGGATTCGACCTGCGCAACTACGTCGTGATCGGCGGCAATTTCCCGACCGCGAACGTGTTCTTCGATGAAGGACTGAGCTCGCCCAAGACCAACGAATTCACCGTGTCGCTCGGCCGCGAGTTCCCGAGCGGCGGCTATGCGAAGGCGATTTACACCTGGCGCCACGCGACCGACTTCATCGAAGATTTCATCGACGATCCGTCGCCGGCGGGAAAGGTTGACGTCAACCAGCAAGGTGTCGTCAGCCGCGTGGACAAGGTGTTCTGGGCCAACACCGACGTGCCGCGCCGCGAGTACCAGGCGCTTCAGCTCGAGTCGCGCGTTCGCTTCACGCCGAGGCTGTTTGTGGAAGGGCACTGGACAATGCAGGTCCGAAATCACGGCAACTTCGAAGGCGAGGCGGCCAACCAGCCTGGCAACTCGTCCACCTGGTTCGACTACCCGGAGATCCATTCTGAGGCCCGCCACATGCCATTCGGACGGCTGGACGAGTTCCAACGCCACAAGGTCCGTATCTGGACGAGCTACAACCAGGGCCTCGGGCGGTTCGGCAGCGTGGACATTGGTCCGATCTGGCGCGTCAACTCGGGCCAGACCTACAGCCTGTCCGCCGCGAACGTCGCGCACTCCCCTGTCCAGGTCGCGACCGCCCAGTCGCTCGGATATCTGAGGACGGCCATCACTTCCGCGACGCTCTACTTCGACGAACGTGGCTCGGAGGATTTCAAGGGATACGGGTTGCTGGATCTGCAGCTGCGATATGGCATCCCGGTCTGGAGATCCGTGCAGCCGTGGTACTTGCTCCAGATCTACAACGTCCTGAACAACGAGAAGCTCGTTCAGTGGACGACGACCGTTACACCGGATCCGAACAGCCCGGTTGATGCGCTGGGGCTCCGCACGGGCTATGTCAAGAGCGCGGCGTTCGGAACCGCCGCGGCGGCAGGCCACTTCCCGCGGTGGTCAACGGGTGAAACCGGCGGCCGGACGTTCCGCATGGCGTTCGGCGTCAGGTTTTGACGCGAAGATGAGATGAGATAGGTAGCACGAATGCCGACAACACAGTCGTGGCCGTCGTGCCCTCGTGGTTTGGAATATACCTGTCCGCCTAAAAGATGGCCTTCACCGCAAGCTGCACGACGCGCGGATCGCCGGCCGACGTGATCGTGCCGAACGAGGCGGAACCGACCGTCGTATTCGGCGCTCCGAGAGGCGGCGTGTTCGTGGCGTTGAACACTTCCGCGCGCAGCTCCAGGGCGCGACTGCCCGGCAGGGCGACGCGGCGCATCAGCGCAAGATCGAGATTGCGATAGCTCGGTCCGCGAACAGGATTCCGCGAACTGGTCCCGATCGTGAACGCCGGCGCCGGCGTGAACGCGGAGGTATTGAACCACCGCGCCACCGACCGTTCGTCGCCTGGCAGCTCCGGATCCCCGACGAGATTGGGACGCTGCGTGCCGAACCCCGCGAAGGCGTTGTTGTTCGTTGTCTGCGCGATCGCGAGCGGAACGCCTGACTGCAGTGTGACGATCCCGGTGAGCGTGAACCCCCACGCCATGTCCCACACGCCCGAGGCGACGAACACGTGAGGGATGTCGCCGCTTGAGTAGTCGCGTTCCAGGCGCCGGTTGAAGCTGTCGGCGACGGGAAAGTTGGCGACCGGCCCGGTCAGGATCGACGCATCGAACACCGACGAGGCGTCGTCCACCAGCTTCGAACGCGTGTAGCTCACCAGGTAGGAGAGGCCACGCGAAAAGCGCTGTTCCAGCTTGGCGTAGACGCCGTGATAGATGGTCGTGCCCACATTGTTTCGATAGAGGCTCACAGTTGTGTACTGCGGGAATGGTTTGAGCAGCTGCGCGACTGGAATCGTGGGATCGCCGAGCGACGACGAGCGCGGAATGACGCCGAAGTACGGATTCGGCACGCGTTGCTGGAGCGATGTTCCCTGCGCGAGCTGATCGACCGTCAGCTGGTTCAGGTTGGTATCCGGCACCCCGACGCGGGTAATCTTCGAACCCGTGTAGGCCACCTCCACCGAGGCGTCCGCGGTCAACGCGTGCTGAACGGACGTGTGCCATTGCTGGACGTAGCCGGAGCTCAGATCGCGATCCACCGCAAACACACCCTGCCCGACGCCGGCATCCGGCGTCAGCGCTATCGGCTGGACGCTCGGGCCACCGGCGAGGACAAACGCCGGATTGATGTTGTCGAGCGTCCGCTGCGACACGGTCTGGAGGAACGGGAAGACGGGCGTCGTGAACGGCGTCGTGATGCCGGCCATCTCGATCCACACCATGCCGTAGCCGGTCCGCGCCACCGTTCTGTCCGTGATGCGGCCGACGATGCCGAGGCGCGGGCCGAGATTGAGCTTGTGCAGCTGGCGGGCGGCACGCGGCTGGCCCTCGCGCCCCAGGTACTCGAGCTGCTGCGTCTCCAGGTTGAAAACAGCGACCTGGTCGTTCTGTTCCGTCGAGGGGAAGTTAAGCGTGTAACGCACGCCGCCATTCACCGTGACACGGTCGGACAGCCGCCAGTCGTCCTGGACGAAGTACTCCTCGAAGTGCGCGCGGTTCCTGATCTCCTCCTTCTGCAGGTCAATGGAAAACTGCTGCACCTGCCCGAGAAGAAAGCTCGCCAGCGGCGTGCCCGTATTTGCGACGCCGGGCAGATCGCTGAACAGGCTGCTGAACGTGAAGGACCCGGTTGGCGATGGCGGCTGCAGGACGTCGAGGCGCTCCCAGCGCAGATCGCCACCCATTTTGAAGACATGGCGGCCCTTCAGCCAGGTCAGCGAGTCGGCGATCTGCGTAACGCTGGTGCTGAACTCCGACGCGGTGTTCGGTGGCGACCCCAACTGCTGATAGCCGGCAATGAGGAAGGTCGGAAGCGTGTTCGGAAATCGTGCGTTCGACGGGATGCCAGGCAGACCCAGGCTGGTGGAGGCGGTCCCGCCCAGCGAGGCCGCCGAGCGTACAACTGCGCGCCGCGTGTCGCCGATGCGAAGTTCATTGAGCACGTCGCTCGAGAACGTCCGCTGGTAGCTGGAGGCGAAGGAAGAGGAGGTCGTGTCCTGCGGCCCGAGCGTGCCGGTCGTGACACCGCTGCCATCAGAAAACGGCGTCACCGGAAGGAACTCTTCGCGGAACCGCGTCAGACGCCCGAACACCTGGTCGCGGTTGGCCGGAAAGCGATGATCGAGACGGAGGCTGAACTGGTCCTGTTCAACCGATTCATCGGCGACGCGGCGGTAGTTGTTGGCCGTGCCGGTGCTGGTCGGCAGCGGATACCGCTCGAGCAGCGCCCGGGCGACCGGATCCATTCGCTCGCGCGGAATCGTATTGCCGGCGAACGGGCTACGCCCCGCGCCGCCGGTGGCGGGATCGTAGATCGCCGGGACCCGGCCGCCGATGGCTTCGGTAAACACACCCTGGCGCTGGAGCAACGTCGGCACGGTGGAGATCGCCGTGCGCCCGATCGTCTGCCGCTGGCCCTGGTAGTCGACGAAGAAGAACGTCCGGTCGCGCCGGAGAGGGCCGCCAAGAACGCCGCCGAACTGGTTGCGGCGGAACTGCGGCTCGACCGCGCTGGTTGGCGCAAAGAAGTTTCGCGCGTTCAACGCCTCGTGCCGGAAGAACTCGAACGCGGTGCCGTGGAGTGCGTTGGTGCCGGACCTGGTCGTCAGGTTGACGACGCCGCCGTTGAAGCGGCCGAACTCCGCCGGCGGGCTGTTGCTTTCGATCTTGAACTCCTGGATGGCGTCGAGGTTCGGGAAGAACGCGACCTGGCCCGGCTCGGGTTGCAGCACAGAGATACCGTCGAAGAGATATTCGTTGGTGCGCGGCCGGCCGCCGTTGATGCGCGGAAACGGCGCCGCCGGCGACGGCGGCACGGCGACGCCGGGCACGAGGGTTGCCAGCGTGATGAAGCTGCGGCCGTTGAGCGGGAGCTGGATGATTTTCCGGTTGTCGACGAGGTGCCCGAGCCCCGAGGTTTCGCTGCGAAGGACAGGCGCGCCTGCCGTGACCGTGATCGCTTCGGTGACGGCTCCAAGCTCCAGCCGAAGATCGAGTCGGAGCGTCTCACCGGTGGCCAGCAGGATTCCTTCACGGGTCAGCGGCCGGAAGCCGTTCAGCTCGACGCGGACCGAATACGAACCGGGCACCAGCCCTGGAACGACATAGGTCCCGTCCCCGCTTGTCAGGGTCGTGCGCCGCAGGTTCGTCTCTGCGGAGGTAATCGTCAGCATGGCCCCCGGCACTGCGGCGCCAGCCTGGTCCACGACGATTCCCGTGAGCGCGCTTCCGCCAATCTGCGCAGCGACTGACGATGAGACCACCAGCCCCACTGCTGCTGCGAGACATTGGCCTCTCCACCATCCGCTGTCCATCCAACCTCCGAAGATTGGACTTTAAGTCGGATTGAAACGACGGTCAAATCGGATTAATTCGACTTGATTCGTATCTCACTTTCCATGGGCACCTCGACCGA
>Ga0075421_100007632_pt1 | contig 13255 bp, 13 predicted proteins | sample SoiMetdeltSBSDD5_FD_75292 | JGI IMG/M metagenome (GOLD analysis project Ga0075421, IMG submission 75292) | Bulk soil microbial communities from a Populus tree surrounding site in Tennessee, USA - Soil MetaG P. deltoides SBSDD5 | ecosystem: Environmental > Terrestrial > Soil > Tree plantation... | reverse complement strand
CCGCGTGCACCGCCAGACCCGTGCGGCGCCAAAATCATTTACTGCCCCGTCCCGCTGATCAGCGCGGCGCTAGAAGCGAACGGAGAGTCCGCCTCCGAGGATGCCGTTCATGCCCAGTCCCAGCTCCACGAAGCCGCCGATGTTCTCGTTCCCGACGCGGAGTCCCAGCACATTGAGCTGAAGGGAAGGGAGAGGGCTGGACCGGTCGACGAAGACCACGCCGAGCGCAAGGCCTGAGTAGAGCTGCACCGCCGAGGCATTCACCCAGCGGAAGTCGGTACGACCCATGACGGTGACGAAGTTGTAATGAAACGGGTCGGGTTCGCTGCTGTCGGTGAGGGTCAGGCCCTGGTAGTTGCCGAAGGCCCCGACGCTCCACCTCGGCATGACGTAGTAGTTGAAGCCCAGGCCGATGGCCGGGCCACCTGTGACGGTACGAGCGGGCGCGGGGCCCTGGCAGAAGAGAATGCAGATGTGGTCGAGGCCGACGATGGCCTGCTGCACGGTGAAGGTGTTGACGCTGCCGTAGACCTCGTAATGCGGGTACTTCTCTGCCGGCTCGTCGGCCCGCGCGGCGGAGGTGAGGAGGATGGAGGCGACGATCGACGATGACGCGAGGCGTTCAATTCGCATCACCCGTGTCGTGCAGCCCCCGTGCTCGGCGCCAGGCTCCCGATATTGCGGCGATTGCCGCGAAGAGGCGCGTAGCCGGCGACGCATCACGCGCTGCGTCGTCTGCCGTGCCGAGGGTGCACGGCGCGCAGATCGCTTTGCAGAGCGAAGGAGCTCCGTGGACGCCTCGCCATCGTGAGCCTCAGGGAGGAGAAGGCGCAACTTGCGCGCGCGTTCGTCCCGCGTTAGGTTACATGTAACCGAGCGAGGAGGAGTCATGCCGGGAGGGCGCAAGTCAGCGACCAAGGTCCGGTCCTCGCGTGACAAGGTGCGCGCGCATCGCCGCCGTCTGCGGGCACAGGGACTCCGTCCCGTGCAGATCTGGGTGCCCGACACTCGCGCCGCGGAATTTGCCACCGAGGCGCACAGGCAGTCCCGGCGAGTGGCGGCGAGCGTGCATGCCGCGGAGGACCAGTCCTTCGTGGACGCGATCTCTGAAGAGCTTGGCGAGTGAAGCGCGGCGAGATCTGGACCGCGGCCGGCGGGAAGGACTACGCCGGCAAACCGCGACCGGTGGTCATCGTGCAGGACGATCGCTTCGACGCGACCTCATCCATCACCGTGTGCCCGTGTACGAGCGATCCAACCGAAGCGCCGCTCTTCCGCATCCTGGTCGAACCAAGCACCTTGAACGGCCTCGCGAGCGCATCACGGTTGATGGTGGACAAGGTCACCACGGTCCCCAAGGCAAAGATCGGCAAGCGCGTCGGTCGCCTCAACGACGAGGACGTCGTCCGGCTGGACCGCGCGATGATGGTGTTCCTCGGCCTTGCTGGCTGATCGCGATCACACCGGCCCCAGCCGTACGGTCTCTCCCTAGAAGGGCCACCCACTTTCTGCGCGTAACCAGGCTCTGCCAGCCCTGGTGGTCAACATGGACCGGCTGCGCACCGAGGGGGTAGGCACATAAGCTTCACTTGAATCGGCGCGGGTCACGGCAAGAATTTTCATCCGGCCGGTTGCTCCGCTTCGCTACTTTCCGCTGGCCATGTCGCGTGGCCGGTGGTGGTTCGTCCTCGCGGTCGTCGCCTCGGGGTGTGGTGTGCGGCTGGCGGCCTGCGAGCCGCCGCTCCCCGTCGAGAACCTCCCGGTGAAGCTCTGGTCCTGCAACGCCCGCCTGAAGCACTGCGAGGTCTACGCCCGGTTCAAGACCTCCAAGGACTGCCATCTCTACGATCGGCTCCTCTACGCGGAGTGCGATCCTGCCGCTCCGTCCGGCGAGCTCCACTGCCGGAACGCCGCTCCGGAGACCTTCCGGAAGCAGTGGTTCAGTGAGTGCTCCGAGGGAGATCTCACCTTCGCCGGCGTACACGACGGCGGAGCGTGGACCCGATGACCCGTCTCCTCACGATCGCGACGCTGCTCGCGCTCCTCGCCTGCGAGCACATCGGCGAGCAGCCCGAGCCCCGGCTCCGCTCGAAGCGCGAGTCCGCCGTGGGCTTGCTCCGGGTGGAGCTGCAGCTCGCAGCCCTTGAAGACTTCCTCCAGCACGGTCCGGATGTCCCGGACGGCCGGGTTCGCCTGGAGGAGGTCCGGTTTCTCCGCGCGCACATCGCTCGCTGCGAACGCTGGCTCGCGGAGACCGAGACGGACCGGCGCCGGCTCGCGACCGCTCACGTCGGGCTCGATCTCGCCGGGGTGGGATACGACCTGGTCCGGGTCGATCTCGAAGCGACCCTCCGGCACCTCGGAGGGCTCGCCCGCCGCTCCAGCAACACGGGGCTCGAGGCGATCTGGCGCGGCATCCGCTCGCTGGAACGAGATCCATCCACGGCGACCAGCCGCGAGATGACCGCCCACCTGCTCCTCGCCGAGGAGCAGCGGGACACCCTTCTGGCGACGGTCCCGCGAGCGAACGTCCTCAGGCCGGGGGTCCTGGCCGCCTCGCACACCAGCAGCGCCTACTCGCTGGCCAAGGCCGCGATGGCCGCCGGTCCGGTGCTCGGGCGCCTGGCGGGATTCCTGACGAACCCTGCCGGAGCTGCCGTGGGCGTGGAGGTCTCCGCCGGCGGCGCCGCGGCCGTCTCCGTGGTGGCGAGCGGCGGGGCGCTCGTCCTGACCGAGGTGGAAGTGATCGCCCTGGCCCAGGCAGGCGCGCTCTCGGCGACCGCCATCCAGCTGGCGATGATGGCCAACGGGAGACCGCCGAAGGTTCCTGATCCGCGACGCTTCGCTGAATGGGTGAAACAAGCGCCGGCCCGTCCCGCGCAGAGGCCGGACACCGAACCCACCAGGTTCCAGGTGAAGTACGCCGGCCCGGTCGAGAGGCTTCTCCAGGCGACATCGGGAGAGAGAGTCTGGGCGGACGGCGTGCGCGAGGCGGACTGCCGCATCCTGGAAGCGAAGCTGGTCACCAAGCCCGAGACCAGCCCCTACGTCCGGGCCTGGAAAGAGGTCCATGAGTGGATGCGGGCCGACGTCCGCAATGAGTTCATCCGTTACGCGGCGATCATCCGCGACCCTGCCTCGCCCGCCGTCGCGCTCGAAGTCATCACGAACGAGGCCCGAGCCGTGCCTTTCTTCGAATCCGTTCTCAAGGAGCTGGGGATCCCGGGACAGGTGGTCGTCCGTCCTTTCCCTTAGAGGGAGCGACATGGGTCATCTCTTCACCGTCATCTCCCCTTGCGACCTGTCGCCGAAGGGACGGCGTGAGGTGGAGGCGGATTACCCGGGGCTCCGCTTTCCCGACGAGGGCCGGCTGGCGAGCCGGCGAGACATCGAGGCCGCGTTCGCGATGCACCTGGACTGGCAGGTGAAGCTCGATCAGGGCAAGGACTGGTGGACCGCGTTCGTCCGAGGCTCGGGCCAGACCGCTTCCCTCCGGGTCGACGATTACTCCGGAGACCCGGCTCGCGGGCAGCGCTTCCACTTCGACACCGGTGATGCGGACCTGGTGGTCGACATCGTCGCCGCCGTCGCCGAACGCTGTGGTCCGTTCCTCATCCTGGACGAGAGCGGCGGGTACGTGGTCCTGGTCAACCCGGACGGCTCGCGCATGGACGTGGGCCAGTACCCGGCCGGCGGCTCCCGGCCCCCCACGCGGACCTGACCGTCCTCGCGTCTCTCGCTGCGTCACGGAATCGGCTCGAGCGTTGCGAGGAACTGGGCGACCTCTTCCATTTGCTGGCGCTCGTTTTCGACCATGACCGCTGGAGCGCCCTGGCTTCGCAACCGCTCGTAGCGGGCCGTCAGGAGTCGGAGTCGTGTGGCAAAGCCTTGCTTCCTCTTTTTCAACTCGCTCTTCGAGCAGACCCGGCGCAAGTCGACCACGCGGGCTTCCCGTGAGACTTCGCCCAGCTGCGCCCGGCCAGCCCGCAATTCTTCGAGCTCCAACGGAGTCAGCTGGACCAACCGTCGCCAGACCCGACCACCGGCTTCCAGGTGGTGCCCCTGGTCGGCGAGCGCCAGGTGTACGTCTCCGTCCTCTCCGGCGATGGACAGAAGGTGGGACGGGCCCACCGTCTCGGACGCGAGCCATCGCAGGAGGTGCGCCCACCAGCGATTGAAGTCCGGTTGCGCAAGCTCGACGAAGGCCTCTGCCTGCGCGCCCACCGACGCTACGAAGGCATGCGCCCGGCCGTCCCAGAACTCCGCGATCTCCGGAGCGCGTGGCACCGGCTGGTGGTGATCCGCAGTCCTCCACGTCCCGTGAAGCTGGCGGCAGTACGACTCCCACTGCGGACCAGTCGAAGCGTTTTCCTCCGGGTTCCGATAGAGCTGCGTTCCGAAGGCTCGTGCCAGGGACTTGAGTATCTGCTTCATGGGGGCATTCAAACAGCCATCGTGCGGGACCTCAACCAGCGAGTCCCCATCAGCCCTCCTTGCCCCCGCTGGCCCGGAGAGCGGTGAAACACCTGACCAGCCAAAGCCAAATATCCAGAGAAATCAGATGTTTCAACGAGCGCGCCAGGCGGGACTCGAAACCCACGACCCTCGGCTTGGAAGGGAGAGGGGGGAAATGTCCACCGCTCACAGCGGTTCGCAAGCCGTTTGGTCCATCCGTGGTCCATGGGCACGGCGGCGGCGAGCGGCCAGCGTTCCGAGCGCTGGAGGGCGGCGCGGGCCGGTTCCTGACGGTCCGGGACCTCGTTGCGGGCGGCACCCTCGCGTGGTGCTCGGTGCTGCTCTACGGCGTGCCCGACGCCGAGGTCGAGGCGCTGCGCGCGCGGTGGACGCCGATGCTCACCGAGGCGCTGTCGTGAAGTGACGCTCAGGGCCGCTTGGCCAATCCGGCGCATTTCTAGCGGAATCCGACAAGCACGGCATCATGCGCGCGCCATTTTGCCCGCGGTCGCGAGGGAGAAGAACATGATGAAGGGACGCTGGTGGATGCTGTTGTTGCCGGCTGGACTGGTGCTGATCCTGGCCGCCGGCCCGAGCCCAGCCGGGAAGTCGGCGAAGCCCACCGCTGCCTCATCTTCCTCGGCGGATTCGGGGTTCGTCCTCTGCGAGGGCATCTACGCGCTCTGCACCAGAGCGCTGTGCTCGCCCATCGCCGGGCCGAACGGTGCGATGGACGGGGGACTGGTCTCGTGCAAGTGCAGCGTTCAGAGCGGGCACTCGGTGGGAGGGAAATGCCAGGGCCCGAAGGACACGCCGGCCGGGAAGCTCATCTTCTCGCGCTACTCGCTCATCCGGAGCTATGTGCAATGCAAGAACAGCCGCATGTGGGCCAATTGCGTCGACTCGCCTTGCTTTATCGACGCCGACAACCCGCTGTCGGCGACCGCCACCTGCACCTGCACCACTTTGAGCACGCCGAACCAGATGTACATCGCGACGAGCGACTTCTACAACCCGGCTGCCTGCACGACCGGGATCATCTCCTCCGCCACGACAGACCAGGGCAACGCCATCGCCCAGTTCTACGAGTCGGCAACCCACATGGACCCGTACGTCACCATCACGATCCTGACGCCCGACGCCGGCAAGTAGCTGACCTGTGCCGTCGGAATGACGCCGTCGGTGTTCTCCATCCGGTAGGCCGTTACCGCGGAGAGCCTCCAAGTGCAGCAGGGCTCACGGGGCATCGTTCGACCGGAACCGAGCGCCTTCACCGTGTACGCGTGAGTGGCCCGGACGATACCGCGGTGGAACCTCCGACCGTCCCTATCGGGGTACCGTCAGGGCTGAACAGGTCGGCGCGTATCATGACCCCGCCAGGGCTGAAGGCGGCCCGTATCATGCCGCCGCTCGGGTAGTAATGGAACGTCGCCCTGGCGATGCCCTGGCGGTTGCCGACAGGTTTCCTCTTGACCCCCAAGCAAGTCATCACCAGCGTGCGTCCAGCCGCGTCGACCTCCTGTGCCAGAACAGCACACCCGGTCGATTCACGTAGGGCGAGCTCACCATCGTTGCCCAGGCAGGTGTCCTCCACTTCGTGACCTCGCACGTCGAACATGCTGTGAGTCGAGTAGCATCCGTCGACGGCGATGGGCTGCTCTGACAGCCCGAAGGAGGACGAGTCCGAGTGCCGGCCCCGGGGGTCGTACTTCAAGACGGTTCGATGAGCTCCGCTGGGGAGCGTCGCGCGTTTGTCGTCCTTGTCGAACGCCCGGCTCTCGATGTGCCGCCCGTACTGGTCGAACTGCTTTGTGACCCGTGAATATCCCTCCACGCCGTTGACCCGCTGGCCGTCTGTCCCGAAATACTGGAACTCAACTGGGTTGCCGCGCGCATCGTACGTTCGGCGCACGCGGTGATAACCCCGTCCGATCACCGCCTTGTTGCGGTCTGCGCCGTAGTACTCGGCCTCCACCACGTTGCCACGCTCATCGTGAGCGTGGACCACGCGGGCATACCCGTCGCCGACCAGGATCGGGTGGCCCTCCGTGTCGAAATATGCCTCCTCGCGCAGATGGCCTTGCGGCGTATAGGCATAGGTCACGCGCGCATACCCGTGAGGTGCGTCCTGGTTCTTGGAATCCTGGCGCAGGGCCACCGGATGCCCGCCGGCATCACGGAACTCCCGAAAGACGACGTTGCCCTTCTCGTCATACTTCCTGAACACACTGACGTAACCGAGCCGAATCGGCACCGGACGCTCGTCGACACCGAAATACTCCGTCTCGATCTCGCGCCCGAGCTCGTCGGGAGTGGACCGCCAGCCCGCGACGCCGTCAGCATCCAGCACGATCTGGTTCCGCTCACCGTAGTTGGTGACCCGGACGCAACGACCGAGCGGATCGTAATCATAGCGCCGAACCGCATAGCCCTCACGCCCGATCGTCGGACGGCGATCGAGACCGAGCAAGCTCAGCTTCGTCAGGTTGCCCTGGGCGTCATACTTGGCCCGCCACCCCGCACTTCCATCGCTGCTCAGCACCGGCTTGCCATCGGGTCCGAGGTATACCAGCTGCGAGACCTCGCCCCCCTCCTCGAATTCACGAGCGATGGACGAGTACCCTTCGGCGAGCACGAACGGCTCGCCATCGACATCGTGATATGAGATGGCGATCCCGTTGCCGCGTTGATCGTAGACCCTGTCGACTCGAGCGTACCCCTCCGCCGCGGGAGTCGGCGAGCCGGCGGCGTCGAAATACGATTCCCGGATCAGGCGATCCTCGCTGTACTCGTACTTGATACGGCAATAACCGTCTTTCCCGCGCGCCGGGTTCCCGCCGGCGTCATGCACCGACCATTCGATGAGGCTGCCTCGCTCGTCGTACTGGTAGGCGTTCGAGACGACTCCATTCTTGTCAGGGACTGGGCGGCCGCCGGGCCCCTCGCACGTTTGGCGCGTGATTTGGCCGCGAGGATCGTACTCGTAGGCGCGCGCGTAGCAACCGTCCTCCAGGCTGGGCGCAAGGCGCCCGGCTTCATCCCAGTACTCCACGCGCTTGAGGAGTCCGCGGCCGTCATAACTCCACGTGATGCGATGGTTTCCGTTGGAGGCCGCCACCTTCTTCCCGCCCGGACCGAAGAACGTCACGCTCGTGTCGCGCCCATAGGCGTCGTAGGTATAGTGGGCGCGACTCCAACCTTTATCGACAATGGTCTCCTGGCCCTTGGCGTCGTAGGACACCAACTCGGTGGCATTGCCACGAGCGTCGACGATCGTTCGGACTCCCGAGTTGCCTATCTCGTCGTTCATTCGCTTACCATCGGGTCCGAGCGAGAAATTTTCTGTCCTGGCGCCCGCTTCGTTGTAGGCATACTCGGCTCCGAACGCCTGGTCTTTTCCCGTTACCGGATTCCCCAGCCGATTCCGATACCGGACCTGCTTCTCGTAGCCCTCCTTCGTGTAGCTGATGTGGACGACATATCGGTGGCCCGGCCGCGGGAGACCATCCGGCGCGAGATAAATTCCGTTGCGTTCGGAGCACGGGTTGGCGCTCGGGAGGTAGAGGAAGATCCAGATCATCTTCCCGTGCTTGTTGTAGGCCGTCTCGTACGTCGCCACTTCTCTTTCATCCTGCACGAACTTGGCATCCCGCCCGAACTCCCACCGCACCGGAATTTCCTGGACGCTCCGACCTTCGTTGTACTCGAAATAGTTCCCGGTCTCGTGGCCCGTCGTGGGCTGGAAGCTTCCGTCGACCACCCGCATCTGGACGACCGGCCCCCTCGACCCTCGCCTCGTCAGCTCGAAGGAAGCACCGCGGTGCCGCACCTCGTCGAGCGTCAGCGGCTTGCCGACCCCCTGAGGCACTCCCCAGGCCTTGACGTAATTGCTGTAGTACGAGACCGAGCTCCTCTCGTACCAGACATGCTGGACCAGCAGGTACACCACTGGCGCCGTCGCGAAGAGCGCGAGAGCCAGCGCGAGCGCGCGCCTCCGCAAGCGCCGCCACTGTCGCACACGCTGCGCGTCCCGCTCGCTGGAGCGAAGAAAATCCATCGCGACGGAGAAGTTGGCCGCCCCCCCGTACCGCGACGCCCATGCATCCGAGGGCTTCTCGCGATCCCGCCAGTCGACGGCATGACCCAGATCGGGCTCCCGCCAGAGCCCTGCCTTGTGCTGGCGCCACAAGCGCGCCGTCTCGCGCAGGCGCCGGTACATCGCCGCAGACTCGGCCTCCCGTTCGACCCATTGCGCGAGCGTCTCCCACTGCCGGATCAAGCTCTCGTGGCTGATGTCGAGCACCTCGCCGCCCGACTCCGCGATGAAGCACCGGCCCGAGCGGCGAAACACGTCGACCACCGCCATCACCGCGGCGGGGTCGACACCCGCGACCGCGGCGACGTCCGCCAGTTGGGCCGGCGCGCGCGTGTCGCGCTTCCCGCTCAGCCGCTCGGTGAGGCGGCGGAACATCACCTGCGCGATGCGCTGCTGCTCCGGGTCGAGCTCGGCCATCGCCTCGTCGGCGTGGCTGGAGAGGGCGCGCGAGAGGCCGCCGACGGCCTCGTAGTCGGTGTCCGTCATCCTGGGCCCGGCCTGGTCCCCGGTCCCGGCCCGGCTGGACGCCAGGGTCCACATTCTCATCAGCGCGTGCTGCAGCAGCGGCAGCTGGTCGGGGTCGGGACCGAAGTCGTTGAGGAGCCGGTTGACGAGGGCCTCGTCGATCGAGCCCCCGAAGACCTTGGCCGGACCGACGATCGCCGAGCGGCATTCCTCCCGGGTCAGGCGCGGGGTCAGGTACTGGCCGTCGTTGATGGCCTCGGGCAGACCCTGGAAGAGCGCGCAGTCGCCCAGGTAGTCGGACCTCATGGTGATGACGACGTAGATGGGCAGGTCCGTCCTCAGCGCGCTGCACAGCAGCAGCTCGACGAACGCCTCCGCCTCGTTCCGGTCCGACTGCTCGCGGTACCGGAAAAGTTCCTCGCACTGGTCCACCACGACCAGGAGGTTGGCCTCCCGGAGAGCCTCGCACTCGCCCACCACCTCCGCCAGGCCCAGGGGCCCGCGGCGCAGCGCCGCCTCGACGAACGGCAAGGACTCCGGTCCTGAACGATCCGGCCCGAGCACGCAGGGCTGCGCGAGAGACTGCGCCAGCCGGGCCATGGGACGCTCTCCAGGCCGCATCTTGCAGACGCGCCAGCGGGCTCCCGCAGCCGCCATGAACCCGGCGTTGAGCGCGGGGATCATCCCGGCCTTGACCAGGGAGGACTTGCCACAGCCTGATGGGCCGGTGACGGCGAGGAACCGGTGGACCGACAGCCTCTGGAGCAGCTGATCGGTCTGCTTCTCGCGGCCAAAGAAGATGTCGGCCTCGACCCCGCGAAAGGGCCGCAATCCGGGGTATGGCGCGGTGCTGACCTCGAACGGCGGGTTGTTCGTGACCATCTATGCCGCCCTCGCGCGCACCTGCTGGACGAAGCTCTGGAGCACATCTGCCTTGGCGCCGCTGCGGCCGTCGAGGGTCATCAGGTTCGGGAGCCTGAAGCCCAGCTCCCCCTTCTCCAGAGGGGGGCCCATGTACAGCGCGAGCGCGGCGGGGGGGTGTTCTCGCTGGCTGACGATCTTCCGGATCTGGAGAAGCTGGTCTCGCACCCAGAATGGGTCGGCCTGTCCGTAGACCAGGATGATGCCGTCACAGTTGGCCAGGTGCTGCTCGAGGTCGCGCCGCACCTGTTCGGGGGTGCCGGTGCGGACCGGCCAGAAGCAATCGACGCCCTGTTCGGCGAGAAAGCTGCCGACGTCCGTCGCGATCGACAGATCGCGCGCCTCGGCGTCCACGTACGCCATGACGTTCGACGGACGGGCAGGTGGGGCGGTAGCCTCGCATCTGGCCTCGTTGAGCACGGCCCGTTTGAGCTCCTCGAACCCGCACGCGCGCGCGCCGTCGAGGAGCTCCCGGTGCCGGGGATCCTGGACCTGGGAAAAATCGAGCCGCGGGTCCCGCCACTGCACCACCGGCGTCTTGGACCTCAGGGCGATCTCATGCTGGAGCCGCGGCAGGCGTTGATCGGCGGTCGCGGTCAGCTTCCGCCCGTGCGACGCGCTCAGCAACTGGGTGAACACCTTGCACTGCGCCAGGTCCCTGGTCATGGCGCCGCCGAACGACTCGGCGTCCGCCTCCGGGTACCACGCGCGAGGCAACACATCGATCCCGGCCTGCGTCAGGTACGCCCTCAGCTCCTCTTCCCGTCCTTCCAGGTCGTCCGTCGACCGGGCGAGAAAGACGGATTGCTTCGCCGTCCCGGAACCCGGTTGCGCCAGCGGCGCCGCGGCCGCTGGTTGCGGCGGCTGGTTCAGCTCCCTGAGCTTGTTCGCGAGGTGATGGCTGAGCTCGTACAGCCGCTGCACGTAGTCGCGGTCCGCGCCGTCCAGCGGCCGGTCCACCCCGGAGTCGCGGTCTTCCATGTAGAACTTGAACCCGACCAGGTCGCCCAGCTCCGCAGGCGCCTGTTCGCGCTCGGTCTCGCGGTGGCGGACGATGAAGATCCGGCCTTGTCCCACACACTCGCGGGCAAACGAGCAGAAGCTCTCGCGCTCGCGGGCGCACCACTCCGAGTTGAGATAGCTGGGGGACATCACCACCAGGAGCGTCGCTGACCGGCGAATGATCTCCAGGAGCTGCGGCGTCAGCGGCTCGTTCCCGGCCAACCCGGGATCCCTCCACACCTTGAGGGCCCTGGAGCCCAGCCGCTTGGCCAGCTCCATGTTCAGTTGCCGGGTGAAGGTGGTGATCCAGCCCGAGGTGTCATCGACGAGCGGGCAATCATCCTGGTGGGAGTAACTGACGAAGACGTCGTTCTCGTACCCGGTCACGTAGGCCATATATGCGCTCTCGTCGTCCCCTTCCCGACATGGCCCACCGGGATCGGTCGGCCACACTTACCAGAACTCCCAGCGCAGGATTCATTACCGCGACGGCGCGGGATCTTTCTCCGGAGGTAAGGCGCCGCCCGCAGAGCGTCCTCCTGTAAAGAGGACCAGGGCTGCCCCTCATGACGCAGGATCAGTTTCCGGGGAGCACGTCACTGCAGCACTGGCTCCAGCGGCGCCCCGAGGAGCTCGCCATATATGCCGACCATGTGAAGGTCGTCGACGGCGACCTCCGCGAGCAACTCGCCGAGAAGCTGAAGCCCTCGAGAGCGACCTCCCTGCTCTGATGATGGCGGGTGTGAACCCGGCCGCGGTGCAGCGCATCCTTCGGTGTCCCCGGGCGACCTGGAGGGGGTGAACAAGCCCGATCACCAGAGGGGAAACACCTCGAGTTTCGGGCTGATACACAAGCGCGCCAGGCGGGACTCGAACCCACGACCCTCGGCTTAGAAGGCCCCTCCCGGGAGCGTCCAGCCGTTATCAGCGGGTCGCAACCGTGCGGATCCGTTCGCGGCGCGGCACCCTCTCCAGTCCAGCCGTCCCAGCCGTTCGCAGGGATTCGCAAGCCGTTTGTCCCCGCTGTGTCCCCGGGCGCAGCCGGGGCCACTGGCCGGCTGCGGGAGATCCCCGGAGGGGCGGGCCGCCTCCTCACCGTCCGGGAGGCGGCAGAGCGGCTGGCGGTGAGCACCGCCACCCTGTACGCCCTCTGCGACCGGGGCGAGCTTCCGCACGTTCGGGTGTCCAACGCCATCCGGATCGCCCCCGCAGACCTTGCCGCGTTCCTGGCGGGGCAGCGCTCGGGAGGGCGCTGACCACCCTCGGGGCGGCTGGAACGGGCACGGGAACGGCCCTGGCGGGCCGCTGGGCGCGCGTTCTGGCCCGGGCAGAGGGGCTGGAGGGACTAGGTGTTGGCGCTCACCAGGATCCGCGTGTTCTTGGACCGGCACCCGCGGAGCAGCGGGTGCCGGGTGATCTGTGGGCTGTTCGGGCGTACCAGGAACCCAGTGCTGCTGGCGCGCAGAGTCCACGAAGTCGGATCAGCTTCAGGCATGGCCCTAGTGCCAGAGACTGCACATCCGCCAGGTACGAGGGTGGCACCGTCAGAACGAGGCCCGTACATTCCTAGGCCCTTCCGTGCCCTCGGGAGGGGACGAGCAGGGCGCGCCCCGGGGGACAAGAGGCTTTCATGCCGGATCCGCGTGACAGTTCTCCCCCGGTGCCCGGACAGCCGCGGGGAGGTCCGGCGCTCGGCGCACTCCTCTTCCGCTCGTCGCTCGCCTTCTCCGTCCTCTGCCCCCTGGCCCTGGCGGCTTCGCTGCTCCTGTTGGAACTCCCTGGACGTCAGGGCGAAGCCTTCTGGCGCACACCCAGGGTCTGGTTCGTTCATGCCCTATGCGCGTTCCTGCCCGTGCTGTCCCTGGCATCGTTCATCGTCTACTTCGGAGGACGTAAGCGGAGCGCCCTTCCGGCCAGGGCTGGGTCGTCCTCGGAGCGGAGCGCGCGGGTGCTGTGCATGCTGATCAGCGTCTGCGTGACAGTGCTCCCTCCCATCTCGCTCGCCATCTCGCCCCCCCGCCTGCCAGGGTCCATCGAGTGGGACGCCATCGTCGAAATGCCTGGTTTCCTCACGAAGTGGATGATCGTCGGCACGCTTGGGTTAGTGGCAGGGCTTCCGCATGTCTGGGACCTCTTCAGCATCCACGTCCAGATCAGCGCCGCCCGGTGGGAGCACCAGGTTACGGACAGCGCGCCCGAGATCGAAGGCCTCGAGGGATCCGTGCTGCGGACTCAGCGACTCCGGTCGCGGCTGAAGCAGTCGTTCGGCGTCATCACGGCCATCACGGGCGTGGTGATCCTGCTCCTCGGTGCGGT
>Ga0075421_100007631_pt1 | contig 13255 bp, 16 predicted proteins | sample SoiMetdeltSBSDD5_FD_75292 | JGI IMG/M metagenome (GOLD analysis project Ga0075421, IMG submission 75292) | Bulk soil microbial communities from a Populus tree surrounding site in Tennessee, USA - Soil MetaG P. deltoides SBSDD5 | ecosystem: Environmental > Terrestrial > Soil > Tree plantation... | reverse complement strand
TCCGAGGGATGGGTCAGCAAAGCCCGACCCCAGTGGTGGACCCACGTTGAGACTCAAAACTGGCCTTGAGCCGCTGGACGAGGCGCTGAAGCCTATGACGCCCCCTCCTCCGGTACAGTGGTGAGCTGCAGCATCCTGGCCAGCTGTTCGTTGCCTTTGACCGTTGTCTCCTTGCCATCACTGGAGTAGATCGCAATACCGGCGTACTCTCGTTTTCCTCCGACACGTTCCCACAAAACCTTGGCTCCCACTATGTGGGCAGGGTTTATCGAGACGCCTAGGTCAACCTCTACAAAACCGAACGGGTTCGCATTGTCCTGCTGGACCATGAACAGTCTCCTTGATTAGCCACTTGAAAAACTCCTAAGAGAGGGGATCGATCGGGCCCGGCAAGTCCTCCCTTTATGGCATCCGAGCCATGCAACTCCCGGCGCCCGAAATGGATCACGGTTACCAAGCCGCGCTTCTCGAAACATGAGAGCGAAAAGCAGTTTCCATTGACCCAGGATTTGGTTCGTGTCACCACCAGTTCCTGACACTCCGGGGGAGCGGAGAACCGGGTCGTCGCCTCATCCACCCGAGTGAGGTCATCATCTGTTTGCCCATCACGCCGCAGGCGCAAGCTGATTGTGGCGGCGAGCCATGAGTGCTTTGGCGGTTTCGACGGCCACCGCAGCATCACGACAATAAGCGTCGGCGCCGATTGCCTTGGCGAACTCCTCGTTGAGCGGAGCACCGCCGACCAGCACCAGGTAATCGTCTCGCATGCCCTTCTCTTTCAGCGTGTCGATCACGACTTTCATATATGGCATGGTGGTCGTCAGCAAAGCCGACATCCCAACGATATCTGGCTTGTGAGCCTCGATTGCTTGCAAGAATTTCTCGACCGGATTGTTGACACCAAGATTGATCACTTCAAATCCGGCGCCCTCCATCATCATGGCAACGAGGTTCTTGCCAATGTCGTGAATGTCACCTTTCACGGTGCCGATCACCATCGTTCCAAGACGCGGCGCACCGGTGGCAATTAGCAGCGGACGCAGGATCGCCATTCCGGCCTTCATCGCATTGGCGGCGAGAAGCACCTCGGGGACGAACAGAATGCCGTCGCGGAAATCGATGCCCACGATCCGCATTCCCTCAACAAGTGCCTCGGTCAGCACCTTGTAAGGTGCCCAGCGACGCTCGAGCAGAATGTTGACCCCCTCCACCACCTCCTCCTTGAGGCCGTCATAGAGGTCATCGTGAATCTGCTGTGTCAGTTCCTCGTCATTCAGGGCACGAAGATCGAGGTCATCGCCATTGCTCATAAGCACGTCTCCTGAGCGGTTACCCCAAAATCTTGCCACTTGTCCTGCCTCGGGCTGATGACGGGCTAGCACCGAGCAGCACCTGGTCGAACAACCGGCAGGCATGACTGTAGTCGAAAGAGGAGCCTGGCCTCATCCGATCCGCTTAAAGCTATGTCATTCGCAATCGGAAGGTCTGGTCAAAATTGACCATGAACAGCGGGCAAGGCGCGAGACCTTAGCTGGCACGGCCTCTGGGTGACTTCGTAGACATAGCCAAAAAACTTCCAACTCCGCCGGTTGATAGCGAACACCGATACTAAAAGAACTTGTAATCGAGCGCTCTGCACATCATCTCTCAATCACCGTCCACTCACTCACAGGCACTGGAGCCAAGCGACGACGCTCCGGCCTGCTAACAAGGAGGGCAGGATGGTACATCTCATCACGATTTCGACCCTTCTGGTGGCTGTCTCCATTCTTGGCCTCGATTACTGGTTTAGGACCTGCAATGAGCTCGGCCCCTTTAGGGCCTGGCGGCTGCTTCGCAATCGTCTACCGTAGCGCGGCAGGCGGGCGTAGCGGCCACACGTGCACTCTATCTCCGATGTGAACATTTACGCCCGCAGCTCAGCAGCTGTGAAGATCCCGCATTGCTATTCAATCAGCAAGGACGCCGCCAATGACAGTCTCTCCTCCCCTCACGGTGCTTGCGATTCTAGGGCTGGCTCTGGCCGGAACAGCGTGGCTGGCCCCGGAACCCAGCCAGCTGAGACCGGTGACTGTGAACCTCTCCGCTGGTGCTTACAACGAGGTCGTCAATGAGGCGCGGCGGCGCAGCACGGTAGAGGGTTCACAGATGACCGTTTCAGGGATCATTGAAGAAAGGCTTCTCACCGGGAAGAGCTTCAAATGAAGCCTTCGGCGCAACCAGATTTTGCCGTCCGGAATTGCATCAAATCCAAAGGAACAAACAGATCATGAAAACCGATATGATCAAGTCCTCAGTATACGGCGCTTTTGGGGGTGCCGTGGCACTGGCAATTGTCGGGTTTGGCTGGGGCGGTTGGGTGACCGGCGGCAGCGCTGAGTTAACGGCAAAGACCAGCAGTGAGAACGCGGTCGTTGCAGCACTCGCACCGATTTGCGCAACCCAGTTTCAAAAAGCTCCTGACGCGGCTGCACAACAGGCCCTACTTGTAACGAAAGGCTCCTGGGAACAAAAGAAGCTGGTGGAAGCCGCCGGCTGGGCACATATGCCTGGAAGCACTGAGGTGGCGGCTGGGGTTGCTAATGCTTGCGCAAATCTGATCACGAAGCTGAAACTTTAGAGCAAGCAATTGTCGAGGATGGCACACGCTCTGAGCAGCCGGTAACGTTGAACCAAGTCTCCGGCTTCAAGCTCACCAGTGCACCACATCGATCTTACGAAACGGGTCTAGACCATGATTGAGATTGATATGGCGGTGACACCACCGGGCCTAAAAGGTCTAAACGCGCTGGCCATGAGGCTGAACAGCTTGGTTATGACAAAGAAGATCACCGCGTGGCATCTTGCTCGATGGAAAGATCGATCTGAGACCAGCCATGGCATCTATTTTGAAAATACCGCCGATTCAAACGTGGCTATCGATGAATTGCAATCTTCCAGCGGCTCCATTGAAGGAGTTATCCCATGAAGTTTCGTCCTTTGCACGACCGCGTCGTCGTGCGTCGCGTTGAAGAAGATACTAAAACCAAGGGCGGCATCATCATTCCCGATACGGCGCAAGAGAAGCCCATGCAGGGCGAAATCATCGCTGTTGGCCCAGGTGGACGCGATGAGGCCGGCAAGCTGATTCCGATTGATGTCAAGGTTGGCGACGTGGTCCTGTTTGGCAAGTGGTCAGGTACGGAGGTCAAGCTTGATGGGGTCGAATACCTGATCATGAAGGAATCCGACATCATGGGGGTGATCGAGGGCAAGACGCCCAAACGGGCCGCCGCCTGAAGCCTGCCGGACACCGGCTCTGGAGTGCACATATAACAAAAGGAGCCAATATCATGGCTGCCAAAGACGTGAGATTCGCCGCCGACGCCCGCGAGCGCATGCTGCGCGGTGTCGACATTCTCGCCAACGCCGTCAAGATCACGCTTGGTCCGAAAGGCCGCAATGTCATTCTTGATAAGTCTTTCGGTGCGCCACGCACCACCAAGGACGGCGTGACGGTCGCCAAAGAAATCGAGCTTGAGGACAAGTTCGAGAACATGGGCGCCCAGATGGTCCGCGAGGTTGCCTCGAAGACCCACGACGTCGCCGGCGATGGCACCACCACGGCCTGCGTGCTGGCCCAGGCGATCGTGCGCGAGGGCGCTAAGTCGGTCGCTGCCGGCATGAATCCGATGGACCTCAAGCGCGGCGTCGACTTAGCGGTTCGCACCGTGATCGAGGACCTGAAAAAACGGACCAAGAAGATCAAGTTGTCCGAGGAAATAGCCCAGGTTGCCACCATTGCCGCCAATTGCGAGGAGGAGATCGGCCAAATGATCGCCGAGGCGATGCAGAAGGTCGGCAATGAGGGCGTGATCACCGTTGAGGAAGCCAAGAGCCTCGCCACCGAGCTTGAGGTTGTCGAAGGTATGCAGTTCGACCGCGGCTATCTCTCGCCTTACTTCATCACCAACATTGAGAAGATGGTGGCGGAGCTCGACGACCCATATATCCTCCTGCATGAGAAAAAATTGTCGGGACTTCAGGCGATGCTCCCGCTTCTCGAGGCGGTGGTGCAGTCGGGTCGTCCGCTGCTGATTGTCGCTGAGGACGTCGAGGGCGAGGCGCTCGCTACCCTCGTGGTCAACAAGCTGCGCGGCGGCCTCAAGGTGGCGGCCGTCAAGGCCCCGGGATTTGGCGATCGCCGCAAGGCCATGCTAGAGGACATCGCCGTCCTGACTGGCGGCCAGGTGATCTCGGAAGATCTCGGCATCAAGCTCGAGAACGTGACGCTTGCCATGCTCGGCCGCGCCAAGCGCGTTCGGATCGAGAAAGAGAACACCACGATCGTTGATGGCGCCGGCAAGAAGCCGGACATCCAAGCCCGCATCAACCAGATCAAGGCGCAGATCGAGGAGACGACCTCCGACTATGATCGCGAGAAGCTGCAGGAGCGGCTTGCCAAGCTGGCGGGCGGTGTTGCCGTCATCAAGGTTGGCGGCGCGACCGAAATTGAGGTCAAGGAGCGCAAGGACCGCGTCGACGACGCGCTCAATGCCACCCGCGCGGCGGTCGAGGAAGGCATCGTCCCGGGCGGTGGCGTGGCTCTGCTGCGGGCCAAGAGAGCTGTCCAGGCTGTGAAATCCGACAATGCCGACATCCAGGCCGGCATCAACATCGTGGCGAAGGCGCTCGAATATCCGATCCGGCAGATCGCCGAGAATGCCGGTGTCGAGGGCTCGATCGTGGTCGGCAAGGTGTTGGAGAAATCGGGCAATTTCGGCTTCGACGCGCAGACCGAGCAATATGTCGACATGGTCTCAGCCGGCATCATCGACCCGACCAAGGTCGTGCGGATCGCATTGCAGGACGCCGCTTCGGTTGCCTCGCTGCTTATTACGACGGAAGCGATGATCGCCGAGAAGCCCAAAAGGGAGACGGCTTCCGCCATGCCCCCGGGGGGCGGAATGGGCGGCATGGACTACTGAAGTTGCCACGGTCATGTGGGGGCGGCATTCGGCCGCGACAATAGGCGCGATCGCAAGCGCGCGACCCCAGATCACAATTCGTTGCAATTGCGATGTGAGCAAAATTGAACAGCGGGGCGACACGCAGCCGTTCTAAGATCGCTCAGCTAAAAACGCTCCCATCCAGGTATTCTATGACCGTCGCCATGGCGATTTGGCAGGATGGGGCATCGATCAACGAACTTGGCAGAATGAGCTCTCATAGCGGAGCCGAGGAGGAGCCGATGCGTCTCGCTGCACTGGTTACGGCAACTGCCTTGGGTCTGGGGGGACTCGCCACTGCGTACCTCTATCACGACCAGTCGGATCCCCGGCAGCGATACGGGTCATGGCAAGAGCTGTCGGCTGCGCAGCCGAGCTGCAGATCAATGACGAACCTCAGTGAACTGTATCCCGCAAATGTTGGAGGCTTGCAGTGCTCAGTGCCGGGAGTCGCTTGCGCGCGGCACGATTGGATGTGTGCTGATCTAAACTGAGCTGACGCGGCGCATGATACTATGGCTCGGTCGCACGCCCGGGGGGAAGCGGCTCTATATGCCCGAGCCAGTGTCCTCAAGGTCTGGTGGCTGGCCTCTGCCACGCCCAAGTCTGCCTGAGGGGTCCTGCCCCCATACGTCAATAACCATGGGCTTGTCATCGAAAGCGACATCAGCAACATGATTGCGCGCTTGGGCGACCCTGATCATCAAGGCAAAGTTTAGACCAGCAACAATCGATTCCGCTGTTCAGTCTTCACCACGCCGGAGTTCGGGTTTGTCATAAAGAATGACATTCAACAACGAGCTGTGGACCTCAAGCGTGCCGTTGTAGTCGATAAAGCCGAGCTTGCGGAACCTGTTCATAAAATAGCTCACCCGCGAACGCGTGGTGCCAACCATTTCAGCAAGCGTCTCCTGGCTGATCTTCGCCAGCACTGGCTCGGGTTTGCGGTCCTTGCCAAAATTGGCGAGAAGCAGGAGCACGCGTGCCAGCCGCTTTTCGCTGGAATTGAAGAGTTGGTCGACCAGGTCTGCTTCCACCCGAATATTCCGGGCCAGGAGATAGGCCATGAACATCTCTGAAAACGCGACCTGCTCATGAAGCGCCTTGATCATGCTCGGCTTGGCCACCCTGATAATCGTGCAGTCGGTCACGGCCAGTGCCGTCGACATCCGGACGATTTGGCCGGCAAGACACCCCTCGCCGCAAAAGTCTCCAGATCCGAGGAAGGCGACCACTGCCTCCTTTCCCTGCGAGGAAATGACGGTGAGCTTCACCTTTCCGTCCTGGATATAAAATACGGCGTCTGCTGGCGCGCCTTGGGAAAAGACGACTTGGTCCTCTTCATAGGCGGAGACCGTCCCTCCACCGTTGAGGGCCGCCATGAACGTGTGGGAATCGAACTGCATCGGCGTCTGTCGCCGGCTCATCGGATACACCTGCTTGCCTGACCGAGTGAGCAACTTGGGACCGCTAGGCGCCTACCCACTCCGGATTTCTGTTTTCGCCTATCGAGCCCGCCAGTTTGCCATCGAGAGCGTCAACCGTCACTAGGCTATTCCTAAATTTTTGGTCGATTGAGCAGCCGAAACATTGACCATCGGCGGTCAATTTTATTCAGTGAAGGTGGGTCAGAGACCGGCCTAGGGGTATGTCATCGGTTGGCAAAAGCTGAATCAAGGGCTGGAGACGTTCCGCAATTTGCGAATGAGCGCGGCGGTCGCAGCGTAGAAGCTATCCGACGGATTCTTGCGGCAGTAGTCGTCGATCCACTTCGCGAGTTCCTCCGTATGCTGTCCGCCAGACACATCCCCCTTTGGTTTCGCACCGTACTCGTTATACGCAGTCATATAGCCGAGCGCCCACGCAATCATCGTAGCAGCATCGACCGCATCGCCGGCTCGACGTTCGGTCCATGAGTTGCAGGGAAGGTTCCCCTGCCCCAATACCGGCAGGCCCTGTGCGGCAACTTGTGCTGTCAGGGCCAGCAGCGTCATAAGCGGTACAACGGCCCGCTTCATCTTCGTCATCGGGGAAAGTCCCGCGACTGTCGGGGTGAACAGGAGATGCGCGACTACATAGGTTGGGGCTGCTTCATCGAACCCTGGAGGTGCGATGACGAGCGTAGCGAATTTTGATCCGATCAATTTCGCCCCTCGTTCTCACCCAAATGTAAGTGGCGGCAATCGCCACCGCGAATGTTAGGGCAGAGTATGTGATGGTGAGTAACATTTGCGTCCATGCTTACAGGCGGAAGCTCTCATGCCCCTCTGTCGCCAGCGCCTGAACGTGAGCTGACGATTATGGGCATATGGGGAGCGATCGCATCGACTGCGAGCTCTATTTCACAAGGGCGACAGCCGTGAAATCCGCGTTCAAGGTCCGACCGAGTCTGCCACATTTGAACGAAATCGCGCGGCGGTCCCTTGTTTAGAATTTCAGTTTCGAGATCAAGGAAGCGCACGCTTCCGCCACTCCCGGCGCTACGTCGGTGCTTCCGGGCATTTTTGCCCAGTCAGCAGTTTCCACCAGCTTCTTTTGCTCCCAGGAGCCCTTCGTTATTAGTACGGCCTGCTGTGCTGCGGCATCCGGAGTTTGCTGAAACTGGCTGGCACAAATCGGCGCGAGTGCAGTAACCACGGCCGCTTCGCTACGGTTCTTCGCTGTGCGCTCGGCGGAAGCGCCGGTCACCCAACCGCCCCAACTGAACCCCACGATTGCCAATGCGAGAGCACCACCAACTGCACCCCATAGAGCTGATTTCACTGAATCGGTTCTCATAGTTCAATACCTTCAAATTGGATTTTCGACCTTCGTTGAGCATAAAGAATTTACCCAACCTGAACTGGTCAAAATTGACCAATCGACAGTAAATATTTTCTCCTAGATCGCCGTAGCAAAGCTACATCGGGTTTTCCATTGTAAATTGTCACTCTCGTCCCCACCTGCTGTGAACCGGCAGTACTTACCGCCAACTACCGCGAAGTCGTTGAGGACGCGCAAGCTCGCCCCGGTACCGCGGCGCTGCTTGATTGCCGCTTTTTGCGGAGGTTCTCGGAAGGATATTCGAATGGAAAATATCGTCGTCGTTGCATGTTTGGCCGGTGCTCTTGCCTATTTCTTGCGGGTGCTCACTCGTAATGATCACTCGTCGGCATACTGGGCAGAAGAATTCAAGAAGGTTGCGGCGCGGATACCCGAGCCGATTGCGTCAACGAGACCCCGATAATGCGGCGATCGGTCAGGCAATTTTTTCCGGTCCAATTTTTTTCGGTCCTATGCGTGATGTGCGCAGTGGTCCTTCCTGCCGCGGCCCAGCAGCGCCATTGGACGCCAGACGACCTCGACTATCGTCTGCCCTTCGGTGACATAGCGGTCGGGACCGCAAACCGCAGTCAAAGGGATTTCCATATCTTCTTTGATAATCTTTCGACCCAGGAGCGGGCGGAAATCCGCTCGCGATGTGGTGTCATCGGCAGTGATCGACGTTTCGCCGAATGGGTCCGTGATCTCTGCCGGCAGGTGGAGCAGACACAGGACAGCACGAGCAGCAAGCATCTCGAGGAACTGGACGTTCGGCTTTAGAAGGAACTATTTATGGAACGCGTGACACGAAAGGTCGTCCGCATTGAGCGGCCGTTCCGGTTAGGTGACGCGAACAATCCGGCCGGCGACTACGAAGTTACAACCTATGAAGAGCCACTGGGCGATCTCATGTATGACGCGTTCCGGCGGATTTCGACCAAGATCTACTTGCCGCCGATTGGCCGACGGATTGGTATGGGGCAATTTGTCGAAATCGATCCTCAACAACTCGAGGACATGGTGGGTTGACGTGCCATTTTTGAGACGCCCGACTGGGCGAGCGATCGTTCGGCTGAAACAACGATGGTAAGGCCGTCGAACTGGTAAGCTCTTAAAGGTCATCAAAGAAGTGTTTCAGGCAAATATTTAGGGAGTCGATCAGGGAGATCCGGCAGACCCGGCCCGGTCCACATGCTGCCGAGTATCAGGTCTGGCACTTCACGCCCCCCATGCCGAAGATGGGATTACCGGCAGTCGCAACGACCTGAGCCGGAACTTCGGTCCCGATACACGATTGGGCACGCGGTGAAACTCTGGGATGACCTGGAATGAGTGTTCCCGTGACTTTCGACCAAGCGGCCGCATTCGCCATAATCATCGGTTTGATGGCCTGCTTTGTCTGGGACAAGATCCGTTACGACCTGACGGCTCTTTTAGGACTACTTGCAGCGATGGCCGCCGGCATTGTGCCTGTTGAAAAGGCCTTCGCCGGCTTCAGCGACCAGGTCGTGATTATCGTCGGCTCAGCGCTGGTTATCAGCGCTGGCATCAGCAAATCTGGCGTCATTGGCCGCGTCATTCGCCGGGCGGAACCATACATGAGCACCCCCAGCTCGCAAGTCACCATCCTGACATCCGCTGTTGCCGCTTTGTCTTCATTCGTCAAAAATATCGGTGCGCTTGCGATCTTCCTGCCGGTCGCACTGCAGATCGCCCGTAGAAAGGGCACTGCCCCTTCGATACTCCTGATGCCGATGGCCTTTGGCTCACTGATCGGGGGGCTTGTGACGCTTGTGGGAACCTCGCCGAATATCCTCGTCTCACGCGTTCGCGAGGAGCTCCTCGGCAGGCCTTTCGGGATGTTCGATTTCACGCCGGTCGGTCTTGGTATTCTCGTTTCCGGCCTGGCGTTTCTTTCGGTCGGTTGGCGTCTGTTGCCAGTGAGGCGCGAGGCGCAAACGGCTCCCCAAGACGCTTTCAAGGTTGACGCCTATCTCATCGAGGCAGTCCTTCCAAGGAGTTCGCCCTTCGTCAACAGACAGGTCGCCGAGCTCGAGGCTCTGGCGGAAGGGGAAGTTTCCGTCATCGCGATCATTCGCGACGGCAGACACCGTTACGTACCAGCGGGTCACTGGTGGATGTTTGCCGATGACGTGCTCATGCTGCAGGGCGACGCGCATGGACTGCGCGAGCTGACCGAGGAAGCCGGTCTAGAAGTGGTGGGGACTACCAAGCCTCCGGACGAGGCCGCTTCGCCCGCCGATCTCAGCGTTGTTGAAGCAGTCGTCATGGCAGGGTCGCCGCTCATTGGCAACACGCCCGCTGAATTGCGTTTGCGGGACCGGTTCGGCGTCAACCTTGTCGCCGTAAGCCGTCCGGGCCAGCCAACAAGGACGCGGCTGCGGAGTATCCGATTCAGGATTGGTGACGTGTTGATCCTTCAGGGAAGCACCCAGGGAACGCCAGACATTCTCAAAGATCTCGGTTGCTTGCCTCTGATCGACCGCGCCACTGGGTTCGGCAGCTCTCGCAGGGATTACTTGCCGCTCATTATTCTTGGCATCGCCGTCACCGCCGTAGCCACGAAGCTGGTTCCAGTGACGGCCGCATTCTTCGGAGCCGCCGTTCTACTCGTATTGACCCGCGTTCTGTCGATCAAAGAGGCATATTCAGCGATCGATGCTCCGATCCTAGTTCTTCTGGCGTGCCTCATTCCAATCAGCGACTCGATCAGCAGCACCGGAGCGGCCGAGATCATGGCCAACGGACTATCGGTCATAGCCCGAGAGCTACCTCCAAGCGGGAACGTTGCCCTTGTCATGATCGCAGCCATGGCGGTCACGCCTTTTCTCAACAATGCCGCGACCGTCCTCATCATGGCGCCAATCGCCGCGAGTATCGCGAAGAAACTCGGGCTGAATCCGGACCCCCTCCTGATGGCGGTGGCGATTGGTGCGGCCTGCGACTTCCTGACGCCCATCGGTCATCAATGCAATTCGCTTGTCATGGGGCCAGGCGGCTATCGCTTTGGCGATTATTGGAAGCTCGGCCTTCCGCTCTCGTTGATCGTGATCTGTGTAGGTACGCTCCTCATTCCGATCTTCTGGAGCTTTACCCCGCCGTGAAAAGCATGGTCGTAGAGCCGTCAACGAGGAATGGACCTCGCGAATTTCCCCCGTCCAGATCGGATGCGCACGTGGTTGCGGAACTAGCTGCTGGCATGACAACTTTGACAAGAACTCGCAGGCGCGGTCTGCCTACCTTAGGGCCGAGCCAGTTCAATCCGGAAAAGGGTGCGGAGAACATCGATGGTAACTGTTTCAAATTCGAGCGGCCAACAGCCTCCCCAGGGGACACTGGTTCCGGCAAGTGTCGGCGAACCGGAGGCCGAGCCGCTCGAAGACCTCGAGATGTTGCTACCCAGTCCTCAGACTTTTTTTCTTGGCGGCCTCTTTACGCTCAGTGCATTCGTTGTGCTCTATCTGGCAAGCTCGATCATTCTTCCAATCGTGCTGGCTTTCGTCTTGAAGCTGCTGCTGCAACCGGCTGTGCGTCTGTTTGAACGGCTTTACGTGCCGAGGCCAGTGGCTGCACTTGTCGCAATAATGCTGGTAATCGGGTCGGTGGTTGGTTTGGTCACCGTCCTGTCCCTGCCCGCCGCGACCTGGGCGCAAAAATTGCCGGAGGGAATACCCCGGCTCGAGGCCCATTTGGTCGTCCTCAAAGCACCGATCGATGCCCTGCAGCGCGTGATTCAGCAGGCCGAGAAAGTTGCTGACTCGCCTGGCGAAGGGAATCCCGTCGTTCAAGTTCGTCGTGACCTCGGCATAAGCGGGGCGCTGTTTGCTGGCACCCGCGCCATTCTCGACGGCCTCTTTACCACCGTCCTGGTACTATACTTCTTGCTTGTGTCGGGCGAGATCTTTCTTCGGCGCATTGTCGAGATCCTACCGAATTTTAAAGAGAAGCGGCAGGCGGTCGATATTTCGCAACAAGTTGAGGAGGACATCTCGGCCTATCTGGTAACGATTACGGTCATGAACCTCATAGTGGGTGTAGCAACCGCTGCCGCGATGTATTTCTGCGGTCTTGGCGATCCGCTGCTCTGGGGAGCCTCGGCCTTCCTGCTCAACTATGTTCCAATTTTAGGCCCCCTGTTCGGGATCTTCATCTTTCTTCTGGCAGGGCTGCTGACATTTGACAGCCTATGGTGGGCATTGTTGCCGCCGGCCTTGTATTTTGGCATTCACCTCATCGAAGGCGAAGCCTTGACACCGATGTTGCTGGCTCGTCGGTTCACATTGAACCCCGTCCTGGTGATTTTGTCCCTGGTGTTGTGGTTCTGGATGTGGGGGGTGCCAGGAGCGATCCTCGCCGTGCCTATGCTGGCGATCCTCAAAATCGTGTGCGATCGCGTCCGATCACTAAGGGTTTTAGGGCATTTTCTCGAGGGTTAATCGGCGTACTCCGAGCCGCAAAACGACCGATACAGTTTACGACGATTTTTCGTGCTCAAAACTCGTTGTTAACGGACCGGGATATTCTGCTCATTCGATTTGAGCAGCCCTATTTCCTATTTAATGGCGTCTTGCTGCCCCGTGAAAGACTTCCCGCGATTCTTTGAATCGAACTCTCCATCGGAGAGGGCTTGGCCGTGGATCGGCTCTTCAACTGCTTCGGTTTCTTTGCTTCACGGCTGCTTCGTTTCTGCCCTTTAGCCACCTTGTGCTCCTGTTTCAATGCTCACTGTTTCCCGCCACTTCCCGACATTTTTCGCCATCGCTGATGTACCCGTACTGGCAAATCCAACCATTCCCGGCTGAATTCACTTGAGCGTTGGGCGGGATGTCCACAGGGTCGCAATCGTCATCCCGCCGTGCATATCCAAACCGGCATGACCAATCCTTGCCTGAGGCATCAATTGTCCCGTTTGGTGGCACTCTGACCGGACTGCAAATCTCGCCGATGCGGCTATAGCCCCACTGACACGACCAGCCCTGGCCTTCACCATTCATCTGCGCGTTTGCTGGAACCGAGATCAGGGTGCATGTCGATCCCTGTCGCTGATACCCATACTGACATCGCCAGCTATCCCCCGATGACGTCATCTGGGCATGAGCTGGCATGTTCGAGTGACTAGGCTCAGACCGCGCCAAGCCGGGTTGAAGGCCCATGACAATTAGATAGGAGAGGAAAGCCACTGACCTTCGTGTTGCGCGATCCATAATTCATGCAAGCCTTTCAGATTGACCACGGTGGTCCCCCGAATCGTTCAGGCCGGCCGCGATCCTGTGTGAAATGCCTCGACGAGATGCGGGCGAAACAGGACGATATGAATCGCAACCCCTCGTCATACGCGGTCGAGGCTCTCCGACTGGCCATTAGGTCAGCCGGTACAGTAAAGCTGTTTCGCCCAGAGCATCGGGTTGCAGCTCTGGCAGGGGTGAATTATGGACGCAATGTGC
>Ga0075421_100007630_pt1 | contig 13257 bp, 12 predicted proteins | sample SoiMetdeltSBSDD5_FD_75292 | JGI IMG/M metagenome (GOLD analysis project Ga0075421, IMG submission 75292) | Bulk soil microbial communities from a Populus tree surrounding site in Tennessee, USA - Soil MetaG P. deltoides SBSDD5 | ecosystem: Environmental > Terrestrial > Soil > Tree plantation... | reverse complement strand
ATCGAGCTTTCGGCGACAGCAATGACCTCCTGCCGAGTGCGGAAGGTGTATTGCGAGTCGGTGCGGAGCCGCTCCAATAGTGCCGGGACATCGGTGGTACCGAAGCTCCGCTGTGCGATCGTCTGCATCTCGGCTTCGATGCGCTTCATCTGCGAGAGTCCCAGCTCGTGCACCTCGCGGGGGTCCAGCGGGAGCGTGGTGTAGAACTGGAGCCGGGCCCGGTAGCATTCAGCCCCGTTCGGGTTGGCCGAAACACCGGGCGTCGTGCGCGCACGCCCCATGTACTCGTCGGCCAGGAAACTGCGATACCGGCGGAGTGCCGGATTGATGCGATCGCGCACCACGCCGACGATCGCGTCGCGGAACTCAGGCGTCGAATCCCGTTCGATGAATCCGGCAAAAGGCGACTTTTCGGGCGGATCAGCCAGCAGCGCGTCTACCTGCTTGAGCACTTCTTCGACGTTGACCCGTGGGGCCGTGTAACCCTCGCGAAGCCCCTCGCGAAGGTTGCCGATGTCCTGATCGATGAAGCGGGGGATTGCCTGCCAGCGCGCCAGCGCCTGCGCCCGCGCTTCCGGTGTACCGAGCCGTTGTAGCCGGGTAAGCCGCGGAAGGTTTACCTGCCAGCCAAACAGCTGACTCACGTTCCACAGCTCAAGCCGACAGACTCGCGAAGCCCGGTTGGCCTCGAGTGTCTGCCGCATGATCGCATAGACCGGCGCGTCGGGCGTGCCGATCACCTTCGAGGTATCAATAGCCTGGAGGCGAGCCAACCAGGCATCCTCACGAGCTTCCCAGGTGTTTCGGGCGCCGGGCGACAAGTCGGTGAGTCTATCGTGCGGCCCGTTGGCCACGCCGAAGACGGTGGCCGACTCGGGGGAGCGCTGCAGAAATCCGGCGAAGAGCTCGTCCGCGAGCCCGGTTACCGGAGTTGCCGGTGTTGATGTCTTGGGCGTCGGTGCGGATGGCGCTGACGAACCACCGCAGGCCAGGACGGCGAGCCAGACCAGACCGCATATACCAAAGGTCAGACGTTGGTGCTTCATCGAGCTGTTCGCCTCCAGAGAGCGTACACCGGCAGGCCGAGCAGCACGATCAGGAGCCCGAGGCCGGAATAGAGGCGCTGCTGCTTGTCCACCAGCAGCACAACGAGAATGAACCCGGTCGCGGCAATGTAGAGCGCCGGCAACACCGGGTAACCAACGGCTTTGACCGGCCGCAGGAGATCAGGCCGAAGCCGGCGCAGCCGGAAGAGCGCCACCGCGGTCAGGAGATAGAACACCAGAGCCGCGAAAATCACGTAGTTGAGCAGCTCGCTGTAGGTGCCGCTCACACACAGCACCATGGTCCAGAGAGCCTGCGCAACGAGGCCGAAGACCGGTGTGCGAAAGTCCGGGTGCAGCTCACCAGCCTGCCGGAAGAACAAGCGGTCCCGTGCCATCGCGTAATAGACTCGCGCGCCCGCCAGAATGAGACCGTTGTTGCAGCCGAAGGTCGAAATGAGAATGGCGATCGCCATGATGATGGCGCCTACCGGGCCCAGCATGACCTCCATGGCCGCCGTGGCGACGCGGTCCTGAGCCGCGTGTTGAATCCCCCGCGCCAGCACGTCGACACCGTTCGGGTCTCCCTGGAACGGAAGCACGTTGAGGTATGCGACGTTGGCGATCACATACAGCAGGCTGACCAGGCCTGTCCCGAGACCCAGCGCCAGCGGCAAGTTGCGTCTCGGGTCGCGAACCTCAGCCGCGGCGAATGTCACGTTGTTCCAGGCGTCGCTCGAGAACAGCGACCCCACCATCGCAGCACCGATGACGGGAAGCACCGCGAGGTTCCAAGGACCAGTGCCCCAGAACGCGCCAAAATTGGCGGAGGCGACGTCAGGCCGCCGAAAGAGGGTGATGCCTAGCAGTATGAGAGCCCCGAGAGCCGCCACCTTGGCCACCGTGAAGATGGTCTGGATCGCAGCACCGAGTCGCACGCCACGGATGTTGACCGCGGTGAGCACGGCGACCATGACGATGGCAACCACTCGCTGGGGAGAGAGTCCCAGCTGAATGGTTCCTCCGGGCATGTCGAACGAGCCGAGCTTGAGGAACACGTCGGGAGTGAGGCTCGGGATCAGGACCCCGAGAAAGCGGCCGAAAGCCACGGCGACCGCGGCAATGGTGCCGCTCTGAATCACCATGAACAGGGTCCAGCCGTAGAGAAATCCGGCTATCGGCGACAGGCCCTCTCGCAGAAACACGTATTGGCCGCCGGCATTCGGCATCATCGCAGCGAGCTCGGCGTAGGTCAGCGCACCGATAACGGTGATGACGCCCGTGACGGTCCACACCAGCAACAAGCCGGCGGGTCCGAGTGCAGAAACCTGCCGGCTGATATCGGCCGAGACGATGAAAATCCCCGAGCCGATCATGGATCCAACCACCAGTGAGAGTGCGGCGAGCGGACCGATGCCCCGAACGAATTGCGACTCGTCCGAGACGGCGGGAGCGCGAACCTCGGCGGGTGCGGCCATTGGCAGTGGTGGGTGAGAGGTGAATGTCGGGGGTGAAGGGGTTCAGCTGGTGCCGGAGTCACGTTCCGAAGGAGGACGCGGCGGGAGCGGTCGGCTGCCGGATGTCTCGGCCGCTCGGACCGCTTCTTCGACGACTGCCTGCCCTGCCGCTGCCAACCCTCGCATCACTTTGGCTGCGCTATCCATGAGTCCCATTGTACCGCTGATGGCCTGCAACGGGAGCTTCCCCGCGCGCATTGTGTCTTCCACCGTTTCGGTGAGCTTGGCGAACAGGCTCGTCGGCCGGGCCCGCTCGGCGTATTTGCTGGAGAGAAACTCGATGTAATCCAGGACCTCGTACGCACGCTCGTCGCCGAGGGTTTCGAGCGCGCGAAGGATGCGTTGGCGGAGAAGATCGTTCATGGCATGGGCATTTGGTGAGGCGCCCTTAGCGGATCGCTAATGGCTCGCATCCGCCACCCCGCTGACCACCCCGACCAGCTCCACTACCGGCGTCGCCAGATACTTGGTCCGTGGAGCCTTGATCGTCACCCGCAGCACCAGCTCCTGCAGCGGGGGCAGCGATTGGAACTGAGTTGCCTGATCCCGAGGCAGAATGACGTAGACGAAACCGGGCTCAGGCAACGGGCCACGAGTCAGCAAGAACGGCTGTCCGATCGGCAGCTCCGGCCGCAGTTCGTCCGCTTGCTGAATTGCGATGAACTGAACCCGCCACTCGACCATCTGGCCTACAAACCGCTGCGGATCCGCCCGCACCTCGGCGGCAGACACGCCGGTGAGTGCGCCCCCTCCGGATGGCTTGAGATCGGCCTCGTGCATCCAGCCTTCGATCTGCACCCGCACCCAGTTGCCCGCCTTCCCGAGCACGCGCGCATCGGCACCCTGCTCGATCGTGCCAAGCTGGCTTCCCTCGGGGGCTGCCGAAATGGGTGCGGAGCGTGCGACCTCGAACCGTTCACCGTACCCTGAGCTGCCGGCCACGGACGACGATGTAGCGCCACGGGCAGTGGCGAGTTGCGGCCCGCCGGGGGCGGTTGGACTGGCCGGCGCCAGAGCAGCAGGTGGCGCTGGAGGAGTTGATTTGTCGCTTTTGGGAGACTGCGAGCGAGCCGAGGAGCGGGGAGCCGTCGGATTCTGCCGCTGTCCTAATGCGGCGGTCTCGATTGGGGCATCGAGCGACCGGCGCGGCACCCAGCCGGTGCGCTTCACATGGAACCACCCACCGCGAGATCCAATCTTATGGAGCAGCGTCCCCACCCTGAGCCTTGCTATCACGCTACCGTTCGGCTCCGCCCGCACGTTCTCGCCCTCTGATCGCGTGACCGACAGATCGAACCCCTCGCGCGTCGTCGGGCTCACCGAGCTGCGGATGATCCAGCCCGTGATTGTGACCTCGGCCCAGTCATTTTGCACCTTGCCCCGACTCACCGTTGCAGCGTCCGTGAGCGTGCCGAGAACTCCGCCGGTGCTTGTCCGGCGCAGGTCGGTCGTTCCGCTGATGCCTGTGCGATTCTGCGCCGCGAGAGGGGCGGAAAGGAGCAGGCCAAGCGCAACTGCGCAGGCTGGTAGCCAGCAGAGGGCAGGACTAGATTGGGGCGCTTGAGTCACTCTGGCGCATAGTAGAATCCGCGGAGAGCCATGTCAAACCGAAGCGCGCGCCGCCCGGTCGTTCTCGTCGTTCTCGACGGCTGGGGCTACCGGGAGGCACGCGAGGGCAACGCCATCGAACTCGCTGACACACCCGTCTGGCATCGCTTATGGTCCTCCGCGCAACGGACCCTGCTCGAGGCCAGCGGGCTCCGCGTTGGACTTCCCGAAGGGCAAATGGGCAACAGTGAAGTCGGGCATCTCAATCTCGGGGCCGGCCGCGTTGTCCCGCAGGATCTGGTGCGGATCTCACAGAGCATCGCATCGGGCGAGTTCTATCGACTCGAGCCCCTGGTCGAGTTGGGTGCCTTCCTGCGTCAGAGTGGAGGAACCCTCCATCTCGTGGGCCTGCTCGGGCCGGGCGGCGTCCATGCACTGGATCGCCATCTGCTCGCTTGCATCGAGCTGGCCGTCAGGCTCAAGGTGCCGGCCATCGCCATTCACGGCTTCCTCGACGGCCGCGACGCACCGCCCACGCTGGGCGCCGAGGTGGTCCGCACGCTCCTGCAGGATATGCGGCGCATAGCTGGGAACCGGGTCGAAGTGGCCACTCTGTGCGGCCGCTATTACGGGATGGATCGCGATCGCCGCTGGGAGCGCACCAAGGTCGCCTACGACGCGATCGTTCACAGCAAGGGACACGCGATCACGCATCCCGTGCTCGCGGTCCAAGCCGCCTACCAGCGAGGCGAAACCGACGAGTTTCTCAAGCCCCTGGTTCATTATCGGGATAACGAGCCGGTCGCACGACTTCGAACCGGCGATGGCGTGCTCTTCTTCAATTATCGCAGTGATCGGATGCGTCAGATCGTTGCAGCCATGTGTCTCGACAACTTTCACGGCTTCGACGTGCGCGACCGTCCGGTGCTGCGTGGCGTTACGATGACGCAGTACGATCAGACGTTTCCGTTACCGCAGGCCTTTCCGCCGTTTACGCTGGCCCGAATTCTGGCGCAGGTGCTCGCAGATGCGGGAATGACCCAGTTTCGAACCGCGGAGACCGAGAAGTATCCCCACGTGACTTACTTCTTCAACGGCGGTGTCGAGCCGCCCTATCCCAGCGAGGAGCGCTGTCTGATCCCTTCGCAGCGCGTCGCTACGTACGATCTGGCGCCCGAGATGAGCGCCGAGGGAATTACCGATGCGCTTTGCCGGACTCTCGAGGCAAAGGCGCACGACTTCCTGCTCTGCAACTACGCCAATGCGGACATGGTGGGACACACTGGAGTGCTGCCTGCGGTCATCCGGGCGGTCGAGACGGTGGACCGCTGCCTCGACCGGGTCCTTGCGAGTGCAGAACGGTCCGGTGCGAGCGTCCTTGTGACAGCCGACCACGGTAACGCAGAGACCATGATCGATCCCTCCACGGGGGGCGTACATACCGCTCACACGACGAACCCGGTTCCCTTGGTCGCTGTTCGCGGTGAATGCTCCGCGCTGCGCTCGGGCGGCGCGCTGTGCGATGTCGCTCCGACCGTCCTGGGCCTTCTCGGTCTGGAGCAGCCGGCCGACATGACCGGACGCGATCTCCGCCAGTGCTGATTACGAAGCCAGCGTTCGCCGCGATCACCGCGCTCGCCCTCGTGTGCCCGGTGAGGGCAATAGCGCAGGTGGGATACCCACCGAAGAGCAGCCCCTATCACGACCTTCACAAAGGCAGCAGCATCACGTTCACCGGCGGATACTTCATGGGGAACGGGGGTCGCGCCGGTGTCGGTCCGCGTGACGGGTACATTGTAGGCGGGCGATTCGACTTGCACGCGTCTCGGCCCCTGCAATTCGGGCTGGGCGTCGAATACGGAAGCCTGCAGCGAAACATCGTCGACCCCACACAGCCGCCAGGATCGCGGGTGACCGGGCCGGTCGACCAGAGCGTCACCTTCGTCGAGGGGCTGGTGACGTTCAACATCACCGGCGGGAAAACCTGGCACGGCCTGGCGCCGTTCATCGAGATGGCCGTCGGCGCGGCGTTTGGCAGCAGCACGCCGGCCGATACCAGCGGTTATAACTTCGGGACCAAGGGATTTTTTGCGCCTGGAGGAGGCCTTCGATTCTTTCTGGGCGACCGGTTCCACATCCGCGCAGCGGCCCGGGGAAACTTCTGGAAGCTGTCCTATCCGCCCAGCTATCGGACCGGGGCCGTCCCGGTCACGCTCGACGCGAGCGAGTGGAATCTCAGCCCTTGGTTTGAGTTTGGTCTAGGATTCATCCTCTAGCAGGCCACGGGGGCATGCCGACCACGCTCACTCGCACTGTGAGCTTCTTCGCGCGTCACCGGCTCTACCGGCCGGAGTGGAGTCCGGAGCAGAACCGCGAGGCGTTCGGCGCCTTGTCCGAGGAGCCACCGCACGGCCACCAGTACCAGTGCGCCGTTACGGTGGAGGGTGGCCCAAATGCACCCGCGGATCTCCTGGTCGATCTCGCGGAGCTCGACCGGATCCTCCGCGAGGAAGTGGTGGAGCCGCTGAACGACAAGTATCTCAATCGGGATATTCCCGCGTTCGCCCGAGCGCTGCCCACCTGTGAGGCCATGGCCCAGCACCTTTTCCGTCGAATCTCCGCGCGCCTTCCGAAGGGGACCACGCTCCGTCGCGTGCGCGTCGCGGAAGACCCCAGCCTGTACGCCGATTGTAGCGGCGACCCGTGACGCCGTGATTGCCGGAGCAATCCTGGCCGGAGGCGACGCAACCCGGTTCGGAGGCCGTCCCAAAGGCCTCGAGATGGTCGGCGGAAAGCGGATTCTCGATCGCCTGGTTGACGCTTTCGAGGGCGCCCTGCACCGTTTGCCGCTGCTGGTCGCCAATGCTCCCGACGCGCCCGAGTGGCGCTCCGACCTGCGAGTCGTGCCCGATGTGCGTCCCGGCTGTGGTTCATTAGGAGGACTCTATACTGCGGTAATCGAAGCCCCGGCGCCGGTGGTGTGCGTGGCGTGGGACATGCCGTTCGTGACAGCCGATTTGCTCGCGAGGCTCGCTGCCGGTGTTGACGGATGCGATGTGTTCCTGCCCGAGAGTGAGGGTCCCCGCAGGGGCGAGCCGCTCTGCGCTGCATACGGCCCGGCATGCGCCCCCGCGATGGCGAGCAGGCTCGATGCCGGCGATCTGCGAGCGACCGGCTTTCACAGCGCCGTGCGGGTCTGTACTCTGAGACTCGAGCAAGTGCGCCGCCTGGGCGACCCGGCTCGGCTCTTCTTCAACGTCAACACCGCTGACGATCTGGCGAAAGCGGACGCCCTCAGCTGATGCGCATCCTTACTGTGATCGGACGCAAGAACGCGGGCAAGACCACGCTTACAGTGGCCTTGACTGGAGAGTTGATTCGCCGGGGCCGACGCATCATGACGATCAAGCACGGGCATCATCCGGCCGACGTCGATCGCACCGGAAGCGATACCTACCGCCATTTCCAGGAAGGACGGGCGGAGCGTACCCTGATCGCGGCGCCGACGCTCCGGGTTTTGTTCGAGCGAACCCCCGATGACTACGATCCGGTCGCTTTGGCCCGACGCTACATGGACGGCGCCGACCTGGTGTTGTGCGAGGGGTTCAAGCAGGCATCGCTCCCCAAGATTGAAGTGTGGCGACGGGCGATCGGTGGAAAGCCGCTCTACGATCCAACGGCCGCCAATGCGTCCGAGTGGATCGCGATCATGACGGACGACCGCGACATGGGCGTCGAGGCCACTTGCCCGGTGTTTTCGTTCAACGACACCAACTGGCTGCAGACGCTGGCGAGCATGGCATGGGATCGCGCGTTGAACGTGTGACCGAGACTGCGCTTCCCCCCACCGACGCGGCGCGCATCATCCTGGCGGCGGTGCGGCCGCAGCCCGCGCTGCGGGTGCCACTCGATGACGCGCTGGACAGCGTCCTGGCCGAAGACATCGTGAGCCCGCTGGATGTCCCGGCCTGGGCCAATTCCGCGATGGACGGATACGCCGCCCGAGCCGACGATGTCAGAGGGGCTACTCCCGCGGCTCCGGTGCGACTCCGGGTCATCGAAGAGGTGCCCGCGGGACACTTTCCTTCGCGCCGCATCGGACCTGGGGAGTGCACCCGCGTGTTTACTGGCGCCCCGGTCCCCGAGGGCGCCGACAGTGTCATTCGACAGGAAGACACCGATCTCGGGTCCGACATCGTCAACGTCGTGAGCGACCGCGACGCCGAGGTCAACATCCGCGAGGCTGGTGAAGACATCCGGAAGGGCACCACCGTTCTCCCGGCCGGAACGCCTCTCGGACCGGCTCAGCTCGGCATCCTCGCGTCACTCGCAGCGGCTCACCCGCTGGTATTTCGCCGGCCTCGCGTGGCCGTGCTCGCGAGCGGAGACGAGATCGCCGATGTAGACCAGCCCGAGGAGATTCTCAGCGGCCGCAAGGTCGCGAGCAGCAATACCCACACGCTGGTTGCGCTGGTCCGCCGCGCCGGTGGGGAGCCGGTCAATCTCGGCATCGCCAGGGATACTCCGGAAAGTCTCCGCGAGCACCTTCACCGCACGGCGGACTGCGATTTGCTCATCACCAGCGCCGGCATCAGCGTGGGTGAGCACGACTATGTCCGAAGCGTCCTGGACGAGCTTGGCGCTGAGCAGCGCTTCTGGAGGCTGCGGATGCGACCCGGTGCGCCGGTGGGATTCGGCTTTGTCCGCGACGTGCCGTGGATCGGCCTGCCGGGAAATCCGGTGAGCACGATGGTCACGTTCGAGCTGTTCGTGCGTCCTGCAATCCGGGTCATGTCCGGACATCGATTGCCGTTTCGGAGGGCAATTAGAGTCCGGACCGCAGAGGATATCGTCCTCAAGCCAAAGTTGCAGCACTTTCTCCGCGCCATCGTTTCCGCGGAGAGCGGCCTGCTCGTAGCTCGCCTCACCGGTCCGCAGGGGTCCGGAATTCTCAGCTCGATGGCGCGGGCCAACGCGCTCCTGATAGTGCCCGAGGGTCAGTTCCAGACCCCGGCCGGTTCGGAGCTCGATGCCATGCTCCTCGACGAGTCCATTCACCAAGAGGACCCGCCCTTTTGAGCGACGCCCAGGTCTACGAAGTCCGGTTGGAGGTCCACCCCGGCCTGGCCGACGCGGTCGAGCGCTACATGCGCGACGAGCACATCCCGGAGATCTGGGCGACCGGGTGCTTTCGGACTATCCGTTTCGAGCGTGCCGGTCCGACCACGTTCCGGACCTGCTACTACGCGGCGCCCTCGAGCGACCTCGAGCGGTACCTGCGCGACCATGCTGCCGGCTTCCGGGCAGACTTCGCATCCCGCTTTCCGACGGGCGTCACCGTTGCTCGATCCGTCTGGAGTCCGGTCGCCGACTGGCGCTGATTTTCCCACCCCAACGCCTTCCTACAACAACAGCTTGCGTCAAGTGAGAACCGCGTGATTCCGGCGTGACGCCGCCTCCTATCCTGCACTCGTGAGCCCGGGGGTCTGCTTCGGGCGTACAACGAGATGGAGGGAGCGACCGGTTATGACATCGACCCAGATCGCCATCGTCAGGTCGACGTGGCGCAAAGTCAGCCCGATGCAGCAGCGCCTTGCCCAGGTGTTCTACGAGCGCCTGTTCGAGCTGGACCCGAGCACTCGGGCCTTCTTCGGTGGGGTCGATTTGAGACACCACGGCCAGAAGTTCACAGACACGTTGAGCGTGGTGATCGAGCTGCTGGACCAGCCCGAGGATTTACTCGAAACGGTGGGCGATGCCGGCCGGCGCCACGGCAGCCGGGGAGTGGGATGGAGGCACTACGGGATGGCGGCGGATGCGCTGTTCACGGCGCTCGAGTGCTGCCTGGGCCCTGCGTTCACGACCGAAGCCCGGGCTGCCTGGTCGGTGGCATACTGGGTCGCCGCACGCGCGATGCAACGCGCGGCGGCGCAGGTGGCCTGACCATCAGCGCGCGGCGACCAGCTCTACGGTCCAAACATCGCTTTGGCGCTGGCCGATGCTGAAGTACAGTCGCCTTCCATCCGTGGCAAACTCGGGCCGGCTTGACGGTCGCGTCGGATCGTCGAACCGCATCAGCAAGCGAGGTTGCCCTCCGCTCGCGGCGATGCTCCAGATGCTGGAGCGCCCCTCCGAGTCGAACGCTTTGTAGAAGATCGTCTCGCCGTCGCTACTCCATTGCAGCACTTCGGGCACCGGGTATCCGCTCGAATCCGCTGCGGTGACTATCGGCCTCAGCATGTCGCCTTCGATGGTCGCCAGCCAGAGCCCGCGCCGATTGGTAAACGCGATGCTACGGCCGTCCAGCGACCAGCGACCCGATCCGCCCCCGTCGGTAGTGAGCCGGCGTGGAGGCGCCCAGGTCGAGTCCGGCTTACGCCGAATGAGGTAGATCTGGCTCGGCCCGTCCCCGACGTCTGCCGAGAAGACGAGCCCGTTGCCGTCCGGTGCCCACCCTGGATTCCGCTGATTCATGAGCTCGGGTGCCACCTCTGTCGCCGCTCCTCCTTCGGCCGGCATGACCAGCACGCGACGGGTGCCCCGTCGATACGAGTAGAAAGCGATCTCGTGTCCTCCGGGTGACCACGACGCCAAGAAATCGGGCTCGGGCGACTGAGTCAGTTGCTCGACCTCGCCACCGCCAAGCGGCGCGCGATAGATGTCCTGGTTCCCGTTTCGATCGGAGTCGAACCCGAGCCACCGCCTGTCGGGCGAGAGCGCGATGCCTTCGACCGCCTGACTCCCGCTGGTCACGGGCTCCGCCGCCTCGAGCGATGCCACGCCGGAGGGTGGAATGTCTACAGCCCACACGTTCGCCGTGTAGGTGAAGACCGAGTACGCGCCTCTCCGTCCATCAGCCGTGACGCTGATGGTCTGTGCATTGAGACCGGTGGTGAGGCGAACCGGATCTCCTGCCGGCTTGCCCGCCGCATCGATGGCGATGCGAAACACATCTCGGCTGCCCAGCCGACTCGAGACGAACAGCAGAGCCCGGCTGCCGGGAAGCCACGACGGGCTGGTGTTGAGCGATTCGTCATCGGTGATCCGAACCGGGGCGCCCCCGCGCGACGGGACCAGCCAGACAGAGCTAGGGGCCACGTTCCCGATGTTGGTGGGGCTTCCCCACGGCTGCGCACCGAAGGTGAAAGCGGCATTGCCGGAGACGAACGCTATCCACAGGCCATCGGGAGACCAGGCAAGCGAGTGAGGATAGTCGGTTGCAGCCAGCCTGGTCGGCGGCCCTCCCGCAAGCGGTCGCACGAACACCACCGAATTCTCGACGTAGGCGATCTGCTTGCTGTCAGGGGACCAGGCGGGGTACGCCGTCCAACTCGAGGGACTGGTCGGCCGGATCAAGGGACGCGGGACGCCACCGAGTGCCGGAACCAGGTAGATCGTACCGCCCGACTGAAAGGCGATCTGGGTCCCATCGGGAGACCAGCGCGGTGCCCGATGATACCCGGCGAGTGCTTCCGTGATCGGGACCGCCCTGCCACCTCCGTTGACCTGGCGTACGAAGATCCGCATTCGGCCGCCCGGGTCTGCCGCGTACGCGACCACCTTGCCATCAGGGGAAATCGCGGGGTCCATCTCGAGGTCGGCGTCGAAAGCCAGACGATGGGTGGGACCGAAGGCCAGCTCCCGGGGAGGCTTTCGGAGCGAAAGCACCAGCGCGACGCCGGCGATGAGCAAGGCTACGATGGCCCCACCTATGACCCAGAGCCGTGAGGGCTGCGGTGGTGGAGGCGCGTCTCGGCCGGGCTTGCCCTTGATGACGTCGAGCCAATCGGCGGTGGATTGTGCCTCGCTGACGTCCTGCTCTTCCAAGAATCGCGACATCGCCTTGACCAGGGAGCCTGGAAGCGGCGCAGGAACAGAGGCCTCCGGAGTCGCCGCCGACGGCGTTACGGGTGGATTAGCTGCCTCGGCGGCGCCGGCAGGTAACGAAGGGACTTTCGGTGCGGGTTGAGCCGGCGCAGGTGCTGCTGCGACCGGCGCGGGTTGTTCCCGTCTGATCTGGTCGGCGAGGGCCACCACCTCACGGTCGGGAGGCAAGTCCAGCTCCTGCTGGATCAGCGCCTCGTACACCCGGGCGTGCTGGAGCGCCCCGTTCCGGTCGCCGGCGGCAACCAGGCTTTTCATCAGGCCGAGCGCGACCCGTGCGTTGAGCGGATCCTGTGCTGCGAGCTTGCGCCACCAGCCTACCGCGGCCGAGTGGTCGGCCTTACCCGTCGCGTCCCGGGCCAACCGCTCGAGCACGTCCGTGTACTGTCGCACATATCCAGTTCGCTGTTCTTCCGACCACCGCTCGAACTCGGGTGAGTTCGGCAGGTGAAACCCATCCAGGAACGGACCGGCGTAACAGGATGCCGCCCGATCCCAGGCGCTCCCCGCGATCGCCGCCTCGAATTGCGCTACATCGCTTGTGATCAGGTCGGGATTGATTCGCAGGTCCTTGGACCCGATCAGGACTTCTTCCCTTCCGAGGTCCTGCCGGAGGGCGTAGACGGCCTGGCTGAGTCCGCGGCGGGCTCGTTCTTCGTCGGCGTCGGGCCAGAAGAAGGCGATCAGCTTGTCCCGGGTGAGACCCCGCTCGCCTGCGCAGGCCAGCATTGCCAGCAAGGCAAGCCGGCGGGGCTGGGAAGCAGCGCCTGCTACCGGACGGCCGTCGTCAGTGACCGACAACCTCCCGAACGTGTTGATCTGTAGCAATCTGCGCCCGGTGATAGCGAGGTGATCGCGGGGTGAAACCCCGCCGGTATTGTAGGCGCCGTCTACAGGGCGGGCAAGACAAACCGCAATCCCGGAGGTGCTGAATGTCCTACGCCACGCAGAGGTTTGGGTTCGGAGCGGCACTCATGATGTCGAGTGCCCTGGCCATCAATCCGGTCCATCGTCCGGCGTCGACCTATGAGGCCTGGCTTACTGGGGCCATGCCACTCGAGCTTCGGGGCGCAAGTGCCGAGTTCGGAACGGTGCCGGGATCGCCCGAACCGTTCGTGATCACCCTCGGAGCGACCAGCGAGCGAGGGGCCGTTGTCTTCACCCGTTGGGACGGCCGCGCACCCGCACCGGGGACCTACACGATCACGGCCGAACCCACCCCGGGCGGAGTCCAGGCGCTAATCGTGACCGGGCCGCCGACCCGC
>Ga0075421_100007629_pt1 | contig 13259 bp, 8 predicted proteins | sample SoiMetdeltSBSDD5_FD_75292 | JGI IMG/M metagenome (GOLD analysis project Ga0075421, IMG submission 75292) | Bulk soil microbial communities from a Populus tree surrounding site in Tennessee, USA - Soil MetaG P. deltoides SBSDD5 | ecosystem: Environmental > Terrestrial > Soil > Tree plantation... | reverse complement strand
CCGCGTCGAGCGCGATCAGCCGCGCGTCTATCGTCCCGACGAAGATGCGGCGGCGGCAAGCGTCCCGAGCCGAGGCCTTGCCGTCGAGCCACGTCGAGACCCCACGCGAGGTGACCTCCGAGTAGCCCCGCGCCTGATCGATGCGCGGGTCGTAGACCCAGCGCTCGGCCCCGGTCGCCGGGTCGAGCGCGATGACGCGGTTGAAGGGGGTGCTCAGGTAGAGGGTGCCGTCGATTAGAATCGGCGTCGCCTCGAAGGCGGCCTTGGCCGCCGCCGGTCCCTTCAACTCCGCCTCGCCGGTGCGGTAGGTCCAGGCGACCTTGAGGCCCGCGGCGTTCCCGCGGTTGATCTCGGCCGCGGGCGAGTAGCGCGTGCCGCCCGCGTCGCGCCCGTAAGCGGGCCACTCGATGGCCGCCTGATCCTTCGCGGACTGGGCGCCGACGACGGCCGCGGCGGCCAGGATAGACACCGCCATGACCGAGCTGATAACTCTCATGAAGCCTCCCCCTTGTGCATAGCTTTCGGGTAATTGACATTTTGCTTCTCCGGGACTATTTTGCAAGCGGTCTATAATTCCAAATAAAGCGGCACTTCTCCAAATAACTGAAGGCGTCCCGTGCGCGGGGCGGGCGCGGACTGATTAACCCTTGCCGATCCGGAGGACATGATGGGTAATCTGCTACGAAGGTTCACGTCGTGGGGCTGCGCCGTTGTTGTGGCCGTCTGTCTGGCACACGCGACGGCCTCGGCCCAGGTTGATACGGGGACGATTCTGGGGACGGTGAGAGACCCCGACGGGGCTGTCGTGCCTCAGGCCAAAGTTGTGCTCACCAACAAAGGCACGGGCGTCTCCCAGACAGCCGAGACCGACGCCGACGGGCGGTTCATTTTCACGCCCCTCAAGACCGGGGCGTATCAGGTGGAGGTCGAGGCCGTCGGGTTCAAGAAGGCGCTGCGCACCGGCGTCGAGCTCAACATCCAGGAGCAAGCCGTCGTCGACTTCGGCCTGCAGACCGGTGACCTCAGCCAGACCGTCGAAGTGACGGCCGAGGCGACGCTGCTCCAGACCACCGAGAGCTCGGTCGGGCAGGCGGTCTCCGGGCAGGCGATCAACAACCTGCCGCTCAACGGGCGCGACTGGACTTACCTCGCGCGCCTGAGCGCGGGCGTCAACATCCCCCAGCCGGGCGCGCGGGCGGCGGGGCAGTTCGCCGCCAACGGCACCCGCCCGGCGCAGAATAACTACCTCATCGACGGGATCGACAACAACACCAGCAGCGTCGACTTCCTCAACGGGACGGCCTACGTCATCAAGCCGCCGGTGGACGCCATCGGGGAGTTCAAGATCCAGACCAACGCCTTCAGCGCCGAGTTCGGGCGGGCGGGCGGCGCGGTGCTCAACGCGACCATGAAGTCGGGGACTAACGACTTCCACGGGACAGTCTGGGAGTTCCTCCGCAACGATAAGATGGACGCCAACAACTACGGCAACAACTTCCGCGGGATCCCCATAGCCAAGTACCGTCAGAACCAGTTCGGCGGCGCCCTCGGCGGCCCCATCTGGAAAAACAAGACCTTCTTCTTCGGCGATTACGAAGGCACACGCATCCGGCAGGGGCGGTCGATCACGGCCTCGGTGCCGACGGCCCTGCAGCGGGCGAGCGGCTACACCGACTTCTCCGATCTGATCACGCGGCAGGACAACCGGGTGCGCGGCACCGACCTCCTCGGGCGGCAGATTCTCCAGGGGACGATCTTCGACCCGGCGACGACGCGGCGCGTCACGGCGGGGCAGGTCGACCCCGTCACCGGGCGCGCGGCGACCGGCACGGGCTTCGTCCGCGACCCGTTCCCGGGCAATAAAATTCCCGCCAACCGCCTGAGCCCGAGCGCGATCAAGCTCATGGACCTCTTCCCGGCGGAGAACTTCAACCAGGCCGGCACGGTCGGCAACAACTACGCCGCGATCCGCAACCTGACGGACGACACCGACTCCTTCGACGTCCGGATCGATCATCACTTCAGCGACCGCGACCACATCTTCGGGCGCTACAGTTTCGCCGACATCGTCCGCTTCCGCCCCGGCCCGTTCGAGGGCGTGGCCGACGGCGGCGCCTACGGCGACGGCGACGAGACGGTCCGCACTTCGGGCCTCGCCGTGAGCTACACTCATTCGTTCACGCCGACGCTCATCAACGAGGCGCGGCTCGGGCTGAGCCGCGAGCACTCCAACCGCCTGCCGCCGCTCGGCAACGACACGAACGACATCCCAGCCTCGTTCGGCATTCAAGGCATCCCGCAGGTGGAAGGCAACGGCGGCCTGCCGCCGCTCAACATCGACGGGCTGAACCGGCTGGGCGCGGTGACCTGGCTCGTGGCCGACCGGTTCAGCAACACCACGCAGCTGACCGACAACCTGACCAAGATCTACAAGAACCACACGTTCAAGGGCGGGGTCGAGTACCAGTACATTGACTTCCCGTGGGTCGGCCCGCCGTACGCGCGCGGCAATTTCACCTTCAACGGCAACTTCACCTCCGCGCCCGCGCTCGCCGACGCGAGCACGGGGCGGGCGCAGTTCCTGCTCACGCCGGTCGCCTCGCTCGTCCCGGGCGGCGTCGATTTCGTCGGCGGGGTGAACCAGTTGCAGGCCTCGCCGTTCGGCAGCATCGCGAGCAACCGCAACTACTGGGGCGCGTATTTCCAGGACGACTGGAAGGTCAACTCCCGGCTGACGCTCAACCTGGGGCTGCGCTGGGAGCGGTTCAGCCTGACCAACGACGCCGACTACGCGCAGGCCAACTTCGTCCAGGAGGCGGGCGCGAAGCCGCGCTACATCATCCCGGCGCGGCGCCGCGACGACCCGCGGGTCTCGCAGGCCTTCGTCGACGGGCTGGCGGCGAGCGGCATCGAGTTGGTCTACACCGACGAGTTCGGCTCGGGCATCGGCCTGGTCCAGAAGACGAACTTCGCGCCGCGCGTGGGCTTTGCCTACCAGTTCGGCGAGAAGCTCGTCCTGCGCGGCGGTTACGGCATCTATTATGGGGCGTTCGAGAACCGCGGCGGGAACCCGAGCCTCGGCTACAACTACCCGTTCCAATTCGACTTCACCTTCCGCGCGCCGAACGAAGTGGCGCCGCTCTACTACCCCGACGGGTCGCTGGCGACGCTCGAGCGCGGGCTGCTCGGCGTGCCGCTCGACCCGTCGCAGGTCAACCCGACCAACCTCAACCTGCGCGGGATCGAGTTCGCCTACAAGACGCCCTACACGCAGGGCTACAATTTGATCGCGCAGTACGAGCTCGGCGCGCGTAACTCGGTCGAGGTCGGCTACGTGGCCTCGCTCGGCCGCCACATCGAGACCTTCGTCGGGACGAACCACATCCAGCAAGTGTTGCCGCCGGGGCAGGGGCTCAACGCGCAGAATTACGTCCCGTTCCCGATCTTCGCGCGCGGCTCGTCGCTCGCGGCGACGACCGGCAATAGCCACTACCACGCGCTGCAATCGAAGTTCCAGCGCCGGTTCAGCCAAGGGCTCGACGCGCTCGTGTCATACACGTGGAGCAAGACGCTGACCAACGCGGGCGACCTGCTGAGCAACGGCGGCGCGGGCGGTTACCGCGGCCCCGGCGTCATCTGGGTCCGGGACGAGATGGCGCGCGCCAGCTTCGACGTGCGGCACGCGCTCGTCTTCAGCGGCAACTACGAGCTGCCCGTCGGCCGGGGCAGATATTTCCTCGGCAATCTCGGTGGCGTCGGCGAGGCGGTCCTCGGCGGCTGGAGCACAAACTGGGTCTTCTCGTACTACACCGGGCAGCCGCAGGTCATCGGCTGCACGATCGCGACGACCGAGGGCCTGGGCTGCAACTCACTGTTCGTCGCGGGCGCGGACCCGTACCTCGACACGCGCGACGCCCAGGGGTACCGTGTCATCTGGAACCCGGCGGCATTCACCAACCCGCCCCGCGCGACGACGATCGGCCAGACCGACCTCTCGCCGCTCGGCGGCGGGCGCACCCAGTTGAGCGGGCCGCCCCAGAGGCAGCTCGACCTCTCGGTCTTCAAGAGCTTCCGCATCACCGAGCGCTTCCGGTCGGAGTTCCGCGCCGAGATGTTCAACCTGACGAACACGCCGAGCTTCAACTTCCCGACCTCGAACTTCCAGTCCTCCGTCTTCGGGAGGCTGGATTCGCAGCGGAATAACCCGCGTCAGGTGCAGCTCGCGCTGAAGCTTTATTTCTGAGACGGGCCGGATGATATTGGCACGGCAGCCAGGATCGCGGGGGGCACGGGGGACTCGGAGCAAGGCTTTGATTTGGTTTTTCTCCGTGGCCTCCGTGCTCTCCGCGGCCCTATTTTTTTCTCCGCCCTCCGCCGGCCAGTCGCCGGTCGAGCGCGCCCTGCAACAGGCGGTCGGCCGCGCGCCGGAGAGCTTCGAGGCGAATCACCGACTGGGAGAGTTCTACCTCCGCGCGGGCCGGGCCCGGGAGGCGATCCCGCTGCTCGAAAAAGCGCGGCGGGCAGACCCGGCGCATTACCCCAACAACCACGACCTCGCCCTCGCCTACTCACAGACGGGGGACCACGCGGCGGCGCGCGCGCAGGCGCAGAGGCTGCTCGCCGAGAAGCCGACGGCCGAGTCGCATCACCTGCTCGGGCAGGTCGAGGAGCACGCCGGCAACCTCGTCGCCGCGGCGGAAGCGTATCAGCGCGCCGCGCAACTGGAGCCCGATGAGCAGAACACCTTCGACCTGGGCAACAGCCTGCTCAGGCTGAACGCCCCGCAGGAAGCCTTGCAAATCTTCGCTTACGCCGTGCAAAAGCACCCCGGTTCTGCGCGGCTGAGGGTCGGCCAGGGCATCGCCGAATACGCGCTCGGCCGATACGACTTGGCGGTCGAGTCGCTCTGCCGCGCCGTCGACCTCGACCAGGGCGACCCGCGCCCCTACGTCTTTCTCGGCGAGATGTACGGCGTCTCGGCCGAGCTGGCCGACGAGATCAGCCGCCGCTTCGAGGACTTCCTGCGCCTGCACCCGGAGAACGCGCTGGCGCATTATTACTACGCGATGAATCTCTGGAAGGGCAAGCACCGCGCCCCGACGGGGGCCGAGCTCGGGCGCATCGAGGCGCTGCTCAAGGACGCCGTGAGACTCGACCCGCAGCTCAGCGACGGCTTCTTCCAGCTGGGCGCGCTCTACTCCGACCAGCAAAAATACCGCGAGGCCATCCCCCTGCTCCGGCGCGCGGCCGACCTCAAGCCGGATGACGAAAAGGCACATTACCGGCTGGCGCAGGCCTACCAACGCACGGGGCAGGCGGCGCTCGCGGCGAAGGAGTTCGAGCTGGTCAAGCAAATAAAGGCGAGGTGAATGGCCCACGGATGACACGGATCAGGCGGATCGACACGGATTTCTGATCCGTATCATCCGTGGGCCAACTTCGCCCTGGTGTAGGCGACGCGAAACCCCTGCCGCTCGAGGTTGCGGTGCGAAACGCTGCCGGGCGCGGCCGAGACCATGGCCAGGTCGCAGCCCGCCGCCGCCGCCCACTCGAGCCGGGCGCGGACGAGCGCCGACTGCGCGCCACGCCCGCGGTACTCCGGCAGGGTGCTCGTGCCGAAAAGAGCCGCCACGCCCTCGTGCCGCGCGGCCGCGCCGCCGCCCGCGATGCGCCCCTCGATTTCGGCGAGCAGGCAAACGGCGTTCGCCTGGTGACAGAAGGTGATGAAGTGGTCGACGAGCGGCGGGTCCGCCCCGGCCTCGGGCGAGAAGCCCTGCGCGACGACGCGGGCGAGTGGCTCGACCTCACCGGGCGCGGGCGGGCGCACCGTCACCGCCGCCTCGGCCCCGGCGGCCTGAGCGGGCGGAATTATGGGTCGCACGAGCATGTTGGTCTGCTCGATGAGGCGGTAGCCGCGGTCGCCGAAGAGCCCCAGGAGTGAGGTGTCGGCGTGCGGGCAGTGCTCGACGAAAACGCCGGAGCCGCGGCTGCGGTAGAACTCCTCCAGCCGGTCGACCTCGGCCGCCTCGACCCGCCCCTGCATGCCCAGCCCGAGAGCTTGGGTGATCGGCGACCCGACGCCGGTGTAGACTGCCGCGCCGCCGGCGATTGTCTCCGAGTAGGCCCCGGACTCGGGGTAGAGCCGGGCATAGGCGCGTGCGAACTCGACGGCCCCGGCGACCTCGGCCGCCTCCAGACGCCGCGCCAACTCGCGGTCGGCGAAAAAAGCAATCTCATCAAGTCTCGATTCCATGGGCCGCGATAATACCCGAGGCGCGGCGGCCTGGCCAAGTGACGAGATCGAGGACCGCAACGAATACCCGCACACCAGGGCGGTCTTCACCCCGATGCTCATTCGAGTGCGAATTTAAAGACGATGCTCGCCCGCACGTTCACGGGCTGGCCGTCCTTGAGCGCCGGGTCGAACTCGATCCTCTGCGCCGCCGCGACCGCCGCCTCGGTGAGGCCGTCCGGCAAACTTCGCAGGACCCTGATCTCGCCGATCTTCCCGTCCTTGCCGAAAACCACGCTCAGCTCGACTTCGCCTTCGACCCGATTCCGGCGCGCCTCGTCCGTGTATTCGGCTTTCGGCCGGTAGCGCAACTGGGGCTTGGAGACCTCTTGGCCCCGCGCGACGCCGCCCGGGACCCCGCCGATGAGCACGGCGCCGGGGGCGGTCATGTTTCGGGCGCGCGCGCCGCCGGTGGTGAAGAGGCCCGCCGCGAGCGACGGGGCGGCGAGAAGTATGACGGATGCGCCCGCGAGCAGGCGCTGCCACGTCGTCGGCCGCGATTGAACGTCGTCATGTAACATGTGCTCGATCCTCCTTCTGAGATTGGCGCCGGCCGCGCGCGAGAGGCCCGCCACCGGCCAGCCGAGTCCGAACTGCGCGACCTTCCACAGACTCAGCGCGTAGAGCCGCGGCTGGCCGCCGAATCTGATGACCTCCTCGTCGCAGGCCAGTTCGCGCTCGGCCAGCAGGCGCCGGTCGATCAGCCAGACGAGCGGGTGAAACCAGAAGAGGCAGCAGGCGAGCAGCTGCAGCGCGTCGAGCAGATTGTCCCGCCGCCGGGCGTGGATCAGCTCGTGGAGCATGACCGCGTCCAGCTCGTCATCGCTCAACCGCCCCTCGAGCCCCTCCGGGAGGACGACGACCGGTCGCCGGACGCCCCAGAGGCCCGGCTCGGCCACGGCCGGGGAAATGACCAGGCCGATTCGCTGCCGGAAGAGCAGGCACCGGCGCGCGCGCGAGAGCGCCGCGCCCGCGCGCCCGGCCGCGGACTCGTGCCCCACGGCGAGCGCGAGCGCGAACTGCCGGCGCCGGCCCAGCCAGCGCGCGCCGAGCGCGACCGCGCCCGCCGCCCAAAGGAGCGTCAGCGCGCAGAGTAGTTCGCCGTGCCACGCGCCCGCGGGGGCGGGTTGCGCCGCCGGGAAGACGAAGGCCGCGCCCGGCAGCAGCGAGATCGCGCCCGGCCAGTGGGCGAAGAGGTCGAGCCCGCACAGCCGGGCGAGCGCGGCGGGCAGGGCCGCGGGCAGGAGAAAGGTGGCGAGCGCCGCGAGCCAGACGAGGCGGCGGGTGCGCGCCGGGGCGCGGCCGAGCAACGCGGCCGCGCCGGAAGCGAGGAGCGCCGCGAGCGTCCCGGCGGCGAGGTGCACGGCGAGCGCGGGCCAGAGAGCGCGCGAGTAGTCGGCGAAAAGCTCATGGTCCGGCATCTCAAGACTCCTTTCTCCGGCGCGCGGGCGGCCCGCCGCGCTCGGCGAGCATGTTCTCGAGCTCGCGCACGTCTTCCAGGCTGAGCTTCCCGGAATCGGCCAGGTGCGCCATGAGCGGCCGGGCCGAGCCGCCGAGGATGAGGAGCAGCTCGTCGACCAGCCGCCCGTGCGCCGCCTCGCGCGTCACCGCCGGGGCGAAGACGTGCGCGTTGCCGACCTTCTTGACGACGCGCACGGCGCCCTTCTCCTCGAGCCGCCGGACGATCGTCTGGACGGTGGTGTAGGCCGGCCGCCGCCGCTCGGGGAGCGCCTCCTGAATCTCGCGCACTGAGCCGCCCCCGAGCCCCCAGAGCGCGTTCATGATCTCAAGCTCGAACCGCGTCAGCCTGACCGCCCGCCTCCGCCGCATGGCCACCTCCCAACTCCGCCGATTCAACTACGATTGCGGTTAGATCTACTACAACTGTCGTTGGCTGTCAAGTGGCGAATTTGGGCGGCGGCCTCTTCCCGCCGGGGGGCGGGCGTAATATACTGGCGGCCTCCGAAGTTAAAAAACACGGGACGGGGGACCTGAGGCATGGCTCAGCGCAGGGTTTATGACGCGATCGTCGTCGGTTCGGGCGCGACCGGCGGCTGGGCGGCGAAGGCGCTCACCGAGGGCGGGATGAGGGTCCTGGTGCTCGAGGCCGGACGCCACCTCGACCCGCAGAAGGACTTCCGCGAGCACACCTGGCCCTACGAGATGAAGTACCGCGGGCTCGCCCCGCCGACCTCGCTCTTCCGCGAGCGCCAGCCGATCCAGAGCCGCTGCTACGCGGCCAACGAGTACGGCCACCACCTCTTCGTCGACGACGTCGACAACCCGTACACCACGCCCGAGAGCAAGCCCTTCTGGTGGATCCGCTCGCGCCACGTCGGGGGGCGGTCGGTCGTCTGGGGGCGCCAGTCTTACCGGCTCTCGGACTACGAGTTCAAGGCCGCGGGCCGCGACGGCTACGGCGAGGACTGGCCGATCTCCTACGCCGACCTCGCGCCCTACTACGACCGGGTCGAGGAGTTCGTCGGGATCAGCGGCTCGGCCGAGAATCTGCCGCAGCTGCCCGACAGCCGCTTCCTCCCGCCGATGGCCATGACGTGCGGCGAGCGGCTGCTCAAGAAGGCGGTCGAGGCGAAGTTCGACGGGCGTAAGGTGATCATCGGCCGCGCGGCGATCCTCACCAAGCCGCACCAGGGACGCGCCGCGTGCCACTACTGCGGCCACTGCGACCGCGGCTGCACGACGGCCTCCTACTACAGCAGCCCCGGCTCGACCCTCCCGGCCGCCGCCAAGACGGGGCGCATGACGCTGCGCCCGAACGCCGTCGTCCGCGAGGTGATCATCGACCCGGGGACGGGCAAGGCCAAGGGCGTGCGGGTCGTCGACCAGCTGACCCGGCGCGACTACGAGGAGTACGGCAAGGTGGTCGTCCTCTGCGCCTCGACGCTCGAGTCGACGCGCCTCCTGCTCAACTCCAAGTCGCCCCGGCACCCGAACGGCCTCGGTAACTCTTCGGGGGTGCTCGGCCACTACCTCATGGACCACCTCTACCAGATCAGCGCCGGGGGCCTCGTCCCGGTGCTCCGGGGGAGCGACTACGACTACTCGGACGGGCGGGCGAACGGCATCTACGTGCCCAAGTTCCGCAACGTCCGGGAGAAGCACCCGGGCTTCCTGCGCGGCTACGGCATGCAGGGCGGGTGCCAGCAGGGGCTGAGCTTCATGCACGCCAAGTCGACGCCGGGCTTCGGCGCCGAGTTCAAGAAAATGGTCCGCGAGGCCAAGCGCGAGGTGCCGTTCTGGCTCGGCGCCTGGGGCGAGATGCTGCCGAACGTCGAAAACAAGGTGACGCTCGACCCGCAGAAAGTGGACGCCTGGGGGATCCCGGTGCTGCACATCGACTGCAAGCACGGCGACAACGAGCGGGCCATGGCCAAGGACATGCTCGAGACAATCAAGGAGATGGTCGACGCCGCGGGCTTCCAGACGCTCTTTACGAGCGCCGAGCCGGCCCCGCCCGGCTTCTGCATCCACGAGGTCGGGACGGCGCGCATGGGCTCGGACCCGAAGAAGTCGGTGCTCAATAAGTTCAACCAGTCCTGGGAGGTCAAGAACCTCTTCGTCACCGACGGGGCCTGCTTCGTCTCGATCGGCTACCAGAACCCGACGCTCACCATGATGGCGATCACCGCCCGCGCCTGCGACTACATCGTCGAGGAGGCGAAGCGGGGGAACTTGTAGCCCGTGCCCTCACCGGGCTGAAAAAGGCGCCGGGCTGAACCAGACGCGGGTTTGAAAAAGGTGAAACTGACACTCCTCTTTTGTCTGCTCCTCGCCACGGTCGTGAAAGCACAGAACACCGCAGAGCAACTCGGCTACGGGCCGCAGGAGAAGCTGCTCATGGTGCATGCCGACGACATCGGCATGTCGCACTCGGTCAACCTGGCGACGATCGAGGCTTTCAAGCAGGGGCTGGTGACCTCGGGCAGCGTCATGGTCCCGTGCCCGTGGTTCCCGGAGATCGCCGCCTACGCGCGCGCGCACCCGGGGCTCGACCTCGGGCTGCACCTGACGCTGACGAGCGAGTGGCAGCACTATCGCTGGCGCCCGGTGGCGCCGGCCGAGAAGGTGCGCGGGCTCCTCGACGAGGAGGGTTACATGTGGCGCTCGGAGCGGCAGGCAGCGGCCAAGGCGACGGCGGCTGAGGTCGAGGCCGAGCTGCGCGCGCAGGTCGAGCGGGCGCTCGCCTTCGGCCTCAAGCCGACCCACCTCGACACGCACATGGGCACGCTCTACACGCGCCGGGATTTCTTCGAGGTCTACACCCGCATCGGCCGGGAGTACGGTATCCCGGTCATGGTCATGCGGCCGACCCCGGAGCTCGAGGCCTACGCCAAGGCCGCCGGGCTGGCGGTGACTGGCGACATGCTGCGGGGGGTCGAGGCGGCTGGCTTCGTCATGCTCGACCGGCTGGTGCCGGGCGTGCCAGGCCGGACCTTCGCCGAGCGCAAGCGCGCCTACCACGAGCTGCTGCGCGGCCTCGGCCCGGGCGTGACCATGCTCATCGTCCACCTCGGCATGGACGATGCGGAGCTGCGCGCGATCACCGGCTCCTGGGAGCAGCGCCACGCCGACTTCCTCTCCTTCACCGACCCCGAGACCCGGGCCCTGATCCGGGAGCTGGGCATCAGGCTGACGACGTGGCGCGAGCTGGGCCGGGTGGCCTGGAAGAGACCGTGACGCCCAAGTTGAAACTTTCGCCCGTCAGTGCTTAAATCGGTCTGTCCCGAGCGGCCGGAACCGACCCCACCTCCGCTCCCCCGCGGCGGCCATCCGCCTCACAGCGATCTCTGCCCGCGGTGCCCCGTAGTTGAAGGAAGGAAATATGATCAGAAGTCGTCTATTAAGACGCCTCGGGCTCCTGGCCGGGTTAATCGTGGGGCTCTGCGCCGGGGCGGCGCCCGCCCAGGAGAAGCACGACCACAGCCAGCACGGCAAGACCGAGCTTAAGGAAACGCCGAAGGACACTAAAGAAGCGAAGGTCCGGGAGCCGGCCGGCCAGGATCCGCACGCGGGCCACGACGCCGGCGGGGACGGCGAGAAGGGCGACCACGCCGGCCACGCCATGATGATGACGACGGTCACCGGCGGCCCGTTCCGGACGATGCAGGCGCTCGGGTCGGGGACGGCGCTCCAGCCGGCCTCGACGCCGATGGCCATGTGGTTCTACCGGCCGGGCGAGTGGAGCGTCATGCTCCACGCCGACGTCAAGGTCGGGTTCAACCACCAGGGTGGGCCGCGCGGGGTCGGGAAGGCCGAGTCGCAGAACTGGCTCATGGCCATGGCCGAGCGCAACGTCGGCCCGGGCCGGCTCATGCTCCGCGGGATGTTCTCGGGCGAGGGGCTGACCTTCCCGCACGGCGGCTCGCCGCAGCTCCTCCAGACGGGCGAGACCTACCGCGGCATCGGGATCGTCGACGCGCAGCACCCGCACGACCTCTTCATGGAGCTGGCCGCGAGCTACACCATCCCGCTCGGCGAGCGCGTCTCGTTCCAGGTCTACGGCGGGCCGGTCGGCGAGCCGGCGCTCGGGCCGGTGGCGTTCATGCACCGTGCTTCGGCGATGGATAATCCGGCCGTCCCGCTGAGCCACCACTTCCAGGATTCGACCCACATCACGCATGGCGTGGTCACGGCCGCGCTCACCGCCGGGCGCCTCAAGTTCGAGGCCTCGGCCTTCCGCGGGCGCGAGCCGGATGAGGACCGGGTGGGGCTCGACCTCGGCAAGCTCGACTCCTACAGCTTCCGCGCGACTTACACCCCGACGGCCAACTGGTCGATGCAGGTCTCGGGCGGGCACGTCAAGAGCCCGGAGGTTCTGGTCCCGTCCTTGAACGTCGACAAGCTGACGGCGTCGGTCAGCTACAACCGCCCGCTGAGGCGGGGCAACTGGGCGAGCACGCTCGTCTGGGGGCGGAGCTCAGACCCGTACGGGGCGGGGAACTCTTACCTCTTCGAATCGGCGCTGCGCTTCCGGGACAAGAACACGCTCTATACGCGCCTCGAGCTGGTCGACAAGATCAGCCTGCTGGCGGACAACATCTGGGGGCGGCCGGGGCTGGGCGGCTGCCAGCTCGTCCCGGTGGGCTCGACGGTCAACCTCCAGACGGCCCCGGCGGCGAAGAAGGCGCAGGCCGTCTACCGGCACCACTTCCCCGTCGACCCCAACCCGACCCCCATCGACCCCTGCCCGCCGATCCTCAATCAGAGTTTTCGCGTCGGGGGCTTCACCTTCGGCGGGACGCGCGACTTCTTCGCCAACGGCAAGATTCGCCTCGGGGTGGGCGCGGATTTGACGGTTTACCACATGCCCGCGGCGCTCGACCCGGTCTACGGCAACAACCCGGTCTCCTACCGCATCTTCCTGCGCTTCCGGCCGGACTGGATGCGGTGAGAGGGGGGGCGCGAAAGACGTGCGCTGGGCTGATGTCGGGGCGCGCGTGCTTCGGGTTCTCGCTTGACCATCTCGCGACCTTTTTGCTTCCGTGCGCAGGTCATATGCGGCGAGCGCGGCGCACCAATCTGCTGACCTTGGGTCTCCTGCAGCGCGGGTTGGCCTGCTTCCTCCTTGTCTTCACTTTCGCCGACGTCACCATTATTGACTTGGTCTCACCCGAGCTCTGCGGGGAAGCTGCGGCAGGGTGGCCGGCCGACGCCGACGGGACGCGACCGGAGAGCCCGGCGCCGGACGTGACCGACGAGGACTGCTTCTGCTGCTGCTCGCATGTCATCCCCGCCGCTCACGTCGAGATCGCTTCCTTCAACCAACAGCCGACGGCGGGTGCCCCGCGCCACTTCGGCCTCCCTTCGTCTCCGCCGCGGGACACTTTTCACCCCCCACGCCTCTCTTAACTTTTCCGCCTAAATCAGGCGGCGCAAGATTTGGAGACCGCGTTGAAAAAATCTTCGGGGCAGGGCTGGTCCCGGCCCGTGGTGGCGCCACCGCCAA
>Ga0075421_100007628_pt1 | contig 13260 bp, 10 predicted proteins | sample SoiMetdeltSBSDD5_FD_75292 | JGI IMG/M metagenome (GOLD analysis project Ga0075421, IMG submission 75292) | Bulk soil microbial communities from a Populus tree surrounding site in Tennessee, USA - Soil MetaG P. deltoides SBSDD5 | ecosystem: Environmental > Terrestrial > Soil > Tree plantation... | reverse complement strand
CCGTGGCGCGTAAAAAGTCGATTCCCGACAAGGACATCCTCACGGCGGCTCGTGAGGTATTTGTTGAGCAAGGATTTGCGGCATCCACTCGGGCCATCGCCAAACATGCCGGCGTCTCTGAAGGGTTGCTCTTTCAACGCTACCCTACCAAAACCGAACTCTTTTTGGCTGCCATGGTGCCGCCGCCAATCGAGATGAACAAACAACTCCGCCGGCTCGCTGTGGAGGGAGAGTTCGAGGCTACTCTACGCGAGCTGGCCATGGCAATTCTGGAGTACTTCCGCGCGGCCGTACCCATCTTCGTTCCACTGATGACGCGTCCTGGCTTTCGTCTCGAAGAGCTAGCGGCGCGGCATCCCCAATCGGCGTTGGCCGGGCTGCGAGCTGAACTCGTGCGCTTCTTCGCGGTCAACAAGTCGCCCGATCCTTCGGGTGCGTCTCTGCTACTCATGTCGTCACTGAACGGAATCGCCATGTTCGAGAGGCTCGGTGCGTACGGGGGCCGCTTCCCGGACGAATTCCTGCAGCGGGCCATCGGGTGCATCTGGCAGGCGGTGCGCCCGGCGTCCGATCATGCTAAACTCGCGCCAATCGAAGAGAGGTAACGTATGAACGATAAGGAACTCCGCCGCCGCGACTTGATCGGCAGCTGCATCGCGAAGGGCGCGCTGGTGGCAGGCGTGCCGATGGCATCTTCGAGCCTGTTTGCCTTATGGGCCGAGGGCGAGAAAAACGCCGCGAAACCGACGCCCGCCGAAGTATTGGGACCGTTCTTCAGGAAAGGCGCGCCGAACACTTCTCGTCTACACAAACCGGGCGACCCTGGGTTCCCGCTGCGCGTGGCGGGCAAAGTCATCAACACGAGGGGCGAGAAAGTGTCAGGAGCGCACATTGACGTTTGGCACGCCGATCACGCCGGGTTGTACGACGTGCAAGGCTACCGCTACCGCGCCAAGATCGCCACTGAGAACGCCGCTGAATACACCCTCGAAACGATCATGCCGGGTCACTATCCCGACCGTCCGGCACAGCACATTCATTACATGATCACGGCCCCCGGGCACAAGACGCTCATTACGCAGGCCTATTTCGCCACCGACCCTTACTTCGAAGGCGACCCGGACAAGAACTACACCAAGCGCAACATCGTCAGCAATCGTGAGCTTGTGCGTACCGTGAAGCTCTTCGAGCAGGGGACGCCGCACGCCGAGATCAACTTCGACATCATCTTGGAGAAAGCCTGAGATGGCCATCGGCAAGCTGGATTCTGAGTCGGCGGTCAACACGGTCGCGTTCACGGATGGCGGCAAATCCGTAGCCGGGTATTGCGCCGACGGTAAGGTTCGTGTGTGGGACGCGGCCACCGGGGCGCTGCAGAAAACCATCGCCAAGGAAGAATTGAAGCCACCCTACACGGCGCTCGTGACCGGCCTTACGCAATTCAACGGGGGCGCACTGCAAGCCACGTCGAAGATTCCGAACCGCCAGACCAGCGAGAACCTGGTTACCGTGCGAGACGCCGCCGGCGCGGAAAAATTCAACGTTCAGGCGGGCATCGGCGGCATTTCTCTGCTCGGCTTTTCGCCCGACGGTGTCGCGTTGGTGGCCGGGTCCTACGACGCGGATCTGCGAGTGTGGAACGTGCGCAATGGGGAACTGGTACGCCGCGTGGAAGAATTGCCCGTGTCGATGTTCACCATGTCGTTCTCGCCCGACGGAAAATTGCTCGCCACGGCGGGCGCGGATCGCATCGTCTATCTCTGGGATACCAAGACGTGGAAGCTAGAGCGCAAGATCAGCGGGCAACCGGAAATGATTTCCTCTGTCGCTTTCTCCGCCGACGGGAAGCGGCTGGTCACCGGCGGGTTCAGCGAGCTCACGCAGGCCGCCCCGGTGAAGATCATTTTGTGGGACGCCGCCAGCGGCAAAATGCTCAAATCCTTCGAAGCGCCCAGGCGCGTGAGCTCGACGGCTTTTTCCCCGGACGGCAAACGGATCGCTGCGGCCTTCCGCGACAAAACGGTCCAATTATTCGCGGCCGACTGAGCGGTTCGTGTCGAAATCGGCCTGCCTGCTTCGTTGTAGGGGTATGAAACACATCCTGCCGCTGCTTCTGACCGCCGCGTGTCTCCCTGCACAAGATGTAAAGCCTGCCGCCACCCTAAAAGACGTCGCTTGGCTCGAGGGCAAATGGACCGGCACCGGACTCGGCGGGCAGGCCGAGGACTTATGGTCGTCACCCGCCGCCGGCGCGATGCCGGGAATTTTCCGCCTCGTGAAGGAAGGAAAGATCGTCTTCTACGAGCTGATGACGATGGTCGAAGTAGAAGGCTCGCTTGAGCTGCGTCTGAAGCATTTCCATCCGGACCTGAAAGGCTGGGAGGAAAAGGACAAAGTCCTCAGCTTTCCGCTCACCAAGCGCAACGCCGGAAGGCTGCAATTCGGCGGCATTCTATTTGAACGCATTGGCGAACACGAACTTACGGTGACTGTTAGCATCCGGCAGCGCGACGGTACCGTGAAGGACGAGCCGTTCCGCTTCAAGCGCGCTTTGCCGATCTAAATGTCAAATCGGTAGGCGCCGACCGAATGGAACGTGCCGTGGTCAGACGCCTCCAGGCCGAGCGGCGCGATGTGCCATCTCCATTCACTGATCTTTTGGCGTTTCCATCCGGGCAGCACGACATTGATGTCCGCGTCGCAAAGCGCCGACCAGGTCGTGTGTTCTCCAGTGGATGGCGGATGCGCGTAGGCTGAGCGGTCGAACGCGGGCACGCCACGGTACTCGGTGTAGTCGAGATCGGTGATCACCATCGCATGACGGCACCGCGACGATGCGATAGCAGCGAAATGATCCTCCACAAGTGTGCGTCCCGATGGCAGGAGCGCTTCAACCCACTCCTGCTCATGCTCCTTCACGAACTTCTTGCCGAACGTCTCGCTCAACAGCTCCTCCACAATCTCCTGCCAACCTATAGGCAATTGGCTAAGGACATTGAGCGACAGCACGGCATCGGAATGGGGCAGGTGCGGCGTGGGCACATCCATCATGTGGCGCAGCGTTTGTAGCGCTCCCTCCCATCGCGACGTGTGCGTGAGACGGCTCAAACGCTCGGCGAAGCTCATCTGCCACGGGTCGTACTTCAATGTAAGCTCGCGCAGGTCGTAGTCCACCGCCACGCGGCCCTTCAACCTGGCCGCCAGCTCGCGCCATTTCGCGGAGCAAGTGGGATCGGCGTCGATTAGAAACACCTCTTCAAATCGTTCGGCCAGTTCGGTAGCAAAGTCGAGCAACCGTCCGGGTCCGAGAACGAGAAGCCGTCTGCCTCCGGCGTCCCATCCGCGCTGCACCGCGCGCGAGGCCTCCAGATGCGGTTCCCAATAGGGCTGCATGGCGGCATAGCGGCGGGCGATATTGTGGCCGCCGCGCGCAAATCGCCGGTAGCGAAAACGCGCTGCGATCCAATCCGAGAGGCTCAAAGAGTAATTGTAGGCCCTGGCTAGCGAGGCTCGGCAACCAGGTCGAAATGAACGGGCATCTCTTCCTTGTTGCCGATGAGCCCAAAGGGAACCGGAGAGGGCGGGTGGATTTTGTAGTCTTTGCGCAGAATCGTGGCGTCTCCTTTGAATCGCAGCGCACGGCCTTCGGCGGCCATTGTCACCTTGAGGGTGACTGGCTTGGCCATACCCTTGATGGAGAGCTGTCCGGCGACGTCATAAGCGCCGCCGGCGCGGTGCGTGATCGACTGCGACCGAAACGTCAGCTCCGGATGTTTTGGACTGTCCATCAGTTCCAGCGCGGCCGCAACGACCTTCTTCTTGTCTTTTTCGTCCACCCAAGTGTCCCGGCAGACGATGGAGCCGCTGTCGATCGTGAAGTTCACTGAAGACTTTTCCGGGGATGCCTCGTTGTAGCTCAATTGGCCCGAATACTTTTCGAACGTGAATACGTGGACCTTGCCCGACATGAGGCCCGTCTTGTGCACTTCCAACTGGAACCGCGCACTAGCCGCCGGCGCGATTGTGTAATCCGCACCCGCCGCCAACGCCGCGGATAAAACGAATAAGAACGTTCGCATGATCACACTCCCATCAACCAGTCTGACATCGGAGCATGGTAGATTCGACCCGTATGCCGCCGAGCAACGAGGTCACCCCTAAAAATTGGACGGACTTGATCGAGCTTTTGTTTGAACACTCCTGGAACGACGACCTGCGGCGATTTCGCTCCCGCGACGCTTTTCGCGGTATGAGCGATGCGACTTATGAACTGAGCTCAAGTCTCATCCGGTTGGGCGGCGAGTATTGGAAGCTCGAAAAACACCTCGTGCGCAACTTCAAGAAATACGCGCACCGGTCCATTGTCGAGCGCGATTCGACCTGGCACTGGTTAAGCGTGGCGCAGCACCATGGCTTGCCGACGCGCCTCATGGACTGGACCTATTCGCCCTTCGTCGCCCTCCATTTCGCCACCGAGGACCTGGGCAAGTACGACCGTGACGGCGTCGTGTGGAAGGTGAACTACAGCGATGCGCACGAGATGCTGCCGCAAGGGATGCTGCAGCATTTGCAGGATGAAGGCGCGGCGATTTTCACCGTCGAAATGCTGGACCGCGGCGCGCCGACGTTGCGCGATCTCGATAAGATGAGCGCGAAAAAAGCGGACTATTTGATCTTTTTCGAACCCCCCTCCATCGACGACCGCATCATCAACCAGTTCGGCTACTTTTCCGTGATGACTAATCCCAAGCTCTCCGTGGATTCCTGGCTGCATCAGGTGAATGTGGGGAGGAAGGTCCAGCGCTGGAACAAGGTGATCATTCCCAAGGGACTGAAATGGGAGATTCGCGACAAGCTCGATCAGATGAACATCAGCGAGCGCGTTCTGTTCCCCGGCCTGGACGGCCTTACCGCCTGGCTGAAGCGCAACTACTCGCCAGGTCCGCCAGCGACGAAGTTGCCGTAGACGGTGCCTGTTTTGGCACGGCTGCTCTGGAAATACGCCGGTGCTAATATCGAGGCGTGCTGACGAGACTCGCGTTGTTCCTCCTGGCTATCGGGACGGAGATCTCAGCAGCAATCCTTCCGGATCGCTTGGCGGAGTACACGCGTGGCAATCTGTCACGAGCACCTATTACAGCCGCCGATCGCGCGCTCTTTGACGAGTACCTGCTGAGAGAGACGGAGGCTGCCGCTTACTTCGGACCTGGTGGACGAGTGATGCAAACCGAGGTATTCCGGTTTGGTACTGCCGAAGGAGGGCATGCAGCATTCTTGTGGCTCCGGCCTGCAGGGGCCGTCCAATCGCCCTTGGGTGCGACCACCACCCGAGGCCGGATATTCGGTGAAAGCCATGCCGTCGTGTCTGGCGGGAAGACAGTAATCCAATGGCAAAACTATGTCTTCCGATTCCAGGGCGCGGCACCCAGCAGAAACGCGCTCGAAGGCATGCTTGACGGGCTTCCCAACGTGGATGCCTTCGAATTAGATCCCGACTATTGCTGCGCGTACTTCGTCGAATCCTCTGAGCGAATCATTCTCGGGCCGGTCAGTTTGGCGAGATTTGCTCAACGAATCCCTCCGTCAGTGGCGGCATTCAGGCTAGGGGCGCGAGCGCGACTCGCAACTTATGAGACACCCACTGGAACGATCTCCAGGGTTGTCTTTGAATACCCTACACAAGCCATAGCAGAGGAGAGGATCAATGACTTCCGGTCTCTTCCAGATGCGTTGGTACGGATTGAGGGAAAGAAGATCGGCATAGTGTTCGCACCCCCAGACATCGAGGAAGCCCAACGGTTGCTTGGCGACATCGTCTATGACGGCACGCGTGGGGAAACTGCGTTTGATCTCTCGACTATGACCCATGGCCCCATGACATTGGATGAGGGCATGGCTTATGTAGCGTGGGGGTTTATTCTGGGGGCCATCGTCGGCTTTTTGCGCGGATATTCCCAAAGGCGACTGGGAATTCCGAATCACACCATTTCACTCGACCTTTCTAACTAAGTTCGGTGAGAGTTACGCCAGCTTCACGATCACCAGCGTCATGTCGTCGTGCTGCGGCGCACCGTTCACGAACGCATCGGCGTTGCGAAGAAGCACGGGAATCATTTCCTGGGCCGGCAGTTGTTGGCATGCGCGAATCGCTTTCAACAGTTCCTCTTCGCCCCACTCTTCATCGGCGCTGTTCATTGCCTCGCTAATGCCATCGGTGAAGGCCACCAGAACGTCGCCCGGCTGCAGCGAGATAGTACCTTGCTGATAGGGAAAACGTGGAAGCAGCCCGACAACGGTGCCCCCCGCTTCCAAATGGATGGACGTGTCGCCGCGGACCAGCAGAGGCGGATTGTGACCGGCGTTCACATAATCCAGGCGTCTGGTTGCCGGATCCAGCTCGGCGTAAAAAAGCGTCGCATAGCGGCTGGAGGTGGAGGCCTCGTAGATCAGCGAGTTTACGTTGCTCATCAGGAGCGCCAGATCCGTTTCGCCGCGCAGGCTCTGGCCTCGCACCGAGGCCTGGAGGCTCGCCATGAGCAACGCGGCCGCGATTCCCTTGCCCGAAACGTCCCCGATCACCACGCCGAGCCGCCCGCCTGGGAGCGCGAGAAAATCATAGTAGTCGCCGCCCACACCGAGCGCGGGGCGGCAGCCGCCGGCGCAATCGAGTCCGTCAATCCGCGGCAGTTTCTGCGGGAATAAACGCTCCTGAACTTCACGCGCAATTTCGATTTCGCGATTCATGCGCTCGCGTTTCGCGGCTTCGGTGGCAATCTCCGCCGTCAGTTGCGAGTTCTCCAGCGCCAGACCCGTTTGCGCCGCGACCGAGCTCAACAAGCGGATGTCCGAGCCTGAGAACGGCTCCTCGCTCTTCTTCTGGCCGAGGCTTAGGAATCCGAGCAGCTTGTCCTTCACGGCCAGCGGCAGCAGTAACTGCGATTCCAACTGCAACAGCCACTCCCGCTCTTCGGCGCTCATCCGCGGATCCTGATAGAGCCAGGATTGCTCGTCGTCAAGATAGACTTGTGCCGGCGCAGTGTGCTCGCCGATGTGCCGCACGGTACCGCCTTCGGGAGGGAACGCAACCTCAAGCCGTGAGTCATATCCCAACGAGTAGGCGGCGCGAAATGGTCCTCCGGCGGGCAGAAAAAATGCCACGCGTGGCACGTACAATGTTTCCGAGATTCTTTCGGACACAGTCCGCAGCAGCGAATTTGGATCGACGATTGTGCGCACCTGCTCGCTCAAGTCGCTTAGCACCCGCTCGGCGTCGTAGGCTTCGCGGAAGAACCGGCGGTCGATCCAGTACGCGAGCCGCTGCCGCAAGCGCTGCAGCAGAAGCACGGCGACGAAACCCAGCACGATAATCAAGACCTTTTGAGGGCGATTCACATCGGAATTCAGTGCGTATAGGATCGACCCCAACAGAACAGTCGTCGACAAAATTACGCCAAACAGCACCGCTCCACCGCGCACCAGCGCGTATTGAATTCCCTGGCGAAGCACGACGCGGACATCCAGCGCCCGGTGCACGATGATGACGTAGGTGATGGTGAGCGGGAACAAGAACATCATCAGGAGCGCGAAGACGAGCACGCTCCATGGCAACAGCTCATGCATCGGTTTGCCGATGGCAAACGAAACGACGAACAGGACGCATAACGGTGCGCAAGCCACTTGAGTGCCCCACATCAATAGGCGTAAACGCCGTTTCACGTCCGCCGATTTTGTTGTTCCCCATTTCATGCCGATAGCGGAGAAGAACAGGCCAAAGGCGCCAAAATTGGAAGCGAAGGAAACCGTCGTCATCAGGCGGCGGCTCTCCGCGAGGGGCTCAGTGAACTTTAGGTTCTCCGCTCCGCCGATGGCAAAAACTGTGTTGAACACCATCGCAGCGAGTGAAGGCGCCAGCAGCACATATTTCACCCACGGGTACCGGCGATCCAGGTACAGCCGTTCGGCAAAATAGATGCCGAACAGGACGAGAGCCGCCGGAACCAGCCCCGAAAAGATCTGGTGATAGCCAATGCCTAGCTGGCGCCACCCGTCGGGCCAATGCCATTGCGAACTGAACACCAGATGCGGGAACGACAGCATCAACAGCAGCAGTAGCCATGCCTGCGAATCCCGCGGACGCACCAGGACAGCCCAGTAGCCGAGAATCAGGCAGATCCAGGGCACTGCCAGAAGCATGATGATATTGACCAGACTGCGGCTAAGCGTGGACAATTGCGGCGGGTTCGGATTGGGCGGAACACGCACGTCTTCCGGCCGGCCACTTCGGTGAAGGATCGTCAGAGTGGCCGCGCCACGCTGCGCGTCCCGGAAGTGCAGATCCTTAAGACCGCGCAGCGGACGGCCATTCACGGAAATCACGCGATCGCCCTCGTGCAGGCCCACCGAGCGGGCTCGCTCGCTCGCCCTCTGAACGATGTTTGTGCCCGCGCGGAGTTCAAGGCCGTCGAGCGGGTCAAATTTAACCTCGTTCCAGGAGTTCAGGAGGTCATAGGCGCTGCCGATACGAAACGCCAGCGTGCAAGCGAGCAGGCACAGCACAAAGATGTAAATGAACCTGGTTGGTATCCGCCGCATGAGCCGGTCGTGTCTTTAACTGTTGTATTGTGCCTGATCGCCCGTTGGCGGGCCACAGAAAACCGCTCGAAGGTCCTAACTAAGGTCCGAAAGGCAGGATAAATTGACCTTTTGCAATCCTTGCCGCGATACAATGACCATTCCCCGTGGTTGGACGCACTCTATCCCATTACGAAATCCTCGAAAAGATCGGCGAGGGCGGCATGGGAATTGTGTGGCTGGCCAAGGACATCAAACTGGGCCGAACGGTAGCCCTGAAGGTGTTGCGGTCGGACACTCCGCACGATCGGGAGCGGCGCAAGCGATTCGCTCAGGAAGCTCGCGCGGCGTCGGCCCTCAACCATCCCAACATCATCACAATCTACGAAATTGACGCGATCGATGGCGTTGACTTTATCGCCATGGAACGGGTTCAAGGCAAGCCGCTGGACGAATTAATCGGTCGCCGTGGGCTGAGTACCGGGCAGGTCTTGAAATTGTCGGTCCAGGTCGCCTCTGCTTTGGACGCCGCTCACGCTAGCGGCATCATCCATCGCGACCTCAAGCCGGCCAATATCATCATCACCGACAGTGGCGTCGTGAAGGTCCTCGACTTCGGGCTAGCGAAGCTCACCGAAACCGGCGCAAGTCTGGTGAACACTGAAATCGTCGAAACCGATACGCAGAGCGAGCCCGGATCCCCTCTTCGCACCGCGCACGGCGTCGTGCTCGGTACGGCAGCCTATATGTCGCCCGAACAGGCCACCGGCAAAACGCTTGACGTCCGTTCCGACATCTTCTCCTTTGGGGCCGTGCTCTATGAAATGATTACCGGGCAGCGTGCCTTCCCCGGTGATTCCGCCGTCGCCACCATGTCGGCACTGGTGAGCGACGAGCCGCCAGCCATTCGTCAGACCGCTCCCGGAACGCCCCACGACCTGGAGCGTGTCGTCTCCCGCTGCTTGCGTAAGGATCCCTCTCGCCGCTTCCAGGGTGCCGCCGACCTCCGCGTTGCCTTGGAGGAGTTGCGTGAGGAGTACGATTCCGGAACGCTCCAGGCGTTCGCTCAGGAAACTCCATCGAAACGTCCGGCTTTCAGTTGGATGCTTGCCTTGCTCTCCATCGGCATGCTGGCTGGCGTGGGATTTGCGTGGTGGAAACTGCTCACCCCAGCCTCATCGGCTCCTCGTGAACTCACGCGGCTTACCTCAGATCCCGGGCTTACCGGGTTCCCGGCCATTTCTCCTGATGGCAAGCTGCTCGCCTATGCCTCGGACCGCGCCACCGGCCGCGATCTCGATCTGTGGGTGCAGCAATTGCCCGGCGGCGAACCTGTGCGGCTAACGCAGCAGGATGTCGACGAATACGAACCGGCGTTCTCACCCGATGGCAGCCGCATAGCCTATCGGAGCGAACGGGACGGTGGCGGCGTCTACATCATGTCGGCGCTTGGCGGCGAACCGCGGCTACTTGCCGCAAGCGGACGCAGTCCGGCATTCTCACCGGACGGGAAGCTGCTCGCCTACGCCGTTGGAGCGCCGGGTGTTGGCGCCACGTTTTCCTTCAGTGCGAGCAACCTCTTCATCATTCCGGTTACGGGTGGTCCTCCCAAACGCCTGGCAGAGAAATTCGCTGTGGCCCACCACCCCGCCTTTACTCCCGACGGCAAGTACGTCGTCTTCCTGGGGACCAAAGACCTCGGACCCCCGAATTACGATTGGTGGCTCGCCCCGCTGGATGGCGGCGAGCCGCAAGACACGCAGGCTTTGGCGAAGCTGCGCGAGTTGAAGTTCGTAATCGGCGCCTATCCGTTCGCTATTTGGGGCGACCGGTTCATCTTCTCAAGCGGCCGCGGCGACACCGTGAACTTGTGGATGGCCCGCTTCAGCAGCAGTTGGAAACTGGTTGGCACGCCGCAGCAGCTCACCTCGGGAGCCGTGCAGGAGTTGGAGCCGTCGATCTCCGCGGCGGGGAAGCTGGTGTTCACCAACGCGCGTTCCAATACCGACGTGTGGCAGTTGCCGGTTCAAGCCAATACGGGTCAAGTGGCCGGAGAACCCCAACAACTAACGCAGAACCCGCTGGAGGACTACTATCCGCACGTCTCTGCCGATGGCAAGCGCGTAGCGTTTGTCAGTCATCGCGGCGGCTCGACCGATGACGTTTGGCTGCTCGACACATCCACCATGCGCCAGACGTTATTGCTGGCCACTGCAGCGCGCGAAATGAGTCCGCACATCGCTGCCGATGGAACGTCGATCGCCTACGGCGCAATCCAGAACAACAAGCGCGAAATCTACCTGTGGCGGGAAGGCGGCCTGGGGCCGGAGAAACTGTGCGACGATTGCGGCCTTCTGCGCGACGTCTCACCGTCCATGGACAAGCTGCTGCTCCAAGTTGGCCCGCCGCAACACGTCGAAGAGATGGACGTGAAGACGAAGCTGATGCGGCCGCTGATTTCGCATCCCAAGTTCCCGGTGTACGGTCCGCAGGGCTCACCCGACGGGAAATGGGTCGCCTTTCAGGTGGTGGAGCGGCCCACGGCCCGCGTCCTTTACATCGCGCCCTATTCCGCGGATGGTCCCATTCCAATGGACCGCTGGATCCGTGTAAGCGACGGCATCAACATGGACCGCAACCAGTATTGGTCGCCGGACGGCAAACTGATGTACTTTCTCTCCGAGCGCGATTCGTTCCGCTGCGTCTGGGCGCAAAAGCTCGACATGGACCTCAAGCGGCCCATGGGCGCTCCTTTCCCCGTGTTTCACGCCCACAACGCAGTACGGAACCTGATGAACATTGACGGGCCGGCCCAAGCCAGTCTCTCGGTTGGCGGCGGCCGGCTGGTGTTCGCCATGGGTGAGATTACCGGCAATCTGTGGACGACCGACCTTCAGCCGTAGGGAACAATTTCTTCCGCAGTGGCGTCTACCTGCCCATGTTGCGTCGCGTGATGGCCGGGACACTTGCCGTGTGCGGTTTGCTGCAAGCACAGCAGGCGGGCTGGCCTCAATGGGGCGGACCTTCGCGGAATTTTCACGTTCCCGGTATCCAACTTTCCGAAAAATGGCCGGCCGGCGGCCCGCCCAAGATTTGGGAACGAAAATTGGGCAGCGGTCATTCACAGTTGGCCGCCGATGGGGGCGTGCTCTATACGATGTACCGCAACGGTTCTTCGGAAGCCGTCGTGGCGCTGGATGCAGCGACAGGAAAGACGCTGTGGGAACACACTTACTCCGCCCCGTTTAAGAGTGAAGCTTCCGATCATGGCAACGGCCCGTATGCGACGCCGCTCATCACGGGCGGACGGGTATATGCCGTTGGCTCGTCGGGTAAGTTCCATTGCCTTGACAAAGCCACTGGCCGCGTTCTTTGGAAGAAGGAACTATGGGACGGCGAGGGTGGAAGCCATCTTGTCTATGGCTATGCATCCAGTCCCGTCGCCTATCGCGATTTAGTCATTCTGCCGGTGGGTGGTTCGGGCAAGGCCCTTGCCGCGTTTCGTCAGAGTGACGGCTCACTGGTTTGGAAAAAAGGCGACGCCGGCAATGCATACTCCTCGCCGATGATCATCAATGTCGCCGGGCTCGATCAACTTGTCTGCGTGATGCGGGCGCACGTGGTTAGCTTCAATCCCCTGAATGGCGACGTACAGTGGAGCCGCGGCCAGCCTGCCGACTTCGGCATCAATATCGCCTCGCCCGTGTGGGTTCCGCAGCGGGACGGCTCGGGAATTCTCGTCATTTCGTCGGCGTACAACGCTGGTACGCGCGCGTTCCGTGTGAAGCGCGACGGTGGACGCGTTTTAGTCGACGACATGTGGCAAAGCCGCCAATTCTATGTCCGCCAAACAGATCTTCTCCATGTGGACGGCGTCCTTTACGGCGCTAATGGCGGAGCGGCCACATTTCACGCCGCCGATCTGGCATCCGGCGCGATGCTGTGGCAGGCGCGCATGCTGCCGCGCGGCAACTCCGTCTTCGCCGGTGGCCTGTTGATCATCCTGGATGAGGATGGGCAACTCACTCTCGCCCGCCCCGGCGCGAAAGGTCTCCAAATCGTCAGCCAGGCGCAAGTGCTAAGCGGCGAATCGTGGACACCGCCGTCGCTTGCGGGCACTCGGCTCTATGTGCGCAACGGGACGACCGCAGCCGCGCTGGAGCTCGGCGCGATCAAAGGCAAGTAACCCTCAGCGTTTCTTCTTTGTCGCTTTCCGCGCGCGGGCGTATGTCAGCGAAATGAGCCCCTTCGAATAGCTCTTGTTCTCAATGAGAGTGAAGTCGCGTTGGGGAAATCCTGCCGGAGACAATGGAATCCCTTCGCCGAGCAGCGTGGGGACGATGCCCAGAAAGAGTTCATCCACCAGGTCGGCTTTCAGAAAATCGCGGATCAATTTGCCACCGCCCATCAGCCAAATATCCATTCCCGGCTTCTCGCGGATGGTTTTCACCACCTGCTCAGGCGTGTCCTGTGTAAACGTCGTACCATTGCGATGACCGGAGAGAAGAGTACGGGAAAAGACATACGACTCCGTCGCCGATCCTCCTGGCGGTGATCCTATTTTCTGCGACTCCTCGCAGGTTTTCCGTCCCATCAGCGCCACATCAATGCCTGCTAAAAAGGGTCCCATGGAAAAGTCCTTGGGCATGAACAGAAAGTCGACATCGCCGTTTTTACGTGCGATGTAGC
>Ga0075421_100007626_pt1 | contig 13261 bp, 13 predicted proteins | sample SoiMetdeltSBSDD5_FD_75292 | JGI IMG/M metagenome (GOLD analysis project Ga0075421, IMG submission 75292) | Bulk soil microbial communities from a Populus tree surrounding site in Tennessee, USA - Soil MetaG P. deltoides SBSDD5 | ecosystem: Environmental > Terrestrial > Soil > Tree plantation... | reverse complement strand
GCTGGGCGAGGGCCGCGCTGATGCTCGTGCCCCAGTCGCCGCCCTGCGCCCCATAGCGCTCGTAGCCGAGCCGCGCCATCAGCTGCTCCCAGGCGCCGGCGATCCGCTCGATGCCCCAGCCGGTCCGCTCCGGCTTGTCGCTGAACCCGTAGCCGGGCAGCGAGGGGCAGACGACGTGGAACGCGTCGCGGGCCTCGCCGCCGTGCGCGGCCGGATCCGTGAGCGGGCCGATCACCTTCAGGAACTCGACGACCGAGCCGGGCCAGCCGTGGGTGAGGACGAGGGGGAGGGCATCCTCGTGCGACGAGCGAACGTGGAGATAGTGGATGCCGAGCCCGTCGATCTCGGTCCGGAACTGGGGGACGGCATTCAGCCGGCGCTCGGTCGCCCGCCAGTCGTAGTCCTCCGCCCAGTAGCCGCACAGCTCGTTCAGATAGGCGAGCGGCACTCCCTGTGACCAGTCCTCGACGGTCTCCGCCTCCGGCCAGCGCGCTCGTCGCAGGCGCTCGCGAAGGTCCCGAAGCTCGGACTCCGGCACGGCGATCGCGAACGGCGTGACCTCATTCCAGTCCGTCATCGGGCATAGGGTCCACCCTCGTATGGACTACGGCAAATTCGTCAAGAAGCTCGAGCTCCCGGCCGAGTTCAGCGCGCCGACAGAGCTGACCTACGAGGGCCTCGCGGCGAGGGCACTCGCACGGGAGCATCTCGACGACGACGTGCGCGGGATCAACGCGAGCATCGAGCTGATCCAGAGGACCCGGGGCGGCGGCTGGCCGACCGAGCCCGTGACCGAGGAGTTCGATTTCGTCGACCTCGTCTGGCACGAGCTCGAGTTCCGCGACGGGTTCTCGTTCGCGTACGCCGTCTACGACGCCGCGAACCGGTACCTCGGCTGTTGCTACCTCTACCCGATGGGGCGGCGCACCGAGCTCTCGGAGGAGCGGCTCGGCCACGACGTCGACGTGAGCTGGTGGGTCACGCCGGACGCCTACGAGCGCGGCTACTACGAGAAGCTCTTCCACGCCCTGCGCCACTGGGTCACCGAGGCCTACCCGTTTCGCGCGCCCTACTACTCAAACGGCGAGATCCCAGACGAGGAGTTGGCGAGAAGCCCCTGGAAACCGGCGGGTTCGGGCTAATGCCGACCGCATCGGGAACCGATAAGAACGTGGGAGCAACTATGGATCCCAATGCGCGCACCGTGAACTACGGCCTGGCAGGCGGCTACCTGGACGCGACGAAGCACGTCGAGCGTGCCAAGCGCACAGTGATGCCGGAGCCGAATCCCTCCGACATCGAGCGGATGCTGCAAGACGCCGAGGCGTGGGCGAACGGCGCGTCGGAGGCGTGACCTCCTGGGTCTGGATCGGACTCGGCGCCGCTCTCGCTCTCTACAGCGCCTTCGTGATGTGGCTGTTGGTGGTGGGACGCCGCAGCGACGCGCGGGCCTGGGCCGGACTCATCCCGGATTGCATCGTCCTGGTGCGGCGGCTCCTGGCGGATCCGCGCGTCCCCCAGACGCGCAAGCTGTGGATCGGTGCATTGCTCGCCTATCTGGCGATGCCGATCGACGTGATCCCGGACTTCGTTCCCGTCGCCGGGCAGCTGGATGACGCGATCCTCGTGGCGGTGGTGCTCCGCTCGCTGGTGCGCGCCGCCGGGGAGGTTCCGCTGCGCGAGCAGTGGCCAGGCCCGCACCGGACGCTGAACCTCATCCTGCGACTCGCCGGAAGCCCGCGCTCGGTCTTGGACGCACATTAGGCGGACTTCCAGGCGCCGCCGCGGGCGGCCTCGGGACCAGGTCGAGGCTCTGCCTCTAGTGTGCCCAAGCAGCTCATGAGCACCAATCTCGCCATCGCCGGCGCCACCGGGTGGACCGGCAGCGCCATCGCCCTCGGGGCCATCGACGCCCCCGGCCTCACACTGAGGAGCGCGATCGCGCGCCGCAGCGCCGGTCAGGACCTGGGGACCGCCCTCGGGCGGGACCCGCTTGGCGTCCCGGTCCATGCGAGCGTGGGCGAGGCGCTCGCCGGCGTCGACGTACTCGTCGAGTTCACTTCCCACGTGCACGCCAAGGCGATCGCCTTGGCCGCGATCGAACGCGGGATCGCGGTCGTGATCGGATCGAGCGGGCTCACAGCCGACGACTTCCGCGAGATCGACGCGGCGGCCCGGGCCGCGGGCGTCGGCGCTGTCGCGGCCGGCAACTTCAGCCTGACCGCGGCCATGATGCTCGCCGGGGCCGAGCTGGCCGCCCGCCATCTGGCGAGCTGGGAGGTCATCGACTATGCCAAGTCCAGCAAGCCCGACGCGCCGAGCGGTACCGCCAGAGAGCTGGCCGAGCGCCTCGCCGAGGTCCGCGCCCCGCAGGTCGATTACCCGGTCGATCAGGTCGCCGGGCACCCGGACGCGCGCGGCGCGACCATCGCCGGCACGCAGGTGCACTCCGTTCGCGTGCCGAGCTTCGTCGTGTCGACCGAGATCGTGTTCGGCGCCGACGACGAACGCCTGAGCATCCGCCACGACGCCGGCGGCACCGCCAAGCCCTACGTGGACGGAGCGCTGCTGGCCGCCCGGCGCGCCCGCGGCCACGTCGGACTGATCCGTGGCCTTGACCGCCTTCTGCTGGCCAACGACTCCCGCGTCACGACCTAGAGAGCTCTCGAACTGCAGCCCGACCGCTTCGAGTGTTGTCGGGCCAGCCGGCGCTAGGGTGCGTGCGATGAGAGCGCTTGTGACGGGCGGCGGCCGCGGCATTGGAGCAGGGATCGCGCGGGCGCTGGCGGGCGACGGCTGGGAGGTTGTCGTGGCCGCGCGCAGCGGCGCGCAGGTGGAGGCGGTGGCGAGTGAGATCGCCGGCGAGTGGAAGCAGGTCGACGTCTCCGACCGCGGCTCGGTCGAGCGGATGGTTGCCGAGGCGGGCGAGCTTGACCTGCTCGTCGCCAACGCGGGTGTCAGCGAGGGTCATGCGCGGCAGGCGTCCTGGGAGATGGACCTTGGCGAGTGGTGGCATGTCTACGAGATCAACGTTCTCGGCGTTCACCTGTGCTGCCGCGCCGTCATCCCGGGCATGCTCGAGCGCGGCCGCGGGCGGATCGTGATCACCGGCAGCGGCGCGGCCTACCTGCCCGGCGGCCAGAGCACCGCGTATGCGCCGAGCAAGGCTGCCGTCTGTCGCTACGGCGAGATGCTGGCCAACGAGCTCGCCGGACGAGTTCCCGTCTTCTTCTTCAGCCCCGGCTTGGTGCGGACGGACCTGACCGCGGGCGGGGTTCCCGATGACGCGCCGTGGACGCCACCCGAACTCGCTCCGGAGCTCGTGCGCAGGCTCTCGACCGGCCGCTACGACGAGCTCGCCGGCCGCTACCTGCACGCCGAGCACGACGAAGTCGACGGGCTGCTGGGCCGGATCGATGAGATCCGCGAGCACGACCTCAACGCCATCAGGCTCCAGCGCTGACCGGATCTGAGAGACTCAGCGGGGACCGGCATGCGCACCGGGCCGGATCCTCAGAGGCGGTAGGAATGGACGACGAGCTTCGCGAGATCACCGAGCCCTCCGCCTATCTACCGCGAGTCCAGGCCGGCGAGCCGCCGGCGGGCACGCACCCTCACCACGGCCCGATAGAGACGGTACGCGAGGCCGTCTACGAGGGGCATCGGATCAGGGTCCGGACGGTGTACGCGATCGAGGTGGACGGCAGACCGGTAAGCGGGCACCTGGCCGCCGCCAACGACGGGCGCGTTCACTATCACCCGGTCCCGAACCTCAGCTTCGCTTCGGCCGTGGACCTTGTAAAGGCGCTGATCGACGCGTTCCCTGACGACTTCGAACCTGACGTCGACGGCCACGGGGGGCACGGCGGCAGTCACCACTGAACGTGGCGGCGGTGCGAGCAAACATCCTCGCGGACGCGGCTGCCCGCCAGGGGTACATCGATGGGGTGCTCGCCCTGAAGGCGGAAGCCACGGGCGTGATGTCGAACAGCCTTGGCATCCCCGGTCCACCACGGGACCTGGCCACGTACGACCTGTTCGTGGTCTGGCATCACTGGGCGATGTCGGTGATGACGCCCCCGTCACAGGGTGATCGAAACGCGGCGCACCGTGGTCCCGTCTTCCTGCCCTGGCACCGCTTCATGCTGATCTTCCTGGAAGCCCAGCTCCAGCGGGTGCTCGGCAACCCCGACTTCGGGCTGCCCTACTGGTCGTGGAGCGACGACGGCGAGCTTCCGCTGCCCGAGCAGCCGGAATCGCCTTTGTGGACAGAGGACTGCATGGGCGGCGACGGTGATCCGGCCCGGGGCTTCTTCGTCACGGACGGCCCGTTCGCGGACAGCTCGGCCTTCCAGGTGAATGTCACCGCCGACAGCAACGGTGTGCTTCGGACGGTCTCGCGGCCGCTTCGGCGGCGGTTCGACCTCCTGCTCGGCCTGCCCCCGAAGACCGAGCTGCAGGTCGCCCTGGCCGACGGCGAGTACGACGAGGATCCCTGGACTGCCGAGCCGGTGTCCTTCCGCAACCTCCTCGAGGGTTGGGTGCCCGCCGAGACCCAGCCACACCTCCACAACCGAGTCCACGTCTGGGTGGGCGGGGACATGCTCCCCGCGTCCTCGCCGAACGACCCCGTCTTCTACCTCAATCACTGCAACGTCGACCGCGTCTGGTCGGCTTGGCTCGAGGACGCGACCGGGCCCCGCTACCTCCCGGACCAGTCTGCTTCGGACGACCTATTCCGCCACCGCATCGACGACCCGATGTTCTCGATCTTCACGAGCGCCGACGACGACCGTTGGACCCCTCGCCGGATGCTCGACGTCAGCGCGACCTACGGCTACGACAGCCTCGCCATTACCTGACAGCGGCGGCGAGCGAGCTGTGGATTGAGCGCACGACCAGCGCTCCATCGCCCACTGCTGACGCCACGCGCTTCGTGGAGCCACTGCGGACGTCGCCGATCGCGAAGACGCCCGGGCGCGTGCACTCGAGCATGAGCGGGCCGCGGTCCGTCCGGTTCCAGTGCCGGGAGAAGTCGGCGTGGCGGCTCGCCTCCTCGCCGGTGACCACGAAGCCCTTGTCGTCCTGGCCCACGAAATGGACCAGACCCCCCGACTTCGGCGCGGCGCCGATCATCGCGAACACCGCCGAGGTCTCGATTCGGCGATCGGGACCCGCGCCCGAGATCACCACCGCTTCGAGCGTCTCGTCCCCCTCGAGCGATCGCACCTCGCACCCGGACCAGACGCGGACGTTCGACTTGGCCTCGATCTGGTCGACCAGGTATCGCGACATCGCTGCTTCGAGCGGTCGCCGGGCCACGACGTGGACCTCGCGCGCGTGGTCGGCCAACTTGACCACGGCCTGCCCGGCCGAGTTCGCTCCGCCTACGACCACGACGTCCTCCATCGAGCACTGCTGCGCCTCGATGTGCGTCGCCGCGTAGTAGAGGCCCAGGCCCTCGAACCGATCCGCGTTCTCTGCCGGCAGCCGGCGATAATCCGCGCCCGGTGCCAGCACGATGCATCGGCCGCGGACACGCTGACCGTCGGCCAGCCCGATCTCGCGTGATCCGCCGTCCACCGGCTCCGAGATGTAGGAGGCCTCGTTGACGCTGGAGATCACGGCGCCGAACTTTCGCGCCTGGAGCGTCGCCCGCCGCGCGAGGTCGGCGCCGGTGAGACCGGTGGGGAAGCCGAGATAGTTCTCGATGCGAGCGCTTGTCCCCGCCTGACCGCCGGGGGCGAAGCGCTCGACCACGAGCGTGCCGAGACCCTCGGAGGCGGCGTAGACCGCGGCGGCGAGCCCGGCCGGGCCGCCGCCGAGCACCAAGACGTCGAAGCTCTGGCCGTCGACCTGCGCTCGTAGGCCGAGCTCGTCGGCGACGGAGGACACGGTGGCTTGGCGGAGGACGCTGTCGGAGCGGATCAGGACCGGGCACTCGGTCTCCCCGATGCCAAGCCCTTCGATCAGGGTCCGGCTGTCGGTGTCGGTGGCGAGGTCGTGCCAGGTGAAGGGAACGAGGTTGCGCTCCAAGAGTTCCCGTACGGCGAAGGACTCGCCTGACCATCGCGAGCCGATCAGCCGCTGCTGCCCCAGACCGCGGCCCTGAAGCCACTCCCGGCGGGTGACCATCGTCCGCAGGAGCAGGTCGCCTAGCTCGGCCGTCGTCGCCACGACTCGGCGCACGTCCTCCGGCGGGAGCGCCACGAGCGAAGTCGGCTCGGCCGCGTACCCGGCGGCGAGGGTCGGCTCGCCGGTGAACATCGAGATGTCGGCGGCGAAGGTCCCCGCCCTGCACTGGGTGAAGTACCGGTCGCCCTCCGGCGCGTGGTCGATCACGTCGATGGCTCCGCTCTGGACGACGTAGAGCGGGGTCTCGCGCTCGCCGTGCTCGAACACGACGTCGCCGCGCGCGAACGCGAGCTGGGTGCCGATCTCCGCCAGGTACCCGATCTGCTCCGGCGTGAGCCGGGGAAAGAGCGTCGGATGATCGGGGTCGAGGAAGTCCTCAACCGGGGTCGGCGCGTAGTCGCTGGCCATCGCTGGCGCCCCACTTTAGGGCCCCGAGCCGCGCCGCCCCGCCGTGGTGTGATCCCATGTTCCCGATGACCGAGCACGCCGTCGTGATCGCCGGAGGGGGTCCCGCAGGGATGATGCTGGCGGCCGAGCTGGCGCTGGCGAAGGTGGACGTCGCGGTCGTCGAGCGGCGTCCCGATCACGAGCTTGTCGGCTCACGGGCCGGCGGCCTGCATCCACGCGCGATCGAGGTGCTCGATCAACGCGGCGTCGCCGGTCGCTTCCTCGCGGAGGGTCAGCCCCATCCGGCAGCGCCGTTCGGCAACACCTTGCTGGACATGAGCGACTTCCCCACCCGTCACCCCTACTCGCTCGGGATCTTCCAGAACCGGATCGAGCGGATCATGGCCGCCTGGATCGCCGAGCTGCCGGTGCAGATCTACTACGAACGCGAGGTCACGGGCTTCGCGCAGGACGACACGGGCGTCGACGTCCGGCTGGCCGACGGCGAGCCGCTGCGCGCGCAGTATCTCGTCGGGTGCGACGGTGGACGCAGCCTGATCCGCAAGGCGGCGGGGATCGAGTTCCCGGGGTGGGATGCGACGAAGAGCAACCTGATCGCGGAGGTCGAGATGAGCGAGGAGCCGGAGTTCGGCCTCCGTCACGACGCCGCGGGCGTGCACGCTCTCCAGCAGATGGGGGAGGGGAGCACGGTCCGGCTCGTCGTAACCGAGCACCAGCTGCGGGCAGACGGCGAGCCCGACTTGGGCGATCTGAGCGAAGCGCTGGTCGCCGTGTACGGCACCGACTTCGGGATCCACGACCCGACCTGGCTCTCCAGGTTCACCAACATGACCCGGCACGCCGCGGCCTACCGCGACAGGCGAGTGCTGTTGGCCGGCGACGCCGCCCACGTGCATTACCCGGTCGGTGGGCAGGGTCTCAACCTGGGCGTCCAGGACGCGGTGAACCTGGGCTGGAAGCTGGGTCAGGTCGTGCGCGGAAGCTGCGCCGATGGCCTGCTGGACAGCTACCACGCCGAGCGCCACCCTGTCGCCGCCCGCACGCTCAAGCACACGCTGGCGCTCGAGGTGCTCCAGCGACGCGACGATCGCACGGAGGCACTCGTCGATCTGGTGTCGGAGCTGGCGGCAATGGAAGAGCCCCGCAAGCGGCTCGCCGGGATCATCACCGGCCTGGACATCCACTACGACCTCGGCGAGGGACACCCGCTCCTCGGACGCCGCATGCCCGATCTCGACCTGATCGGCGCGGCCGGCCCACTCCGAGTCTTCGAGCTGCTGCACGACGCCCGGCCGCTACTGCTGGGCCTCGGTCAACCCGGCGACCTCGTGATCACTCCATGGGCTGACCGTGTCGAGCTGATCGAGGCCGGCTACGACGGGGAGTGGGAGCTGCCGGTGCTCGGCGCGGTGGGCGCCCCCACCGCTGTGCTGATCCGCCCGGACGGTTACGTCGCCTGGGTCGGAGACGGCACGGACGAGGGGCTCTCCACCGCGCTGACCACCTGGTTCGGGCCGCCGAGATGATCAGGTAGGCTCGCGCCGGTGCGAGCCGAGCTGGCGCTGCGCCACCGGGACATGGACGCGCTTGGACATGTCAACCAGGCCGTCTATCACGAGCTGCTCGAGGAGGTGCGCGCGGCGTTCTTCCGCCACGCGCTGCCGGACCTGCCGTTCACCGGCTACGTGCTCGCGCGCGTCGAGTTGGACTATCGGCGGGAGGTGCGCATCGAGCACCGCTACCTCATCGGCGAGTGCCGCGTGGCCGAGCTGGGTCGCTCGCGCGTGGAGCTGGACAACCGCCTGTTGCTGCCGGACGGCGACGTGGCCGTCGAGGGGCGGGCCGTGCTCGTGGCCTGGGACGAGCAAAGCCGTCGGGCGCGGGAGCTCACGCAGCAGGAGCGCGAGGCGCTGAGCTCAGCGGAGCCCGAGCGTCTCCGCCAGTAGGCCGCTCGCCGCCGCCACGGCGCGCAGGTTGGGCGCCTCGACCCCCGTCAGGTCCGCCAGTTCGACGACGCTGTCGACGATGACGTCGAGCTCCAGCGGCTTGCCGGCCTCGAGGTCCACCAGCGTGGAGGACTTGTGGTCGCCCACCTTCGCGGCGCCGTTCAGCCGCCGCTCGATCGAGATCGAGGGCTCCGCGCCCAAAGCAGCGGCGATCTCCAGCGCCTCTTCCATGATCGACGCCACGAGGGCCCGCGTGGGTGCATGGCTGCACAGCTGCTCGAGCGTCGCGCGGGTCAGGACGCTGAGCGGGTTGAACGCGACGTTCCCCATCAGCTTGACCCAGATCTCGTCCCGAAGCCGCTCCTCGACCGGACACTTCAGGCCACCCGCGATCATGGCCTCGCTGAAACGTTCGCACCGCTCGGAGATGGACCCGTCCGGTTCGCCGATCGAGAAGCGCGTTCCCTCGTTGTGCCGCACGACGCCGGGCTCGGCCAGCTCCGTGCCGGCGAACACGACGCAGCCGATCGCGCGCTCCGGCGGGATCACGCGAGACACCTCGCCGTCGGGGTCCACCGCCTCGATGCGGCGACCCTCGTACGGGCCCTCGAGCTTGTGGAAGTACCACCAGGGGATCCCGTTCTGAGCCGCCACGACCGCCGTCTCCTCGTGCAGCAGCGGCTCGAGCAGCGGCCCGCACGTGGCGTACGAGTTCGCCTTCAGCCCCAGGAACACGAGGTCGACGGGGCCGACCTCCCTGGAATCGTCAGTCGCCGGTGGATGCGCATCGAAGTCGCCCCGGTCCGATCGCACCCGAACCCCGTCCCGCTTCAGCGCCTCCAGGTTCTCCCCGCGCGCGATCAGGTGGACGTCGGCTCCGCCGCGCGCCAGGGCAGCGCCGACGTACGCTCCGATCGCGCCCGCACCGAGTACCGCGATTCTCATGCGGGCTAGCCTCCCCCCATCGGCATCGTGAGGATGACCGCCTCGGCGTCCACCGGAAGCTCCGTGAGCGGCTCGTTGCCGTCCCCGGGCACTGCGATGTAGCCCGCGTCGAGCTCCTGTCGTAGCAGTTGCCGGGCCTCCTCGATGGAGGCCTCGTCGTCGGCCGACCACTCCGCCACACGCTCGTGCCCGTCCAGCACCCTTCGTAACAGTACGCCCATTGCCTCTCCTCCCCGGAGCCCCCTAGCGCGGCTGCGGGCGAGCCGCCTTGCCGCCGCGCTCCAGTCCCAGCACGCTCGTAACCGGCCCCAGTGCAACCTGTCCCAGCCCGCAGATCGATGTGAGACGCAGGGTCTCCTCGAGCTCGACGATGCTGTCGTCAACGGCATCGGCCCCGAGCCCCTGCTCGAGCAGGTCGGTCAGCATCTCGTGCGCCTTGTGGGAACCCACCCGGCAGGGCACGCACTTGCCGCAGGACTCGTTCCGGAAGAAGCGCAGGACGTTCGTGCCGGCCGCGAGCAGGTCGGTGCCCTCCGCGATGACCGTAAGCGCGCCCGAGCCGAGCATCGAGCCCGCCTCGGCGAGCGGCTCGAAGTCGAGCGGCACGTCGAGGGAGTCCGTGCCGAGGAAGTTCGACGACGCGCCGCCCGGCTGGAAGGACAGGAGCTCCGCGCCGTCGCGAACGCCGCCGGCGAGCTCGATCAGCTCACGCGCGGTGGTGCCCATCGGAACGCAGTACACGTCGGGCCGCTCGACGTGGCCGGACACTGCGAAGAACTTCACGCCGGTGGCCTCACCGGCCCCCTGATCCTGCCACCACTCGGCGCCGCGCTCGACGATGATCGGCACGTGGGCGAAAGTCTCGACGGAGTTCATGAGCGTCGGCTTGCCCCATAGCCCGTACACGCCCGGGAACGGCGGCTTGTTGCGCGGCTCGCCGCGATGGCCCTCCATGCACTCGAGCAGCGCGGACTCCTCGCCGAGGATGTAGCCGCCCGGCGAGGTGAAGATCTCCACGCGCAGCCGACGGCCGGAGCCAAGCACGTCCGCCCCGAGCAGGCCCTCCGACTCGAGCGCCTCGAGCTCGGCGCGCAGCACTTCCTCCTCCGGCCCGTACTCGTGGCGGATGAAGATCCATCCCTCTTCACAGTCCGTGACGAGCATGCCCAGCAGGAGGCCCTCGACGACCAGATGCGGTTGTTCGGCCAGGATTTGACGGTCCTTGAAGGTGCCGGGCTCGGACTCGTCGGCGTTGCAGATCGCGTAGTGCGGGGTGGCCTCCTGGCCGGCCACGAGCTCCCACTTGCGCCCCGTCGGGAAGCCGGCGCCGCCCATGCCGCGCAGGCCGGAGTCCTTGACCGCCGCCAGGACCTCGTCGTTCGTCAGCTCGCCCCCCAGCAGGCGGCGCAGCACGCGGTAACGCTGGTCGTCCGTCGCGTAGGGATCGTTAGGGAAGGTCCGGTCGGGCCGCATTGCGGGGGTCCGCGGCGGCTCCCCGGAACGGGCGGCCTCCACGAGCTCCTCGGTCTGCGCAAACGAGGCCGGCTGCTCGTCGACGGCGATGGCGGGCGCGGCGTCGCAGCGCCCCAGACACGACACCTCGTGGAGCTCGACCTCCACGTCCTCGCCGTAGCGGGCGCGGAGCTCGGCGATCCGCTGGTCGGACGCGTGCAGCCAGCACGAGAGGTCGTGGCAGACCGCGAGGTGGACCTTGAGCGGAGGGTCGGTCTTGAAGTGCGGGTAGAACGAGATCAGGCCCTCGATCTCGTAGAGCGGCCGGTGCACGTCCCGGGAAAGCCGCACCAGCTCCTCGCGCGGCAGCCAACCGTGCTCGCGCTGGATCGCGACCAGCGCGGGAATCAGGCTCGGGCCGGGGAACTTCCCGGCGCGGGCCTCGGTGCCCGGCGGGCGAGCCTGGACGGCCATCACACCCCCTCCCGCACCGTCGCCGAGTCGTGCCTGACGGAGGTTCCGACCCGCTCGATCTTCACGGCGCAGAACTTGAACTCGGGGATCTTCGCGGTGGGATCGACCTCGTCGATCGTCAGCACGTTGGCGGCCGCCTCACGGAAGTGGAAGGGGAGGAAGCACGTGCCGGGGTTGTCACGGTGGGAGAGCAACGCGCGCACCTCGACCGACCCGCGCCGGCTGGTGAGCCGGACGAAGTCCCCGGAGGCGATGCCCAGACGCTTGGCGTCGTCCGGGTTGAGATACACGTGCGCCTCGGGCTGGATCGCGTCGAGCGCGTAGGAGCGCCGCGTCATCGACCCGGTGTGCCAGTGCTCGAGCAGGCGGCCCGTGTTGAGCACGAAGGGGAACTCCTTGGTCGGCAGCTCCTTTGCCGGCAGCCACTCGGCCGGCACGAGGTGTGCCTTGCCGTCGTCGGTCCCGAAGCGCTCGTCGAACAGCACGACCGTGCCGTCCTGGTGCTCCGGGTCGGGGTTGGGATATAGCTTGCCTGTCGCGCCGAGGTTGTCGTACGACAGCCCGGCGTAGTTGGGCATCACCGACACGAGCTCGTCGAAGATCTCGCTTGCCGACTGGTAGTTCATCTCCAGCCCGATGCGGTTCGAGATGTCCTGGATGATGTGCCAGTCGAGCCGCGCCTCCCCGGGCGGGTCGAGGGTCTTGCGGCCGATCTGCACGCGCCGGTCGGTGTTGGTGTAGGTGCCGTCCTTCTCCATGTACGAGGTAGCCGGGAGGATCACGTCGGCGAACTCCGCGGTCTCGGTGAGGAAGATGTCCTGCACCACGAGGAACTCGAGCGCGGACAGCGCCTTGCGCACCTTGTTGATGTTGGGGTCCGACAGGAACGGGTTCTCGCCCATCATGTACATGCCGCGCACGCCGCCCTGCAGCGCAGAGGCGACGATCTCGGTGACGGTCAGCCCGCGGTCGGGATCGAGCTCGCGGCCCCAGCGCTCCTGGAAGATCTCGCGAGACCCCTCCTTGTCCACGGGCAGATAGTCCGGGTACATCATCGGGATCAGCCCGGCGTCCGATGCCCCCTGGACGTTGTTCTGGCCGCGCAGCGGGTGCAGGCCGGTTCCCGGTCGGCCCACCTGGCCGGTGATCGAGCACAGCGCGATCAGGCAGCGGGCATTGTCGGTGCCGGTCGTGTGCTGCGAGATCCCCATGCCCCAGAAGACGACCGCCGTGTTCGCCTCTCCCCACAGCGTCGCGACGGTGCGGATGGTGTCGGCGTCGACCCCGCAGATCTGCGCCGCACGGTCCGGGGGGTACTCCCTGACCGTCTTGGCGAGCTCCCCGTAGTTCGTCGTCCGCTCGGCGATGAACTCGCGGTCGACCAGGCCGAGCTTGATGATCTCGTGCATCACGCCGTTGTAGAACGCCACGTCGGTGCCCGGCTTGATCTGGCAGAAGACGTCGGCGTGGTCGGCGATCCGCTCCCGGCGCGGGTCCACCACGATCAGCTTCGTGCCGCGGCGCCTGGCCTGCTTGAAGAACGACGAGGCGACGGGGTGGTTGGCCGTGGTGTTCGTCCCGGCCATGATCGCCACCTCTGCGTTGACGATGTCCCCATAGGTCGTGGACACGGCGCCGGACCCGACCCCTTCGAACAGGGCCGCCACGCTCGAGGCGTGGCACAGGCGCGTGCAGTGGTCGACGTTGTTGGTCCCGAAGCCCGCCCGGATGAGCTTCTGGAACAGGTAGGCCTCCTCGTTCGAGCACTTGGCCGAGCCGAAGCCGGCGATGGCGCCGGGCCCGTGCTCGGAGTGGATCGCCTTCAGGCGACCGGCCGCCAGGTCGAGCGCCTCGTCCCAGGTCGCCTCGCGGAAGTGCGGCAGAACCTCGTCGTAGTCCAC
>Ga0075421_100007624_pt1 | contig 13261 bp, 13 predicted proteins | sample SoiMetdeltSBSDD5_FD_75292 | JGI IMG/M metagenome (GOLD analysis project Ga0075421, IMG submission 75292) | Bulk soil microbial communities from a Populus tree surrounding site in Tennessee, USA - Soil MetaG P. deltoides SBSDD5 | ecosystem: Environmental > Terrestrial > Soil > Tree plantation... | reverse complement strand
CTGCCCGAGCTGGCCGAGCTGCCGGTCCCGCTGATCGTCTCCGTGATGGGGTTCAGCCGCGAGGAGCTGGCCACGCTGGTGCAGCGCACCGGCGAGCGCGACGAGGTCGCGCTGATCGAGCTGAACGTGTCCTGCCCGAACGTGGAGACCGGCCTCGTCATGGGCGCCGACCCGGCCGAGACCGCGCAGGCCGTCGAGCACGTGCGGCCGCTGACCGACCGTCCGCTGATCGTGAAGCTGACGCCCAACGCCAGCGATCCTGCCGCGGTCGCCGGCGCCGCCGAGCAGGCGGGAGCCGATGCGGTCTCGCTGATCAACACGCTCAAGGGCATGGCGCTCGACCCGCGCACCAGGCAACCGTGGCTGGGCGGCACCACCGGCGGGGTCTCCGGGCCCGCCGTACGGGCGATCGCGCTGGAGCAGGTCCGCTCGGTCGCGGCGGCGGTCGAAATCCCCGTGATCGGCATGGGCGGGATCGCCAGCGGGCGACATGCGAGCGATTTCATGTCCGCCGGGGCCGCCTGCGTGGCCGTGGGCACCGAGAACTTCCGCGACCCCGCCGTCGGACTGCGAATCGCGGCCGAGTTGAGCGAGCCGGTCGGCGTCTGAGCGTCGGTTGCGCCCGGCCGTCCCCACCCAGGAGGTCGGACGGCCCCATCCGGGGGACGGACTACCGTACTTTCGGCGGAAGATGCGGGGGATTCACGATTACGACAACCCCTCGAAACTGAAAACCCCTGCAAACCGTGACAATACGCTCAAGCTACCCGAACCAGCCTAAAGCTGAGGTGGAGGTCCAGCTGAATTCGCGGATTTTTTGCGTCTGGAGCGTGGACTCCCCGGCCCAAGCGTGTACTATCGCCGCCCATGCCGGCCGCCCCCCAGACGCCCGCCAAAACTCAGTCGGCCGGGTTGGCTCCAGAGCGTTCGCTTACGCAGAGAATGGATGCTCTGAAGCGCGCCAACGAGATCCGAACCCGCCGCGCCCGCCTCAAGCGCGACCTCAAAGCGGGGCGCGCTCAGATCCACGGCCTGCTGCTGGATCCGCCCGACTACCTGCTCACCGCGAAGGTCTTCGACCTGCTGCTGGCGGTGCCGAAGTACGGGCGCGTGAAGGTGAATCGCATCCTCACGCACTGCCGCATCTCGCCGAGCAAGACCATCGGCGGACTGTCCGAGCGCCAGCGCAACGAGCTCGTTTCGTTCCTGCGCCGCTAGCGCCGCGAGGCGGATGACCACGCCGATCCTGGTCATCACCGGTCCCTCCGGTGTCGGCAAGGGCACGCTCATCAAGGGCCTGCTCGAGCGCGTGCCGGGGCTCGAACTGGCGGTTTCGGCGACCACGCGCAAGCCGCGCGACGGCGAGGTCAACGGGGTCGACTACCACTTCCTGAGCGAGCCGGACTTCGATCGGCGCGCGGCCGCAGGCGAGTTCGTGGAGCACGCCGAATACGCCGGGAACCGCTATGGAACGCTGAAAAGCGAGCTGTCGCGGCCTGCGCGCGGGATCGTGCTCGAGATCGACGTGCAGGGCGCGCGGCAGGTGCGCGGGGCGCTTCCCGAGGCCAAGCTGATCTTCATCGAGCCGCCGTCGTTCGAGGATCTGGAGCGCCGCCTGGCCGGGCGCGGGTCCGACCGCCCCGAGCAGATCGAGCGGCGCCTGGCGGCCGCGCGCGACGAGCTCGCGGCGGCGGGGGAGTTCGATCACCGCGTCGTCAACGACGACCTGCAGCGCGCCCTGCAGGAGCTGAGCGAGCTTGCCGCTACCATGTCTGAGCTGTGATCAAACCGCGCCTAGACAAGCTGCTCGAACAGGTCGACTCGCACTACGCGTGCGTCCTCGTCGCCGCCAAGCGGGCTCGGCAGATCAACTCCTACTACCACAACCTCGGCGAGGGGACCTTCGACGAGTACCCGCCTCCGATGGTGGAGACGGGCTCGAAGAACTACCTCAAGATCGCGCTCGAGGAAGTCGCAGCCGGGAAGATCAAGTACCGGTACCGCTAGGAAGGCGGTTGGCGTGGCTCGAGTCCTGGTCGGCGTTTCCGGCGGGATCGCCGCGTACAAGGCAGTGGAGCTGGTCCGCCTCGCCACCGGCGCCGGCCACGCCGTGCGCGTGGTCCAGACACCGGCCAGCCTGCAGTTCGTAGGTCGCGCCACGTTCGAGGGAGTCACCGGCGCGCCGGTGCTGGTGGACGAGTTCGAGCGCGACCCGGCCCGCGGCGCCTATCCGGGCGAGCCGGCGCCGTCGCATGACCCGATCTCCCATCTGGAGCTGGTCCGGCGGGCGGACGTGTTCTGCGTCGCCCCGGCGTCCGCCAACACGCTGGCGAAGCTGGCCCATGGCCTGGCCGACAACCTGCTCACCAGCGCGGCGCTCGCCTGCGCCGCACCGCTGGTGCTGGCGCCCGCGATGAACAACCACATGTACGAGCACGCGGCCACGCAGGCGAACCTCGACCTGCTGCGGGCGCGCGGCGCGACGATCGTGGACCCCGACACGGGGCGCTTGGCCTCGCGCGGCGAGTGGGGGGTGGGCAGGCTGGCCGAGCCGGCCCGGATCCTCGAGACCGTCGAGGGCCTGCTCGGCAAGGCGGGCGGCCCGATGGACGGCCTGCGCGTGCTGGTGACCGCCGGGGGCACGCGCGAGCCGATCGACTCGGTCCGGTACGTCGGCAACCGCTCATCGGGGCGCATGGGGCTGGCGCTGGCCGCCGAGGCGGCCCGGCGCGGGGCGTCCGTCACCCTGGTGGCGGCCAACGTGACGCTGCCGGCGCCGGCAGGCGTGCGGGTGGTCGAGGTGGAGACCGCGGCGCAGCTGCTCGAGGCCGCGCGGGCGGAGTTCGCCGACGCCCACGTGCTGCTGATGGCCGCGGCCGTGGCCGACTTCCGGCCCGGCCAGGCCGTGGACGAGAAGATCTCGAAGAGCGGCCGTGACGGCCTGGCGCTGGCGCTGGAGCCGACCGAGGACGTGCTGGCGGCGCTGGCGGCCGCGCGGTCGCCCGGGCAGACGCTGGTCGGCTTCGCGGCCGAGCACGGCGAGGGCGCGGTCGAGCGCGGCCGCGGCAAGCTCGAGCGCAAGGGCCTCGACGCCGTGGTCGTGAACGACATCTCGCGGGCCGAGATCGGCTTCGACGCGGCCGACAACGAGGTCACGATCGTGACCGCCGCGAGCGAGCGGCAGGTGCCTCTGGGCTCCAAGGAGACGATCGCCGCGGCGATCCTCGACGCCGTCGAGAGCATGCGCGTGGACGCGCCGGGCCCGAAGCAGCCGGCTCGGCCGGCTGCGCGGGGAGAGTGAGTACCGTGGAAGGCGAGCGATGAGCGCGGAAGGGGCATACGAGCTCTTCAAGAAGGGCAGCGAGCTGCTCGAGGCCGGGGACTTCATGGCCGCCACGATCCCGCTCGAGCGCGCGCGCTCGCTGGAGCCGGACAAGAGCTCGATCCGCGAGGCGCTCGGGCGCGCCTACTTCCGCTCGGCCCGCTTCGAGCAGGCGGCCGAGGAGTTCGCCGCGGTGGTGGAGCGCCACCCGGTCAACGACTACGCCCACTTCTGCCTCGGCCGCGCGCTCGCGAACACGGGCCGCACGCAGGCCGCGCGCCGGCACGCCGCCCTCGCGGCGAACATGCGCCCGGACCGCAAGGACTACCAGGCGTTCAGCCGGCGTCTGCGGGCCGCCTGAGCCCGCGCGCAGCCAGGGCGCCCTCCACGAGCAGGCCGAGCAGGCGGTCCACGCCGCGCGCGTCGAGCCCGGCGGCGGGGACGTCGGCGTGGATCCACAGGTCCTTGGAGCGGGTGCAGCCGAACCGCACGAGCCGCGTCTGGCGGTTCCACCAGAGCAGCATCCAGGGGTCGAGGTCGCCGGCCGCGTGCAGCGCCACCGCCTGGGCGCGCAGCAGGCCGTCGGCCAGGCGCAGCCCCACGTCGAGCGGCTCGCCGTCGAGCTCCTCGGCGGGCACCGTGATGCCCCACTCACCGTGAGCGAGCCGCCGGGCACGCAGCTCCGGCAGCTCGCTCAGGTAGGTCTCGACCTCGTCGACTGCCGCCACCGGCGGCATGGTGGCAGCCCGGGCTAGGCGGCCTCGCGCTCCACGACCGCCTCGGCCCCGGCGTCCGCCGTCGCAAGCGCCAGCTCGGGCTGACGCCCCCGCAGCAGGCGGGTGCCGGTGAGGGCGACCACCAGGCCGATCGCAGCGATGCCCGTGACCACGAGGATCGCCGGCTGGAACCCGTCCATCAGGGCCGCGCCCTGCGTGGCGCCGCCGCTGTTGGCGCTGATCACCGCCGTCGAGATCGCCAGACCGATCGCCCCGCCGACCTGGAGCGACGTGTTGACGAGGCCCGAGGCGAGCCCCTGCTCGTGGTCGGCGATGCCGGCCGTGGCCTGCATGTTGAAGGCCGGGAACGACAGCCCGAACCCGACCCCGATCAGCAGCATCGTGGGCAGGAACAGGCCCACGTAGGAGAACGAGTCTCCGATGCGGTTGAACAGGGCGTAGCCGACCAGGAAGGCGAGCGAGCCGGCCGCAATGATCCGGCCGGTGCCGAAGCGGTCGACCAGTGGCCCAAGGCGGGGCGAGCCGAATGCGACCAGCAGGCCACCCGGCAGGAACGCGAGCGCGGTCTCGAGCGGCGACCAGCCCAGCACGGACTGCAGGTACAGCGTGCCCACGAACTGGAAGCCGATGTAGGCGCCGAACATGGTCATCATTCCGATGTTCGCCCGCAGCAGCGGCGCGGAGCGCAGGATCCCGAGCCGGACGAGCGGGTTGGCGGAGCGGCGCTCGATCCCGACGAAGGCGCCCAGCAGCGCCGCGGCCAGCGCGAGCCCGCCGAGCGTCTCCGGCGCGCCCCATCCGGTGTCGGGCGCCTCGACGATCGAGCGCACCAGCAGCAGCATGCCCGCGGTGAGCGTCGCCGCGCCCGCGAAGTCGAAGCTGCGGCGCACGCCCGGCGGGATCGGCCCATCCTTGGCCAGCACGCGCGGCGCGGCGATCAGCACCGCGAGCGCCACCGGCACGGGAAGCAGGAAGGTCCAGCGCCAGCCCAGCTCGGTCAGCAGACCGCCGAACACGAGGCCGAGCGAGAAGCCGCTGGCGCCGCACGCCGTGTAGATGGCGAGCGCACGGTTGCGCGCCGGGCCCTCGGCGAACGTCGTGGTGATGATCGAGAGGCTCGCCGGCGCGGTGAACGCCGCCGCGGCGCCCTTGAGGAAGCGCGTGGCGATCAGGAGCGTGCCGTCGTTGGTCATGCCGCCCAGGATCGAGGCGACCGTGAACACGGCGAGCGCGCCCAGCAGGACCCGGCGGCGCCCGAGCAGGTCGGCGAAGCGCCCGCCCAGCAGCAGCAGGCCGCCGTAGCCGAGCACGTATCCGGAGACGACCCACTGCAAAGAGGAGGTGGAGAGGTCGAGGTCCTCACCGATCGAGGGCAGCGCTACGCCGACCATCGAGACGTCGAGCCCGTCGAGGAAGAGGACGCCGCAGAGCACGACGAGCGCACCCCAGAGGCGCGCGTCCCAGTGGAGGGCTCCGTTGGGGGACGTGGAAGCGGAAGGCGATGAAGCAGTCATGTCCTGAGAGTACATGCACGTGCAAGCTTTTCATGTGCATCTTTTGTTAAGCGCAATAGTTTCAATCTCCTGGTAAAATGGCCCACGTCATGAGTGCCTCCGAGCAGGCCCTGGTCGAGAGCTGGCGCGCCCTGGCCGACCGCCACGCGCGCGTGACCTGTGCACTCGAACGGGTGCTCCAGGACGAGCACGGCCTGGGGGTGAGCGAGTTCGAGGTGATGGAGCGCCTGGCCGCTCCCGACAAGGACCAGCACCGCATGCAGGAGCTCGCCGAGTCCGTGTATCTGAGTCAGAGCGCGCTGTCGCGGCTGATCGGGCGGCTCGAGTCGGAGGGCCTCGTGACGCGCGCGATCTGCTCCGAGGACCGGCGCGGGATCTTCGCCTGCCTCACCGAGCAGGGCCGGGCCCGCTACGAGGCCGCGAAGCCCACCCAGCGTCGCGTGCTTGCCGACTCGCTCGGCTAGTGCGGGCGCTCGTCCAGCGCGTCAGCCGCGCGGCGGTCGAGGTCGACGGCGAGGAGGTCGCCGGCATCGGCCCGGGACTGCTGGTGCTGATCGGCGTGCGGACCGGCGACACCGCCGAGCAGGCCGACCGGCTGGCCGGCAAGCTGGAGCGGCTGCGCGTCTTCGAGGACGGCGACGGCAAGCTCAACCTGTCCGTGCGCGACGTGGGCGGCGAGCTGCTCTGCGTCTCCCAGTTCACGCTCTACGGCGACGCGCGCAAGGGCAATCGCCCGAGCTTCGTGGACGCGGCGCCGCCCGAGCTGGCCGAGCCGCTCTACGAGCGCGTGCGCTCGGCGCTCGGCGCACAGGGCGGCGCGTTCGGCGCCCACATGCGGGTCTCCCTGGTCAACGACGGCCCGGTCACCCTGCTGCTGGAGGCGTGAAGGGCGAGCGCCTTGACAGATGCACGGTGGCGAGTAGTTTCGGAGGCCGCATCCCGTGCAGGCAGCAAAGGAGCTGCGGATGGCCGATGCCGGGCACAGCCGACCTCGCACGGAGCGGCCGCTGGGACCGGCGATCACCCGGCGGCGGCTCATGCAGTACGGAGCGGGAACCGGTGCGGGGATCGTCTTGTGGCGCTTCGGAGGCGGGCGCGCGTGGGCGCAGCCGGGAGCCGGCGGCGTGCTCGACCCGAGTTCGATCCCGAAATACGTCACGCCGCTCGTAATCCCGCCCGCGATGCCGCGCTCGGCGAGCCCGCCGCCCTTGAAGCGAGCGGCGATCGACTACTACGAGCTCGCGGTGCGCCAGTTCGAGCAGCAGATCCTGCCCAGCAGCACGGGCATCGGGACCACGACCGTGTGGAGTTACGGCTCGGTCGACCGCCGCGGGACGTTCAACTATCCGGCCTTCACGATCGAGGCCGGCTGGCGGCGGCCGGTGCGCGTCAAGTGGATCAACGGCTTGGTCGACTCGCACGGCGACTTTCGACCCCACCTCTTGCCGGTCGACCAGACGCTCCACTGGGCCAACCCGCCCGGTGGCAGCGGCGATCGCGACCATCACGGGACCGACCAGGCGCCGTATCGCGGGCCGGTTCCGATCGTGACCCACCTCCACGGGGGGCACAACAGCGAGGACAGCGACGGTTACCCCGAGGCGTGGTACCTGCCGCAGGCGCGAGACATCCCGCCGGGATACGCGCGGACCGGGTCGCTCTATCAGGCGTTTCGCGCACAGGCGCAAAGCCGGCTTCACCAGGCCTGGACGCCCGGCACCGCGGTCTTCGAGTACGACAACGACCAGCGTGCCGCGACGATGTGGTACCACGACCACACGCTCGGCATGACGCGCGCGAACGTCTACGCCGGGCCCGCCGGCTTCTACCTGTTACGTGGCGGACCGGGCGACGCGCTGGACGGTGCCCTTCCTGGGCCCGCGCCCGCACTTGGCGATTCCCCGGGTGTGGACTACTTCGAGATCCCCATCGCGATTCAGGACCGCATCTTCACCGAGGAGGGCGAGCTCTTCTATCCCGACAGTCGCGCCTTCTTCGAGGGACTGGATCCGTCCCAGCTGCGGATTCCCTTCATGCCCGACGCTGCCTGTGGCGGCCCGAGCGACGTCGCGCCGATCTGGAACCCGGAGTTCTTCGGCACGGCGATGGTCGTCAACGGCCGTACCTGGCCCTCGCTCGATGTCCAGCAGCGGCGCTACCGCCTCCGCTTCCTCAACGGCTGCAACTCGCGCTTCCTGATACTGCGCCTCTCAGACGGGCGGCCGTTCTGGCAGATCGGCAACGAGGGCGGCTTCCTGCCCGCCCCCTCGGAGCAGAGCGAGCTGCTGCTGGGGCCGGCGGAGCGCGCTGACGTGATCGTGGACTTCACCGGGATCGCGGCCGGCACCGAGATCGTCCTGCAGAACGTAGGACCGGACGAGCCCTTCGGCGGGGGGAGGCCGGGGGTCGACTTCGAGCCGGCCGACCCGGAGACGACGGGGCAGGTGATGCGGTTCCATGTCGTTCCCTCCACGACGCCGGAGCGGAGCACGCCGCCCGATCAGCTCGGGCTACCGGCGATCTCACCGCTTGGCCCAGCGACCAGCACTCGCCGGGTCTCGCTCAACGAGCAGAAGTCGGAAACCGTACGCGTGAGCACCGACCGCGCGGGCAACGTCGTCCTTGACTGCCCTCGGGGCGAGCCGTTCGCGCCCGCAGAGGCTGATCTCGGCACGCTCAACCCGGATGGGAGCGGCGAACCGCTCGGGTGGGATGAGCCAATCACCGAGCGACCGGCCGTCGGAGCGATCGAGGTCTGGGAGATCCACAACTTCACGGCGGACGCACATCCCATACACATCCATGAGGTGACGTTCGAGGTTGTCGGCCGCCAGGCCAGCGGCGAGGGCGTCATGCGTCCGGCCGAGAGCTGGGAGCGCGGACGCAAGGACACCGTCATCGCCTACCCGAACGAGGTGACGCGCGTCAGGGCCCTATTCGACCGGCCCGGCCTCTTCGTCTGGCACTGCCACATCCTCGAGCACGAGGACAACGAGATGATGCGGCCCTACCGGGTCGGCTGACGTGTGGAGCTCCCGGCGACCTGTCGGGCACGGCGTCCATCGCGCCGACCTAGACTAGGCTGGCCCGGGCGGCCACCCACCAGGGAGGACAGATGAACGAGATTCAGCGCGAGGTCCTGCGCGCGATCGCCGACACGGTCGTGCCGCCCGTCGAGCGCGCCGACGACCCGCACGGCTTCTGGGCTCGCTCCGGCAGCGAGCTCGGCGCCCACGAGGCGGTCGCCGAGGCGATCGCGCAGATGCCCGAGCTCCAGCGCGAGGGGCTCGGCCAGCTGGCCGACGGCTTGGCGCGGATGGGCTTCCTGGCGGCTTCGCAGCGCTCGCGCGAGCAGCTGCTGCGCAACCTCGCGGCGCTCGGCCCGGAGGCCGCCGCCGGCGCGCAGGCGCTCGTCGGCCTCTCCCTGTTCTTCGCCTACTCGATCCCCGACCCCGCGACCGGCGTCAACCCGCTTTGGGCCGAGTTCGGCTACCCGGGGCCGGGCGCGCCGCCGCAGGAGCTGCCCAGGGCCGCGGCCGCGCTCGTTCCCGACTCCGACGAGGTCGTCTACGAGGCCGACGCCGTGGTGGTCGGCTCGGGCGCCGGCGGCGGGGTGATCGCCGCGGCGCTGGCCGAGGCCGGCCAGCGCGTGATCGTGCTCGAGGCCGGCGGCCTGTTCGAGGAGGCCGACTTCAACGGCTACGAGCTGTGGGCGTACCAGAACCTCTACTGGCGCGGCGGGCCGAACCCGACGGCCGACATGAACGTGTCGCTCTACGCCGGCGCGGGGTACGGCGGCGGCACCACGATCAACTGGACCAACTGCCTGCGCACAAAGCCCTGGGTGCGCGAGCAGTGGGCGCGCGAGCACGGGCTCGAGGGCGTCGATGGGCCGGAGTTCGACCGTCACCTCGACGCGGTCTGGGAGCGCCTCTCGGTCAACGACCAGTGCTCCGACCTGAACGGGACCCAGACGTTGATGAAGCAGGGCGCGGAGCGACTCGGCTGGTCGTTCAAGACGATCACCCGCAACGTCGACGCGGCCCGCTACTCGGCCGACAGCGCCGGCTTCATCGGCTTCGGCGACCGCACCGGCGCCAAGCAATCGACCGCGCGCACCTACCTCGCCGACGCCCGCGAGCGCGGCGCCGAGGTGATCGTCCGCTGCTTTGCGCAGCGAGTGCTCGTCGAGGGCGGCCGCGCGGCGGGCGTGGAGGCGCTCTACGCCGACCTCGAGACCGGGCGCAGCGCCCGGGTCACCGTGCGCGCCCCACGCGTGGTGGTCGCCTGCGGGGCGCTCGAGTCGCCCGCGCTGCTGCTGCGCAGCGGCATCGGCGGCCCGGCCGTGGGCCAGAACCTGCGCCTGCACCCGTGCACGGCGGTCGGCGGCCAGTACGAGACCGAGACGCGCGCGTGGTGGGGCGCGCCCCAGGCCGCCCTGGTCGACGAGTTCGCGAACGTCGAGGACGGCTACGGCTTCCTGATCGAGTCGACCCAGTACGCGACCGGCACCGCCGCCGCGGCCACCCCGTTCGTCTCGGGGGCGGACCACAAGCAGGCGATGAGCGAGCTGCCCTTCGGCGCCACGTTCATCGGGCTGGTGCGCGACCACGGCTCCGGCCAGGTGACGATCGACGAGGCGGGCCAGGCGGTGCCCTGGTACTCGCTCACCGATCCGCAGGACGTGCGCACCACGCACCGCGCGCTCGAGGCGCAGGTCCGCCTGCACGTGGCCGCCGGCGCGCGGCGCATCGCCGCCCTGGCCGCCGGCATGCCCGAGTGGCGCGTGGGCGACGACGTCGACCGGTACGTCGAGCGGCTGCAGCGCGTGCCGCTGCGCGCGGGTGGCTTCCGCCTGTTCGCCGCGCACCAGATGGGAACGTGCCGGATGGGGTCGGACCCGCAGACGAGCGTGGCCAACCCGTACGGCGAGCTGCACGACACCCCGGGAGTCTGGATCGGCGACGCGAGCGCGTTCCCGACCCCCTCGGGCACCAACCCGATGATCACGATCATGGCGCTCGCCCACAGGACGGGCGAGGCGATCCTCACAACCAGCGCGACCGAGGCGGTAACCGCATGAGCACCACGACGTCCACGCTCACCCGCGACAAGCTCTACATCGGCGGCGAGTGGGTCGACCCCGCCGGCGAGCGCACGATCGACGTGATCAACCCGACCACGGAGGAGGTCATCGGCACCGTGCCCGAGGGCACGGCGGAGGACGCCGACCGCGCCGTGCTGGCAGCGCGCGCCGCGTTCGAGGCCTGGTCGCAGACGCCCGTCTACGAGCGCGCCGCCCTCTGCGAGGCGATCGGCGCGGGCCTGGCCGAGCGCGGCGACGAGCTGGCCGCGCTGATCACGACCGAGATGGGCATGCCGATCGGCCTGTCGCGCATGATCCAGGCCGGCCTGCCGTCGCTCACGTTCTCCTCCATGCCGCAGCTGGTGGAGGAGATCGAGTGGGAGGAGGAGGTCGGCAACTCGCTGATCGTGCGCGAGGCGGCCGGCGTCGTGGCCGCGATCACGCCCTGGAACTACCCGCTGCACCAGATCGCCAACAAGGTCGCGCCAGCGATCGCGGCCGGTTGCACGGTCGTGCTGAAGCCGAGCGAGGTCGTGCCGCTCAACGCGTTCGTGCTGGCCGAGGTGTGCGCGGCCGTGGGGCTGCCGGGCGGGGTCTTCAACCTGGTCACCGGCACCGGGCCGGTGGTGGGCGAGGCGATCGTCTCCCACCCGCAGACCGACATGGTCAGCTTCACCGGCTCCACGCGTGCGGGCCGGCGCGTGTCCGAGCTCGCGGCGCAGTCCGTCAAGCCGGTCTCGCTGGAGCTGGGCGGCAAGTCGCCCAACGTGATCCTCGACGACGCCGACCTCGAGCAGGCGGTCGTCGACGGCGTGGCGAAGTGCTTCCTGAACTCCGGTCAGACCTGCAGCGCGCTCACGCGCATGCTCGTCCCGCGCGACCAGCTGGAGCAGGCCGAGCGGATCGCCGCGGCGGTGGCCGACGAGGCCTTCACGCCGGGCGACCCGTTCGTCGACGGCAGCGCCCTCGGACCGCTCGTGTCGGAGACGCAGCGCGAGCGCGTGCGCGGGTTCATCGAGAAGGGCCAGGCCGAGGGCGCCAAGCTGGTCACCGGCGGGGCCGAGCCGCCCGAGGGGCTCGACAGCGGCTACTTCGTGCGGCCGACGGTCTTCTCGGAGGTCACCCCGGAGATGACGATCGCCCAGGAGGAGATCTTCGGCCCGGTGCTGGCGATCATGCCCTACGACGACGAGGACGACGCCGTCCGGATCGCCAACGACACGATCTACGGCCTCGCCGGCGGGGTGTGGTCGGGCGACGAGGAGCGCGCCAAGCGCGTCGCCGCGCGCATCCGCACGGGGCAGGTCGACATCAACGGCGGGGCCTTCAACCCGATGGCGCCATTCGGCGGCTACAAGCAGTCCGGGCACGGCCGCGAGCTGGGTCGCTATGGCCTCGAGGAGTTCCTCGTCGCCAAGTCCCTGCAGCTGTGAGATAACCGCCTATACTCGGCAGTCGACTTTCAGCCGTACGTCGCCCCGTCTGGCGGGGCGACGCCTGAAGGGTGGGCCTCGCGGTCCACCTTTTTTACGACTAGGGCCGGATATGCAGACCAACCCACTCCACAGCGACATCGAGCAGCGCCTCGCCTCCGCCGAGCCGGAGGTCGAAGTGCTGTTCGTGGAGCGAGTGGGCGCGGATCGCCTGCGGCTGTTCATCGACCACCCGGACGGCGTCAGCCTGGCGCTGTGCGAGCGGGTCACGGCGCACCTGCGCGAGCTGCTCAGCGAGTACTCGCTCGAGGTCTCGTCGCCGGGCCCGCAGCGTCCGCTGACCAAGCCGGATCACTTCCGGCGCTTCATCGGCCGCCGGGCGCGTGTGCGCCTGCGCGAGCCGCGCGACGGCCACAAGAGCTTCACGGGGGAGCTCGTCGGCGCATCCGACGACGAGGTGACCGTCGCCGCGGGGGACGGGTTGGTGGCGATCGCGTACTCCGAGATCAATCGCAGCAACCTGCTGGAGGGAGAGGGATGACGAAGGAGATCGTCGAGGCCGTAGGAGTCCTCGAGCGCGAGAAGGGAATCTCCGCCGATCGCCTGATGGCGGCACTGGAGGACGCGCTCCTCTCGGCCTACAAGAAGACGCCCGAGGCGGCCAAGTACGCCCGCGTGGAGGTCGACCGCGACAGCGGCGACTTCCGGGTGTACGAGCTGATCCTGCCGCCCGACCTCGAGGAGCAGCTGCTCGACGAGGTCGAGGAGGAGGCCGGCGAGCCGACCGTCGACCCGGAGACCGGCGAGCTGGTCTACCCCGAGCCGCCCGAGATCGATCAGGAGCGGCTGATGCAGTATCGCGACCAGATCGACGAGCGCGACGCGACGCCGGATGACTTCGGCCGCATCGCCGCGCAGACCGCCAAGCAGGTGATCCTGCAGCGGATCCGCGAGGCCGAGCGGGACATGATGTTCAACGAGTACCAGGACCGCGTGGGCGAGCTGATCACCGGCATCGTCCAGCAGTCCGACTCGCGCTACACGCTCGTGCAGCTGCGCGAGCGGGTGGAGGCGCTGCTGCCGCGCGGCGAGCAGGTGCACGGCGAGCGCTACGACCACGGTCAGCGCATCAAGGCGATCATCACCGACGTCTCGAACCAGGCGAAGGG
>Ga0075421_100007623_pt1 | contig 13263 bp, 12 predicted proteins | sample SoiMetdeltSBSDD5_FD_75292 | JGI IMG/M metagenome (GOLD analysis project Ga0075421, IMG submission 75292) | Bulk soil microbial communities from a Populus tree surrounding site in Tennessee, USA - Soil MetaG P. deltoides SBSDD5 | ecosystem: Environmental > Terrestrial > Soil > Tree plantation... | reverse complement strand
GGGAAGGCCGTGCGCAGGTAGGGGCCGTACTTCGTGCCCGCGGCGCCAGAGGCGTCGGTCGAGGTCGTGAGCTGGGTCACGAACTCGGTCCAGCCGCCCTGGCCGGGATACACCTCGTTGTGCTGCACGCGGTACAGGCTGATGGCCTGGCGGACCGTGTTCAGCGAGGACGAGAGGGCGGACTCCTTGGCCTCGGCCGAGGCGCCGTTGAACTGCGGGATGACCACCGCCGCGAGGATGCCCAGGATGATCACCACGATGAGCAGCTCGACCAGGGTGAAACCGGTGGCGCGTGCGCGGTTGGTCATGGTGGATGGCTCCCGTTCAGGGTGTGCGGCAGACTCCTGGGTCAGGACGCCTCGGCCCACATCGGCCGAAGGGCCGGGCGGCCTTGAGGACATCGCAGGGCTGTTCACGGGGCCACTTCGCCGGGCACCACGCCCAGCCACGGGTCCTCGGTGACGGCCTGGCTCAGCACGGCTGCCGAGCGGGCCTGCAGCGGACGGTCGATCGGATAGGCGGTGAGCGTGACCATGCTGACCACGTTGTAGGTCTCCGTCGACGTCTTGGTCCAGGGACCCCTCACGTCGAAGGGCACGACCACGGCCTGCTGGAGCCAGCTGGTGCCCGAGAGCTTGGCCACCTCGTCGATGTCGATGCTGGGCACGGAGGGGAGGGCCTTGAGCACCACCTTGTTGGTACCCAGCGGCCTGATCACCAGGGTGTACCCGACACCCGGCTCGAGCGCATGCGAGAGCGACACGACAGATACCGCCACCGGCACCTGGTAGCTGCTGCCCGAAGGCACCGCGGCCGGCAGCGAGGTGCCGTTCACGGTCGCAGTGGCGAGCACGCTGCCCAAGGGGCGGGCCTTGCCGGGCGCCCAGCTCTCGTAGATCTCGAAGGACACCTTCTTGGTGCCGGTGGTGTCATAGTGGGTGAGCGGCAGGACGAACGTGGACGAGGTGACCGACAGGATCTGCTCCTCGTCGGCGGCCACGTCCGGCACGTCGTCCGGCACGGCGGGCGCGACGAAGCCGAGCGCGATGGCGTCGGGGCCCTGGGCCACGAGCACGGTGGCCGTGCCTCCGGCCGAGGCCTGGTAGAACTTGCCGTCCATCGCGACGGCCGGCCCCTCGCGCTTGCGCTCCACCGTCTGCGACTCGATCGTGAAGTCCTGGAAGTCGCCGTAGAGCACGCCCGCGTCGCCGTTGGGGCGCTGGACCCAGAACTCGTCGCCTAGGACGGAATACGTGGTGATGGCCCCGTTGGCGTCGGCGATCTCGAGCACGTCCACTTCGGGGTGCTCCACCCACCAGGCCTCGCGGATCTCCTTCGTGACGCGGCGCAGCACGGGGTCGGCGTCGACGTTCACGCCGGCCTCGTCCTCCATGTAGTCGAGCGTGTGCGCGAAGCCGAAGGTCGTCACGGCCAGCGACGAGAGCAGCATGGCGCCGAGCATGGAGGCCAGCAGGAGCTCGGCCAGCGTGAAACCGGACTGGCGGGCGCGGACGGGGAGGACGCGGGTGTCGGTCATGGTGTCACCGTTCTGGACGGGGGGTGTGCCGCTGATTCGGCCCCTTCCCGGGGTGACTTGAACGGCCGGGCGGATGCCGCTCCCGGGCCTACGACCCGCTGACCTGCCCGGTGGCCTGGTCGAGGGTCAGCGTGCGGCTCGAGCCGTGGCAGCGCACGACGACCGTGCCACCGTTCACCGGCAGGCCCTGGCCGTCGAAGATGGCCGCCACGCCGTTGGCCCCGAAGCTGGCCGAGGTCACGTCGATGCCATGCGGCTGGTCGGGCCGGTCGAAGTCCACGATGTAGCTGCTGCGCGTGAGCGGGTCGGTCACGGCCACGCCGTTTCCGTCCACGACGGCGAAGCGCTCGCCGAGCGTGTCGAAGACCACGCCGTGGGGCTCGCGCGTGCTGCGGGCCAGGGCCTGCGCGCGGCCGAGCGCGTCGCTCACCTGCATCTCCACCAGGTCGAGTCGCTGGTTGTAGCCGGCGCCGCTGGCCGGCATGGCGATGAGCGCCATGAGGCCCATGATGGCCAGCACCACGAGCAGCTCGATCAGCGTGAAGCCGGTCTCCCTCGCCATCACGCCTCCTGCCTAGCCGCCAGGCCGTGCCGGGAAGGCGAAGTCCTCGATGGCCTGCTGCTCGGCGGCGCCGGCCTCGGCGCGCGGGAAGGAGAGGCGGCTGATGCGCCGGGCGTCGGTCTGCAGCGCGGCCGGCCAGCTGCGCGGCTCGCGGCCGGAGCCGGGCATGTCGATGCCGGCCGAGAGAGCCGGGGGCTCGGAGGTCGCGATCTGTCGGTGCAGCGCGCCCCAGCCGGACAGCGAGAGCGTGTCGCACACGACCACGCCCCGGATCTGCACGGCCCCGCTTCCGGCGCCGGTGATGGTGGCATCGGGCGCCACGATCGAGCAACCGGCGAGCGCCGCGTCGGACTCGATCACGACCGTGCCCGACAGCGTGATGGTGGTGCAGTCGGCCGGCACCCACGTGTCGCTCAGGGCGGGCTCGCTGACGATGCTGCCCGTCACGATGCAGTTGGTGAGCGTGAGGTGTGCGCCGTTGCGCAGGAGGAGGATGCCGGTCAGCGTCTGGCTCGTGTAGCTCTGGCTGCCGGAGATGTACGTGAGCGCGCCGTGGGCGCGCACGGCCGCCCGGGCCGTGGAGGTCAGCTCTGGCAGCGAGCCCGCCACCGTGGCGTAGGTTTCGACCGTGCCCTGCATGGTCTGCGAGACGCCGGAGGCGCTGCTCTCGATGGTCAGCAGGTGCACGTCCGCGCTGGCGTCGGTCACGTCCACCGAGACCTGCGCGTCGTCGGAGATGGCCAGCGTGGCGCTGCGGCCGCCGTGGGCCAGCAGTGTCTGGCGCGCCCAGGCGAGGCCGCTGTCGGCGGCGCTCGCGGCGCGCTCCGCCGCCACGGAGGCCTCGGCGTTGCTCGCGGACACGATCGTGTGCCGCGCGTAGCCGAGCACGACCGAGGTCACCAGCACGGCCAGGAGCAGCGTGCCGAGCATCACGTTGCCGGCCTGCCGGCGCCGCCGCGCGGGGCTCACGGGTTGAGCCACCACACGTAGGTGCCGCGCACCCCGGCGCCTTCGCGCACCGTGACGGTGAGGCGCAGCAGCGTGTCATCCGCGGTGGGGTCCGCGGCGAGCACGGCGGGATCGGCCAGGTTCACGGACGCGATGAGCACTTCCTGGCTCCAGCCCGTGGTGCCGGCCACCGCCGCCGTGTCGGCGCCGATGGGCGGGGAGAACTCCGCGCCGTCCAGGTCCTCGAGCAGCAGCACCTCGCTGCCCGTGGTGGCCGGCACGCCGTCGCCCTCGGTGCGCGGGAGAACCAGCGCGAGGCTGTGGATCTCGCGCGCCAGGCCCCAGGCGGTGATCGGCTCGCCGACCAGGGCGTCCTGCGTGACCACCGCCGCGGACAGGGCGGTGGTCGCGGTCACCAGCATCGTGCCGACGACGAGCGTCGCCAGCAGCACCTCGAGGAACGTGAAACCGGCCGCGGCCCGGCGGGAGGGTGACCTCCCGCCGGGCCCGAATCCGGAGCACGGCTCGATGTTCGAGTGGTGCAACATCGCATCCGGACTACAGGTCGAAGTAGTCCGTGCCGCTCGGGCCGGCGCCCGAGACGTTGGCACGGAACTCGCCGTCGTCCGTGTCGTAGATCCAGCCGCCCGCGGCCGTCGGGGCCGTGATGCTCGCGCCGATGGCGACGTCATCGACGCCGTCGATCGGGTTCGCCGGGAAGCTGTTGCGGATGTACGGGCCGTACTTGGTGCCGGCCGAGCCGTCCACGTCCGTCGTGGTCGTGAGCTCAGTCACGATGGCCGAGGTCGGGAACGTGTCGTTGTGCTGCACCTTGTAGAGCTCGATCGCCTGGCGGATGGTCGCCAGGTTGCTGGCCAGCGCGGCTTCCTTGGACTCCGCGGCAGCCGTGTTGAACTGCGGGATCACGACCGCGGCGAGAATGCCGAGGATGATCACGACGATCAGCAATTCGACGAGCGTGAAGCCCGCCTGGTTTCGACGAGGACTGGTCATGACGAATGGTCTCCGGATGGGAACGTCGGGTCCCGCACTCGCGAAACCCTGCGGACAGGGCTCTTTCGTCCGTCCGAGGGCGCCACTTGAGCCGGGTTCCCGGCCCTCCGGCGCGTCGCTCAGGGCCCGGCAGGCAGCTCGCCGGACACGACGCCCAGCCACGGATCCTCGGCCAGGACCTGGCTGTACACGCAGGCCGAGCCGACGTACGTGCCGCCAGCGGTGCTCTGCATGGTCGTGCGCACCTGCGTGGTCACGTCGCTGGCGACGGTCGAGGTGCAGGCAGCGTTGCCGCGCAGGACGAAGGGGATCGTGGACGACAGGGCCGTCCACGCGCCGGCGGCCGGCTTGTACATCTGGTCGGTGCGCGCCGCGCCCGGATAGTGCGAGATGATGAGCGTCGCGCCGGCCGAGACGTCCAGCGTGAGCGTGTAGGCCACGCCCGGCTCGAGCGGCTGCGCCAGGGCCGGCACGGCCATGGGCGCGGTCGCGGTCGGCGCGGCGTACAGGGTGCGCGGCACGGCCGGCGGCGACGCCAGCACCACGCCGACCGGCAGCGCCGACAGGTTGACGGACCAGGTCGCGATGGCCGAACCGCCTGGACGCGGCTCGGCGAGCCCCGGGCCGAAGGACGGATAGAGCCTGAACGTCACCGTGCCCGTGCCCACGCGTGCGAGGCTCATGGACAGGAGGGTGGGCTGCCAGGTCATGTAGCGCTCGCTCACTCCCGTCACGCTGCGCGCGCCCGCATCGCTGCCCCTCACGAAGGACAGCCCCACCGTCGTGCTGCTGTCCATCGCATAGCCCTGCGCCACCACGCCCGACGGCGGGGCCTTGCTGGCCATGGTGCCCGTCAGCGACGCCGTGCTGCCGCTCCGCAGGCGGCGCAGCGTCTTTTCCGCGAAGTCCAGCGCGCCGAGGCCGGTGATGACCGAACCCGTCGAGCCGTCCGGCCGCGTCACGAAGAGGCTGTTGCCCACGAGGCGGTACTCGGTCACCAGGCTGTCCGGCCCGATGACCTGCAGGCGGTGGCGGTCCACCACGTCGGCCATCCACGCATAGCGCACGTCGCGGTCGATGCGTGCCACGACGTTCTCGTAACTGTCGGCGGCCTCGGTCTGGAGCTGGGCCATGGACTCCGTGAAGGTCCCCGCCGTCGACGCGGCCGCAGCCAGCAGCAGCGCGCCGAGCGTCGCGGCGATGAGCATCTCGGCCAGCGTGAAGCCGGCCTGGTCGGCGGCGGACTTCGCTCGCATTCAGGACTCCAGGTGGCCCGCCGGGACAGTAGGCACCCGGCCGGCATGTGGTTCGTCATCGGACGTGAGACGCCCGGAGTTGAGCCGCGTCATTCCGCCGGGAAATCGAAGGCCTCGATGGCCGCGAGCTCGCCGTCCGGGGGGGCCTGCGGCGGGAAGGCCAGCCGCGCCACGCCGAAGGACGAGCAGGTGAGGGCGGACGGCCAGTCCAGGGGCGAGCGGCCGAGGCCGGGCCGGTCGATGCCGGCCGGGAGCGCGAACGGCTGCGCCGCGACCACGTGGCTGTCCATCGAGCCCGTGCCCTGCACGTCGAGGCTGGCCGCCACGACCACGCCGTGCACCTCCACGGAGCAGCCGGCCTGCACCGTGAGCGCGCCGTCCGGGATGAAGATGCCGCAGTCGGCCAGCACGCTCGACGGCCCCACGCGCGCGCCGGCGGCCAGCGTGAGCTTGACCTCGTCCGGTTCGGCGTAAGGCGGAGCCGAGAGCGCCGTCTCGCTGACGATGGCGCCTTGGACCACCACGTCGCTCAGCGTGATGTCGGCGCCCTTGGCGAGGATGAGCGTGCCGGCGTAGGTCTGCCCGGTGAGCGTCTGCTTTCCCGACAGCTTCACGGCGGAGCCGTCGGAGAGGACAGAGGCCGCGCCGGCCGCCGTGAGCGACGGCAGCACGTTGCCCGGCAGGCCGAAGACGTCGGCCGTGGCGATGACCGTGGAGCCGAGCTGGCCGCTGGTGGCGTCCACGCGGATGCTGCGCTCGTCGGGGCCGGCTTCGGTGATTTCCACCGTGACCGTGTTGTCGCCGGCCACGACCTCGGTGGTGCCGCAGCTCCCGCCGCTCGCCAAGACCTGCTTCGCGAAGGCCATGCCCGAGCTGGCCGACTCGCGCGACTCGTGCACCCACAGCGAGGCGGTGGACACGCGCCAGTCCAGCATGGCGTGGCGCGCGTAGGCGGCCGTGGTGGCCACCATGAGGCCGGCCAGCAGCAGCACGACCATCAGCACGTAGCCGGATTGCGCGCGGCGCTTCACGGGTTGATCCACCACCACCAGGTGCCCTCCGCCAGGCCGCGGAAGGACACGTCCACCGTGAGCCGGTAGAGCTTGGAGCTCGAGTCGGTCGCGGGGGCGAAGGCCTCCGACGCCGGTGCGTCCAGGTTGGCGAGGTCGAAGACCTGCACGTCGACGTCCTGACGCCATTGCAGGGCGTCCGACACCGACAGCGGCGCCAGCGAGGCTGCCAGCGGCGGGCAGAAGCTCGCGCCGTCGAGGCTGTCGAGGCCCTGCACGCCGGCGGCGTTCGTGGCCGGCGGGTCGCCGGACCCGGAGGTGTCCTGGCGCAGCGCCAGCTCGTACATCTCCTTGGCGATCAGCGCCGCGTCGATGGGCTCCTCGGCGTGGATCTGCTTGCTGTCGTTCGCGCCGGCCAGCGCCCATCCGGCGGAGAGGACGACGAGGCTCACGATCACCGTGCCCACGAGGACCTCGAGCAGCGTCATGCCCGCCGTCGGCTGCGCGCGGCCGGTCACGAGTCCGTCTCCCCCGGCACCACGCCGAGCCAGGCGTCCTCGGCCAGGCTCTGGCCGATCACGGTGGCCGAGCTCGTGGCCTCGTTGCCGGCCGCGTCGGTCAGCGAGATGAGCACGCGGCTCACGACGTCCGTGGCTGTCGTGCGCGTCATGCTGACCGTGCCCCCCAGGCTGCGCGCCACGGCCAGCGCCTGCGCTGCCCAGGCGCCACCGGACGTGGACAGCGCGATGCCCGACTGCGCGGCCGCCGCGGCCGCGTAGCTGGCCAGCGCGACGCCGCTGCCGCTGGATTCGAGCACCAGCGTGTAGGCGTAGCCCGGCTTGACCAGCTGGTTGAAGGCCGAGACATCGAACGTGGTGCTGGACGCGGGCGGCGTCACGACGAGCGTGCAGTCCGCATTCGACGTCCACCATCCCCACGTCGCCTTCTTGGGCGGATTGACGACCTTCTTGGTCTTGGCGTTCCACACGTAGGACGTGGCTGCCGGCAGCGAAGTCATCAGCACCGACGTGCTGCCGAGCGCCGCCCCCTCCGGCCGCCCGTCCAGCGGCGACCTCGCGCGGTACAGGCTCAGCGTCACCTTGGCGCCGGCCGTGAGCGGACTGAGCGACTGGAGCGGCAGGCCCACGGTGTCGAGAGTCGACTGCGTCATCTGCTCGGTGATGCCGGGCGTGGTGCCGGGGACGGGAGCGGTCGAGGCCGGCATGAAGCCCAGGGCCAGCTTGTCGCCCACGTCGAGGACCGTTGCCTGCGCCGTGCCTGCGGGCGTCGCGGACCAGAAGCTGGCCGAGCGCGTGGCCGGCGCGGCCTCGCGGTAGCGCGTCGTGGTCTCGCTGCTGAACGAGGCGGCCGAGAGGTCGTCCACCACGATGCCGGTCGTGCCGTCGGGCCGGGTCACCTGCAGCACGCCGCCGGTGAACGCGTAGGAGGTCTGGTTGCCCTGCGGGTCGGACAGCACGAGGCTGTGGCTGTTCGGCACCGACGCGGTCCACGCGTAGCGCGCCTCGTCGGCCACGCCGGCGAGCGCGGCCCGCACATCCGTGTCGGTCTCCTCCTCGAGCGCCGAGAGCTGCGTGCCGAACATGCCGGCGCTGCCGGCCGTGGCCATGAGCAGCAGCGCGCCGAGCGAGGCGGCGAGCAGGACTTCGACGAGCGTGAAGCCGGCGGGGCCGGCCGCGGGGCGCAGCATGAAGGTCGTCCGGCGAGGCGAGAGCGGCCGGACCTTCCCCGAGATTTCCCCGGGAAGCTCGGCGCGCTTGGGAGGCACGACGTGACGTCCGATCAGCCCATATCGACCCGGCGCCGTCGGCCCTTGAGCGACACGCGGCTTGAGGGGCGGCACCTCGCCTGCCACGATGCACATCGTGTCCAGCGCGCGCGCGTCCGTCGCCGGAGCCCTGCTGTGCGCGGCGCTGGCGGTCGCCCTCGCCTTCGCGCAGCCCGACCTGCGGCCCGTGATGCCGGAGGTGGACGGCGTGCACCCCGTGCGCGCCCTTCAGGCGCTGCGCAGCGCCTTCGCGCCGGGCGGCGGCTTCCTGGACAAGTATCCGCCGCTCGGGTCGTTCGCCTTCGGGCTGGCCGTCGCCGTCGGCGGCGCGCCCGCGCTCGCGGCGCAAGCGGACGCCATCACGACCGCTCCGCCCTCCGAGCGGCGCGTCCTGCTCTGGGCGCGGCGCGACGAAGTCCAGGCGGCGCTCGCGCGCGAGCGCTGGCTCTCGCGGCTGGCCGCCGGCGGCGCGGCGGCGCTGGTGTTCCTGCTCGCGCGACGGCTGGCGGGCGCGGGCCGCTTCTCGTTCACCGGGCCGCTGCTGGCGGCGGGCGCCTTCGCGGCCTGCAGCACGCTGCGGGTCTACGCCGGCAGCGTGAACGTCGACGCGCTGGCGCTGCTGCCGGCGCTGCTCGCGCTGCAATTGCTGCTGCACGCGCGCTGGGTTGCGGCGGGCGCCGCGCTGGCGCTGGCCGTCGCGCTCAAGGATCCGCACGTGGTGCTCGTGCCCGTCGTGCTGGCCGGCGCGGGAATTCTCGGCGGCCGCCGCGCCGCCCTGCGTGCGGGCGCCGCGGCCGCGGTGCTCTACGCCATCGCGTCCGGCGCGCTGACCGGTCCGGCCACGTGGTGGGAGCACCTGCGCGTGATGGCCGGCGGCATGGGGCCCGTGGAGGGCGTGGACGCCGGCGATCCCTCCGGCTGGGGGCGGCTCATTGCGCACGTCGGCTGGCTCCTGGCCGAGGGACGCGGCGGCGCGCTGCTTTCTGTGGGCGGCCTGCTCGCCCTGCTTCCGCTCGTGCGGCGGGCGCGGCGGCCGGTGCTGCTCACGCTGGCCTTCGCGCTGGCGCCGATCGTGCTCTTCGTGCTGCCCGTGGGCTACGCCTACGCTCGCTTCCTGCTCGTGCCGCAGGCGCTGCTGGCCGTCTGGCTGGGTGCGGCCGCAGCGTGCGCGGCCGCGGGCGGAACCAGCACGCGAGCGGGCCTCGCGGCTCCGGGCTGGGTCGCGGTGGCGGCGCTCGCACTGCTCGTGCGGCTCTTCGCGCACGACGTGCCGCGGCCGCAGGACGATGCGCGGGCGGCCGTCGTCGCGCGGCTGCCGTCACTCGCGCCGGCGGGCGGCCGGGTGCTGCTCTTCGCCGACGAGCGCGAGCACGGTCCGCCGCTCGATCCCGCCCGTTGGGAGCTGGACGCACGCGGCCTGAACGAGGTGCTGCCGGTGCTCGCCGCGCTGCGCGAACGTCCCGTGGCCGAGCGGCCCGAGGTGATGCTCGTGATGAGCTTCGGCACCGACCCGCCGTCCGGCGCGCCGCCGGCCGCCGAGCCACGCCCGGCGCCGGGCGAGCGCGTGGCCGGCATGTACGTGGTGAGCGAGGTGCTGGAAGGCCCGTCCGGCTGGTGCCCGCGCGCGATCGCCGTGGCGCCGCGCATCACCGTGCTCCTGCGCGCCGAGTGAGGCGCGTGGTGGACGGTAGGGGGGTCGAACCCCTGACCTCCTGGATGCCATCCAGGCGCTCTACCAACTGAGCTAACCGCCCATCACCGCGGAGCGGCGGACAGCGGTCCGCGGCGCCTCGGCGAAGCGGGTGAAACTAGGAAGGGGGCGCGCCGCGCGCAAGGGGGTGGGCGCGGCCCCGGGTGCGGGCGGCGCTCGGCAACCGGTATCCTGCCCCGTTTTCCGCTCCGGACCCGTGGGGGTCGGGCGGCCCCTTCGCGAACCAGGCACGTGACCACGACGCAGCAGACCTCGGGCCTCTACGATCATCGCGTCCTCGAGGCCAAGTGGCAGGCGCGGTGGCTCGAGCAGGGAACCTTCCGCACGCGCGACGACCGCTCGCTGCCCAAGTGGTACGTGCTGGATTTCTTCCCCTATCCCAGCGGCGCCGGCCTGCACGTCGGGCACCCGCTGGGGTACGTTGCCACGGACATCGTCGCGCGGTCGCGGCGGCACCGCGGCTTCAATGTGCTGCACCCCATGGGCTGGGACGCCTTCGGGCTGCCCGCCGAGCAGCACGCGCTGAAGACCGGGGTGCACCCGGCGGTCACCACGCGCCAGAACATCGACAACTTCCGCCGCCAGCTGCGGGCCTTCGGCTTCAGCTACGACTGGTCGCGCGAGGTGGACACGACCGACCCGTCCTACTACCGCTGGACGCAGTGGATCTTTCTGAAGCTGCTCTCGCGCGGCCTCGCCTACCAGGCCGAGGTGCCCGTGAACTGGTGCCCGGCGCTGGGCACGGTGCTGGCCAACGAGGAGGTGGTGGAGGGCAAGTCCGAGATCGGCGGCCATCCCGTCGTGCGGCGGCCGATGAAGCAGTGGCTGCTGAAGATCACGGCCTACGCCGAGCGGCTGGAGAAGGACCTCGACGAGGTGGACTGGCCGGAGAACATCAAGGCCCTGCAGCGCAACTGGATCGGGCGCAGCACGGGGGCCGAGGTGGACTTTCGCGTCGAGCCGGGGCCGGGCGCGGCGGGCGGGGCCGCCAACCTGCGAATCTTCACCACGCGGCCGGACACGCTGTTCGGGGCCACGTACATGGTGCTCGCGCCCGAGCACCCGCTGCTCGAGCGACTCGCGACGCCCGATCACAGGGCCACTGTGGACGCCTACCGCGCGCAGGCCGCGACGAAGTCGGACTTCGAGCGCTCGGCGCTCGCGCGCGAGAAGACCGGCGTCTTCACCGGCAGCCACGCCGTGAACCCGGTGAATGGCGCGCGGCTCCCGATCTGGATCGCCGACTACGTGATGATGGGCTACGGCACGGGCGCGATCATGGCCGTGCCCGGCCAGGACCAGCGCGACTGGGACTTCGCCAAGGCGCACGACCTGCCCATCATCCGCACGGTACAGCCGCCGCCCGGCTTCGACGGCGAGGCCTACACCGGCGACGGGCCGGCCATCAACAGCCAGTTCCTCGACGGCCTCGACGTGCCCGCCGCCAAGACGCGCATCACGGCCTGGCTGCAGGAGCACGGCCACGGCGTGCCCGCCGTGCACACGCGCCTGCGCGACTGGCTCTTCTCGCGCCAGCGCTACTGGGGCGAGCCCTTCCCGATCCTGCACCTAGACGACGGAACCTTCACCGCCGTGCCCGAGACCGAGCTGCCCGTGCGCCTGCCGGAGGTGGAGCGCTACCAGCCCAGCGGCACGGGCGAGAGCCCGCTGGCCACGGTGGACAGCTGGGTGCGCACGACCGACCCGCGCACCGGCCGCCCCGCCCGCCGCGAGACCCACACCATGCCGCAGTGGGCCGGCTCCTGCTGGTACTACCTGCGATTCATCGACCCGCACAACGACAAGGCGCTCGTCGACCCGGCCCTCGAGCGCCACTGGATGCCCGTGGACCTCTACGTGGGCGGCGCCGAGCACGCCACGCTGCACCTGCTCTATGCGCGCTTCTGGCACAAGGTGCTCTACGACTGCGGCCTCGCCTCCACGAAGGAGCCGTTCGCGAAGCTCTTCTGCCAAGGGATGATCCTCGGCGAGGACCACGAGAAGATGTCCAAGAGCCGGGGCAACACCGTGAGTCCCGACGACGTGCTGCCGGACTACGGTGCCGACGCTTTCCGGCTCTACGAGATGTTCCTCGGGCCGCTCACCGCCACCAAGCCGTGGCAGACGGCGGGCCTCTCGGGCACCTACCGCTTCCTCAAGCGCTTCTGGCGCCTCTACATCGACGAGGACGGCCGCAGCGCGATCTCCGACGCGCCGGCCTCCGACGAGCTGCGCGCGGCCTGGCATCGCACGCTCACGAAGGTCACGGACGACGTCGAGACGCTGGACTTCAACACCGCCATCGCCGCGATGATGGAGCTGGTGAACGTGCTCACGCGCTCCGGCGCCGGCATGCCGCGGGAGTTCACGCAGCCGGCGCTCGTCATGCTGGAGCCCTTCGCGCCGCACCTGGCCGAGGAGCTGAACGAGCGCCTCCACGGAGTCGGCACCCCGTCGCTGGCCTGGGCCCCGTGGCCGGTGGTGGACCGGAGCTACCTGGTCGAGGAGACCGCCGAGATCGGCGTCCAGGTGAATGGCAAGGTGCGCGCCACGATCCGCGTCCGCAAGGATGCCGATGCCGCCGCGCTCGAGGCGGCCGCGCGGGCCGAGCCGGCCATCGCGCGGCAATTGCAGGGCGCCAGGGTGCGCAAGGTGGTGGCGGTACCGGGCAGGATCGTGAACTTCGTGGTGGGGTGAGGGGCCGGGCCGGCCCGCGCCACCGCAATCCGTCTGCAAGTTCTTCGATGACGGCTGCCTTGCTTGGTAGTCTCGATCGTCATGGCAGTGGGATCGAGCAGGGTGACCTGTCGGGGGCGCGGCGCCCCCACGTACCTCGCTGAACGAGGCGTGCGGCCGTGAGCGACAACGGGTCGGCCGCTGCGCCGGATCCGCGCACCCTGCTCTTCGTCTGCCACGGTCCGTCGTGCTCGGAGCGCGGCAGCCCCGAGACGTTCAGGCGGCTGCGCGAGGCCATCGCGGCCTCGCCAGCGCGCCGCGCGCTGCGCGTGTGCGAGACCACGTGTTTGGACAACTGCGCGACCGGGCCGAACATCGCGATCGGCCACGAGGGGCAGATCCGGAGTGGCGTGGTCTGCGGGCAAGTCGACGCGCTGCTCGAGGTGCTGATCGGGGATTCGGCGGGGCGCACAGAGGCGGGCGGGCCGGCGCGGTGACGGGCGCGGTGAGGGGCGCGGGAGCAGAGAGGGTCCGGCGGGCTTGACCGCGGTGTGGGGGGGCGCGGATCATTGGCCGGTTCGCGACCGGTTCGCGTGCACCCGTAGCTCAGCTGGATAGAGCGCTTGCCTCCGGAGCAAGAGGTCACAGGTTCGACTCCTGTCGGGTGTACCAGAGTCGCGCGGGGGCGAACTCGGGGAGGGGGGAGAGCGCGGGGCCGGCGAGCGCGCTGAGGCGGGAAGGGCCTCGACAGCGCGCGCAGGCG
>Ga0075421_100007622_pt1 | contig 13263 bp, 12 predicted proteins | sample SoiMetdeltSBSDD5_FD_75292 | JGI IMG/M metagenome (GOLD analysis project Ga0075421, IMG submission 75292) | Bulk soil microbial communities from a Populus tree surrounding site in Tennessee, USA - Soil MetaG P. deltoides SBSDD5 | ecosystem: Environmental > Terrestrial > Soil > Tree plantation... | reverse complement strand
AGCCTCATTGTCCAGGTTCTGCACGGCATGAAGACCGACGATCCGTCCTACGTGCTGCGCATCAACAGGGCCACGGGCAAAACGATGTGGCGCGTAGAGCGTCCCACCACCGCGCCGGCGGAAGGTCCCGATTCGTATGCGACGCCGACCGTAGCAAGAGTTGGCGCCAACGTGGAAATCGTGATCAATGGAGGGGACACCGTTACCGGACATGATCCGGCGACAGGCAAAGAGCTGTGGCGAGGGAATGGGTTCAATCCGGACGGACGCCTCGATAACCGGATCATCGCCTCCCCGACGGTGATGGACGGCATTGTCTACGCGCCAACGCGAGTCCGTCCCCTGCAGGCCTTTCGCGCCGGCGGGCGGGGCGACATCACGAAATCGCATCTGGTATTCACCTTCCAGAACGGCCCCGACGTGCCCACTCCGGTCACTGACGGCAAGTATTTTTATAGCTTCAACGACAACGGGGTCGTATATTGTCTCGACGCCAAAACCGGCGCGCAAGTGTACGGCGGCAAGCGAGTCCGGCCGGGTACATACAGCAGCTCGCCGATCCTTGCGGATGGGAAAATCTACATCACGAATGAAGATGGCGTGACATCCGTGGTAAAAGCGGGCCCGGAATTCGAAGTGCTTTCCGAGAACGATATGAGCGACTACTGCCTGAGCACGGTCGCCATATCCGATGGCCAGCTTTTTCTGCGGACGGCGAAGGCTCTGTGGGCAATCGGAAAGCGATAGACCAACTAAACCTTAGGCAACGCCGCCAGCGCTTCCCCGGTTTCCTTTTCGACCTCAGCGTGCAGACTGTTGCCATGCGCGTCCATCGTAACGATGGCGGCGAAATTGTTTACCTTCAGATGCCACATCGCTTCCGGAATGCCGAACTCCATCAGATGTACGCCGAGGACGCGCTCCACGGTGCGTGCGTAATACTGGGCAGCGCCGCCGATTCCGTTCAGATACACTGCGCCAGCTTCTTTTAGCGCAGCCAACGTTTTGGCGCCCATCCCGCCCTTGCCGATCACAGCGCGAACGCCATACTTCTTGATAACGTCAGCCTGGTAGGGCTCCTCGCGAATGCTCGTAGTCGGTCCAGCGGCCTTCACAGTCCACGCGCCGCCTTCCTTCAACATCACCGGACCGCAATGGTACAGGACCGCGCCATGCAGATCCACGGGCGGAGGATTCTTCATTAAGTGCGCATGGACCTGGTCGCGGCCTGTATACAGCTCGCCACTCACCAGCACGACATCGCCAACGCGCAATCCGCGCACGATCTCCTCGGTCAGCGGCGCGGTAAGGATCACCTCGCGGCCGGTCAACGGGAAGCCTTCGCCCTTCGCCATGCGCTCGACAGGACGGTTCGGATCGCGATAGAGCCACTGCGTGATCGCGCCCGAGGCCGCGTCCACCCGTATACCGAGGCGTCGAAACGCCCAGCAATCGTATGCCACCGAAACGAAGAAGCTAGCCGGCAGCCGATTCGCCGCCGCTATCTTACAACCGATCAGGGAAGCCTTGCCGCCGAACCCCATGGCGCCGACGCCGAGCTGATTCGCCTCCTCCATCACCTGCGCTTCGAGCCGCGCAAGCACCGGATCGATGTTTACATCATCGAGCGTGCGAAACAACTGGTCTTTGGCCACAACGTATCCGTGCGCGCGATCGCTGCCGATGCAGACGCCCAGCGCGCCCGGAGCGCATCCCTGCCCCTGCGCCTGCCAAACGGCGTGGAGGAGGCACTTGCGGACACCTTCGAGATTGCGATCGGCGCGCCCGAGATGATCGAGCGTGCACGGCAGGGAATACTGGATGTTCTTGTTCTCGCATCCACCGCCTTTCAGGATCAGCTTGATCTCGATGTCATCCTGTTCCCACTGCTCGAAGTGGACGACCGGAGTCTCGGGTCCAAGATTGTCTCCGCTGTTTTCACCGGTCAGAGAGTCGACCGAATTAGGACGCAGCTTGCCGCGCCTGGTCGCCTCAGCCACAGCTTCTTTGATCGCCTTCCTGATGCGGATCTGGTTCACGCCGACCGGTGTGTGCACCACAAAGGTAGGCATCCCCGTGTCCTGGCAGATCGGACCTTCGTCATCCGCAGCCATATCGATATTCGAAAGGATGATGTTCAGCGCCTGAGCCGACTGCGTGTTGGGCCTCTCGGATTCCGAGGCCAGCGACATGGCGGCGCGCACGTCGGCGGGAAGGTTGGTCGAGGTCTGGGTGATCAGTTCAAGCAGGCTGCTGGAGAGAAATTGCATAACTTTCCATTTTAGAAACTAATTCACCTTGATGCGCACCTGCGCCGTCATCCCGGGCTTGATCGCCGAACTGGGGCTGGTGAAAACAACAATCACCTGGTTGCCCTGGATCGCTTTGACGCTGCCAGTGAGTCCTTCGCCCGCTTGATCGGCCAGCACGACGAGAGCGGCCTGACCCGGCTGGATGCGGCGCAGAGTTGGCGGATCGGGATCGAGGACGGCTTCGAGCTGCGATAGCTGTGTTCCGATCTGGATGAAGTCTCCCTTGTCCGGCGCCACGGGTTGGCCCACCTCCCCGTTGCGCCCCACGATAATGCCCGAAACAGGAGAGACCAATTCAGTCGCCGCCGTTTGGGCCCGCGCCGATTCGAGCTCGCTCGATTTCTCCGCGACCGTGCGCTTCTCGGCGTCGAGTCGCTTAACGATCTCCTGCACACGCGCTTCGGCGTTGGCAGCTACCTTTTCCAGATTGCGGAACTCACTCTGCGCCGTTTCGAATTCCTGAGCCGCTTTGTCATGCGTCAATTTCGGTGTCGCCCCCTCGGCAAGAAGCATCTTTTGGCGCTGATAGGCCTTTTCCAGACGATCGTATTCCCCGCGGGCGCGACTGGAATCCGCCTGAGCGCGGGAAGCTTCTAGACGCGCCGCTATCGCTTCGCTGTCGAGCGCGTTGACGCGCGCTTGCGCACTCTCCAGTTCACGTTGAGCCGCCTGGCGTCCCGTTTCAAGTCCTTCATTGCCGATCCTGGCCAGTAGCTGGCCTTCAAAAACCTCTTGCCCGACTTCGACAAAAAAAGCTCCAATCGTCCCCTCGAGCGGCGGCGCGACGTTGATCACCACTTGCGGACGGATCTTGCCGGGCAGACTGATTTCAGGGGTGGCGACCGGAGCGGAAGTTGGTGGCGCAGCTTGTGTATTTTTCGCGGGAGCGCGCAGCAGAATCGTCGCAGCGATGCCGACTAAGGCAGCCAACACGACGGACGCAGAAATGACCACCCACTTGGCGCGCATAATTCGATCATAGCAACGAGCTGCGCTGGCACAGCGCTAGTTGATGAGGGGTTTCAAATACCTGAAGCTTTGGGCGGCGGCTTCTTCGGGGGTCGCGAATGTGCTGAAGGCCCCGAACGCCGTGATGTAACCGCTGTAGCCGATGGCGTGGAGAGTTTCGAACACCTTTGGATAGTCGACACCGCCTTTTTCCCAGGAGCCGATCAGATCCACCTTCACCGGGCCGCGACTCCAGGTGTTCATCGTGTTTTTACCCTCCGGAGAGATTCGAAAATTCTGGACAAAAACCGACATCAGCCAGGGCTTGAACTTCCTGATGATTTCGGGTCCGTAGTCCTGGCCGGCCACCATCCAGTTCGCCGCCTCATAGGCAAGCCCGAAGTTAGAGCGCTTCACCGCCCTGAGCGCGTGGAGCGAACCAGCGACGGTTTCGAACAGCGTTCCGGTGTGCGACTCGTGACAGAGACGGATCTTGCGCTCCCGCGCTTCGTCGCAGGCGCGCTGCGCGAAGGGGATATCCTCTTCCGTCTTAAGCGCGACACGAAGGAGGTCGCAGCCCAGAATTTCAGCGACGTCACAATACGGGCCGATCCGGCGCAGACATTGCGGAGCGCTCGCATTGTTCGACGGCAGATCGAAATCCCCTGTGACCATGCAGACCTTGATGCCCGCCGCATCGGCAATCTTGCGCATTTCACGCAACCGGTCCTTCGGCGTGTGGACGCCGCCCTGCGAGGCGCGCATCTCGATCGCGTCGTAGCCGGTGCGCTTGGCGATGCCGACGATCTCCTCGAATCCCATGGTCGTCTTCTGATTGGATCCAGGCGCTTCGGCGATCCGCACGGTGATCGCCAATTTCATCGATGAGGCGGCGCCGGCGAGCGCGGCAGCGGAAGATGCGGCGAGAAAAATGCGGCGAGTTAGAGCGGGCGTCATAGCGGGGTCATCATACTGGAGGCCGGCGGAATGTGTCAAACAGTCCGGCTGGAGGGTATTTACGGCGTAGACGGCAAGAATTGTTTGCGAGCGCATGGCCGTGAACCTCGAACCTCGTTCCGCGGTATCTTAATACACATGTCCAGAAAAACGCTATTGTACTGTTGCTTGCTGGCCGCAAGCGCCATGGTAGGCTATTGGTTCATGGAAACCCAGCCCGCGCAGGCCGCTCCGGGCGGTCGTGTTTTCGAAATGAGAACCTACACGACCCTACCAGGAAAACTTGACGCCCTGAACACCCGGTTTCGCGACCACACCACCAGGTTATTCAAGAAACATGGCATGACGAACATCGGCTACTGGGTCCCGCAGGACGAGCCGAGACACAGCAATACCTTGATCTACGTGCTCTCGCACGAGAGCAAGGATGCCGCCACCAAGTCCTGGGCTGCGTTCCGCGCCGACCCCGAGTGGAAGAAGGCCGCGGCCGAGTCCGAAGCCAACGGTAAGATCGTCGAAAAGGTCGAATCCGTTTTCATGGACGCCACCGACTACTCACCCATCAAGTAGGGAATGCCAAATCGTCGCTCGCTGTCCCTCATGGCGTCCATGGTGCGCGATCGCACTGTCTCGCCGGTCGAACTGGTAGAAGCCCACCTGCGCCAGATAGAGAAACTCAATCCAAAGTTGAATGCCTTTGTCTTGATTACCGCCGACAAGGCGCGTGAAGAGGCGCGCTCGGCGGAAGCCGCAGTCATGCGCGGCGATCGGCTCGGGGCCCTGCACGGCGTCCCGGTCACGGTGAAAGACAGCTTCGATATGGCCGGCCATCCGACCCTGTGTGGAAGCAAGTTCCGAATCGGACATTGTGCGGATCGTGACTCGACATCGGCCGCCCGGATGAAGGCAGCCGGCGCAATCGTACTAGGCAAGACCAACTGCCCCGAATTTCTCAACAACTATGAGACGGACAATTTCATCACCGGACGCACGAATAATCCCTGGAATCTGGATCTGACGGCCGGCGGCTCGAGTGGCGGCGAGTCGGCGGCGATCGCCTCATTCTGCTCGGCCGGAGGAATTGGAAGCGATGCCGGTGGATCGATACGGATCCCGGCGCATTGCTGCGGGATCGCCGGACTGAAGCCGACCCCGGGGCGCGTCCCGGCCACTGGCCACTTTCCGGCGATCGGTCATCCGGGCGGGCTGCTCGGTGTAGGCGGGCCGATGGCTCGTAGCGCCCGCGATGTCCAGATATTATTCTCTGTGCTTGCCGGTCATGACGAGCAGGACCCGTTCTCGGCGCCTGTTCCCTTGCGCCAACCGGATCTGACGGGATTGAAAATCGGCGTGATGGAGCAATTCTTCGATGTGCCGGTCCAGCCGGCGATGCGCGAGGCGGTGAAGAAGGCAGCCGCGGCGCTCGAGCAGATGAGAATTCCGGTGCAGCCGTTCCGTCCCACGGGCTTCGAACGGTCACCCAACGTGTGGTGGTTCTTTTTCGGGCGGCTGCCGTCAATGCTCACGCGGAAGGTGATCGAGGGCCGCGAACAGGAAGCGCACTGGACGCTAACCGAGCTCCTGAACACCGCGTTGAAAGAGGGTGACCCGACTGTCCAGGATGTGCTCGACAACCTCGCCGCACGCGACCGGATGAGAGCCGCGCTCCTTCGCCAGATGGAAGATTTCCCGGTGCTGCTATTGCCGGCGTGCGGAGTCGCAGCGTGGCCGCATCGCCAACGGCGCTGGGAAACCGGGCAAAAGCCGATCGGCCTGTTCGAGGCGATGATGCCGGTGACACCGTTCAACCTGGTCGGATTTCCGGGAATCGTAATTCCGTACGGAATGAATGAGGACGGCATACCAGTCGGGATACAACTCGTCGGACGACCGTACGAAGAGGAGCTCATCCTCGAGATCGCCGTTCAATTGGAGCAGGCCAGAGGACCTTTCCCCGCTCCGCCGATGGCGTAAACTACCACAGGCTAGCAGAGGTGCTGAAAAACAACCGCGAAGACTCATGTTTTTTGGTGTTGTGACGCGCGCGGAAAGCGCTGATAATGATCAGCGATTCGGCAGCCCTTGGATTACAATCGCCCCTTGCGTTGGTTTGGGAGGTTCAGCGGCAGCGGTTCCCGGCACTGAGTTCCTATTCGCAAGCGATTGCACGAGCGACGCCACCCGCGGTCCGATCATTTGAGCAAGGCTGGCATCAAAACCGGGGATTTCCTTTATTTCGCGGCCCTCCACGATTGCAATGAATCTCAGTTGCGCTCCTTCGGCTGTCACCCACGTTTGACCGCCCAAGGCCTTATTGCTCGCCTGTTGCTTTTGTTGGTACGCAATAAGCATCCGGTCGGCGATGTCAGGCGACGGCGTTTCCAATGCAATCTCCAACCGGAGTTGGTCGCGTAAGTACAATCCGAAGGAAGCGCCCCGAATATTCGCCACTAAGCCAGATAGTTGATTCGTCCCGCCGCCATGGGCGGATGCCAGCGCCGCTATGTATCGGGGTTCCACTCCAGACCAGGCATCGTACTTCAGCGCCTCGCGCGTAGCTGTCCGCTGCAGAACATTCGATGTAGAGCTCGTCAGTGTGCTCCGCATGCGATGGCCCGCCATTTCGATTGATCTCGCGTCGCCGATCAGCGCCGTAATAGCATCCAGCCGTTTGGACTGCATTCCGCCTCCCGATCGCAGCCACGATCCGAAGGCGCCGTCAAGATTTCCCTTGGCCAAGATCAAAACCGATGGGCTGGCAGTGCCGTTGGGACTTACCGAAATCAGCATCTGACCGACATCGCTCAATGCCGCGCGAATGTTTTCCATCTCGGCCGGCTTCACATCAACTCCCCAGGCCGAGAGCAATCCCGTCCACAGGGGCGACTTCAACAATGATCCGAGGTTGATGCTGATGAGCATCGCCGGCGACGGATGCGAAAATCGCCAGTCGTGAAGCGTGACCCGCTCAATCGAGCGGATCGTCGGATTGGCGCGCGTCGCTGGCTGGACCCGTGGGCGAGGAGCCGTCGCTGGCCCGCTCTTTGGTCCCTTGTACAGGCCGCCGTTTATGGCTTCCAGATTGAGCGGACCAGTCTTGATGCAGGTCGGCATCTTGGGTTGGTCGCGGCAGTATTCTTCATGATTCTTGTAGGCTTTAAAGGGCTGATAGGGATTCGACTTCTGCGCGCGGGCTGCTCCCGCTACCAGGGTTAACATCAGGAACCCGAGCGAGGCTTGGATAAAAAGAGAGCTCACGAGCAAGTATCGGCCGAAACCAGCGGCCCGTAAATCCGGGCAAAACCTGAGTTTCGCGTTAAGAGTTCCAGAACTGCGTGAGTATACCGCATATTGAAGACGTCCCGCCAATATATTTCCGGTATTATAAAAGCTCGCCGTGCAAGTCGAGGTACCGACATTTGGGTAGCGGCAGCCCGACGGCTCGATTCCTGGCGTGGGACTTCCGCGTCATGCCGTGACGACAGCCGGCTCGCAGTAATTTTTTTCGGCCGTCAGGACTGAATGGAAGGCCATGGTCGCTACCAGCGGCAATCATACATTCGCTTCGTCGTGGGCAACCATGACGACGATCATCGCTGGCTCACCGGGATTATCACTGAAGCGCGGTTGCTTCGAGACAGGGCAGGTCTGCACCCGCACGAGGTCGAGAGGCTTGAACAGATTTATGAATGGTTCAACACGAATCTACCGCGTCCCCCATTTTCTACGAGCGCTTGGCCACGCAATACAGCTTCGTGGTTTAAGGATAGCGCCGGTCCGCCTATAGAAAAAATGTGGGAGATTGTCGCCCTGCTAAAGGAGCACAGCGTCCCAGTCCGCTTGCTGCGCTCCAAGAACCCGGGAAGAATTCTCTATGAGGATGACTATCAGGTTGTGGTTGAGGAGTGGCAGGGCAGATAAGAAGCAAAGGCCAAATTTCCGGTATCATAAAAGCTCGCCGTGCAAGTTGAGGTAGCAACAGTTGGGTAGCGCCAGCAGCCCCGAAAAGGGCGGCCACATCGCCATTTATCCCGGCTCATTTGATCCGATCACCAATGGCCATCTGGACCTGATTGAACGGGGGTCCAAGCTGGTCGACAGACTCATCGTTTCGATCCTGAGCAACGATGCGAAGCTGGCGCTGTTCTCGGTCGAGGAGCGAATGGAGATGCTGACCGAAGTGGTCGGGCGTTTTCCGAATGTCGAGGTGGATTGTTTCGACGGTCTCCTCGTGGATTATGCGGCGCGGAAGAACGCTACCGTGATTTTACGCGGCATACGGGCGATCTCCGATTACGAGTTCGAGCTGCAGATGGCGCTCATGAATCGGCGATTGGGGCCGAACATTGAAACGATCTTTCTGATGGCGGGAGAAGCGTACTCCTACATCAGCTCGCGGCTGGTGAAGGAAGTTTTTCGATTGGGCGGTAATATTTCCGGGCTCGTGCCTCCGACTGTGGAAGCGCGGCTTCGTAAGCGAAAGGGTATATGACAGGGCAGATGGAAATAGCGGAACGGATCTCTTCAATCAGTGTGTCGTCCACCATGAAAGTGGCGGCCGACGCGGAGAAGCTGCGCTCAGAGGGCGTCGACGTGGTCGATTTCGGCGCCGGCGAGCCGGACTTCCCGACACCGGACAACATCAAGCAGGCGGCGATACGGGCGCTCGATCAGAATTTCACCAAGTACACCGCCGCGGGCGGGACAGCGGATTTGAAGAAGGCTATCTGCGAACGCCACAAGACGGATTTCGGCACCGATTACAAGCCTGCGGAGTGCATCGTATCGGTCGGCGGCAAGCACGTCATCTTCAATCTCACGCAGGCGCTTATCAATCCGGGCGATGAGGTCGTAATCCCGGTGCCGTTCTGGGTCACCTACAAGGACGTTGTGAATTACGCCGGCGGAAAGTGCGCCTTCGTCGCTTCCGACGAAGCCAACGGATTCACCATCACGGCGCAAATGATCGAGTCGGCGCTAACGCCCAAAACCCGGATGATCATGATCAATTCGCCGTCGAATCCGAGTGGCGCGGTGCTCGACCGCGAGGAGTTCGAGAAAATTCTCCACCTTTGTGTGAAGCGCGGCATCTATCTGCTGACCGACGAGTGCTACTGCCACTTCCTCTATGAGGGATCACCGTTCTCCATCGCGTCCGCAAAAGGAGCGAAAGAGAACGTGCTGGTGGCGGGCACGATGTCCAAGACCTACTCGATGACCGGCTGGCGGATCGGTTTCGCGCTCGCGCCGACTCCAATTATCGTGGCCATGACAAAACTGCAGAGTCATTCAACCTCGAATCCGACCTCGATCGCTCAGAAAGCCGCGGTGGAAGCGATGCGCGGACCGCAGGAGTCCGTGGGACTCATGCTCGCCGAGTATCGCCAGCGGCGCGATTTCGTCGTACAGCGTCTGCGGGCCATTCCCGGAGTGCGCTGCGCCGAGCCGAAGGGCGCATTCTACGCCTATCCCGATATCGCAACCGCCTTCGGCAAGGACAACATCGGCAACACCACGCAATTCGCCGAACGCCTGTTGGCCGACGCGCACGTCGCTGTCGTCCCGGGAGAAGCATTCGGTACCGACCGCCACGTCCGCATATCCTACGCGACATCGATGAAGGAGCTCGAGCGAGGGCTCGATCGAATCCACAAATTCATCGCGTCATGAGCGCGCCAGTTCGACTGGCGCCCACGTTCCACGAAAGAGTGTGGGGCGTCCGAGATCTCGCGCCGTGGTTTGCCGAAAAGCGCGCGGATACGAAGCTGGGGGAAGCTTGGTTCACCGCCGAGCCGCCTCTAGCGATCCTTCCGAAGTTCCTATTCACGTCGGAAAAGCTTTCCGTGCAAGTCCATCCTGACGGCCCGTCCGGGATCGGCAAAACGGAGATGTGGCATATTCTGCGCACCGAGCCCGGCGCGACGATCGCCCTCGGCTTCACACGGCCGGTTTCCGCGGACGAAATGCGCCAGGCGGCCGTCACCGGCGAGATCGAGAAGCTACTGCGCTGGATTCCGGTCGCGCCCGGGCAGACCTACTTCATTCCCGCCGGCACGGTGCATGCCATCGGCGCAGGACTCACGATCTGTGAGCTGCAGCAAAACTCTGATATCACCTACCGCTTGTATGACTACGGACGGCGGCGCGAGCTGCACTTGGATGCCGCCATCGCGGCGACCAACTTCGACGCGTGGCGTCATCCGGGCCCAGCGGCTGAAACAACTCTACCGGATGGATGGACGCGGCTGGTGGAATGCCGTTACTTCACCACCGATTCGCTTCAGGTCAGCCGTGCGGCGAGCTACCAACCAGCTCGGAGCCGCTCGGAATTGCTGATCTGCATCGCAGGCGATGGGCGGCTGAACGGGGAGCCATTCTCAGCAGGCGACGTCTGGTCAGTTCCGAAAGATAGCGAACCAATCAGGGTCGAAACGGCCGGCGGCTCAAAATTCCTGCGCAGTTTCTTAGCCTATACCTAAATCATCGACCCGTTCCAGCGGAGTCCCGCACTGGCGGCAGATGACCGCCGAGCAATCGCCACAGGCCAGCGGATCGACAACCGGCTGCCGGCACTGCGGACAGTAAAATTCATAATCCTTCGGGCTCTCCGGCATCGTCTTATTGTCTAGCACGGTAAAATGGAGAGTAAAGCGTCTGGCCGATGAAGTTTTTCCCCAAATTGTGTGTAATTGCGCTGCTGCTGGGAGTCGCCGGCTGCAATTCGAAGCCACAGGGGACCCCTGCGATTGCGAACGCCTACGCCGGGCCGAGCACGCTCAATATCCGTCAGGACATCGCGCTTCAGTCCCCGGTTGTGGCCACGGTTCAGCATGGCGAAAAACTGGAGATCCTGCTTCGGCGCCGGCGTTTCCTGAAAGTGCGCACCGCTCGCCAGATCGAGGGTTGGACCGACGAGCGATTGCTGCTCAGCGAACAGCAGATAGCCGCATTGCGGACTCTCGCCGAACGATCGAAGCAGGCTCCGTCGCAGGGCGCGGCGACCGTCTACGATACGCTGAACGTCCACACCGAGCCGGACCGGCAATCCCCCAGTTTCCTGCAAATCAAAGAAGGCGAAAAAGTGGACGTGATCGGACGCTATGTGGCGCCGCGAGTCTCAACGCAGCCCCGCCCCCCACTAATCACGCCAGCTCCCAAGCCGGCGACGAAGAAGAAGGTGGCCAAAGAGAAAAAAAAGAGCAAGGAGATTCCTCCTCCCCCCATGCCCGCAGTTCCCAAGCCTCCACCCGATTGGGTCCAGCTATCGCAGCCAGCCCCGACGCCCGTGGTCGCTGAGCCGGCGCCGCCACAGGAGGTTCCGATGGACAACTGGAGCCTCGTCCGCAACGCCGCCGGCCAGAGTGGATGGGTGCTCACACGGCGGCTCGTCATGGCCATCCCCGATGAAGTGGCGCAGTACGCGGAGGGTCGCCGCATCGTGTCCTATTTTTCACTGGGCGAGGTGCGCGACGGGACCGCGCGCAAACCAAGCTGGCTCTGGACCACGGTCGAGCGAGGCCTCGAACCCCATGATTTCGATAGCATCCGCGTGTTTGTATGGAGCACCCGCCGCCATCGCTACGAAACCAGCTACATCGATCGCAATCTGAAGGGCTTCTCCCCGGTCCTGGCGGGCCCGCAAGGATTTACGATCATTGTCGAAAAAAAGGACGGACTGCGATATCGCCGCCGGTATTCCTTCATCGAAAACAGGGCTCGTTTCGCGGGCGAGGAGCGGGTCGATACGATGCCGGCGCAGAGCGCCCCGGAGCCGGCCCCCACCTTAATCGTTCGCGAAGAGACTAGTCCGCAGCCGGACGCTTCGTTCTATGGCGGATTGAAGCAGCGAATCAGACGCTTATTTGGCCGATAGTTTTTCCGCGCCGGAGATTTTAGCGACCTTTCCGTTGCGCAGAATGATAGTCACTTTGTCTTCGCCGGACTTATACCAGCAGGTTTCGACGAGCGTGGACCCTTCCGTGCTCGTGAGACTCATGCCAGGTTTCCCGGCCTTCTTCAGCAGGTCCGACTTATCCATGCCGATGACGATTTCGGCGAAGTCAACCGGAACGGCAGGCGCGATTGGCTCAGGAGCTGGCGTGGCCGCCGGCGTGAGTACCGTAGTTGTCTGCGCGGGCATCGGCTTGGCGTCGGCTCCTGCCGCTATCGCGAGTGTCTTGTCAAGTTGGCCGATCGCCTTGCTGACCGATTTCCCCATCGCGGCTGCAGCCGGGCCTGCCCGTCCCGCGCTTGCGCCGTACTCGATAATCGCCTGGCCATGGAGCATGGTTGCTGCGGTCAGAAGAACAATCGGAAGCATTCGCATACCCCCGAATATACACCGCCAAGTGGCTAAGGCTGTAGTTGAATTTCGATGGCAAATACTCTTAGTAATAAGCTCATGTCTCCAGAAAGGATAATAGGAGAACGAATGCGTTTCATCCTAATCGGTTTAATATCAATTACTATCTGTCCGGCCCACGAATCCATTTCGGTCCGCAATGCAGCAAGTTTCGGTGACACCGCCGCCCCCGGATCCATTCTGGATATTCGGCCGCTGCCCCCACGGTTCAGCGGCATCCCATATAGGATTTCCGTGCAAGTGCGGCCGGCGGGATCTTCGAGCGAGCTCAACGCCCCACTGCTGGCCGACCCCATTACCGTGATTTGGGCGCGGCTCCCGGCGGAAACTCCGGTCGGTCGGGCCGAAGTGACGGTGACGGTGGAGGGAGTGAAGAGTTTTCCTGCTTTCATCACGGTCACAAACGTGAGTTTCGGCGTATTCACGCAGGCACGCAACGGACTCGGACCCGCCCTTGCTCAGAATCAAGAGAGCGGTCGAGCCCCCGTGTTGAATCAGCTGGCGAATCCCGCCATTCCAAATCAACACGTGATCTTGTGGGGCACCGGGCTGGGATCGGCGCGAGTGAGCGACGTGACGGTTGAGCTTGGTGGGCGAGATATCGCTCCCACCTATGCGGGACCGGCGCCCGATTTACCCGGCGTGGACCAAATCAATTTTCAAATTCCACCCGGCCTCGGGGCG
>Ga0075421_100007621_pt1 | contig 13263 bp, 14 predicted proteins | sample SoiMetdeltSBSDD5_FD_75292 | JGI IMG/M metagenome (GOLD analysis project Ga0075421, IMG submission 75292) | Bulk soil microbial communities from a Populus tree surrounding site in Tennessee, USA - Soil MetaG P. deltoides SBSDD5 | ecosystem: Environmental > Terrestrial > Soil > Tree plantation... | reverse complement strand
TCGATTGCCGCGCTGAATCATTCGCACATTTGCCAGCTTTACGACGTAGGCCCGAGCTACCTCGTGATGGAGTTCGTCGACGGAGCTCCGCTCAAGGGTCCGCTCGGCCTGGACACCTACGATGTCACCTCCGACGGGAAACGCTTTCTTGTGCTCCATCCCGAAACGGACCGTCCAACCCCCATCACCGTCGCCCTCAACTGGACCGCTGGCCTGGAGAAATAGCTCTTTCTCCAATTCGTGTAATGCTCCAAAGCCTTTCGCGGCTGGGCCGCGGCGAACCGGCGGAGCCGGCGCGCTACAATCAAGGATTTGGTCCCCCTCACATGGCTAATCTGATTGTTCTTGGTGCGCAATGGGGCGATGAAGGCAAAGGCAAAATCGTCGACCTGTTTTCGGATCGTTTTGACATCGTCGCCCGTTACCAGGGCGGACACAATGCAGGTCACACGGTCTGGATCGGCGAACAAAAATACGTCCTCAAACTGATTCCCAGCGGAATTCTCCGCCCCGGTAAGACTGCCGTGATCGGCAATGGCGTCGTCATCGATCCCAAGGCCCTTATCGAAGAAATCACCACCCTCGAAAATCTCGGGATCGACGTCCGCTCGCAGCTGCGCATCTCCAATCGCGCGCATGTCATCTTTCCCTTCCATCGTATGGTCGAACGCATCAGTGAGGACTCGCCTGGCAAAGCGATTGGCACTACCTCGCGCGGAATCGGACCTGCCTACGAGGACAAAATCGGCCGCCGTGGCATCCGCATGGCCGACCTCGTCGACCGCCCTTCCTTCACCGAACTCTATACGCAGCTCCAGAAGGACAAGCGCACCATCGCCGCCGCCTTTGGTATTTCGCAGCAAGACGACAACGTCCTTGAAGAGTACCTCTCCTACGCCGAAAAGCTCGCTCCGATAGTGTGCGACACCGCCGCCCTGTTGAACGGGGCCATCCGCTCCGGCAAACGCATCCTGCTGGAAGGCGCGCAGGGCACCATGCTCGACGTCGATCACGGCACTTATCCCTATGTAACAAGCTCGAGCGCTGCCTCCGGCGGGGCCGCCACCGGCACCGGCCTCCCGCCCACGCGCATTAGCGGCATTATCGGTGTCTCCAAGGCATACATTACCCGCGTCGGCGCCGGACCATTCCCCACTGAAGACCACGGCGAACGTGGCGAAGCGATTCGAAAAGCTGGTAATGAGTTTGGCTCCGTCACGGGACGCCCGCGCCGTTGCGGCTGGTTCGACGTGCCCCTGCTCAAGTACACGGCCATGGTGAACGGTTTCGATTCGCTGATCGTCACCAAACTTGACGTCCTCGATTCGCTCGACGAGATCCCCGTCTGCGTCGCCTACAAGATCAACGGCAGCATCGTCACCAGCATGCCCGCCTCGCAACTCGAGTTCGCGAAGGTCGAGCCAGTCTACGAAATGCTGCCGGGTTGGCACACGCCCACCTTCGGCATCGACACCATCGACGCTCTACCCGAACGCGCACGCGCCTATCTCCGCTTCCTCGCCGATAAAACCGACGTCGAAGTCGGCAGTGTCTCTACCGGCCCTGAGCGCAATCAAACTCTCGTCGTCCCTGGCTCCAAACTCGCCACCCTGCTCGCCTGACGCTCATGAATATCCTCGTCACTGGTGGCGCTGGATACATTGGCAGCCACACCGTCAAAGCCATCGCCGAGGCCGGTCACACGCCCATCGTCGCCGACAACCTCGAAAAAGGTCACGATTGGGCCGTGCAATGGGGCCACTTCGAGTTCTGCCAGCTCTCCGATCCCGCCGCCATCGACAACATTTTTCGCCGCCGCCCCATCGACGCCGTCATCCACTTCGCCGCCTACATCGAAGTCGGCGAATCGATGAAGGACCCCGGCAAATATTTCCGCAACAACGTCGGCTGCTCGCTCAATGTTCTCGACGCCATGCAGCGGGCCTCGGTGCGCCACATTGTTTTCTCCTCCACGGCCGCCGTCTATGGCACGCCGCGGCAGATTCCCATTCCCGAAACCCATCCCAAGCAGCCCGTGAACGCCTACGGCGAAACCAAGCTCATGGTGGAGCGAATGCTCGACTGGTACGCCGAATGTCACGGCTTCGCCACCGCGAAACTTCGCTACTTCAACGCCGCCGGAGCCGACGAGCACGCCCGCATCGGCGAAGCACACTCGCCTGAATCACACCTCATCCCACTCATCCTCGCCGCCGCGCACGGCCACCGGCCATCCATCTCCATTTACGGCACCGACTACCTGACCCCTGACGGCACCGCCATCCGCGACTACATCCATGTCGACGATCTCGCCCAGGCTCACCTCCTCGCTCTGGACCGCATCCGCTCCACAAACGCCTCTTGCGAGTACAATCTCGGCACGGGCGTCGGATCGAGCGTTCGCCAGGTCATCACCACCGTCGAACAGGTTTCCGGTCTCACCGTGCCCATTCAGGAAGCGCCCCGCCGGCCCGGCGACCCCGCCGAGTTAATCGCCGATCCCGCCAAGGCAATCGCCGAACTTGGGTGGTGTCCAATCCGTAGTGATTTGCCTACGATTGTTGAATCCGCCAACCGCTGGTACGTAAAACACTTCGGCCTTGTATAATCTCTACTAGGGAATAGGTGATTCGCGCGTGGGCCCTCTGAACATCTCAGTCAAAGGTGAGTATGCGCTGCTGGCACTATTTGATCTCGCTCTCCAGCGGCCCGGCGAACCCGTAAAAATTGCGGGCATCGCACAACGCCAAAAGATTCCGCAGAAGTTTCTCGAGCTCATCCTCGCCGCCCTCAAACAAGGCAACTTTGTCGAATCTCGCCGCGGCGCCGATGGAGGTTACCTGCTCTCGCGCCCCCCACAGGAGATCTGCGTCGGCGACATTCTCCGCTTTGTTGAAAGTGGACGGATGGGCCGCGGACACTCCCGCCGTAAACAGGATTCCCCTTTTGCCGAAATGTGGGGCCGCGTCGAAACTGCCGTGAGCGGGATTCTCGACAACTCCACATTGGCCGAAGTGGCGCGTACCTGGCAAGAGAAACAAAGCCGCTATATACCGAACTGGGAGATCTAAACACCGTCCGGAGGCGCATCATTCGAAGGAGCACTCATGGTATTCAATGACAATTCGTTCAGCATCGGCCGAACGCCGCTGGTGAAGTTGAACCGGGTTATCGACGGGCTTCCAGTCACCATGCTGGCCAAAATCGAGGGCCGCAACCCGGCCTATTCGGTGAAGTGCCGCATCGGCGCGTCGATGATCTGGGAAGCCGAGAAGAGCGGTGCATTGAAGCCCGGCATGGAACTCGTTGAACCCACGAGTGGCAATACGGGAATCGCCCTCGCTTTCGTCGCCGCCGCGCGTGGCTATCCCATCACGCTCACCATGCCGGAAACCATGTCCATTGAACGCCGGAAAGTGCTCAAGGCCTTCGGAGCGCGCTTGGTACTCACCGAAGGCGCCGCGGGCATGAAGGGCGCGATCACCAAGGCCGAAGAGATCGCCGCCGCCGACCCCAAGCACTGGCTCATTCCCCAACAGTTCAAAAACCCGGCCAATCCTAAGATTCATCTCGAAACCACCGGTCCGGAAATCTGGGACGACACCGAAGGTGGCATGGATGTGCTCGTTAGCGGCATCGGCACCGGCGGCACCATCACCGGCGTGTCGCGTTATTTCAAGGAAGTGAAGGGCAAGAAGATCTTGTCCATCGGAGTCGAGCCCTCAGCCAGTCCGGTCATCACGCAAACTCTCAAAGGGGAACCAGTGAAGCCCGGCCCGCACAAGATTCAAGGCATCGGCGCCGGCTTCATTCCCGATACACTCGACCTGAAAATGGTCGATCGCGTCGAGCTCATCTCAAATGAGGAGTCCATCGACATGGCGCGCCGGCTCGCTTCGCAGGAAGGAATCCTGTGCGGCATCTCCTGTGGGGCCGCCGTCGCCGTGGCAGTGCGCATCGCCCGCGAACCCGAGATGGCTGGCAAGACGATTGTCGTCGTGCTGCCCGATTCTGGCGAACGTTACTTGAGCAGCGTTCTATTTGAAGGAATGTTTAATGAGTAGATTGGAAATCGTGAGAGGAGCGGGCGCCTATGTTGGGTGATGAGGGGTGAGGGCGCCCGCTGTCGTAACGGGGATAATGTGTAGGCGAGACCCTTACACAGGAAGTTACCCGGCATAAGAAAATATCGAAAACTCCCCTCGATTTTTTTCTTGACCTTTTCTTCTCCCTCTCGTATCCTGGTGGCGAACAAATAGCGAAGTAGTCGTCACGAAGGAGCGGCTGTCATGACCCAATCCCTTTCCCTGCGTTGCGGCGTCTCCGGATGGACCCATTCCGGTTGGGAACGTTCGGTATATCCTCGGCCCCAGGCTCGCGGCTTTCATGCTCTGGATTTCCTCGCCCAGCGCCTCGACACCCTGGAAATCGATTCCACCTTCTATCAATTTCACCGGCCTGAACTCGTGCGGCTGTGGGGAGCGAAGGTTGCGCACAATCCGTTGTTTAAGTTCACCGCGCGTCTTCATCGCCAGTTCACCCACGAGCGCCAGCTCGACGACGCCTCTGCCGCAACCTTCTCCGAAAGCCTGCGGCCGCTGCTCGACCGCGGCCAGTTGGGGGCTCTACTCATGCAGTTCTCTTCCTCGTTCCGCTTCACCGGCGAAAACCGCGACTTCCTCATCAAGCTCCGGCGCGCCTTCTCGCAATTCCCCCTTGTCGCCGAATTGCGCCACGGTTCATGGACGGTCGAAGAAGCCATCGGAACGCTCGTCGACTACAAAATCGGATTCTGCAATCTGGAACAGCCTCACTCTCTGCGCGCTACCTCCCCCGCTTCGTGGCTCACCACGCGCGTTGGCTACGTGAAGCTGTACGGACCGAAAGTCGGCCCAGCCTTCGACGACTTCGACGACTGCGACACCACCCGCAACGGCCAGCGCACCGGCAACGATCACCTCTTCTCGCTCGCCGAGATGGAAGCCTGGCAGCCGCGCATCGAACACCTGCGCCGCTTCGCCGAGGAAGTCTATGTGATCTTTGGCAACGACGGCGCCGGCAAGAGTGTGGTCAACGCCCTGCAAATGCAATCGCTGCTCGGCGGCGAACGTTTGACCGCGCCGGAGCGGCCCGCCGCCACAACCGCCGCTGCCGCGCCCTCCTTGTTCGACGTCGCGGCCTAGCCCTGCAGCCCCGCCGTCTTCATCGCCTCGCGTAACGTAGCGATATCGGTCTTCATCAATCGGAGGAATTCGGAACGCTCGATCGTCATGCCTTTACCGGCGTGCGCATCGCCTACTTCCGGGTATTCCATGTGAAGCTGAATGGGGCCGGTAAACCCGGCCTCTTTCACGTAGCCGAAGAACTTCGGCAGATTGACCATGCCCTTGCCCAGCGCGCACCATCGTGGCGCCCACGCGCTCTTCGCGTTCTTCTCCCAATAGAAATCCTTGATCGCAATGCCGCGCGTGTGAGGCAGCAACATGCGCGTTGTCGACATCCACGCCCCAAAACCGCCCTCCACCGTCGCGTGGCCGATGTCGAGATTGATGCTGATCGACTCCGGCTTGAACTTGCGCGCGATGTCGTAGATGTCCCAAAATGCGTTGCCGAATTGCCCCGGCCCGGAATGCGTGTGGTACATCGCGCACATGCCATAGGCGCGATTCAACTCATCCAGCCCCTTCGTCTTCTCGTAGTACGCCTTCATCTGCGCTTCGGGCGCTTTCTTCTCGTCCCAACGGAACCCACCCCAGCGATAGCGCATGATCTTCAGCGAAGCCAGACTCTTCAGCATCGCCTCGGCATGCGGCGTCGTGGCATCGACAATGCCCGCCGTCACCATCGGCGTCGACAACCCGGCTTTGTGAATCGCCTCCACCGCGCGCGGCAGATCCTCGGCCGCTCGCTCCGGCGACACGTGCCCACCCGGCCGCACCGTCAGGTCTAGGCCGTCGTACCCAATCTCCTTGCACAGCGCCGCCGCTTCTTTCACATCCGTCCATTGGAAATGCTTCGAGAAGGCACAGATGGGAAGCGAGGGAGTGGTTTGCGAAGGAGCCGCTAGCGCAAAGGCGCTTCCGGCCAATCCAGCGAAGGCAGTCCTACGGGTAATCATGACGCCATCCAGTCTATCTCTCAAGATAGGTATTTGTTCGGTACGTTCCGAATCCGTGGTTCTACGCCGTATCTCTTCTGGTACAAATACGAGATATTGCTGTAAACGTGCGCCTCAAGGCGGTGGAATTGCCGGTACAGTCCACACTGCGCGTATGAAATCGGCGTGACGTCGAACACTACTGTCTCCCACTCAAAGCTATCCCCCCAGATCAAACCTTTCACGCGTACCTCCAGATCCGCTCCCGCCTCCACCAGTGCCTCCATCACCGGCCGGCAATAGTTGTGGTTGCTGTTGACCGCATGAAACAGCGGAGTCTGTCCGCCGAACCCATCGCGGTCTACCTCGGCCCGCGCGTTCACGTCCGCGCCTGCCCCAATTAGCGCCGCCGCGCAACGCATCGAGTTGAACTCGGCGCAAAGGTGTAGAGCCGTCACGCCGCGGCACGAAGTGTAGGCGCATAAGGGAGAGAGCTTGCGTTCCAGGTTCTCGCCGTTCCTCACGAGGCCGCCCAACGCCCTCTCATCGTCGAGCAACACCGCCTCCAAAAGTGGATCACCGATCTCGGCGCCGGCCTCGATCATCACCCGCAAACAATCGGCGAAATTCGCCGACCGCGAGTACATCTCGATCAGAATATCGATCGGCCTCTTGCCCTTGATGTGATCGGTCGGGCTCGCGCCCGCGGCCAGCGCCGCACGAATTTCCGTAACGGAATGCGCCTCGAACGCGCCCAGATAATCCGCTTCCAGGGAAATGGCGGCGCCTCCTTTCAGGACATTGTCACACATTCGCATACTCAGGCACTTGCCTAACTATTCGTCTTCCGCTATAGTAAGGCAAGTGCCTAACCAAAGCGCCGCGCAACTCAACGGGGTTTTCCATGGCTTGGCCGATCCCACGCGCCGCGCCGTTCTCGAACGGCTGTCGAAGGGACCCGCTCCCGTGAGCGAACTGGCACGGCCATTCCCCATGGCGCTACCGTCCTTCCTCCAACATCTGGACGTCCTGGAGGAGTGCGGCTTGGTCAAGTCCCGCAAGGCGGGCCGCGTGCGCACCTACCGTATAGCGCCGCGTCCTCTCAAACTTGCCGAGAGCTGGCTCGAAAAGCGCCGCTCCGTCTGGAACCGCCGCCTCGATCAACTGGACGCCTATCTCGCAGAACTCAAGGATCAGAAATCATGAATTCCACTATTCAACCCAACCCTAAGTTAGATCTCGTGCTCGAACGGACCGTCGATGTCTCCAGCGATCTCGTCTGGCTCGCCTGGACCACTCCCAGGCACATCCTCAAATGGTTCACTCCCGCCCCCTGGAAAACTGTCGAATGCAAAATCGACCTCCGGCCCGGCGGCGAGTTTTATACCGTCATGCAATCGCCCGAAGGCCAGAACTTCCCCAACATCGGCTGCTTCCTGGAAATCATCGACAAGCAAAAGCTCGTCTGGACCAGCGCGCTGCTTCCCGGCTACCGTCCCGCCGGCGCTTCGTCCCTCAATCCCAATTGCCCCTTCCTCTTTAGCGCCGCCATCTTGCTCGAAGCGCAAGGCAATCGCACAAGGTACACCGCCATCGCCATTCACCCCGACGAGGCGTCACGCAAGAGGCACGAGGAAATGGGTTTTCGCGAAGGGTGGGGAGCCGCGCTCGACCAGCTCGTGGAAGCCGCCAAAAAATTCGGCTCCTCAGAAGAAATCGTGGGTTGATTCCGGCTCAAGGAGCTTTCCAAGTGAGATCGGTAAACGCTAGCGGCCAGGGAGGACCTATTCTGTTTTCGTACTCCCAAATGGCGGTGCGGGTCCACCTAGTAGATAGTCGATCAGTCGTTTGACCTCCCGCACAACGAGATCGGGCTTGTCGTCAGAGACGGCATGTCCCGCGCCGCGAGCGATCAATCGCCAACTTAGCGGCGAGAGGTTCTTTAGGCGCTCTTGCTCTCGTGACCAGGTAGGCTGCTCCGCGATATCTTCCGCGGTCATACCGGGCCTTTCCGGGTCTTCAGAGACGATGAGCAGCGGGATCTTGCCAAAGCTTGAGGTTTGCCCCGCCTGCTTCGCTGCAGTCTCGAAGGCCATGTACTCGGCGAGGTTACCGCCGATGTAGTCAGGGCGGCACCGCTTCGCCGCGAAGTGCCCTTCGAGATGTTCGAGTTCCTTGGGGGGATTGCTTTGGCACCGCCCAAGCAATCTTTCCCATCCTGACCATACGCGGACGCGACTCCAAAAGATTTGACCGGGGCGGCTCTTCTTCCCCGTTTCGTACGAAGACCGGAAGCCAGGAAGTTCATCCACCTGCTCGGGCGAACTGGAATCAAGCAGGACGACCGCGGCAACATTGACCGGATACCGTCCGACGAACTCGCGCACATACAGACCGCCCGCGGAGTGCGCCATCAACACCATTGGTCCCCGAATAGCGGCCTTCTCAAGAAGCCCCTTCAACTGTCGCGCAATCGTTGCGGCATCGCCTGAACCAGATCGCGGTTCGCTCCAGCCATGCCCTAGACGGTCATAGGTGCAGGTGCGAGTCAGCTTGGAGAGTTTCGGTTGGATGCCCTGCCAACCGAGCCAGTCGTCACCCATGCCCGACTCGATCACGATAGTCTGAGGACCGTCGCCGAGGCAATAGAGGTGCATGCGCTTACCTTCCACCAGGTGGAGTTGTCCTGGTGGTGGATTCCTCCAACGAAGCAAACTGGTGATGGCGAAGTTCCACACGGACGGGGCCAGTAGCAGCGCCGCTAAGCCGACGGCCACAATCAGCTTCGTCCTACGCTGGTTCGTACGCGCCACAGGGCCAGAACTGGCGTCAACGGCCATGGCCTAAGCATAGCCCTCCGAAAACAGCATAAGGTTTACCTGACGTTGGGGGTTCGCCTTGCGGAACTAAAAATTCTAACGGCCGCTCATTCGTTCACGTCGTCTTCGTCGTGAACGAACACGCTCTCAAAGGCCATGTGCAGAACGTCGTCGTTTAGCTCCCAGGGACGCCGCTCGAACCGGATCAGATCGATCGCGTGGTTGATCACGTCGCGCGGGTGGCAGCGCCGCCGCTCGCGCCGCGCCTGCCGGTAATGCGTCTCCATGAACCGTTGCACAATCTCCTCGGTGTAGTCGAGTCCGTTCTTGTCGGCGTAGCGATGGAAAATCTCCAGAAACTCCGCCTCGTCCGGATTCCGCATCAGCATCTTGTAACTGATTCGCCTCAGGAAAGCTTCGTCGCCTAGCTGCTCCGGCCGCAGGTTCGTCGAGAAAATCAGAAACGCTTCGAAGGGAACGTTGACCTTCGCTCCGTTCTGAAACGTCAGGTAGTCCACATGCCGCTCCATCGGAACGATCCAGCGGTTCAGAATCTCGGCCGGCGAGCATTTCTGCCGCCCAAAATCGTCCAGCAGGTAGATGCCGTTGTTGGCTTTCAACTGCAGTGGCGCATCGTAGAACTTGGAGATCGTGTTGTAGGAAAGATCCAGCACCTCGAGCGACAATTCACCGCCCGACACAATAAAGGGCCGCTGGGTCTTGAACCAGCGCGTATCGAAGTCCGGCTCGAAGGCCATGGCCCGGGTTTCGTCCTCGTCCTCGACAATCGGCTTGTGATACACCGGATCGTATAACTGAATAATCAGCCCCTGGCATTCGATCGCGTACGGCAGGTAAATCGGGTCGGGGTCGATGTCGCACAGCGCCTCGGCCAAATATGTTTTGCCGTTACCCGGCTGCCCATAAATCAGAAACGACTTGCCCGCGTTGATCGCCGGTCCCAACTGAACCAGCATCCGCGGCGTCGTCACCATGTGAGCATAGGCTTGCACCAGGTGCTCCATGGTCAGCCAACTGTCCTTACGCCGCTGCGCCCGCACGATCTCGGCATACTGCGCCAGCGGCACTGGCGCCTTCCCCGCGTATTGATTCTGCTCCAGGTATTCGCGCGCGTGCAGACGCCCGGCCTCGGTCAACGCGTAGATCGCCGATATGCTCCCCATTCCCATCGACCGGCGCACCTGCACCAGATGCTGCCGTTTCAGGAACTCGATAACCTCCTCAATCACGCTGAACCGCAGCCCAAGCGACCGCGCCAGATCGCGCCCCAGGGTTTCGCTGCGGAAGTACAGGGTCTTGAGGATCAGTTGCTCCACCATCGCTTCCGGCAATCCGGTGTCCCGGATGTGCGACGGCATGGCGGGAACTACCGGCCCGTCTTGCAGATTGGCGGCTAGTTCGGCAACTTGTTCACTTTGCATCTCCAGTGATCCACCTAGCTGATCGGCATAGCTGGTAGGGATGTTTAGTACCTTCGTCTATAATTTTGCTAGGAGCCTCCCCCATTGCCCACTCGCCGTCAACTGCTTGAAACCGCTGGCGCTGCCGCCGTTTACCGGCTCGCCGCTACTGGTCCCGCCCTTCGCGCCGCAAGCCTCAACGACCACGTCAACCTCGGCTTCATCGGCAGCGGCATTCGGGGCACCCAGTTGATCGAAGATCACAAATCCATCGCCGGGGTGAACTGCCTCGCCGTGGCCGACCTTTATGACGGCTGCCTCAGGCGCGCCAAAGAGCAGATCAACGACTCGATCTCCGTGGGAAAAGACTACCGCGCCATCCTCGACCGCAAGGACATCGATGCCGTCGTCATCGCCGTCCCCGACCATCTCCATAAAAAGCTCGTCCTCGACGCCCTCTCCGCTGGCAAACACGTCTACATCGAAAAACCAATGACCTGGAGCCTCGAGGAAGGCCCGCAGATCATCGCCGCCGAAAAGGCCGCCAAGAGGGTCCTCCAGGTCGGCAGCCAGGGCAAGACCTCCGCGCTCGCCGCCAAAGCCAAGGAGATCATCAAGAGCGGCGAACTGGGCAAGGTCCACATGGTCCGCATGTCCAACCACCGCAACAACGCCCAGGGTTCCTGGAAATACGCCATCCCGCCCGACGCCTCACCCGAAACGATTGACTGGCCCCGGTTCCTCGGCCACTACAAAGGCAAGCCCTTCGACGCCCGTACCTTCTTCCAGTGGCGCTGCTGGTGGGAATACTCGGGGGGCGTCGCCACCGATCTCTATGTCCACCTGCTCACCTGGCTTCACGAAGTCATGGACGTCGAAGCTCCCCACGCCGTCAGTTCGCACGGTGGCATCTACAAATGGAATGACGGCCGCACGGTGCCCGATTACATGAACTCGCTGTTCGAGTACGACAACTTCATCGCCGACATCTACGTCAACCTCGAAACCAGCTTCCCTTCGCGTCCCTGGACCGTCCACGGCTCCGACGGCACCATGTATGAAGAGCGCAACACCCTTGTGGTCTTCCATGAGCCGGTCGACAACGATGTACAAGGCTACGGCACCTACCAATGGCCGCGTGAAATGCGTGAGCAATATTACTTGAGCAAAGGCTACCTGCCCAACGGCCGCCCCAAAGAGCCACTGCCAACTCCGAAGGAGCCCACCACTTACACCGTCGATCGCAGCTTTACGCACGCCGAGTGGTTCATCAAGTCCATCCGCGACGGCTCGCCCTCCAGGGAAAGCGCGACGGAAGGCCACTACGCCGCCGGCGCCGCGCACGTCGCCAACGCCGCCTACCGTCAGAAGCGCCGCTTGCAATGGGATCACAAGAACAATAAAGTGCGCGGGTAACCATGTCCTCTCCCGCCGCCGCCAAACAGTCTTCCGTACCTCCCGCGGCGCGCCCACAAACGCGCCGCATCACCTCGCTCGATGCCTTCCGCGGCGCCACCATCGCCGGCATGGTTCTCGTCAACAACCTCGGCGACCACGCCAACGCATACTCGCCCCTCACTCACGAACAGTGGAACGGCTGGACGATGACCGACCTCGTCTTCCCCTTCTTCCTCTGGATCATGGGCGTCGCCATGGCCTATAGCTTCGCTTCACGCATGGATCGCGGCGAGAAACCGGAAGTATTCCTGCGCCACGTCTTCACACGCGCTGGATTCCTGTTCGCCCTCGGCCTGTTCCTCAACGCCTTTCCCTCGTTCAACATTGCCGAACTGCGCATCATGGGTGTGCTCCAGCGGATCGCCCTCTGCTATTTATTTGCCTCCCTCATCCAGTTCTATAGCGGCACGCGCGGACTCGTGTTGTGGGCCGTGGGCCTGCTCGCCACCTACTGGGCTCTCATGAAGCTCTATCCCGTGCCCGGTTACGGCGCCGGCATCCTCGAACAACAGGGCAATTTCGCGCAGTATATCGACTCACTCGTTCTGAAAGGCCATCTTTATAAGAACCAGATCGTGTGGGACCCCGAAGGTCTCGTTTCCACGCTTACCTCCATCGTCAATACCCTGCTTGGCATCCTGTGTGGCGGCATCCTTCGCTCGCACGAAGACGACAACTCCTCCAAGCTCCGCTCCATGGCCGTTTACGGCTTCGGCCTCATCGCCCTCGGCCTGCTCTGCGATCGCTGGCTCCCCGTCAACAAAAACCTCTGGACATCCTCGTTCGCTATGTTCACCTCCGGACACGCCTTTCTGGGCATGGCCGTTTTCTGGTGGCTGATCGACGTGAAGGGTTACAAACGCCCCGCCTGGTTCTTCGTCGTCTTCGGCGTCAACGCCATCGCCGTTTACACGCTCTCCAGCATCTTCTCCGACATCATGTCGGCCACTGGTTGGAAGAAGGCCGTCTACGAAGGTTTCTTTACCCAAATCGCTTCTCCCATCAACGCGAGCGCCCTCTACGGCCTCGCCAACGTCGCCGTCATGTTCGTCTTCGCCTACGTGCTCTACCGGCGCCAGTGGTTCTTGAAGTTGTAGCGACCCGACCAGCACGGGATTGATCGCCACAGTAAGCCACAGTATCCTGCGAGTATGGTCAGCGAAGTAACTATTGACGCTGCCGGTCGTCTCACGCTTCCGGAAGCTCTCAGGAGGCAGTTCCGCCTTGAACCCGGAGACACCCTTCGAGTGGAAGACCGGAATGGCGAGATCACGTTACTGCCTGTACGGAACTCTCCCCATATGATCAAGGAAGACGGCATCTGGATCTACCGCTCAGGCCAGCCCGCTGAGTATTCGTTGCAGGCAATTATTGATGCGGGTCGTGAAGACCGCGACATACACGTTCTCGGTCTCGATAAGTGACATTCTTCTTGGACACGTCGGTGCTGGTCGCTGCGTTTTGGGGC